>Ga0306920_100004559_pt1 | contig 17756 bp, 16 predicted proteins | sample flu12Cox44000170_FD_204666 | JGI IMG/M metagenome (GOLD analysis project Ga0306920, IMG submission 204666) | Lab enrichment of tropical soil microbial communities from Luquillo Experimental Forest, Puerto Rico - flux4day.12C.oxic.44.000.170 (v2)... | ecosystem: Environmental > Terrestrial >... | reverse complement strand
GAATTCAGATTGTTATAAATGTCGGTTGCTCCGGCGACACAACCCAGAGCCAGCACAAGAACCAGTGGAAGCAAGCGCTTCATGCGCGCTCCTCCTTTCCTGACGGCGCGGTCCGTATTTAATGGTCCTGGGAGGATAGACCATCACCTGCGCACGCGGGACCTACGAGGGAGTTGTTACAGATGATGGCACGAGATTTCCGGCAAGACAAACTAAATGACAGCATTCTTGTACAGCCATTCCCGGAACGGAGCATTGCGAGCCACGGGGGAATGTTCAGGGGGGGCGCTAAGCTTTTGCGGCTCAGCCACTTGCGAGGAATCCGGGTTTGTCGTCGCGACGTCGGGGCGGTGGGTCTATATCTCCTCGATCACCAACGCGCCTTCATCACCGGTCTGCTTATGTGCCCGCAACGTCACCTTGGCGCTGCTGAACGTGGCGACGGCATCGGCGCGCACCATGTACGTTCCAGGACCGGGACTGGCGCCGAAGGGAATTTCCTGCTGTGCTTGCGGCTGAATCGTGAAGCGCTGATAGGCAAGGGCCGTCGCCCGACCGATCTGGTTCACCGCCACGACGATGACGGTCAAGTTGGCTGCTGCATCCGTGTGATTGGAGACAAGCAGCGAGCCAGCAATCCATGTGCCGCTGACGGCGGGCGCTCGCTTCCAGTCAACCGTCAGGCCGGCCACGACGGTCAGGGTGAACGCGCGCTCGACTTGGCCAGGCGGAGCATTTACATCGGAAAGGACGATCGTAAAGTGGTACTCCCCCGGCTTGGTCGGTGTCCCAGTCAGCCGTCCGCTGTGCGGATGCAAACGGATTCCAGGCGGGAGCTTGCCGCCGGTCGAAAGCTGCCATGAATACGGCGCGATCCCACCGCTTGCCTGCAAAGGGGCTTGATAGCGGATTCCCGCCGTGGCCGAGGGCAGGGCTGAGGTCGTGATTGACAGCGGGAGGTCCTGTGCCCCGAGCTGCGGGCTACGGCCGAACACTGCCAAAACCATAAGAGATACGAATAGCGGCAGGCGTCGCATGCTCCCGCCATTATCCACGACGATCAGGCCTGGGGTAAGTTCTTGAGCGCGGCTTCCAGCTCATCCGGCTTGAAGCCGAATGGGCCAGGCTTGCTTTTGTACACGATCCTGCCATCTTTATCGATCAGGTAAATGCGGTCAGGCCAGCCGGTGTACGCCGACTCGGTTTGGTTATCGAAACCATCGACAATGGCGGGGAACTTGATCCCCAGCTTGCGCACGCAAGCGCCCGCCACTTGGGCGCGCTCGCCTTCATCCCTGGGACTGGCAAAGACGACGTTGTCTTTGATGTTGCTCTGCATCTGCCATACGTCGCTGGGATGCGCTTCCAGGATATACACGGCGTAGAAAGCAGCATTCTGGCCATACTGCTCATAGAGCTTGTTGAGAGCGGGAACCTCCCGCCGGAAGGGCGGTCAAGTGTAGCTGCCGAAGACCAATACTACAGGTCTTCCGCGCATCTTCGACAGTTGCACTTCCTGCTTATGATCGATGGTTTGCAGCCGGAAGTCAGGCGCCGGATCGCCGGGCTGAAGCATGCCGGCGCGAGCGCGGATCCACATGCTCTCGAAGGGCATGGCCAGGAAAGCCGGCCACGGAACATGTTTCATCACCTGCCCGAACTGCTCGGGGGGCTGGCGCATGGCCCAAGCGATGGTGACCAGCGCAGTCAGGTATCCGACAACCACGACTGCAAGCAGGACAAGAAGAGAACGCTTCAACGGCTTCGACATGCGGGGTGACGAGATAATATCACCTGCCCACCGCGCTGTAGCAAACCCCTCGCGCCGAACAACACTACGGCCTCAGAGCCTCGTTAGTGGATATCCACCCAGCCGTACACCTCTACAGTGGGACGGCGCACGATGATGCGTCCCCGGTCATCTTGGTAGTAGTAATAAGGCCGGCCCTCATAACTGTACGTTTGGCAACCGTATTTCTTTGCTTGTCCCGGAGGCAGTCCACAATTTCCCCAGCCGGTTTTTTTGCCATGCGTCCATCCCGGAGGCTCGCCCTGGCCGGGCCCGTACACGCGATACTCATAGCCGTCACCGCGCCGCCAACCCTGCGCATCGTCATCGTCCTTGTTTCCATGCTGGTGCTTGTTGGCTTTGCCATCGTGGTCAGCCATCAACGGTTGCGCACCCAAGGTCACAGTCATCAGAGCAACCATCAGACACAATGCTCTTGTCATCCATCCTCCACTATCTTGTGTTTGCACGAGGACTTCCGATAGCAGAGGTTCTTATTTCAGCAATTTAGAGACGCAAGAATCAACCGCTCCGAAGATGTTGGAAATTTTTACCTGGTCGGCCGCTCCGATGCAAGCTGCTCAAGCGTTGCTTAACCACACGTCGGCCTTCTCAGCCCCCATTTCGCGAATGTTATAATGCGTCTTGCCACGGTGGGTGTAGTTCAGTGGTAGAACTCCGGACTGTGGCTCCGGCTGTCGTGGGTTCGAATCCCACCACCCACCCCAAGACGCCGTCTTTTTCATCTTCTGAAGTCTCTCAATCGCAGCAAAGCTCTCACCGATTTGCCAATCGCGCCTCATTTAGAATGAACATTTTCTAAGTCACGTTTCAGATCGGAAATTTTAAAAATGCCAATACCGACTGAACCGATCGGCAGTATCCCTCGTCCCAGCCAACTGCTAAAAGCGATGCAGGAGTACTCTGCGGGACGGATCACCCACCAGGAATTGGAAGCTGCTGAGACAGAGGCCCTGCGCGACACGATCGCACGGTTCGAAGAAACCGGCTCTCCGGTCATCACGGATGGTGAACAAACGAAGCCGAGCTTTGCGACCTACCCTCTGTGTGGACTGAATTTGCAACCGGACGGAGTGGTTATTCCATTTGCTGACGGGCATACCCGTCAACTTCCCGCATTGGCTGCTGGACCTTTCCGTTATGGGGTGCACGCGGCCATCTACTTGAAGAGAGCGAAGCAGTACGCCAGCCGGCCTATAAAGCAAGCTGTAATATCTGCCTCTGCCTTAAGCCTTCTTTACCCAGCCAGGGGGTTGCCGGGATACTCGCGCGAGGCGTTCTTAAATGACCTGGTCGATGAAGCCGAGCGCGACATTCGCGAGTGCCTGGATGCCGGAGCTTTCTGCGTCCAGGTTGACTTCACGGAGGGCCGCCTGGCGCTGAAACTCGACCCTTCGGCTGGACTCCTGAAGTCATTCGTAGCGCTAAATAATCGGGTACTCGAGCGGTTCACGGCGAACGAGCGCCGCAATATCGGCGTGCACACGTGTCCAGGCGGAGACCGTGATTCGACCCACAGCGCTGACGTTGACTACGCCGCATTGTTACCGCTGGTGTTTCAGCTGAAGGCGGGGCGTTTCTATATTCAACTGGCAAGCGAGCCAGATCGCAAGCGAGTGCTAAACGCGATACGCGAGCATGTACAGCCTGGGCAGCTTGTGTTTGTGGGCGTGATCGATCCCATCAATCCTCAGGTCGAAACCGCCGAGCAGGTCCGCGACCGCGTAATCGAAGCTGCCGGCATCATCCCTATCGAATCGGAACGACCGACGATTGTGGTTTTTCTCCGTTTGCGGATGACACTTCCACCTCGCGCGATACCGCGTTCGCCAAGATACGAAGCCGTGTGGAAGGGACGCAACTGGCGGCGCGTTCGCTCGGAATGTGAGGGTTAACCTCCGCGCCTCGCCTATTTGCGACCGATTTCTCCCTCAGCTTTACCCAGCGGAACCGGCGCCAGGTCAACCCAGCGCTCGCCATTCCCTTTTACGAAGGCGATCGAGTCGATGCGGATCTTCCGGCCATCCCTGAAACTGTCCCAGCGGCGGCGCGCGATTTCCAGGGCTTTGCGGGCTTCGTCGAAGGTGTCCGCCTTAACGATCGTCAGGTGCGGCATGTACGGCCAGGGCTCGCAATATTCGAGACCATTGCGATTGATTTGATCGTGAAGCTCGCGCATGCGGTAAGCGCCATAAGCCACGCGGAGGAAAACCGTTGGGGTCGCAGGGATGAAGGTCTCGACGTCGCCCATGGTGATTTCAAAGGGCCGTGCGCCGGCACAAACCTCTTGAAGGATCTCCATGGCGTGTTCTTCAGTTCCCTGAAGCGGACGTGGCGGGAGAATCGTGATATGGGCATCGGCGTGGGTATGCGCGGGGTGCAATTCACGTCGAAGCTCTTCTACAAAAATGCCGACCGGGTTGCGCACATACGCAACGGCCGCGTACATGAGGCCAGTCATGCAACAGTGATTATACCTTGGTGCTTTGCGTAGCGGGACGATGCGGCAACGCAACGCGAATGCGCTGGCCAGGGCGTATCAATGTGATCGCTGCACAAAAACTTGGCGCACCGGTGCGCTGAATGCATGGCCCAGGATTCGTTCGTCCTCTTCGTAGAACGCATCCATGGAGGGCCAGGCGAACGCAACTCGTCCATACAATTTGCTAGCACAAGCTGGCAGTTCAGTGTGTTGCCAAGCTCCACGGGCGGCATCTTTGTTGCCCGCTCGAACCGTGTACCAGGATGTGAGCCCGAGATCGGGGTGGTGGCTCGTATGCTCGGTTCTCTGGAGAGTGTTTGGAGAGATGTCGGTTTCCGGGAAACAAGCCATCGGATAGTGGCCCGGCTCGAACAGCAGGAACACGTTCTCGCTATCGGCGATCCCGGTTCCGCCGAAACGCACACGCATCCGCCGCCGCAGCGGTTCTAAGTACAACAGTCTGTTGGGTAGCGGTTCGGGCACGAGAAACTTGACGATCGCTCCCGGTGATAGCGGACCTTGTTGCCAGGGCAATCCCATGGTTCTCGTTCCTGATGTTAGAGATCAACAACGACATCCGACGTTGGCTGTGAGCAGCACACGAGCACATTCCCGGGCGCCGGCGCATCGAGCGGCTCGGGTTGATAAACGATCGCTCCTCCGATCAGTCCAGTCATGCAGGTGTGGCACACCCCCGTGCGGCACGACCATCTGACCGGAATGTCGCAGGCTTCCGCGAGTTCCAACAAGCTCTGATATCTAGGATCCCATGCGGTGGTGATCCCGCTGCGAGCAAACGACACTGAGGGGCCAGATCCTGGCGGCCCTTGTGGCAGGTGCGGAGTGTGATCCACCTGCGCCATTCCAGGTGTGATACCGTCAAGAGCACCGAAGACTTCCGTGTGAACGTTCTCAGCGAGTACACCCCAGTTTCGTAGTCCGATGCGCATGGTCTGTAAGAATGAAGATGGGCCACACAGATAGAAGTCACTCTTCCGTGACACGCCAATCTTTTCCAGCAGAGCCGTGTCAATGTGTCCAGCAGCGTCGAAGTCCGTGCCCAGTTGGTCGGTTGAAGCCGGCCTGCTATACACGATGTGGCTGCACGCGCGAGGGAGTCGCTTTAGCAGAGAATGCGATTCTTCCGCAAATGGATGATTGGAACGATCACGCGCCCCATAAATCCACCAGACCTCCCGTTGCAATTCTTCGCCGGCGAGAGCATGCAGCATAGACATCACGGGCGTAGCACCAACACCGGCGCTCAACAAAACCACAGGATTCTCGCCGGGCCGCAGTGTAAAGGTCCCCCGCGGTGCGCTGACATCCAGGACATCACCTTCTCGTACACGAGTGCACAGAAACGAGCTTCCAACTCCATTCGGTTCACTCTTAACGCTTATGCGGAAGTGATCGGCTGCCGGCAGGTCGGACAATGAGTAGCTGCGGAGCACCGGCGCTTTCTGCGGAGCCACCTGCAACCGCAAGACAATAAACTGACCAGGCTGGGCGACGGGAAGAGGCGCGCCATCCACCGCCACCAGAATGAAAGAAGTCACGCTATCGCTTTCCTTACGAATTTGCACGACCTTCATCTGTTTGAACCCGGGCCACGCGGACGCTTGCTCTTCATTGGCAAGTCCGGGATTCCCAAGTACCGCCTTTGAGCTCGACGCCTTATCGAGTATCGCTTGGAAAGAAGCTTGCCAGCCCTTGCTCAGCGCTGGAACGCGGAGCGCGCGTTCTATCTCCTCACGAGAATGTTCTGGCAGGTACAACAGAGCATCCATTTCCGCGACTGTGATCTTTTCTGGGCCATCGGCAATTCTTACGATCTCGTCGCCCGCACCAACTTCTCCTTCTTGCAACACGCGAAAGTAAAATCCTGGCCTTCGGTGTGCGACAAGAAGCGCCGGCATGCGAGGCTCATTCATTCGGATGCCGACGCGGTAACAGGTCACGCGTGGCTGTGTGACTTCGAATATGGCATCCCCAATGCGGTATCGATCACCAATGCAGGCTTCGTTATCGGCAAGTCCTTCCACAGTGAAATTCTCTCCGAACTGGCCGACAGTAAAATCATTGCGCCCAAGGAATCGCTCCCAGTATTGGTACGACTCCATCTGGTAGACAAACACGGCGCGCTGCTCACCACCGTGACCGGCGAGATCGGCTTGCCCATCACCATCGATGTTCAGCTTGCGCACCATCCGCCGCCCCTCCACCGGAAGCTTCCAGATCGCTGTTCGCACAGTCCTGCCGTTCCATGTCACTTCGCGTGGAAGGCCGACATTCAGCGAGACCAGTCGGGTCATTTAGTACGTCCTCCTCGGCGCGGGAATAGAAGCCGTCTCATAAATGAGCATGAAGGCAAACCCGCTTTCCCTCAGGGGCTGGAAAGTATGGCCGTCACCCTTTGTTTGATTGCCCCCCGTCGGCCCAACGCTGTATCCAGCCGGCGATAGCCCGCCCGATCTCGTCCGGCGAATCTTCCTGGACATAGTGGCGCCCCGCGACCGTCATCTCGGTGAGCGCTGGTAACCTGCGAATGAAGGCGAGATCCTCGCCGTTGGCGAGGATCGCACCGGGCTCGGCCCTGAAGAACAGCTTGGGCACACGGCTCGTTGACAGCCAGTCCGCGGAGGCGGCCACGATCTTAACCACATCGGGGGGCTCGCCATCGATGGGGATCTGCCGGGGCCATGTCAACGTCGGCCGTCGCCCCTCGCCGGGTTCGGAACGCAGCGCCTGCAGGGCTGGACGCATATTTATCTTGTCCCAGTGGTTCCAGCCCTGTGGTCGCACGATCGCCTCCATGAATGAGATGCCCTTCACAGCCTCGCGGTGGCGGTTGGCCCACTAGTCTCATTTCCAAAATGAAGAAGCTCCGGATCTCACGGCCAAGAAACAGAAATGTGACAAATCCCATTGCCAAAAAGAGCGAACCCGGGCTGAAGTGGCAATCGGCAGCTCAGTAAGATGCGTCTACTGCTAACATGAGGGCCCACAGGCTGCCATGTGGTCTTCATCGCAAATTGGAAGTGAGTAAAAGCCACGAGGATTAGCTTTCGAGTAACTCATTTTCTTTTTAATTTGGGCGCCGGCGGCCTCCTCGATTGACAACGTGCCTCGCGAGCTCCGACCGAGGAGCTCGCCTAGCTCAGACCCCGCATTGCGGCGGCAGCCGGCGGCATCAGTGACAGGAACTCGACTGTGGAAGCCGACGCTTCCCGTATGGCGAAACTGGTGGCGAAGCAGATCGAAGCATTCACGGTCGACTTCGATGTAAGCGCTCCGCCACCTCACGATTCATTAGCTCAACTCTTGTAGAGCGCCTTGGTAGACTCATGCAGCTTCATCGCCATCGGCGGCGCGACATACTTATCCGTGACCACCTCGATATACACTCCAGTACCGCATGACTCAGCCTTGCTCATTGCGGCGTCGAGTTCTCCGCAGGTTGTGACGCGCGCCGTGAACCAGCCGTCGCAACCCAGGGCCTGCGGCAGCAGGTGGTAATGCCACTGTGCGACATCGTTGTAGTAGGTCTCCGGGTCCTTGCAGAGCAGGCGCTCGATCAAATAGCCGTTGTTGTTCAAAAGGAAGATGATCGGCTTCAGGCCGAAACGGTGAAACTGGCCCACCTCCTGCGCGGTGAGCTGGTGGGAGCCTTCGCCCGTGACCAGCACCGTACGACGATCAGGCGCGGCAATCGCAGCGCCGAAGGCGGCGGGCGTGGCCCAGCCGATCGCCCCCCAGAGCGTCTGATTGTGGAACGTCGCGCCTTTGGGCATTTTGGCCATGCCGAGACCCATCGAACTAGTGCCTGTTTCGGCAACGAGGATATCGTCCGGTTTCAGAAAGCGGTTCCAACGCGGGTAGAGAGCCTCCGCAGTGATCTTGTCGTCGCCTGTGCCAGTCGGGACGCCTAGGTCGGACGGCTTTGGCCTCTTGCCGTCGGCACACTTCGGCAACCGCGCGGTCAACGCTGCCAGCACGTCTTTCATCTCGACGTCCTCAAAGAAGGTGTCGCCGACGCGCGTCGAATGATGGAACACGTTGATGGTCTTCGACCGGTCGAGCGTCGCCGTGAAGGCCCCGCTACTGAAGTCGCTCCAGAGCGCGCCCAGGCCAATAACGCAGTCGGCACCCTCGACGAAGGCGCGCACGCTCTCCTCCATCAGCCGTCCGTCGTACATGCCGATGTAGTTCGGATGCGCCTCGTCAAGCGTGGTCTTGTCCATGATCATGGTCGCGAAGGGCAGGCCGGAAGCGTCGATCAGCGCGGTCGCTTCGCGCCTGAGGCCGGCGCGGGCGAGGAGGATCCCCGGCACGACGCAGGCTGTTTTGGCACGCGTCACGGCGTCCACGATCGCGTTTACTGCGCTCTCCAGCGAGGCGGGGTTGCTCTGCGGCGCAGGCTCCGGGCTCCCGCCGCCGACCACTGGCTGATTCGACGTGTCCATGGGAAATGCCATGTAAACCGGACGCCGATGATAGAGCGCGGCGGAGATGAGGCGCTCGGTTTCAGCCACGCAATTCTGCGGCGAGACGATGGTGCGCGCGCACACCGACGGCGCCGCCATCTCATAAAAGAGGTCGAAACTGCCGTCGGCGAGGGTGTGGTGCACGAACGCGCGGTCCCGTTGCAAATCCCGGCTCGGCATGGCGGTCAGGTGGAAAATCGGCACATGTTCGGCGTAGGCGCCCGCGATACCGCCGATCGCGTTGAGTTCGCCGGGGCCATAGGTCGGGTTGATCGCCCCCAGTCCCTTCACGCGGGCGTATCCGTCGGCCGAATAAGCCGCGTTGACTTCGTTGCACGACCCGATGAAGCGCATGTCCTTGTCTGCGCAGATCGCGTCGTTGATGGGAAAGGCGTAGTCGCCGGGAACACCAAAGACGTCCGTAACTCCGAGGTCTTTGAGGCGACCGAGCACGTACTGGATGACGGTTTTGGGTGTTGCCTTAGTCGCGGGTGTCGATGCTTGTGGCATAAACATACTCCTTTAATCAGCGGGCAGCCCTTGCGAGGAGTGCCCCGTAATTCTTCCTACTGAAGTTCGATTTCGCCAGGCCGCCACGTTTTGTCGAACCACGGCTCCAGCGGCCCGTACAGGCGCAAAATCATGAACCACCCCTTCTTGGGAATCGTCTGTACCCAGTTGTTCTCTTCTCCGGCGGGGGCCTTTGGGCCGAAGTAAACATCCACCGACCCGTCCGAATTCACTTTGAGTCCCTTGTTCTGGCTGCTGACACTTGGGAACTGCTGATCGGTTTGGAGCATCGAGCGAGTCTGGTTGTCGTACACAATGACTGACCAGAAGTCTTTTACCGGGACATTGGGCGGCAAGTGTAGTTTGTAGGTCTTTCCGCCATCGAAGTTGTTCCCCTTCGAGTCCGTGGATGCCCACGGATACTGCGATCCCTGGCCGACCATCTTGACGTCCATCGCCGGGGTGACGCCGGTAGCGAAGTAGTAGTAAAAGATGTAGCCGTCGAGGTTGCTGACGCCGGGTGAAACCAGGAATTGGTACCCACCAAAGAAAGGCAGGCGCCACGAACTATTCGCATAGAAATAAGCATCTTTATCGCGCATGTGGAAGGCAAGGGTCCGAGCCGTGACTGCCCCGACGTTAGCGGCGTCCGTCAGGATCTTCTTCATACGCGCGTCGGGATTAAACGGTTTACCTTTTTCAATGCCGATGGATGCAAAAAGGCCCATCATCGTTGGATCGGCCGACGCGGGGGGTTCGTCCTGAACTACGCTGTTCAGCATCTCCCAAAACGAGTAGTCGCCAGGCATTACAAAGTTCGACGCGACACCCGAGAGATTCACGAATTTCATCTCAGGCGGACTGCCTGCAGCCGCCAGTTCGTAGAGCTTCAGGTTCTTCTTGACTGACTCGACGCCAGGGGCGGGAGATCCCTTGACAAGAAAACTCCGGAAGACAAGCCAGTTTCCGTATGTTGCTGGCCGCACTAGCGAATAGCCGTCGGGTGCCTGCCCCTGGTAGCCGGGCGGCAGGAAGAGGTACTTACCGCCCTTTCCCTTGTCGGGGCCGGTGATGCCGACATCTACGACCCAGCGATAATAAAGGTCATTCACAGTCCCCAAGACCATGGGCGGAATCTCCGCGACCACTGGCCCTTTGTGCGTGTCAATCCAAATGAAGCTGTAGACGGTGTTATCGTTCGCCGTCAGCTCTACGGTCTTCGAATCGACCAGATTCTCCCATATCACATCGGTCTGGTTAACAGGTCCGTATTTAAGCACCGAGTCGCGCATTCCAGCCTGGTTCACGATCGGAATGGCGAGCAGATATGCCTGCAAAGCGCGTGACTGATCCAGATTGTCGTAGATCTTTTTGACGGCATCGGCATCGGGATTGCCGTCGAACAGATGCAGCGTGCCGATGGGCGTATCAAGTGTGTCGGGCGTGGCGACGCCCGGCGCAGTGGGGGTCGTCATCTTGTACTGCGCGACGACGGGCGGTGCCACAAAAGCAATAATTAGTGCCGTGTGTACGAAAAACGCCAGGCTGGGCTCGTACAGTCTCATTGAATCCTCCGATTTTGCTACGACTCTTGCTGGGCAGCCCTCACGAACTGCCCTTGCATTGGAACGAGTCGCTGCTATTGCGCGTCAGCCGCGCTCATCTGCGCCTGCTTCAGCTTCTGAACGTCCGACGGCGTGAGCTGTGGAGGCTCGACCGAGATCGTTAGCTTGTTGATCTTGCCGGTGAAGTTGAACGGCACCTGATAGTCCTGATCGTCGATGGACGTGCCCGTGTCTGAGCCGATATCGAAGGTTTCATCAATGCCGAAGATGAGCGGGATCGTCTTTTCCACGCTCTGGGTCGCCACTACCTTGCCGTCCACCTTCAATGTGCCAGTGGCAGGACGCCCGATGCCGCTCATGTTGTTAAACGCCAGAGTGGCAAAGCCAAGTCCGTTGTACTGGTAATCAAACTCCAAAGTGTGTTTACCGGGCGTGAGGGCTTCAGGGCTCTGCCATTTCACGCGTTTCAGATCAAGGAGGTTCCAGGTGAAGACCGGCTTGCCCTTTAGCACGTAAAAGCCGTAACCGCCGAAGCGGCCGCCATTCGTATTGATGATTCCCTCGACACCACCTTCCGGAACTTCAATCTCGGCGGTCATCGTGTAGGAGGTGCCAAGCAGGTTCGGAGCAGCAGCCCCGGGAATTCCGGTGATGGGGTCTCCGGAGTAGGTGAATACCCTGCGACCTGCCGCAAGACTCGGGCGTGGCGCTACCAGGCGAGTTGCAACTGAAGCATCGAGCGGCAACACCTGGTACTTAGCGAATTCGCCAAACATCAGGTCGCGCATCTCCGCCATTTTCGCGGCGTTCTTTGCGGCGACGTCGACGTTCTGGGTCCAATCATGACGAACGTCGTACAGTTCGAACTTGTACGCCGTGGCCGGATCCCCGATTGCCGCACCGGCCAGGACCCACGGTGGGCGTTGCGGCACTGCGCTTAGCATCCAGCCGTCGCTGTACAGCCCTTGCACTCCCATCATCTCGAAGTACTGCGTCTTGTGTGGCGAGGGTACATTGGCGTTAGCCTTGTCAAAGGTGTAAGCCATGCTCACTCCCTCGATGGGTTTCTGCGCAACGCCATCCACCATAACCGGCGCAGGAATGCCAGTGACCTCAAGCACTGTCGGGAGAATGTCAATCACGTGATGGAACTGCCAGCGAATTCCGCCCGCGTCCTTGATATGGCCTGGCCAGGCAATGGCGACACCCTGACGCGTACCTCCAAAGAAGGACGGGATCTGCTTGGTCCATTTATAGGGTGTGTCGAAGGCCCATGCCCACGGCACCGCGAAATGGTTGTAGGTCTGATTGGTGCCCCAGACGTCATAGAAATACTTCAACTGATCGGCGACCGGGATCTGCACGCCATTAAACGCCATTACCTCGCTCGGAGTTCCGTCTGGGCTTCCCTCCGCGCTGGCGCCGTTGTCGCCGCTGATGAAGATGATGAGTGTATTGTCGAGCTTGCCTTCACGCTCAACTTCTGCGATCACTCTCCCGATTTCGTAATCGGTGTACATCAGGTAAGCCGCATAGACTTCTATCTGGCGAATAAACAGCTTCTTCTCGTCGGCAGTGAGGGTGTCCCATTTCTTTAGCAGCCCATCGGGCCAGGGAGTAAGTTGCGCCTCCGGCGGAATGACACCAAGCTTCTTCTGGTTCGCGAAGATCTGGTCGCGAAGCGCGTTCCAACCGTTATCGAAGAGGTGCAGCTTGTGCGCCTTCTCCACCCACTCAGGCGTGGGATGGTGTGGCGCGTGCGTGCCGCCGGGCACGTAATAACAGAAAAAAGGCATCGTGGGGTCAATGTCGTTCAACTGGTTCAGCCAGTGAATGGCGTCGTCCGCCATCGCGGTGGTGAGGTTCCATCCTGGGTGGCCTACATACGGATAGATTGGGGTGGTATTGCGGAACAGCATTCCCGGCTCCCATTGACTGGTATCTCCGCCGACGAACCCGTAGAAATACTCAAAGCCCATGCCGGTCGGCCACTGGTCAAAGGGACCCGCCTGGCTCGCCGTGTATGTCGGCGTGTTGTGGTCCTTTCCAAACCAGGAGGTGCGATAGCCGTTCTCCAGCAGGATGCGACCAATGGTTGCTCTGTCTTTCTCAATGATGCTGTCGTAACCGGGGAATCCGGTGGACTGCTCGGAGATGACACCGAAACCTACGGAGTGATGATTACGCCCGGTGATAAGTGCGGCGCGGGTTGGCGAACACAGCGCAGTGGAATGGAAGTTGGTATAGCGTAGTCCCATCTGAGCCACCCGATCGAGCGATGGTGTCGGAATGACACCGCCGAACGTGCTGGGCGCGCCGAAACCGACGTCGTCGGTCATGATGAGCAGGATGTTAGGAGCGCCCTTGGGCGGCACCACTCGGGCCGGCCAGTATATTTTCGATTGCAAGGCGTTGAGTTCGATCTCGCCCTTAAACTGTTGTGGCGGCGGTGGAATATACCTGCCATCGATAGTTGTGGTCGCGCAGGGCGAGCCCGGAGGGCACGCCGGCGGCTGCTGGGCGGCAACTACTCGGGGAGCGAAAACCGCCATTAATAGAACCAGTGGTTTCCCGAGTCTTGCAGATCGTTTGTTCATAGCGCCTCTCTCCCGAGCAAGAATTCGCTTCGACCGCACTTGTGGCCATTCAAACGAAGTTTCATGTCGTGTCGTCTGCGGCCATCGACTTTGACTCGGCCCGTGAGTTCCTCAACTCTTCAATCAGCTCCATCGATCGCGTTTGCGAGACTTCGTGAAAACTGATCCTTGGCTTTTCGGAGGCAAGCTCCATGGCACTCAAAATGGGGAAATACAGTTCGGACTTAATATGAGCGCACAGTTCTTTTACTGATCCCCATCGTTCCACGTACAGAATTCGTTGCGTTCCATCTACCGCTTCGAAGACACCAGACCCCAGACATCCCGCCTTCCCTTGGACGTGCTCTTCTACAAACCTGAGAATCTCAAGCAAGCCAAGCCGCTTATCGTTTTGTGGGACCAATTCCATGACCGCCATGATCATGTCCAAGCTGTCTCTTTCTAAAGCCGAATATCCGCTTGGCTGTCTGCGGAATCGTGCCTTCTATGCGTCCGTTCAACTATCATTGGTCAGGGTGTATCTGTTTGAGTGCTCTCGCTCAGGCCGTCTGGGCACTTCTTAATCCTTCCACCACCTCCATTGATCTGCTCTCGCTCCAGTCAGTGAAGGCCCACGTGCCATATGAGGGAGTCATGTACTTCTTCATGGCGTATTGAATCAGTCCAGCGCTGGTATTGATCCCGAGCTTTTCCATCATTCGATATTTGTGAAAGGCGACCGTGCTCGGAGTGATCGCGAGGATCTCTGCAACATGCTTCATCGTGTTGCCTTCGCTCAACAACTGCAGGACCTCGGCTTCTCGCTGAGTAAGCTGTTTACCCAGTGTTGCGTGCATGGGCGGGTGGAGGATTAAATGAAGGGTTTCGCGTGCAATGAGTGGGGACAGGTATGACTCGCCCCGCATAACCCGTCGAAGCGCCGTCCTGAATTCATCGGTTCCAGAGTGCTTGAGCATATAAGCAGCAGCTCCACGCCGAAAGGCTTCAGCAGCGGCGTCCGCCTCTGCGATCGAAGTCAGAAAGATCAACTTCAGGGACGGTAGCTTAGACCTGATCTGCTCAGCGGCATCAAGTCCCCTGAGTTGAGGTAAGGTAACCTCGAGAATGGCTCCGTCAGGCCTGAGGTTGAGTGCCGCCTCTACGAGTGACCGGCCGTCGGTAACGATGCCAATGACATCGAACTCGGGCTCCAGCATCTGCCGGCAGGCTTCTGCAACGAATGCGTGGCTGTCCGCAATTAAGAGCCGTGGTCTGTGTTTCATAGCCGCAAGTCCTCCAAACTATGCATTGCCCAGTGTCGCTGACCAATAAACGGCCCACCTCTACGTTCCGGCGATGCCCTTGTTTTGCAGCACCCTGACGACGACACGGCGGTTCTCCGCCTGCCCTTCGGTGGTATTGTCAGGAGCGATCTGCTTGCTCGTACCCATCGCTCCGGGCGCCAAGACATTGGTCAGTGGAATGCCGCCTTGCTGTTCCAGAAAATCAATTACGTTTTGCGCACGCTCCTGGCTTAGCTTCTGGTTCAGGGCGGCCGAACCAACGGAAGATGCGTACCCCTTCACTTGGATCACGTACCCTTTTACGGTCTTGGCCTTCTGGCACAAGGCAAGCAATTTCGGTTTGTACTGCGGATCAACGGTCACTTTGCCGTTGCCGAACTCCACGGTCGCTTCATCCCAGATGTTGTATTGCCCCAACTCGCCAAATCGCTTGTTGACCTCGGCAACGGCAGCTTTGTTGGCAGCAATTTCCTCTGCGTGCTCCTCCTGCTCCTTCTGCTCCGCTAGCAGTTGGGCCTGTTGTTGTTGGAGTCTCGCCTGTTGCTGCGCGATTTGTTGCTGCTGCGCCTGCTCCTGCTGCTGCACCGGAGCCACGCCCGCCTGAATGTCAGCGGCGGTTTGAAGGGACTTACCGTTGAACTGCACGGAATCGGCCACAAGTTGGTTCTGTGCGTTGTAACTCCCCTTCACCTTGACCGCCAGGCCGGGCACCAGAGCCGTTACGCCCATCTGCTTCTTGCGGGCGTGGAAGACTCCTGCAACATCCTCAACTTGAGTGTCGCCATTGAGGACAACAGTCACGTTTCCCGAATCCGTTTGCACTGTCATGGTGTTGCCGGCGCGCCCATTGATCACTCCCTGCAGTTGAGTGCTCTGCGCAATGACCGTCGCACACAACAACAGCAATGTTGCCGAGGACAGAGTTATTCCGATCGCAATGCCTGCAAATTTGGTTCTGTTCATCAGATCGCTCCCTTGCTGTGCATGCTCCGCACGCGTGCTTGAGCATGGAATTTGTTTAATTGCCCCTTGGAGAGTTGTCACATTTAGTCGCACGACTGGTGCCATCGTGGAAGACGACGAGGAGTCTGTCGGTAATGCACTTGTGGCGAAGAGCTTACGTCTTGGAGAAGCGCTTGAGGCGGGTAGTTGGAAAACGCAAATTAGTACGGCATGCCGTACTCAGGTCGGGATATCGTACTTTTTCTGCTTTGAAGGAATGCCCAATCTCTGCATCGTCGTGTACAAGGTGGTGGGCTTCATGCCTAGCAGTTCGGCAGCGCCCCCGGGTCCTTTGACGCGCCAGCCGGTCTTTTCCAAGACTGAGACAATGTGCTGGTATTCGGCTCCCCTTAATGTTTGGAGCGCAGCTTCGGGGACTTCTGGCATTTGGAGATCAAGTTGGCTTCCCGAAGCGACGATCAACGCCCGTTCAACGATGTTCCTTAGCTCGCGGACATTCCCTGGCCAAGGGTATTGCTGTAGCGCTTCCATTGTCTTCTTTGGAATGGATTCGATCCTCTTGCCCATCTTCTTCTCGAACTCTCGAACGAATGCCCACGTCAGAAGGGGGATGTCGTCGACGCGTTTTCGCAGTGGTGGAAGATGAATGGGGAACACATTAAGGCGAAAGTACAGGTCCTGCCGAAAGGAGCCATTCTGGACCTTTTCGGCCAGGTCGCGATTGGTAGCGGCAATTGTGCGTACGTCAACCTGGATGGTCTTCGGGCCTCCCAAGCGCTCAAATTGCCCATCCTGCAGAACCCGCAACAGCTTCGCCTGCAATTCCAACGGCAACTCACCAATCTCGTCCAGGAAAAGTGTGGATCCGTTCGCCAATTCGAATCGCCCAATCTGTTTGGTCAGTGCGCCAGTGAAGGCTCCTTTCTCACGACCGAACAACTCACTCTCAATGAGGCTCGACGGAAGAGACGAACAGTCAACTTTCACCATTACCCGGTCCTTGCGGCGGCTCAGGCTGTGAATGGCTCGCGCAACCACTTCCTTGCCCGTACCTGTTTCGCCCGTAATGAGGACGATGGAATCGGTTGGCGAAACCTGCTCGATTTGTTGAAATACCTTCTTAAGCTCCTCACTCTGCCCAACGATCTCTTCGAAGTGGCCGCGTACGCGGATTTCTTCCTTCAGGTATTCGCTTTCGGCTTGCAGACGTTCTCGCAGTTTCGCGAGTTCGAGTTCGACGCGTTTCGGCCCAGTAACGTCGATGCTTACACCCATGAGCCGGTTAGGATCACCATTCCTTCCCGCTTGCCAGCGTCCTCGCGATGCGAGCCAACACACCTCTCGGTCAGGACGAACAATCCTGTATTCAACGGCAGACTCTTCCCCAGTCTGAATGGCTTCCCCAATTACTTGCCTCACCTTTTCTCGGTCTTCGACGTGCACAATCGCGAAGAACTTATCTAGGTTGAATTCTTCACTTGGAGGGATGCCAAAAAGCTCGTAGGTCTTCGGCGTCGCCCAAATGTGACCGCATTGAGGCTCCAAGGTCCATAGGCCAGCATTTGCAGATTCAGCAGCCAGGCTGAGGCGAACCTCACTCGCTTGTAGGCGTTGCTGGGAACGCTTGCGATCCAATGCGCTGGCGAAAACTTGAGCGACAAGCTCTAGTCGTTTCATGAGCGGTGCGGGGCAGGCTCGCGGTTCCCTTGTGGCATCGAAGCTAAGAACCCCAAACACCGGACCGCCACCCACAGAAAGGGGAATTCCCAAGGTTGACTTAACGCCAAACTGCCGCCACGTTTCCATATCTCGAGCCGCCTCTCGTGGACCTTCAGCAGTGTTGGGAATTGAAATGATCTCTCGTGTCATGAGCTTGGCGAGAGCCCAGGGGAAGAATTCTGTTGCACTCATGCGCTCGGGCGGCCGGGGTAACTCTGGATCTCGATATAAATGAGTCAGCACCAATTGGTCGGGATCCTGCGTCGAGGACTGCCAAAGTGACGAGTGATCGAACCCCAGGCACTCGCAGATCGCGCGCTGGGCATTTTGGATTTCTTGG
>Ga0306920_100004557_pt1 | contig 17760 bp, 18 predicted proteins | sample flu12Cox44000170_FD_204666 | JGI IMG/M metagenome (GOLD analysis project Ga0306920, IMG submission 204666) | Lab enrichment of tropical soil microbial communities from Luquillo Experimental Forest, Puerto Rico - flux4day.12C.oxic.44.000.170 (v2)... | ecosystem: Environmental > Terrestrial >... | reverse complement strand
AGAAACATACGGCCTGAGTCTGTCATCACCTCTGCTGGGGGGCAAGAGGGTAGGTCTGCACTACATCGCTTCTTCAGAACGCCGCGATTGCAAAGACGAGACTTGTCGCTTTTTCGCCCTTAAAAATCGTTCGATTCAATGGTGCCGTGACGAACTTCGGTTAGCGTCGTCGAGGAGGCAGCGACAGACGTCATCGCGCTGTCGCAGGCGCAGGGGGTTGCTGAGCCATGGACGCACCGCTCATTCATTGATGCAGTGGTTGATCTGCAGAGGCAGCGGCAGCGTCGAGCGTCCACCGAGGCGGGTGCGATCCAGTTCCATGATCGTTCGGTTATCTGCACGGCTGCCTTGGCAGCCTACCTCGAATATCCGACCTCCGACCTGCTGTCGCGTGAGCTCGAGCGCATCAAGTCTGACGAGATCTTTCAAAAGGAAGTTTTCTTCATTCGGAACCTTGGCTTCATAGCGCCTACCGAAGCGCGGCGGATCAGCCTTCACGAATCGCTGCGTTTCGAACAGATCCACGAAGAAACCTATCGCAACTGTGGCTTTGCGATCGTCTCTATCGAACCGGGAAGCCTGTCACAACGCGTGGCCACCATCAAAGAGGTACTGCAAGCAGCCGCCTGACGCAGTTGATCGATTCCGCCGCCCAGCCGGGCTCAGCCCGGCTCTTCTTTGCGCTTTCCCTTCAGCCGGCGCGATTGGTGCGGATGACCTTCGCAAGCTCGCGCTGCGATACCTCCGCCGCCTTTTCCAGATAATCACAGATCACCTCCAACTCCTTGTCGCGATATTGTTCGGCAAGACGCATGTAGGCCTCTCCCATGGCCTCGTATCTGGGCGCGAGCGGCCCGAGGCTCTCCGGGCGTACCCTGACGAAAACCTTGCGCCGGTCCTTTTTATCGCGCACTCGCTCGATAAATCCACGCTGCTCGAGCCGGTCCAGGATGTGGGTAATGGCGCCGGTCGTAAGGCCAGTGGCATCGGAGAGCCAGCCTGCGGTGACGATGCCATTCGGGCCTCTGAGAATCAAGTCGATGCACTTGGTGTCGGTGGCATTGAGACCTACGCTCTGAGCGATCGCCTGATGCAGAAAGACGGTCTGCGTGCTGACGGTTCTGCCAAGATCCCACAGCCGGTTCAGCAGGTCGCGCCGGGAAGATTCCTTTGAAGCCGGACTTGACATCATAATATCTGCATTATTAAGATATTCTGTCAATAAGATGCTGTGCTATTCAGATAATAGCAGGCCTGGCAAAGGAGTAGAGGGATGCCCGCAGATCAGAAAGCCTGGAAGGGCAAAGGAATGGAAGGATGGGTCGGCCACTGGTACGCACGCACCCGGAGGAACGATATGGAAGATTTCCGCCGGGAGGCCAAGACCGCCGCCGAACATTTGCGCAGCGGTTGTGAGGTCCTGGAAGTCGCGCCGGGACCAGGATTCTTCGCCATCGAGCTGGCTAAGCTGGGCGATTTCAACATCACCGGGCTGGACATTAGCCGGACACTCGTGGAAATCGCGACGAAAAATGCGCGAAATGCGGGGGTCAAGATTGACTTTCGCCGGGGGAATGCCTCCGCGATGCCGTTTTCCGAAGGCTCATTCGATTTCATTTACTGCTCCGCAGCCTTCAAGAATTTCTCCGAGCCGGTAAAGGCTTTGGACGAAATGCACCGGGTCCTGCGGGCTCAAGGCGAGGCCCTGGTGACGGACCTTCGCAAGGATGTTTCGGTCGAGGAAATCGAAGCCTACGTGAAACGCAGCGGCCGAAACCCGATCGATGCGTGGATAACAAGGTGGACCTTCCGGCATATGCTGGTCAAACGCGCATATACAAAAGACGATTTTCTCCGGATGGCGGCACAAAGCCGATTCGGCACATGCCAGGTCGACGTTGGGCCCATCGGACTGGAAGTGCGCTTTAGGACGTCCCACAACCGCCACGCTGAGCAAACGCGCAGCCAAGGATCGTGACCCGAGCGCGCTCAACTCTAGCCTCCGCAACCGAATAATTAAAGAAAGCAGCAACATCACTACCAATGCATAGTAGTATCTGTTCAGAGCGAGCTCCGCACAGCTACTGTCTTACTTGCGCGACGTGAAAAGGTCCGACGGTGGCTAGGTCTCGCCATCGAACAGCTACAGCCCAGGCGGTACTATTCTGTACATCGAGAACGTCTGCATTCACGCGCCTATAACATGGTTGCCGACAGATTTGAGATGAAGCGAGAAATCAGCTTCCGGGCGGCGCGTTTTTGAGGTCTCGGCTGGTAGTTGGAACTACCTGGTAGGGCGCCGAAGTTCGTGATTTCCGTCACCAAGACCGCATCGAAGCCCTTGCTTCAAGTTCGACATCTCACCGTGCGATTCTTCGTCGATGCCAATAATGCAGTCCGTCCCCTCAATGGAATCACCTTCCAGGTTCATCCCGGAGAGGTTGTTGGCCTCTTAGGGGAATCAGGTGCCGGCAAGACCACCCTGGCGCTCGCGCTCATCCGAATGTTGCCGCCTTCCGGCCAGGTGGTTCAGGGAGCGGTAGAGTTTGAAGGTCGTCCCCTGTTATCGGTCGGCGAGCGCGAACTACGAAGAATACGAGGCTCAAGGATCTCCCTCATTTACCAGGACGCAGCGGTGCTGAATCCGGTGTTGCGCGTGGGTGACCAGTTGGTTGAGATTCTTCGCGCCCATCACAACTGGCGTCGGCAGCAATTGCGCGAGAAAGCAATTGCCCTCTTAGAAGACGTGGAATTGCGGGATGTTGAAAGGATTTACGCGGCGTATCCGCATCAACTCAGCGGCGGTCAGCGGCAGCGAATCGTGATCGCCCAGGCATTGGTTTGCCAGCCGGCGTTCGTTATCGCAGATGAACCAACAGCTTCGCTGGACCCGAACACCTCCTCCCAAATCGTAGACCTTCTCGGTCGTCTCAAGCACCGTTTCCAGACCGCATTTCTGCTGATCAGCCACGACCTCAATCCTCTCGTGTGCCTAGCTGATCGGATCATGGTCATGTATGCGGGAAGGATTGTGGAGCAAGGCACCCGTGAAGAGGTCTTGCAGCAGCCGCTGCATCCTTACACGCGTGCCCTGCTCGCGTGTGCGCGGGCGGGGGATACAGCGAATGACGGCCGCTTCGGCAAGCAACCGATGCCAACCATTGCGGGAAGCCCTCCCGACTTGATGCATTCTACGTGCGGCTGTGATTTTGAAAGCCGTTGCCAGGACCGGATGGGCGTTTGCAGCGTGCGAATTCCGGAGGAGATCCCGGCTTCGAGCTCGCATAAGGTACGCTGTTTCAAGTTCGGAGGTTGAGGATAGTGACGTCACTCGCGCCAGAACCCTTGCTGAGGACTCAAGGATTGACCAAAACCCATTCGCAAGGCCGATGGTGGGAGAAGCGTTTCCATTCCCAAGCGCTTAATGGTGTGGAGCTGACGTTGGACAAGGGGAAGACGCTCGCCCTAGTCGGAAAGTCAGGATCCGGGAAAACAACCTTGGCGATGTGCGTTGCCATGCTAGACAAACCCGACGCAGGCAAGATTTGGTTCGAGGGACGCGATGTCTTGTCTCTGGCCAAAGCCCAGCGCGCACTGCTGCGTCCACGAATACAATTGATTTTTCAAGACTCGGCGGCGGCGCTGCCCGGGCGTTTCTCGGTGGCGCAGATTCTCGAGGAACCCCTGGTTATCCAACACCGCTACTCGGCCAAAGAGCGGTCAGCGCTGGTCCTGGATCTTATGGCCAAGGTTGGGCTTGGGACCGGATTGGCCATTCGGCCCCACCAGCTCAGCGGCGGTCAGCGTCAGCGTTTAGCGATCGCGCGATCTCTTGCTTTGCAACCCAGTCTTCTGATTCTTGACGAGCCATTTGTCGGCCTGGACTTTTCGATTCGCGGGCAGATCGTTAACTTGTTGTTGGCGCTACAGGAGGACCTTTCTCTGACATACCTATACATCTCTCATGATCTCGATCTGGTCCGATGCTTTTGTGACGACGTAGCGGTGATGGACCGAGGCAAAATCGTAGAGCAGGCGAGCGTTACGGAGTTGTTCCGCACCCCCAACCAGGCAGAGACCAAAGCCCTATTAGCGCCCAGAGGCGGCCACTCCCGCACCGACAATTCGGAGTGGTTGCGCTAGGTCGGCTATGCGCTACCTCGCTGTTCGTGTTCTCCAGGGAGTTTTCCTTCTGCTAGGTGTCTCGTTGCTCTCCTTCGTTTTTCTAGAGGCTGCGCCCGGCGATTTTTTCCAGGAAATGAGGCTAAATCCCCAGATTTCGCCAAATGCGGTCGCCAGACTTCGAGCCCAGTATGGATTGGATCAACCTTTCCCCGTACGCTATGGACGCTGGCTGGTATCGGCAGTGCGAGGTGACTTCGGTGTCTCTCTTGCTTATGGCACTCCGGTCGCGCCGCTGCTTCTAGTCAGAGCGCGTAATACGCTGCTACTGACTGGAACTGCGATGCTTGTGGCCTGGGGATTGGCGCTTTCGCTGGGTGTCTTCTGCGCAGCCTGGCCTGGTGGATGGCTTGATCGCGCCTGCTTGCTGATGAGTGCAACGCTCCTGGCAATCCCAGAGTTGCTGCTCGGTTTGTGTTTCCTGGCCCTGGGCGTTCGCACGGGATGGTTCCCGGCTGGTGGCATGGTCTCGCCTGGCTTCGAAGATCTCAATCGCTGGAAACAGGTTGGAGATTTACTTTGGCACTTAGCCGTGCCGCTTGTGGCGTTAGTGCTGGGCACCTGGGCTGTCCTGTTTCGGCACGTGCGGGGAGCGCTGCTGGAGGTGCTAGACTCTCCGTTTATTCGCGCCGCCCGGGGACACGGAATTTCCCGCCGACGGATTTTGTTTCATCACGCGCTGCCGGCAGCTATCAATCCCTTGGTGTCGTTGTTCGGGTTTTCACTGGCTTCTTTGCTGAGTGTTTCTTTGCTTACCGAGGTGATCATGAGCTGGCCGGGGCTCGGTCCGCTGTTGCTGGAGGCGGTGCTGGCGCGGGATGTGTATGTGGTCATCGGAGCGCTGACGTTTTCTACCCTCTTGTTATTGGCCGGCACGGGACTGGCAGATATTCTGTTGTTTGCCACCGATCCGCGCATCCGCTCGGAGTCGCTGAGATGAGAGTGCCAAGAGTGCCGGCACTGCCGCTGCTCTGCCTTGCGCTGATTTACTCTTCCGCTCTGTTCGCTGGTTTCTTTGCTCCGTACGACCCCACCATGCAGGACCGGGAGGCTGCATCTCGTCCACCCACTCGACTTCACTGGGTAGGCCCAGATGGGCGCCCAGACTGGCGTCCATCCGTTTATGACTTAGCGGAACGGGCAGGGGAAATTGGGGAGCACAAAGAAAATGTGCCGCGATCTTATCCTATTCAGTTCCTGTCGCGGGGGACGCAGTACAAGATGTTGGGTGTGCTGACCTCCGATCGCCATCTGTTCGGCGTGGCCGCGCCAGCCCATGTCTACCTCATGGGCACTGACACCTATGGGAGAGACGTTTTTTCGCGACTCTTGTATGGCGGCCAAATTTCTCTCTCGGCCGGGCTGCTTGCGACGGTACTGTCCCTAACCCTTGGAACAGCACTAGGAACATTGGCCGGATTCTATGGAGGTTGGGCCGACGCTCTTATCATGCGCGGTGTCGAACTCTTCCTCGTGCTGCCCTGGCTATACTTGCTGTTGGCCTTGCGGGCATTCCTCCCCCTACACACAGGTCCAGGCCAGACATTCCTGCTTCTCATCGGGGTGATAGGTTTGGTGGGATGGGCCAGACCGGCACGTCTCATCCGGGGCGTGGTGCTAAGCGCGAAAGAACGCAGCCACGTGTTGGCGGCACGATGCTTTGGCGCTTCGGATCTTTATCTCCTTCGCCGCCACGTGCTGCCCGAAACCCGTTCAGTCGTCCTAACCCAAGCCGGGATCCTGATTCCACAGTACGTTTTGGCGGAAGTAACCCTGTCTTTCCTCGGGCTGGGAGTGGCTGAACCTGTACCGAGTTGGGGCAGCATGCTCGGGTCCTTACAGCAATATCATGTGTTGGTCGGCGAGTGGTGGATGTTTTTCCCGGGACTGGTTCTGATCCTGGTGTTCTTGAGTTATGGCATGTTGTCCAATGTTCTTCAAGTAGGTACATCCAAGGAAGGAGTTGGATGGAATGCGAAGTCAACTTTCAAAAGCGCTCCTTAAGGTGCTTACCTTAGCTGTGCTTTCCACGATCGGATATGCGCCTGCTTCCGATCGGATTGCCACAGGCGAAGAGGTTCTGGTCGCGCCTAATCCTCCCGGAACGTATGGTGGACACCTGGTTGTGGCATTGCGTGCCGAGCCTAAGACCCTGAACCCGGTACTGGCGAACGATGTGCCTTCCAGAGAGGTCATCAATCAGATGACGGCCGATCTGATTCACATCAATCGTTACTCCCAGCAGTCGGAGGCAGACTTGACCAAATCATGGTCGGCTTCTTCCGACGGACTCCACTATACCCTGCAACTACGCCGCGGTTTGCGCTTCTCGGATGGCGTTCTGCTTGACGCCGATGATGTGCTGTTCACCTTCAAGGTATACCTGGACGAAAAAGTAAACGCCCCGCAACGCGATTCGCTCATTGTCGGCGATAAACCGATCGTGGTCGGCAAGACGGGTCCCTACACCGTGACGTTCGATCTAGCTCGGCCTTACGCCTCTGCGGAGAGGCTGTTTGACAGCGTCGTTATCCTACCGCGTCACCTGCTGGAAGTGCCGTATTCTGAAGGGAAACTGGCGCAAGCATGGAGTCTTAATACTCCGCCCGGTGAAATTGCCGGCCTCGGCCCGTTCCGCCTCAAGCAGTACGTTCCTGGTCAGCGCATAACGCTCGAACGCAACCCTTATTATTGGAAAGTGGACCGCAAAGGAAACCGGCTGCCGTACCTGGATGAGGTTACCTTTCTCTTTGCGGGCAACGAGGATGCCGAGGTACTGCGCTTCGAAGCAGGCGAAACCGATATCATCAATCGGGTTGGCGCCGAAAATTATGCCCTCCTCGAAAAGCAACAGACGTCGCATGGCTTCCGACTTTATGATTTGGGACCTGGCCTGGAATACAACTTCCTGCTGTTGAACTTGAACTCAAACCTGCCCTCCCAGGCAAATGAAATCCGCCGCAAACAGGCCTGGTTTGAGGAGGTAAAGTTTCGTCAAGCCATCTCTTCAGCGATCGATCGAGACGGGATCAACCGCATTGTTTACCAGGGACGAGGTTCAGCCATCTGGACCCATGTCACGCCCGGTAATCGGCTTTGGGCTGACCAGCAGATACCTCACCCTGCCCATTCCCTCGACCGGTCGCGCGCACTGCTGAAGGCGGCTGGGTTTTCCTGGCGAAGCGACGGAACCCTCATCGACAGCCACGGCACGGAGGTCGAATTCTCGATCATTACGAGCTCCTCCAGCAACCAGCGCACACAGATGGCAACCATAATCCAGCAGGATTTGAAGGAACTGGGAATCCGGGTGCAGGTCGTACCTTTGGAGTTCCGCGCAATGCTGGACCGGGTTTTGCAGAGTCACAACTATGAGGCGGCCGTTATGGGTTTGGGTGGTGGAGACATCGATCCGAATTCTCAATTGAATGTCTGGCTCTCCTCGGGAGACGATCATCTTTGGGACTTGGGGGAGTCCCATCCTGCCACCGCCTGGGAAGAGGAAATGGACCAACTGATGAAACGGCAGATGTCGACACTGTCAGCTACGGAGAGGAAACGCTTATATGATCGCGTGCAGGAGATCGAAGTGGAGGAGGTTCCGCTGATCTTTCTAGTCAGCCCGAATGTGATGGTAGGCGCGAGGGATCGAGTTCGGAACTTCGAGCCAGCCATCCTGGATTCGCACACGCTTTGGAATTCAGAGCAGCTGTTTGTTGACAATGAGGCAAGAGCCCGGAAGTGAAGAGTCAAACCTCATCAGCCAGTGCGGCAGAGGTGCGGGTGGCATTTTGGGACGATGACGCGCGGTTGGTCAAAGAATGTTTGCGGGGAGAGGAAACCGCTTGGTCAGAGCTGTTATCGAAGTACAAGAATCTGATCTTCTCTATCCCTATTAAATACCGCTTTTCGCAAGAAGAAGCCGCAGATATCTTTCAGTCAGTTTGTCTGGACCTTGTCCACCAACTAGCGAGCTTACGAGAACCGCGCGCGCTCGCTGGCTGGTTGATTCGCGTTACGCATAACAAGTGCGTTCATCACATGACCGACAAACAGCGATACACCGCCAAGGAAGAGGATCAACCAGATCCCGCAACTGCGGTAGAAGAGATTCCCGAGAACAGGCTGCGCGAGCTTGAAAGAGAACAACTTCTGCGAACCGCTCTTCAGGCACTCGATGCGCGCTGCCAACAACTCGTGAGAATGCTTTTCTTCGAATCGCCTCCACGTCCCTACACTGAGATCGCAAAGTCGCTTACCTTGGCGACCGGTTCCATTGGCTTCATTCGTGCCCGATGTCTGAACAAGCTGCGTAGAAGGCTGGAAGAAATGGGTTTCGCGTGAACCAGACTATCGTTGGTTCTCAACCTGCCGAAAGGGAGGTCTTAGATGAGAGTCGCTGGACGGGGATGGCTGATTTGTCCAGCGCACGAGCGCGAGCTGCATTTATCGACCAGCACATCGAACTGGTGCACCCCGATGTCGTGTCGAGGCTTACGGGTTTAGTGCCCCAGTTAGCCAAGTCTGACAGAAATAAAGCGTTAGCCGTCGCGGAGATAGCAGCAATGATCGCCACTCGACTCGGCGACGCGCAGAGTGTGGCACAGAGCCTGCGTGCCAAGGGTAACGCCCTCTACGCCCTGGGTCAGAATAAGGGGGCGATAGAACATCATCGAAAGGCTCTGGACCTGTTTCGGTCGCACGGCGATATCGAGCAGGTGGCTCGCACGTTGAGTTCCTCGATTCAACCACTCATCCTTCAGGGCCGCTACAGTCTGGCCTTTGCTGCCGCCCGAGAGGCACGAAAAATTTTCACTCATCAAGGCAATCGCTGGCGCCTCGCGCGGTTGGATCTCAACGTCGGCAATATCCTCGACCGCCAGGACCGCTTCGCAGAGGCCCTAAAATGCTATGAGCGTGCATACCAATATCTCTGCCTTCACGAGCAGAACGATCCAGAGGCTGTCGCAGTGGCTCTTCACAATATGGCAGTGTCATATGTGAGCCTCAATGATTTCCGAAGGGCGGAAGCCGCATATGAAAAAGCCCGGACCTTTGCTGCAGCCCACGACATGCCGATCCTGGTTGGACAGGCAAACTACAACATCGCGTGGCTGCATTACCTTCGCGGAGACTATAGCCGAGCGATCTGCATGTTACGAGCTGCACGCGAAACTTGTGGTGCCACAGGCGACGAATATCACTTCGCCCTCTGTCATCTGGACCTTTCGGAGATTTATCTTGAGCTTAATCTCAGCCTCGAGGCTGGTGAAGCTGCCGAACAAGCGGACACCAGCTTCAACCACCTGGGCATGCAGTACGAGAGGGCGAAGTCCATCGCGAACCTGGCGATCGCTCTTAGCCAGCAAGGAAGTGCAGTTCGCGCTCTAGAACTGTTTCTCCAGGCTCGGCACATCTTCGTTGAGGAAAAGAACAAGGTCTTCCCGTCTGTGATTGATCTCTACCGGGCACTTGTCCTGTACGGAGAAGGGCGTGATGCGGAGGCACGCAGCCTAAGCGTTGCGGCGTTACATGAGTTCCAGCGGTTCGGGCTCAGCAGCAAGGCCATCGTATGTCGTCTGCTGCTGGCACGCCTCGATCTCCGGGATAACAATATTCGATCAGCTCAACATCATTGCGGCCAGGCACTGAAAAGCCTGGCCAGACTCGAGCTCCCCGTCCTAAGCTGCCAAGCCTATGCCTTGCGGGGACAAATCCATGCGACTGCCGGCCATGAACGCCACTCATACCGCGCATACCGCCGCGCGATCCAGTATCTGGAGCGCTTGCGCAACAGCATTCATGGCGAAGAGCTGAAGATTTCTTTCATGAAGGACCGGGTGGAAATTTACGAAGGGCTAGTATCGCTCTGCATGAAACACACTAGTCGCCCGACCGTATTAGAGGAAATCTTTGAATATATCCAGCAAGCCAAGTCACGAACTCTCTTAGACGTTCTATCTAGTTCCCGGTCTGCGTCCTGGCTTGCGCCCCAAGGGCGAACCAAGCATGCGAAAAGAATCCGCCAGCTTCGGGAGGAATTGAACTGGTACTTTCACAAGACGGAGATAGCGCAACTTCAGAAGTTGTCCCGTCACCACTTATGCGAGCTGCGAGCGGAATCCTACCGACGAGAACGGGAGCTTCTGAAATTGTTGCGTGAGCATGTCCCTGCGGACGAAAAAGGCACCCGGCTGCAATTAGCAAGAACATGCAGCGTGGATCAGGTCAGAAAGTCCCTGGCTACGGACGCCATCATACTCGAGTATTTCCAGGTGCAGGGCCAGATTGTCGTCATGTTGCTGAGCCATGATCAGTTCTGCATCTTTCCCCTTGGGAAGATCTCGCAGATTGCGACCCTGTTCGAGTTCCTTCAGTTGCAATTGTCGAAACTTCGACTGGGTCATGAATACGTCGCAACATTCGCAGACGTCCTGCTGAACGCAGCCAGAACCCACCTGCAAGAATTGTACAAGGCGCTGATAGAGCCGATTCATGGATTGCTGGCTGCTCGGCATCTAGTGGTGGCACCGCATGGAATCTTGCACAGCTTGCCCTTCCATGCCCTGTTTGATGGCAGCCAATACCTGATCGATGAATTTACAGTGTCTTACGCACCCAGCGCCAGCGTCTACGCTCTTTGTCAAGCACGGTCCCGACCGGCTGACGGCAGAACTCTGGTTCTGGGGATTCCTGACGCGGCAGCTCCTTTTGTTCAAGAAGAGGTTCAAGCGGTTGCGACGTGTCTTCCCAACTGCGAGGTACTGCTTGGAAAGAGCGCCACGGCTGAGAACCTGCGAAAAAAAGGCCAATGCAGCCGTATCGTTCATATAGCTACCCATGGCTATTTCCGGCGCGACAATCCGCTGTTTTCGGGAATCCGGCTAGGCGACTCTTATCTGAGCCTCTACGATCTCTATCAATTGAAACTCCCAGCAGAATTAATGGGGCTGAGCGGGTGCTCAACCGGATTGAATGTTGTCGCAGCCGGCGACGAACTCCTGGGCCTGGCCCGAGGCCTAATTCAGGCCGGAGTAGAGACCTCCATGCTCACGCTGTGGGACGTTCAGGACCAGAGCAGTGCGCAGCTAATGAAGTTCTTTTACAGCAATCTGGCCGCCGGCTGGAGTAAGGGGCAGGCTCTACGCCACGCCATGCGTCAGTTGAAATCGGAATATCCCCATCCCTACTACTGGGCGCCGTTCATCCTGGTGGGGAAAGCCTAGCTATTTACTACCCGTCTGAAAAGAAAAAAATTGCTTAGCCTATATTTTCGTCACGGCTGCACACACTTTATCCCTGAGCGGCGCTTGGTTTAACAAAGGGCATGAAGATCACGATGCGACCGTGTGCTCCATCCGTGGAAGGCACGAGAAACACTTTTCGCTGGGCTCGGGCAAGAACAACGGAGGGCAACGAATTGTGAAGTTCGCGTCGTGCCTACTGTGCGCGCAGTCTGTTTTTGTCCAGTCTATGGGACGAAGGGGGTTGCGTATGTCACGCGACGCTAAGGTGTATAAGGCGCAGCTTCTCCTAGTCGCTGTTGCCAGCCGTTCCTGTGGTCCGACCCCCCTGCTGGCACCGGCCACGGTCGTGCAACAGGTTCTGACGGTCCTCTTTACGGCCGCGTGTTACACGACGGCCTTGCTGGCTCGATCGTCCACTGTACGCCGTTACGGCTTCTATGAGGGGAGCCCGTGCCGGATGGGGGTGATCTTACCGTCGTGTTGCGAGGTCAATGGCTTTGTGACGGCGTCACTGGCCGGTTGGAATGACGTCGTCTCCACCGCTGGAGCAGCTAAGCCAATACGGCTGCTCCAGCGATGAACAGCCCGGTTCCGCAACCAGACCATGAAGCTCAGAACCAAGCTATTGCAACAACGTGGCCGGCACGGCTGACCCATGAGCAGCCCTTCATCGTCGCCTGTTTCCACCAACTCTATGCCTGACGGTCGCATTCGCGTGGTCGTTTTCGAGTCGAGCAGGATGGCCGGTGAATTGTTGTCACACGCGCTCGAGCGTTCTGTATACGGCCTGCAAGTCATCTGCAAAGCAGAGAGTTTCGCCGGCAGAGACCAGTCGGCACTGGCTGAGGCAGATGTAGCCCTCATCAGTGCAAACTTACCCGATGGACCGCTTGCTGGTTTCAACGTGCTCAGGCAGCTGATTAAGACCGCCAGCAGGATGCGCTGTGTCATGCTGCTCGATAGCAGTGCTCCCGACCTCGTGGTCGAGGGCTTTCGGTCTGGAGCGGTTGGGGTATGCGAACGTACGCAGCCCTGCGAGATGCTATGCAAGTGTGTCTACTGCGTTCATCATGGCCAAGTCTGGGCAAACAGCCAGCAGTTGAGGTTTGTTCTGAAGGCGTTGCATACCCACTCGCCACGCCGTATCACAAATGTCAAGGGCGAGCTTTTGCTGACTTGCAGAGAAGACGAAATTGTTTCTCTCGTAGCCGAGGGTCTGAAAAACCGGGAAATCGCCGAAATGCTCAAGCTGAGTGAGCACACGGTCAAGAACCATCTCTTTCGCATTTTTGAGAGGCTGGGGATCTCTAGCCGCAGCGAGCTTATTCTCTACCTGCTTAGCCAAAACGGACGCTTGGGCGGTACCACGCAGACGATCCTGCCGGACCTCTCGAGATGATCCGTGCACATCAAGCCACGATGGCGATCATCGCAGTACTCGAAATGACCCTAAAATACCTGATTTGCATCGTTCGACAGGAGGTTCGAGGGTACCAAACGACGATACCCCAATTGAAGTCAATGTATTACCTCCCTGCGGACTGGATCGAGGCAACTAAGCCGCAGACTTGCCTACTAAAAAAGATTCTCTTCGACCCGTATTTTTTGGCCGTGTGCGCGCACTTTATCATCAAACAATGAAGGGCACGGGTGTTTCGCGATGTGGCGAATGGAGTGTGGTTATGCCACGGTCGTGGAGGAGCGTGTGAAACATTTTTCGCTAACCCAGTGGGCTGATTTTGTGCGGGGGGTTGTGAGCGGCGAGCAGAGGGTGTCCATGCAGAAACACTTGGATAACGACTGTGGTCGCTGTGCAAAAACGGTACAGATGTGGAAATCAATCGTTGAATTCGCCCGGCTGGAAGCTACCTATGAGCCACCCGACAGCGCATTTCGTGTTGCCGAATCGTATCTTGTGCCCTTCAAGTTAGCTTTGCCTAAGAAGCTGCGTCTGCACCTGGCTCGGCTTACATTCGACAGTTTTCAACACCAGGCGCTGCAAGGGATTCGGGGCTTTGACACGGTATCGAGACACCTCATGTACCAGTGCGGCGAGGTGTTCATCGACATGCGGCGGGAGTTGCACCTACCTTCTAACTTGATGGTTTTGGCGGGGCAGGTCGTAGATTCCCGGCAGCCCGCGAGTGGCGTTGCGGACATCCCGGTTTCTCTTGTTTGCCGAGGGGAGACTTTGCAGGAGACAACCACTAACCAGCTTGGCGAGTTCCGTTTCTCGGTTCAAGCAGTCAAACATCTGAATGTGCTTTTTGGTATGAAAGAGGCTGCTTTTCTTGTGCCGCTTCCTGACAGCGAGACCGACGCTGCATAATGCAGGTTGTGAGAAGGTGAGCTGATACCCTCAGCGGGTGGTCATCCAAGGAACGTGGGGTGGATCATGAGGCGTCGTTGGTTCTTCATTATCGCTTCCCTAGTGGGAATGACGCTTGTGTTGGGCGCCAGTGCCCAACAGCAACAACTAATTGTGCGTGACAGTCTAGGCATTGCACACCTGACGGCCCTGTGCCCCATTCTGGGATGTAACGTGGTGCGTGGTCTAGGCGATCCGCAGGAACAGGTGTTCCTGGTCGTTCCCACGGGCATTAGCCTGGCCAGCCTGCTGCAGCTCTTGTTGGCTCAGGCGGGAATTGTAGATGCAGAGGTGGACCAGCTCCTGAGTCTGGAGACTCCTTCGTTGAGCTTTATTCCGGACGGTCTCTCCGACACCGTCCCAGTGAACTACTATGGCTCAACCGTGTGGGATGGCTATGCCAATCAGCCCGCCAATGTGATCGTTCGGACTGCGGAAACCCAGAGCCAGTTCCAGGTTTCGGGATCGGGTATCGTGGCCATCATTGACACCGGGCTCGACCCGCGGCATCCGGCATTGGCGCCGGTCGTGCTCCCTGGGTACGACTTCACCCGCAACACTACGGGCGCGGACGAAACCGGGGACCTGGATCACTCGACCGCTGCTGTCCTGGATAGTGGCGGCGGGACCCCCATGTATGTGACCCCATGGCTCGCGGCAGTCGTAACCCCAGCCGGCGCAGCAGCGCTAGGCGCCCCGCAGTATGCAGCTTTTGGTCACGGAACCATGACCGCCGGCATCGTACATATGGTTGCTCCCACGGCTCAAATCCTTCCCCTCAAAGCATTCTCTTCGGATGGAACAGGTTATCTCTCCAATATCGTGCGGGCGGTCTACTTTGCTGGCAGCCAAGGCAGTAAGGTCGTCAGCATGAGCTTCAGCTTCAGCAACTATTCGACGGAGATGGACAAAGCCATTCGATACGTGAACAGCCGCGGAATAATCAGTGTGGCTTCAGCAGGTAACGACGGACAAGAGGTCATGGTGTATCCCGCTTCTCTAACGAACGCGATGGGTGTGGCGTCAACGTCGGATGTCGATACACGATCGAGTTTTTCGAACTATGGTTCGCAAGTTGTATGGGTGGCTGCACCAGGTGAAAATATCGTCAGCACGTATCCCTATGACATTTATGCCTCGGCCTCGGGGACATCTTTCAGCGCGCCCTTCGTATCGGGCACCGCGGCTCTTTTGGTGAACGCGAATCCTAATGTGAACCAGTCGACGGCAGCGGCGGCAATTGCCCACGCTAAGTACATCTCTGCTGATCTTAACCATGGTCGCTTAGACACCTATCTCGCGTTGGGATCGCTCAGCAAATAGGACCGAGCTGTCGATTGTCCTCTTACTACGTGCAAATCGGCCACGCAGAGGATAGCTCTTCGAGAGCTGGGCGTGGCTGATAGCCAAAGGCGAGTCGCCGGGTTAACTATCAGAAAGCAACGCAGTACAAGGGGCCCGATTGGCGGTGCTGACCGACGGCATTCACAGATGGCAAACCTGCTGCTCGGCAGCGATCCGGAAACCGTTCTCACCCTAGAGCTACAGCCCCGCCCCCACATGCTGCCGGGGAAACCGGCATTTTGTGTCGAGTTTTTGCTTCCAAGCCGAACGTAAAGCACCACGCTATCCAGGTCCGGGTACGGCAACCGCAAAATATTCGATCCGGGGCATAAACGCTGAAAGCCCGGGCTGTTTTGCCCGGGCTCTTTTTTTTTCGCCTCGGTTCGCGCGATAACGTCCAGTTTCTGGCGTTCGCAGCGTTCGTGTTGGTTCAGCGAAATCGTGTCACCGCCGTTCGCCGAATTTACGGCGCTCCCTGCTCATGCACCTCTACATGACCAGGGCGATACTCTCGAGTTCACGCTGGAAGGCCTCCAGTGTGCTGCCCAAGAGTCCCGCGCGGCTCACCGCAGTACGGGCCGCCTCGGCCGAAACACCATAGCCATGGCCCGCCAGGAACATCTGCACCAGCTCGGCGGCGTCCTTGGAGTCGAACCCCTGTAGCAGCTCGCTCCGCAGCGCCGATAGCTCTGGGACGGAAAACTTTTCTGCCACCATCGGACCTCACCTCCGACCCTTGCGGGTATTTGTCTGTTAGACGGGCAACCCTGTTGTAAAGTTTCAGCAATTCCATTGCCGAACTTCGCTTGCCAACTGGCTTCGCCGCTAACTCAATTTGGCTATAAGAACCCGTGTGCTCGCAGGTAGTTGCAAAATCGGGAATTATGACAAACCAGAAAAACCTACACAGGGCCGAAAAAATGAGCGTGCCGGAAGCACGTCAGCCGATACAACATCCCCCAAGGCTCCACCTTTGCAGGCTTTTTGTTAGGGAGGGAATGAGCTTTATTTCGCGAATGTTGGGAATTTTTCAGCAGTGCTGCCGGCCTCTAGGGCATGACCGGCGCCTCGCAATCCCAAATCAAAGGGGAGCGAGCGCCACGTACCTTACAGTTCCTCGACCGTCGCTTCCGGCACCAGCAGAATCGGGATTCCATTGCGAATGGGATACACCCGCTTGCATTCGTTGCACTTCAAGCTGTCCTCGCCACGCAGCACCAGAGGCTTGCGGCACACCGGACAGGCGAGGATCTCGAGTAAGTCGGGGCTAATCATGGTCGGTATTGTAAACCTCGATTCGCCGCCGTCGCGACCGCTCCCCAACCAAACAGCCTCTTGCGCCGCGATAAGATAAAAGTAGTACGCAAGTCGGAGGAGAATTCATGCCTGCAGTCATTCTCAACGGAACCAAAATCGCAGCCGAGATCAAGGCGGAAGTTGCACGGGACGTGAAGGAACTCACTGCGGCTGGGCTTCGTCCCGGACTGGCGGTGGTGCTGGCGGGCAACAATCCGGCATCCGAGATCTACGTTCGTAACAAGGTAAAGGGTTGCGAGCAGCTTGGCATCTACAGTGAGAAGCACACGCCAGGCTCAGACGTGACGACTGACGAGTTGCTGGCGCTGGTCAACGAACTGAACGAGCGCGATGAGATCGATGGCATCCTGGTTCAGCTGCCCCTGCCGGCGCAGGTGGATTCCAAGAAAGTTCTGGTTGCGGTTTCGCCCGAAAAAGATGTCGACGGTTTTCATCCTATGAATGTCGGGTATTTGTCAACGCAGCGCTTGGGCCTGGTGCCCTGCACACCAGCTGGGATTCTTGAAATTTTGAAACGCAGCAATATTCCGATCGCTGGTTCGGAAGCCGCGGTTGTGGGCCGCAGCGACATCGTTGGCAAGCCCGTGGCGATGTTGCTGCTCAACGCCAATGCGACAGTGACCGTCTGTCATTCCAAGACACGCGATCTGCCGGAAGTCTGCCGCCGGGCGGACATCCTGGTTGCGGCGATCGGCAGAGCGGGGATGATTACACCCCAGTTCGTGAAGCCAGGGGCGACGGTCATCGACGTTGGCATGAATACCATCACCGATCCGGTGGAGTTCAAGCGATTCTTCACAGGCGATAAGAAGCGCGAGCGCAGCTTCGCCGAGAAGGGCTCCACGCTGATCGGGGACGTCGACCCCAAAGTCGCCGAAGTTGCCGGAGCAATCACGCCGGTTCCTGGAGGCGTGGGCCCGCTCACGATTGCAATGCTGATGAGCAATACCGTGAAGGCGACCAAACTGCGGCGGGGACACAAGGTACGAGAGGCGGTCGCAAGGTAGCAATCCCAAGCAAAATGTGAGAACCGCCATCTGTTGCGATGTTATACGCCTCGCAAGTGTGTGGCTTGGTATGGGGAACACCTCGAAAAACTTGCAGATGACTCCGGCAAGGTCTGCGGCAGAATCTTTATTTGTCCGTTTCAGGAGAACCCCCATGCATCCTGTCGGTTGTCGTTCGCTGATCGTTGTCTTAACGCTTGCTGCCGCCACATCGGCCCTGGCGCAAGCGAACCCTTCGCCCTCATCAGCACCAGCGACGCAGCCAGTGCAAAAGCCACAGGTTCCTCCGAAGCCG
>Ga0306920_100004555_pt1 | contig 17762 bp, 16 predicted proteins | sample flu12Cox44000170_FD_204666 | JGI IMG/M metagenome (GOLD analysis project Ga0306920, IMG submission 204666) | Lab enrichment of tropical soil microbial communities from Luquillo Experimental Forest, Puerto Rico - flux4day.12C.oxic.44.000.170 (v2)... | ecosystem: Environmental > Terrestrial >... | reverse complement strand
GAGCCGCCGCGCGAGATAATCGCGGCCCACATCGGTGTTGAACACCGCGTTTAGCCCATCGGTGGCCTGGTCGCTGACGCCGATCACCAGGTCGGTGTTCATGACGTTGTGGATCAGCGGCACGTGCTTGTCGCCGATGCCCTGGATGTTGTGCTCGCCGTAACCGTTCATGAGCAGCGTCGGGCACTCGACGGCCTCCACCACGGCTATGCGGGTGCCGAGCTTGTCCTTGAGGTAATCACCGGCGGCCAGCGTGCCGGCCGAGCCGCTGGCGGCGACGAAACCGGCAAGGCGCAGGTTGCCGGAGCCGGCGCGCAGCGCCTCGAACACGCTCTCGAGCGCCGGCCCGGTGCAACGCCAGTGCGCCAGGTAATTGCCGAACTCGCTGAACTGGTTGACGATCTCGTTGGCGCCGTCGCGCTCGAGTTCGGCGCACTTGTCGTAGATCTCCTTGACGTTCGATTCCGTGCCCGGCGTACGCACGATGTCTTCCCCTGCGCTCACCCATTTGGCGAGCCAGCGGAAGCGCTCCTGGCTCATGCCCGCCGGCAGCACGGCCACGCCACGGCAGCCGAGGATCCTGGAGATGGCCACGCCCCCGCGGCAATAGTTGCCGGTCGAGGGCCACACCGCGCGCTGGCGCGTGGGATCAAAGCGCCCCGAGACGAGGCGTGGGGCCAGGCAGGCGTAGGCGGCCAGCACTTTGTGCGCCCCGATCATAGGAAAGAGCGCGCCCAGCACCACGACAATGCGCGCCTTCACCCCGGTCAGCGCCGGCGGCAGCTCAACGTGCACCGGGGTCGCCACCCGTCCGGTGCGCGCGAGGTCGTTGAACCAGTGCACGCGCTGCAGGTTGAGCGGGTGCGGCTCGTCCGGGCCGATGTCGGCGAGCGCCGTGCGCACCGCCTTGGCCATGCGGTCCGGCTGCGCCAGCTCGGCGAAGGTCGGCAGGCGAACGCCCAAGTGCTTGAGGCGCGCAAGCGCCCGGTCACGGAGCTTGGCGTCCTCGACCCTGGTCGGGAAGTCAAATGGGCCAGCCTTTTTGCGCCTTCCCATGGGTGGCGAAGCTCGCGCGGGCGGTGTGTTTCTATTGTCCTATTGTTAGTACGACTTGGACTATCCTATGTGCGCTCCCGACGGGCAACCGGGATTTGTGGGGCATGCCCAGCGCCGCACCAACCCGATGGGCTTTGATGGCGACAACTGCGGGGCGCAGCTTCGTCGCCATCGGCGCTCCCAAGGCGTCGGGGGCCGACGCGGGGCACCTTGCCGATGCCTTAATGCCGGCCTTGTCGGGTGGGTGGGGGAAGTTCTTCCATCGCCCCACCTCACGGCGTCTCGGGCCCGGCCGCTCGCGCGTTCGCCGTGCGCCGATAGACCTCCCCGTCGCGCCGCTCCATGTAGCGCTGAGGTGTGGCGAGCGCGGTGAAGCCGTGCCGCGCGTATAGGCCGTGAGCGTCCGCTGTCGCCAGCAGCCAAAGGCGAAGTCCCTGCAGCTCGGGGTGGGCCACGATCGCCGCCAGGATGCGTTTGGCGATGCCAATCCCGCGGCGTTCTCGATCGACGAATACGTCGGACACGTAGGCAAAGGTTGCCCGATCCGAGATCACCCTGGCAAAGCCAATGGTGGCGTGCCCTTCGATGGCAGCAAAGCAAAGGGAACCCCGCACCGCGCGATCGAGCACTTCCCGCGGCATTTCGCCGGCCCAGTAGCTCTTGCGCGCCAGCCAAGCATGCACGCGATCGAGGTCGATACGCGATAGCTCCGTCGTGATCTCGATCGCGGAGCCGTTGTTGGGTTTAACCGAGGTCGGCATGGCCAAATCTCTCGCGATTAACGGTCCAGAAGCAAACAAGCCGCGCACTGGGCGCGGCTTGCGGGTGAGAGCGATCAATTGCGCCTCATCGCACGCGCGCCCCTTTCGGGGTGAGCACGTGGCGACGTCGCAGGATCGTCGCGAGCTTCATGGCGAGCTTCCAAGCGAGGTTCATGGCGACCTTCATGGGCGAGCGGCCAAATACAGCCTTGATTTTCGCATGTCAACGCGTGCCGGTTTCGGCTGCCGCATGGCTTACCGCTCGGAATGTCCTTCTGGGGCGCCGGGGGAACCCGGAAAAGGGCTTGCGGCCATTGCCGTTGGCTTGCTGCGGATCGCTTGGCGCAGTGACACCGAAGCGGCCGCCGCACAGGCGCGCCAGCATCAGGCAACGACGCAAGCGGCCGCCGCGGCGCCAATCTTCTTCAGGTAGAATTCGCCGTCGCCGAACAGCGTTTCGCACAGCGTGAGCCGCTTGTAGTAATGGCCGATGGCCAGCTCGTCGGTCATGCCCATGCCGCCGTGCAGCTGGATGGCCTGGCTGCCGACCAACCGGGCCGAGCGCGCCGTCTGCACTTTCGCCGCCCATACGGCACGTTGCGCGCCCGGCGCCTTGTCGTCGAGCGCTTGCAGCGCCGCGTGAACGATGGCTCGCGCCTCCTCGCTAGACACGCTCATATCCACAAGCTTGTGCTGCAGAACCTGAAATTTCGACAGCGGCTGGCCGAACTGCTGGCGGGTCTTCAGGTAATCGACCGTTGCCTGCGTTACCGCCGCCATCGCGCCGCAGGCTTCGGCACAAACCGCAATGGCGCCGCGGTCGATCAGCCGATCGATCATACCGAGCCGGTCCTCGTCGTCGTCACCGACCTTGGCCTCGGCAGCGATCTTGGCTCCCGCAAAGCTGACCGTGGCGCCTAATCGCCCGTCGAGGGCAGGCGCAACATTGAGCCGGACGCCGCCTGCGGTGCGCGGGACAAGAAACAGGCAAACCGGGCCCGCCTGCGAGCCGAGGCGCGCGGAAACGAGCAGCGTGTGCGCAGCGTGTGCTCCAAGGGCGAAGCTCTTTTCGCCATCGATCACCAATAGGCTGCCGTCGCGTCGCGCGATTGCGTGCACCCAGTCGCGGGCATAGCCTGCACCGGGTTCCGCGTGGCAGAACGCGATAAACAATCTTCCGGTCGCGATCTGCGGAAGCAGCGTCTCGCGCTGCGCCTGCGTACCGACGAGCTCGATGGCGCCGGCGCCGAGCACGACCGTGCCGAGCAGCGGCTCCAGCACCATGCGGCGGCCGGCGGCCGCCATCACAATGCCGAGCTCAGTCATGCCGCCGCCGGACCCTCCCGCCGCCTCCGGCAATGCGACCCCGAGCCAGCCGAGCTCGGCGTACTTCGCCCACTCGGCCCGCCCAAATCCCTCCATCTCTCCTCCGCGCGCGAGCTTCTTCCAGCGCTCGAAACTGTAGTTCTCTGAGAGGAACTCGTTCAGGCTGTCGTTCAAGAGCTGGCGCTCCTCGGCGGAAAAGCTTGGCATCGTCCACTCTCAAGTCTTCAGAGCCCGAGTGCGCCCTTGGCTATGATGTTCTTCTGCACCTCGCTCGAGCCGCCGTAGATGGTGGCTGCGCGCCGATAGAGATGCTCGTAGATGACGTCGGCCGACCCCTCCGGACCGATCAGCTCGCCGTTCCATCCAGCATGCAAGGCATCGCTCTGGTAGACCATGCCGTGCCGCCCGAGCGCATCAAGCCCGGTCTGCAGGATGGCTTGCACCAACTCGGTTCCGCGCAGCTTCAGGGCGGCGGCGCCCATCAGCGATGGTGCGCCGTTGGTCCTCGCGGCGGCAAGCTGGTCGGCCATCAGGGCCTTCACGGTGGCAAGCCCCACCTCGAGCTCGGCCAGGCGCCGCTGGAATGCGGGATCCTCGGCAAGCGCCTTGCCGCCCTCCTGCGTGGCATCGAGAAGACACCGGATCTGGCGCAGGTAGGCCTCGAGCTTGGCGACATCGACATTGCCGACGCGCTCGTTGGCGAGCAGAAACTTGGCATACGTCCAGCCCTTGTTCTCCTCGCCGATGCGGTTCTCGACCGGCACCCGCACACCCTCGAAGAACACTTCGTTGAGATGATGGCCCAGGGTAATGCCGATGATCGGCCTCACGGTAAGGCCGGGCGACTTCATGTCGATGAGCAGGAACGATATACCCTCCTGCTTCTTGGCATTGGGATCCGTGCGCACGAGCGCGAACATCATGTCGGCCCAGTGCGCCATCGACGTCCAGATCTTCTGGCCGTCCACCACATAATGGTTGCCGTCGCGAACCGCGCGCGTCTTGAGGCCGGCAAGGTCGGAGCCGGCACCGGGCTCAGAGTAGCCCTGGCACCACCACGTGTTGTTCCTGATGATGTCTTGCAGATGCTTCTGCTTCTGCTCCGGCGTGCCGAACGTGTAGATCACCGGCCCGGCCATGGTCGGGCCAAAGGACACGAGCGGCGGAGCACTGGCGCGGCCGAGCTCCTCCTGGAAGGCCAAAAACTGCTCGGGTGGCCAGCCGAGCCCGCCGTATTCCTTCGGCCACTTTCCCGTCAGCCAGCCGCGCGCCCCCAGGCGCTTCAGCCAGGCATCGTATTCGCTCTTTTCCAGATGCTGGCCACGCGCCTGCTTGCGCCGCACTTCCGGCGGCATCTCGCGTTCGCAGAACGCGCGCACTTCGGTGCGGAAGGCATCAAGCCCGCTATTGGGTTGGACTGCACGGATGAACATGGGCGCCGGCGCTCTCGTTTTGGCTTTTTGCCATCTCTATAGCAGGTCGCGGCGCCCGCCTGCGACATGGGATGATGATGGATGGAGCCACGGCGCCAGTCCGCGGCCTTACCGCCCCTCTCCCGATAGGCGTTGGGCTCGGTCGCCTCGACCCGCCTGGCGGTCGATTTGGATGCCCCTGTCGCGGACAGGCAGTGGATAGGCACCCTGGTGCCGCCGTCCCAAGCGAAGCTCGCGCGCGTGTGCAGGTCGATCCCTTCGCTCGCCCCCAGCTATGCTCGCGCGGCAACAAACGGGCGCACAACCATTCATATCTGAGAGTAGCCAGATCCCTTGGTCGTCACGCCGCGGCCCGTCGGCTTATCGAGCAGGCCATATTCGCCGAGGATCTGCTGGCTGTAGGTGACGCGGCCGTTGATCAGCTCGGCCGGCTCGCTCGCCAACAGCAGAGCGGCGCGCGCCATCAAGGCGGGTGGCTCGGCGTTCTGATCGGCCATCCCCGACACCAGCTTGTGATAGATCGTGCCTGGCGTAGCGACGACCCGCGAGGGCGACAGGGCGGTCACCGCGATGTTGTGCGTGGCGACCTCCTGCGCGAGCCCCTGCGTGAAGCGCTCAAGCGCCGCCTTGGTGGCGCCATACATGGTGCCGCCATTGGCGGGCCGTGCGCCCTTGAACGGCGATCGGCCCGGGCCGATCGCCGAGCCCGATGAGATGTTGACGATGGCGCCCCGGCCCAATTTGATCATGCCAGGCAGCACGAGCTGCGACAGCATGAAGGGCCCATGCACATTGACGGCGAACGCCTTGACCCAGTGTTTGACGTTGTAGTCGATGATCGGCTGGTAGTAGGTCAGGGCCGCATCGTTGACCAGGATGTCGACCGTGCCGAATGTCTGCTGCGCGGTTCTGACCAGCCTTTGGCAGTCTTCCTCCTTGGAAACATCGGCCGCCACGGCAATGGCCGTTCCACCCGCATCCTTGATTTTGCTGACCGTGCCGGAGAGAGACCCAGGCAGGAGGCGGTGATCGCCTTCTTTCAGCGTCCTCGCCGCACAGATGACGCGCGCGCCTTCCAGGGCGAACAATTTGGCGATTTCCTCACCGATGCCCCGACTGGCGCCGGTGACAATGGCGATACGGCCGTCAAGCTTGACCATGCCCTTCTCCGTCCATGGCTGAGGGCATAGCTTAGAATGTCCGCACCCGGGTGGGCCAGCCGGCTCTAGGCTTGGCTCTGGGGCTGGCTCTGGGCCCGCGCTAGCATGGAACCCTCGCACCAGCCAGATTGCCCGTTTGCCGAGGGAGAGGGAAAGCCGCAGGGCACGGCCGCGGCGTCGAGGAGGCAAACGGGTGCCACGATCGCCCCAGCAAGTGACCCACTGGCTCGGCGCGGGTTCGCCACGTTGTGTTACAGGTGTGGTGCAACAGGCGCCGGGCAACGTGCCGGTTGGAGGCCGCGCCGTCTGGCGCCGTTAACCCCGTCGCATCATCGTTGGCAAAGCCGCCGCGGACCCCCGTCGTAGGGCTGATAGGTGCAGTCCTCCCGACGAAACGAGCTATAGGTCCGGGTACACGCTTCGTAGTTGCACTGCGGCCTCGACTGGCCGGCCTCCTCCGTCAAGCGTTCCCCCGGTTCGATCTGAGCCGCGGCGTTTTCCTGCATCTCGCACTGCCTTCGCCGGTCAGCAGCGAAGGGTTGGTAGGTGCAGTCCCCGGCATCGAAGGACCGATACCTCGCGGCGCAGGCCCGCAAATTGCACCTTGCGCTCCCAGCCTCTTCGGCTGCTGTAAACGCATTGGGTTCGCCGTGCGGCGCTCCCGTTGGTGCGGAGGCGAGCTGCGGCGCGGCCTTCGTCATGAAATCCTTCCAGATGACGGCGGGCAGCGAGCCGCCGGTCACCTCGTGCATGGGAGAGCGATCGTCGTTGCCCACCCATACGCCGACCACCAGCGATTGGTTGAAGCCGATGAACCAGGCGTCGCGGTTCTCCTGGGTCGTTCCGGTCTTGCCGGCTGCAAAACCGTTGAGTGCGGCCGCGCGAGCGGTGCCACGCTCGATGGGAAGCTGCAGCAGCCGGGTGAGCTTTACCTGCAGGTCGCCCAAGGATTGCTGTGGCCCCGTGATCGGCCCGACCGACATCAGGCGAGGCTCGGTCGCAGAAGCGAACGACGCAACGCCCCAGGGGCGCACCGGGGCCTGCCCGGCAGGAACGGCAGCGTAGGCCGCCGTCAGGTTGAGCAGGCTCACTTCGGATGATCCCAGCGCCAGACTTGGCACCTTGGGCAGGGGTGCGGTGATGCCGAGATCGCGCGCGGCGGCGATGACCTTATCCAATCCGACCTCTAGGGCGAGCCGGACTGCGGCGGTATTTATCGATCGCGCAAAGGCGTCGGCGAGGGTCACCGTCCCGTAGTGCCGGCCTGCGTAGTTCTCCGGCTGCCATCCATTCACTTCCGGCGCGGAAGCATCGATCGTGTCCTGCAGATTGCGGCCACTGCGCAGAGCCGCCATGTAGACGAAGAGCTTGAAGGCGGAGCCGGGCTGCCGCCGCGCCTGTATGGCCCGATTGAATTGGCGCTCCTTGTAGTCGCTGCCGCCGACCATGGCGAGCACGGCGCCATCGGGGCGCATGGCGACCAGGGCCGCCTGCGAGGCGTTGCGCGCGGCGTTGTTGCGCAGTGCGTCACCAATTGCCTGTTCGGCCAGGGACTGCAGCTCGGGCACCAGCGTCGTGCGCACGCGAATTTGCCCGGCAAAGTTGCCGGTAACGTTGAGCGCCTCCTGCGCGACCCAGTCGGAGAAGGAGGTGCCGCCGGCCGCTTCCGTCGGCGGCCGCTTGAGCGCTGCCGGATGCGCCTTCGCTGCGGTGGCGGCCATGTTGTCGATCACGCGGTTTTCCACCATCGCGTCCAGCACCTTCTCCGCGCGCTCGTAGGACAGGCTCGGGTTCTGCAGCGGATTGAGGCGGGAGGGAGCTTTGATCAGTCCGGCCAGGAGGGCGGCTTCTGGTAGCGTCAGCTCTGATGGCGCCTTGTCGAAGTAGACCCGCGCGGCGGCCGGCATGCCTTGCGCGCCGGCACCCATGTAAATGCCGTTGAGATAGCGGGCCAGGATTTCGTCCTTGTTCAAATGCAACTCGAGCCAGAGCGCCAGGAACGTCTCACGCAGCTTTCTGCCATAGGTTCGCTCGCTGCCCAGGTAGCTGAGCTTCGCCACCTGCTGGGTGATGGTGCTGCCACCCTCCACGATTGAGCCGGCGTCATAGTTGCGGCGGGCTGCCCTGATAATGCCCGCAAGGTCGATGCCCCAATGCTGGTAAAATCGCCGGTCCTCGATGCTGAGAACCGCGTTGACGAGGATGTCCGGAAACGCCTCCCGGGGAGCATCGGCGAGTTTCAACGGCCCGATGCGGCGCAAGGGGGTCCCATCTGCAGCTTCCAGAGCGATGGACCGGGCGCGGCTGTTGACGGAGGCTGCGTCGAGCGGAAGTGCATGGAGCACCCACAGCATGACCCCCGCCATGCCGAGGAGACCAATGCCAGCCGAGATCGCAAGACCGGTAACAAACACAAAAAGAGGGTGTCGCGGTGCGCCCAACAGCTGGCCTCGCTGGCGTGGACCCTTGGCCGCAGGCGGGGCAACGCGGCGGCGGCCTAGTCTCCTGAGATCGCGGCGCATGGCGTTGAGGAGCGCCTTGGCTGCGGTCCCCGTGCGGACGCCCGAGCCGCCAGCAACAGGAACATCGTGGAGGGCGCTTTCGTTGTGATCTGGGGAGCGATCTGGCACCGGGGCACCCGTTCTGATTGCAGGACGATCGACGGCAGAAACCCGCTATGAAACGATTGGCGTCCGATCCGGTTGCCTTTGTGCGGGGGATCGGGCGAGTGGTCTTCCCGTTGTGCCTTGCTACACGCGCAACGGGTCGTCATTGATCCCTCTCACCCTCCCCTTGAGCAAACCTCCAGGGGATGGGCACAAGGGTTCGGCAAGTGCCAGAATGGAGCGCAGCCGATGGACATTATCGAGCCGAGCAATCGCGCAGATGACTGCGCGGGATCAGGGAACCGCCGAAGGCCATGAGGACGACCGTTGACGCGAAAAAGACCGCTGGCGGAGGTTGGCGCGAGTCACTAAAGACGATCGCCTACGCGGTCGCCATCGCCTTGGTGGTGCGGACGTTCTTCTATCAGCCGTTCAACATCCCGTCCGGATCCATGAAGTCGACGCTGCTGGTTGGCGACTATCTGTTCGCATCCAAGTTCGCCTACGGCTACAGCCGGTACTCGTTTCCGTTCGGCCTCATTCCCTTCAAAGGCCGCATCTTTGGCACCGAGCCGCAGCGTGGCGACGTGGTCATCTTCAAGCTGCCGCGTGATAATGCCACCGACTACATCAAGCGCGTCATCGGATTGCCTGGGGACGAAATCCTGGTGCGCGACGCCATCGTCTACGTCAATGGTCGCGCGCTGCCGCAAACGCCCGCCGGCTTTTACGTCGGCCCGGAGGAAGGCTGGCGACCCAAACCCCGATTCGAGGAAACGCTGCCCAATGGCGTGAAGCACTATGTCCTGCACTGGGAGCGCCAAGCCGATCTCGATAGCGTGGGTCCTTTCCAAGTGCCGGCGGGTCACTACTTCATGATGGGTGACAACCGGGACAACTCCATCGATAGCCGGGTGTCGGCGCGCTACGGCGTGGGTTATGTGCCATACGAGAACCTCGTGGGCCGAGCGGAGATTGTGTTCTTCTCCATGGCGACCGACGATCCAAACGCCTTTCGCCTGACGAGCCCCTGGACGTGGCCGTTCGACATCCGATGGGCGCGCATCCTCACGATCGTGCGCTGATTGGACGCGCCATCGGCGCGGGGTGGCACGCGCGGCCCTGATGGGTGGAAAGGACGCGGGCGCTGGGGGAGCGTCGCAAAACTCTATTCGTGTTCGCGGCATGTCAGGTGAAAGGGCCCTGACCCCCAGCCTGAACCCCCAGCCTGACCCCCAGCGTGAACCCAGGATCAACCCTGGATCAACCTTGGCGAGCAGAGGCCGCGCGCTTCGCCTGAGTGCAGCATGGCCGGTGCCGGGTTGCGTGAAAACCACAGGGCGCGATCGGGGATCTGCGCGAGATGCGCCGGCTGGGGCCACGGGCGGTTCGACCGAGATCACCCATCCGAGTGCGGGGACGTTGAGCACCCTGAAGTTTGCGGCCTGACATGGCGTTGTCATCGCCGGTGGCTAGCATCACGCAGCGCCGGTGGAGCGTGCGTGCTGGATGCCCGGTCGTGCGCGCTTCCGCGCGGCCGATGGCGGGAGGAGCTGGCAAGCGAGTGGAGTGGGTTAACGGGTCGCCCTCTATTGCCGGGGATCTCGGCGTGCAACCGTGTCTTTGCGGCACGGCTTGCGTAGGCGGCTCGAATGGACCTACCGTCAAGCTTCAGTTCGAGGTGCGGCCACAAACGCCTATTAAGCCACGACGCCTATGCCTTCGGCGGGGTGAGCGACACCATGAGGAAGGGCAACAGTGGCCTCGTGCAAGCGCTGCTCGCACTGCGGTCGCGCTTGACGCGCTACCGTCCAGAAAAACACTACATGCGAGGTCCCGGCCCGAAGACGCTCAGCAAATTGGGCCATGCGTATCGCGCCCAAACCGAGGGCGAACTCGAAGAACGCATCCCTGACAAGTGGATGGCACTGATCCAGTCCATCAGGGATCGCGATCGCAACGGCTGATTCCAACCCGCGGGGGTGATCTTTGCCGATCTGTTGAAGGGGTGGGAGCGCTCAGCCCAGGGACTAGCCAGGGACTAGCCGGGGACTAGCCGGGGACTAGCCGGGGACTAGCCGGGGACTAGCCGGGGACTAGATGGTGCCGTCGCAGCGAATGAGCTCGGACTTGAGGAAGCCGATCTGGCTCATCACCTCGCGGTCGAGGTTGCCCTGGCTCAGCCGGCACTGGGCCTTGATGAAACGCAGGTCGATGTCGAAACCGAGCATCCCCTTGAGCTGCTGGCGCATGCCGTCGGGCAGCTCACCGCCGAACAGCGCGCTACCCGATTCGATGAGCGTGCACACCTGGCCGATGAATTCTGGTCCGGAGGCACGCAGTTTCTCCATGGCGGCGATCTGCTCTTCGACGGACTTCACGTATTCCTTAGTGCACTTGGCGAGCTTGCCGGGCTCCGGCAATGGTGGGTCGCCAAACGGAAAGGGGAATTGCGCCGCTGCCGAGCCCGAGAGGCCGGCTGCGAGGGCGAACATCGCCATGGTCGCAAGCAGTCGCATGGGTGGCTCCGCGGGCTGAGTTTTCACGCAGCGGAGCGCACCCCTGTGACGGGATGTGGGCGGATTCATTACCGCAGCATTAAGGATTGGTAGGGTCGGGTGGTGGCTACGCGCGCGCGAACCAGCCTTTGCTGCCCCCGCCCAGCGCCGTGGCCAGCGTGGTGCCAAGGGCCGCCGGGTTGTCAGCCACCGCGATGCCGGCCGACTTCATGGCTTCCACCTTGTCCTCGGCCTTGCCCTTGCCGCCGGCGATGATGGCGCCGGCATGGCCCATGCGGCGGCCCGGCGGCGCCGTCCTGCCGGCGATGAAGCCCGCCATCGGCTTCTTGCGACCGCGCCTGGCCTCCGATTTGATGAACGCGGCCGCGTCCTCCTCGGACGCGCCGCCGATCTCACCGATCATGATGATGGAGTTGGTGGCGGGGTCGGCGAGGAACATCTCGAGCACGGCGATGAAGTCGGTGCCCTTCACCGGATCGCCGCCGATGCCGACCGCCGTCGACTGGCCCAATCCGGCGTCGGTGGTCTGCTTCACCGCCTCGTAGGTGAGCGTTCCGGAGCGAGAGACGATGCCGACCTTGCCGGCCTTGAAGATGTTGCCCGGCATAATGCCGATCTTGCAGGCATTGGGCGTGAGCACGCCCGGGCAGTTGGGGCCGATGAGGCGCGACTTGGAGCCGTCAAGCGCGCGCTTCACCTTGACCATGTCAAGCACCGGGATGCCTTCGGTGATGCACACGATGAGCGCTATCTCGGCGTCGATGGCTTCCAGGATCGCGTCGGCGGCAAAGCGCGGCGGCACATAGATGGAGGTGGCAGTGGCGCCCGTCGCCTCCTTGGCCTCCATGACCGTCGCAAAGATCGGCACGCTCGCGAGCTTGGGGTCGGGATGCTTCGTGCCGCCCTTGCCCGGGGTCACCCCACCCACGATCTGCGTGCCGTAGGCCAGCGCCTGCTGGGTGTGGAAGGTGCCCTGGCTGCCGGTGATGCCCTGGCAGATAACCCGGGTAGACTTGTCGACAAGGATGGCCATTGACGTGCCCCAGTGAACCGTCGCCACGGGTTGTGAGACAGATTTCCGACGGGATCAAGCGCGTCAATCGCTGCAGGCGTCAATTGCGGCAGAACCTGGGGCGGCGCCGGCTGACTTTGCCCATAGTGTTGGCCGCGGTTGCCTTCGCGGCGCACGCGCCAAGCCGATCTGCGGCGGCAAGCAGAGGCTCCCTTCCAGCAGGCTATGCGAAGGCGCTCCGAGATCCGCTCACGGCAGCGACCGCGTCGCCACCAGCGGTCGTTTCTCCAATCGCTCGATCGGCTCCGAGGCGAGCCAGCGACTGCCCGTGCGATCCTGCCGGCGTCGCCGTGGCGGCATTGCCTCGATGGGGGCGCAAGTGCCAGGCGCGCACGCGCGGGATAGCCGGGCCTGTCTCAACCCATCTTCCCTACCGCGTCGGTGATCTTCTTGGCCGCATCCGCGAGGTCGTCGGCGGGTAGGATCGTCAACCCCGACTGTGCCAGGATCTGCTTGCCCAGATCGATGTTGGTGCCTTCGAGCCGCACCACCAGCGGCACCTTGATGGCCATCTCCTTGGCGGCAGCCACAACGCCTTCGGCGATGATGTCGCAGCGCATGATCCCGCCGAAGATGTTGACGAGGATGCCCTTCACGCTGGGGTCGGAGAGGATGATCTTGAAGGCGGCCGCCACCTTCTCCTTGGACGCACCGCCGCCCACGTCCAGGAAGTTGGCGGGTTCCATGCCGTAGAGCTTGATGATGTCCATGGTGGCCATGGCGAGGCCAGCCCCGTTGACCATGCAGCCGATTTGGCCGTCGAGTTTCACGTAGTTGAGGTCGTACTTGGAGGCTTCCACCTCGGCGGGATCCTCCTCCTCCACATCGCGCAGGGCGGCTATGTCCTTGTGGCGGAAGAGTGCGTTCTCCTCGAAGTTGATCTTGGCATCGAGGCAGGTGAGCGCGCCGGCCTTCGTCACGACCAGCGGGTTGATCTCGAGCAGGCTCATGTCCTTTTCGACAAAGGCCGTATAGAGCTGGCCGATCAGCTTGACGCACTGCTCGATCTGGTCGCCCGTAAGCTTCAGCGCCGTTGCCACCTTGCGGCCGTGAAAGGCCGAATAGCCCGAGGCCGGATCGATCGACACCGTGACGATCTTGTGCGGCGTGTCGTGCGCCACCTTCTCGATGTCCATGCCGCCCTCGGTGGAGGCGATGAAGGAGACGCGCGAGGTAGCGCGGTCGACGAGCGCGGAGAGATAGAGCTCGCGGGCGATGTCGCAGCCGTCCTCGATGAAGAGGCGCTTGACGGTTCGGCCGCCCGGACCCGTCTGCACGGTCACCAGGGTCTTGCCCAGCATCTGCTCGGCGAACGCCTTGACCTCCTCCATCGACCGCGCGAGGCGCACGCCGCCCTTGTCGCCGGCCGCTGCCTCCTTGAACTTGCCCTTGCCGCGGCCGCCGGCGTGGATCTGCGCCTTGACCACCCAGACGGGACCGGGAAGCCTCCTGGCAGCTGCAACCGCCTCCTCGGCCGTGAAGGCCGGCGCGCCCTGCGCCACCGGTAGCCCGTACTGGCGCAACAGCTCCTTGGCCTGGTATTCGTGAACGTTCATGGAGGATCAGTCCGGCTACGGGCGTTTAGGCGGCGCTGCGCGAGGCGACCATCTCGATTTCGACCTTGGCCCCCATCGGCAGCGCCGCGACCGCAATGGTGGAGCGGGCAGGATAGGGTTCAGTCAGGTAGGACTTGTAGACCGCGTTGACGGCGGCAAAATCGCCCATGCTGGTGAGGAAGATCGTGGTCTTGACGACGTGGGCGAAGGTGAGGCCCGCCGCGGCGAGGATCGTCTGCAAGTTCTCGAGCGACTGCCTGGTCTGGGCGGCGATGTCGCCCTCGACCAGCTTGCCCGCGACGGAATCGAGCGCGATCTGGCCCGAGACAAATACCAGCTCGCCGCTTGCGACGGCCGCGGAATAGGGACCGATGGCCTTGGCCTTGGGCGTCATGATGGCGTTCTTGGGCATGGAGAGACCTGCCTCAGCCCGCCAGGTGCGGGGCGATCTTGGTGCAGGCCGTGATCAAGCCCTTCACCGACTCCACCGACTTCTGGAACATCGCCCGCTCCGCGGCATTAAGGTCGATCTCCACGATCCTGTCGATGCCGTTGCCGCCAACCACCACCGGCACGCCGACATAAAGTCCCTTCACGCCATATTCGCCGTTGAGATAGGCGGCGCAGGGGAGCACGCGGCGCTTGTCCTTGAGGTAGCTCTCGGCCATTTGAATGGCGGCGGAAGCCGGCGCATAGAAGGCCGATCCGGTCTTCAGCAGGTTGACGATCTCACCGCCCCCCTTGCGCGTGCGGTCGATGATGGCATCGAGCTTGTCCTGCCTGATCCAACCCATCTTGACGAGGTCGGGCAGCGGAATGCCGGCGACCGTCGAGTAGCGGGCAATGGGCACCATGTCGTCGCCGTGCCCGCCGAGAACGAGCGCGCTGACATCATCGACGGAGACCCTCATCTCTTCGGCCAGGAACGTGCGGAAACGCGCCGTGTCGAGCACGCCGGCCATGCCGATGACCCTGTTCTTCGGCAGACCGCAGGCCTTCTGCAGCGCCCAGACCATGGCGTCTAGCGGATTGGTGACGACGATGACGAAGGCATTGGCCGCGTACTTCTTGATGCCGGCGCCGGCCTGCTCCATCACCTTGATGTTGATGCTGAGCAGGTCATCGCGGCTCATGCCCGGCTTGCGCGGCACACCGGCGGTGATGATGATGACGTCGGCGCCCTCGATGTCGGCATAGGCGTTGGTGGGCTTGTACTTGGCATCGAACCCTTCGACAGCGCCGGCCTGCCAGATGTCAAGGCTCTTGCCGCCCGGCACACCCTCGATGATGTCGAAGAGGACGACGTCACCCAACTCCTTGAGGCCGATGAGGTGGGCAAGCGTGCCGCCGATCATGCCAGCGCCGATCAGCGCGATTTTCTTACGCGCCATGACAGATGCATCCTTGGCTAATGGTGCGTCGATCCTGGTTGGTTAACCCGAAACCCCGCACCGTTCAAGCCAAGCCGCCCGATGCGTGGCGCAGCGTGCCGCCAATATGCGCCGGGCGGCCTCCCTCTCATGCCGACCTCATGCCGACGCCGCGGCGGCGATGCGGTCGAGGCGGCCTGTGAGATACCCCGCCGAGCGCATTTCATAGAGGCGGGAGGACGTGCGCTCGAACAGGAACTGCATGTCTCCCCCCGGATAGAGGTTATCCGGCTCGGCAGCGGCGGAGGCGATGAGACATACGCGGCTATCGTAGAGGGTGTCGATCAGGTTGACGAACCGGCGCGTCACCTCGCGCCGGGCCGGAGTGAACACCGGAATGGCATCGATCAGAACGGTATGAAAGTTGTGGGCGATATGCAGAAAGTCGTTCGCTCCGAGCGGCCGCTCGCACAGCTCGGCGAACGCGAAGCGCGCCACGCCCATGGAAGCGAGCGGCACGCGAACCTTGTGGCCCTTGACCTCCAGCTCGATCGGCGCGCCGGGATGCTTGCCGGTGAGCTCGCTCCAAAGGCGGTCCATCTGGGCCTTGGCGCGCACATCCGCGGGGGTGAAGTAGAGCTGTCGGCCCGCCAGCTTCTCGAGCCGGAAGTCCTTTGCCGCCAGCAGCTCCTCCACGTTCATGTGCTGCTCGATGAGCTCGATAAAGGGCATGAACAACGCGCGGTTCAGCCCGTTCTTGTAAAGCTCCCTCGGCGGCAGGTTCGACGTGGCCACCACCACCGCCGGCTCAGCAAAGAGCACCTTGAACAGACGGCCCAGGATCATGGCATCGGCGATATCGGTGACATGCAGCTCGTCGAAGCAGATGAGGCGTGCCTTGCTCGCCAGCGCGCGGGCGACGTGCGGCAGCGGATCGCCGGCGAGGCTCTGGCGGGCATCGCCGATGCGCTCGTGCACCTCTGCCATGAACGCGTGGAAGTGCACACGCCGCTTGGGCGTGAACCGTACGGCCTCGAAGAAGAGGTCCATCAACATGGTCTTGCCGCGCCCAACGGGCCCAAAGATATAGTGCCCCATAGGCGCCGGCGTGGCGCGGCCGATGAGGCGACCAAGGCCGCGCGATCGCGGCCGCCAGCCGCGCAGCGCACGCGCCAGCGCATCGAGACCCGCCGCCGCCGCCGCCTGCGCCGGGTCCGCTCCGATCACACCGTTGGCAATGTGGGAGCGATACTTGTCGAGGAGGGTCATTGACGCTCCGGCTAGCGCGACTGCCCCGGTGGGTCAAGGAACGCTTGTGTTGAGCCCGAGAGGTGGCGCCGACGCGGCCGCGGGCTTGCCGGACGTGTTACCGCTTCGGCAAGTGACAAAGCCGGCGAAGGATCGTTGCCAGGACCAGGGTGGTTACACGGGCTCGCCATTAGGGGTCGTTACAGGGATCGAGCGCCAGCGTCGCAGGCCGATCGGGGTGTTCGCTGACCCTTGGGGCGTGTGAGGGCAGCCCGGCCCATAAGCAAACTGCGCACGCCGCGGGCCGGTCGCGGCCCATCGCCGCATGTGGCGATGCAGCATCACATTTATGTCATTGCCACGTCGTGGTTTTTATCAATCACACTGCGGTCACATCCAGCTTGGATTGTGCAATGCAGGATGAGATCCCCCGGATGCGGGGCTCACCTGCGCTCCCAACGACAATGCGGCAGCCAGCGACGAAGTACGGGAGCGCGACACTAGCACATGGGAGTGTGAGCATGAGCGAACGAGTTGCCACTCAGGCGACCGGCGAGGGCGCGGTCCGCAAGCTGTGGCCGACGGAAACGGGCAAGTTCCGCGATCACCTGCTGCGCCTCGACAAGGAGAGCCGACGCATGCGCTTTGCGCATTCCGTGTCGGACAGCTTCATCGAGGACTACGCCAGCCGCATGGCCGAGTTCGGGAGCGTGGTCTACGGCTTCATCTTTGAGGGGCGCGTGCGCGCCGCCGCGGAGCTGCGCCGCCTCGGCGACACTTGGGGAGAGGAGGCCGAGGCCGCCTTTTCCGTGGAGAAAGCCTATCAGGATCAGGGCATCGGCACGGAGCTGATGGGTCGCATCGTGCGTTCCGCGCGAAACCGCGGCATCCGCCGACTGTACATGAGCTGCCTCGCCGAGAACTCGAAAATGCAGGCCATCGCTCGCAAGCACGAGGCGGACCTGCGCTTTGAGTACGGCGAGGTAATCGGCGAGATCATGCCGGAAACGCCGAATTACTTCTCGATCATGGCGGAAGCGGCCGAGGACCGCGTCGGCTTCATGATCGCCGTGCTGGAACTGCAAAGCCGCATGGTGCGAGCGGCCTGAGCCGCGGGCAGCTCGGGAAACGGCTGGGCGCGGCTCAAAATTGTGCGCCCTAAGGCCCCTAAGGCCCCTAAGGCCTTGTGACGGTCATTCGGACCGTGGCCGGTCCGAGCGGCGGCGCACGCCTCGTGCCTCGAGCTCGTCGATCAGGCGCTGCTGTCGCCGCCCGTCGCACACCAGCCAGACTGCGAGGGCTGCCAGGCCCACGCCCGTCACCGCATAGGCGGTCCAAATGTAGGCGGCGTGTGGCCCGAGGTCCATGAGCGTCACTCAGCCGGCTGGCTGGCCAAGCCGGCGCTCACCTGCACCTCGTAGGCGCGCAGCGCCTTGACGCGCCGGCGGAGCACCTCGTTGCGCATGGCCTTGAGGTGCAGGGCCAGGAACAGGAGCATCATGGCGATCGCCATCACCAGCAGCGGCCACAACAGAGATGGATGGATGGTGGGCGCGCCCAGCCGCATGACGCTCGCTGGCTGATGCAGGCTGTTCCAATCCACCGAGAACTTGATGACGGGCAGTATGACGATGCCGACCAGGCTCAGCACGGCG
>Ga0306920_100004554_pt1 | contig 17766 bp, 13 predicted proteins | sample flu12Cox44000170_FD_204666 | JGI IMG/M metagenome (GOLD analysis project Ga0306920, IMG submission 204666) | Lab enrichment of tropical soil microbial communities from Luquillo Experimental Forest, Puerto Rico - flux4day.12C.oxic.44.000.170 (v2)... | ecosystem: Environmental > Terrestrial >... | reverse complement strand
GCCGTGAGCCCCATCGCATCGACGTTGACACGATCGCCGAGCGCGAGCGTGATGGTGCTGAGCACCTCGAAGCGCTCGCTGCTCCCGTCCGGCTCACTTCCCACGATCACCTCATCGGGCGAGACGTGCACCGCACCGGTGATGTCGCGCGGCTGGATCCTGGCGTACGGCACCGTGACCTTGCCGGTAACCTCGATCTTGTGACCGTTGACGGCGAAGTCGAGGTCCGGCGAGGCGTCGATCTGCGCCTCCGGAAGGTCGGCGACGCGCAGGTTGGTGCCGACGAGATGAAACTTGCCGTACGGCAACAGCCGGCGCCATTCGAGGTGGCCGCTTGCGCTCACCTGGCCCTTGCCGGCGTGCGCGCCGCCGTTGAAATCGACGCCGTTGTTGGTGAGCTGCGCCTGCATCGCGATCTGCCGCAGACTCAAATTGATCTGGTAGACATCGAGCTCGCCGTCGCTGACCTTTACCGTGCCGCTCACCTCGGGCGTGCCTGCGGTGCCGGCGAGCTTCAGGTCGGCGTCGAGGTGGCCGGCCGCGCGGTCGATATCGGGCACGTACAGCGTGACCAGGTTGGCCTCGGAGGTCTGCAGGTGCAGCGCGCCGCTCAACGCCATCTCCTGCCAGTGCGCGGCACGCTGCAGCTCGAGCGTTCCGTGCATCGTCCCGACGGTGCCATCACCGAGATCGGCGCGCGCAGCGATCAGGGCGGGCGTGGCGGTGACCTCCACGGTGCCGGAGCCGATGCGCGTGTGTTCCAGCTTGTGGCTCGCCAGCTTGTGCACGATCTCGGCGTTCGCCAGCTGCGTCGTGAGCATCCCCTGGACCAGCCTGTCGGCACCCCCGGCCAGTTGCGCGTGCGCGCTGAGCGTGCCGGCGTACTCGACCAGGGGCGTCATTCCGGCGGTGAGCGTCGCGAGCGGCAGCTGATTGGCTGAGACCGTGGCCGACCACTGCGATGGCGTCCAGTCGCCGTCCGCACAGACGCTGCCCGGAGTGCCCACCAGACAGAGCCAGTCCACGTGCGCGCGATCGAGCGCCAGCGACAGATTCACCGGCTGCTCGAGCGAGAGCCGCAGCTGCTCGCTGCCCGTGACACTCAGCGCGGTGAGCGTGCCGCTGAAGACGCCGCGCGCGTAGGGACCCGTTGCCTGAGCTCCAAGGGCGAGCCCGGCCGCCGTCGCGGCAAAGTGCACGGTGTAGGAGCTGGGCAGGCCATCGAGGGTCAGCACCACCGTCTTGAGGGTACGAGCCCCGAAGCTGAGCTCGCGCAACCGAGCGTCGACCTTCGACTACTGGGCTGCGGCAGCCGGATTGAAGTTCACTTCGGCATCGAATGCCTTGAGCGTGACACCCTGGTAGGCAAAGTCGCTGCCGTGAGCGCTGAGCACGATCGCGGGCTCGGCGAGTGTGCCGTTGACCGACCCCGAGGCCTTCAGCTCCCCCTGGGCGCCGGCCGCGAGCAGACTCAGGTCGCGCACGCTGGTGGCGAAGCGCACATCGACGCGCTCGCCGACCTTGCCATCGAGCGCGAGATTCGCCCCGCCGAGCTCGACGCGCACGGTGTTGAATCCCCAGGTCGTGCCGGCGTGCGTCACCGTGCCCGCGCCGCTCGCCGCGAGACCGCGCAGGCGGCCGCTGATCTCGCTGAAGGAGGCGGTGAGCTCGCTGCGGGCATCGAAGCCCCGCGCGGACGCGGCGATCATGAAGTTGAGACTTCCGCGCAGGTCCGATCGCAGTATTCCCGGGTTGATCCCGGTGGCGCGGCCGTTCAGCGACCAGCTCTGGGACGGCGACCACACGACGCTGCCGCTGACACTCGCGTGACCGTCGAGCAGATCGACATCCGCGGGATCGAAGGTGAGACCGTCCTTGCCGAGGGTGCCGCTCGCGTCCACGGTCATCTCGGGCAGCGCAGCTGCAAGGCCGCGGCCGCTGATGTGCACCTGGTAAGGCATCAGGCCGGACAGCGTGAAGGTGCCGGCCGCGCTGCGCACGGCCGCCTCGCGCCCCACGAGCGGCCAGCGGAAATCGCTCCATTCGCCTTTCAGATCGAGACGCGGGCCGTGGTCGACGATGCCGATCGTGCCCTCGCCGCTGGCGCGCGCGCCGGAGGCGACGTGACGAAGCTCGACGTGCTGCGCACTCAGCACGTGCGCTGCGTAGCTGCCGGTGAGCTGCGCCTCGAACACCCCGGCACGCAGTCCGGTGGGATTCAGCGGGCCATGGGCGCTGAAGCCGCTGTCATCGCCGGAGCCCGCCACGTGTCCCGTGATGCTGCCGAGCGGGCTGCTCACACCGAAGGCCCGCAGGTCGAAGCTCTGCACCACGGCATCGGCTGCCCAGTGCCAGTGGCGGGTCAGATCGAGCGCCTGAGCGGTGAAATCGGCCCGCAAGGGGCTCGTCACGTGCCCGACGATGCTCAAGGCATCGAGGTCGCCGCGGGCGCTGCCGGCGAGCGTCCAGAGCGGCTGCCCGGCCGGCGTCCAGTCGACGTGGGCCTTGACGTCCATGCCGAGCGGATCGGTCGCGCGCAGTGTGCCGAGGGCGCTGATATGGGCGTCCTCGAGGTTGCCTTCGATGCCGAAGAAACGGATGGAGTGGTGGCGGATCACGGCGGCGCCGCGCAGGTGGTCGGCCGCGAGGTGAAAGCCGTTGTAGACGGTGAGCGTGACGCTCCCGACCTGCGCGTCCTCGGCGTTGATGATGAGCCATGCGGGCAGGAAGCTCGGCGGCCCGGGCGTCGAGGGAGTAGTGCGGCGCTTCACCTCGATGCGGGCGGTCTGCACCGAGCCATGGGCCACGCGGATGGTCTGCAGCACGAGCGGCCGCAGGGCGACACGCGCCTCGATGCCGGTGAAGGTGAGGTGGACCAGCTCGTGCTCGATCTCGACGCGCTCGATCGTCAGGCCGCGGGACACCGTGCCGCCGACGCCCGTTATGGTGAGGCGCACGGGCCCGAGCTGCTGCGGGATGTGCCGCACCACGAACTGCAGCCCGCCGTTCGTGAACAGCGCCGCCCACACGAGCACCGCGGGCGCCGCCAGCGCGGTGCCGATGATCAGGATGGCGAGAACGAGCAGCAGCCGGCGCATGGACCTTTCCCGCGCCTCAGAGCTTCGGTGAGAAGTTGATGTGCAGCCGCGGACCGGCGTTGGTCGAGAGCGGCTGGGCGATGTCGACTCCGAGCGTCATGACCGGAAGCCTTACCCGCAGGCCAATCCCCACCGAGTATTGTATGAAAGGAGGGCAGACTTCCGTGCCGGGCATCTGCCCCGGCACGCAGTCGGGCTTGCGAAAGCTGTTGAGCGCGTTGCCGTAGTCGAAGAAGGCGGCGACTCCCAGGCTGCGTGGCAGCTCGCGGATGAATTCCACGGTGCCGGTGATCACGTCCTTGCCCCCGGTCTTGAGATAGTAGCCGGGTTTCGGCTGACAGCCGCCGTTCGGCGTGAGCAGCACCTGCCCGGCGCTGTTGGTCTGACAGAGCGGGCCCTCGAGCGGGGAGAGCTCGTTGTAGGCGAAGCCGCGCACACTATTGTCGCCGCCGGCGAAGAACCGATACACGGCCGGCAGTTCGTTGAAGTCCTTGACGAAGGTCGTGCCGATCTCATCGCGCAGCAACAGGTGCCACTTGCTGCCGAGGTCGAAGACGCGCTCGGCCTGTAGGTGCAGCTGTATGAAATCCGCCTGCGAGCCGAGCGCGCTGTGCGAGGCCTTGATCGTCACGAACAGCGGTCTCTCGAAGAGCGGCTCGCCGAGGTAGCCCTTCGGCACCCTGGCGATGTTGAGCTCCGGCACGATCAGCTCATCCGAGCGCGCCGTGTCGACATTCACCACGGTGGGCGCGCTGTTCTGGCTCACGGTGTGCACGCCGTTCAGCAGCCACACGTGCTGCCAGCCGGCGGTCACGTCCGTGAAGCTCGGTCCCAGCGACTGCGTGGTGGCGGTGACGTCGGCGAGCGTCTCCTGCTGGATGATGGCGTTGAGCGACACGTTCTCGAGCGCCGGGTCGCCGACCGGAATGCGGTAACGGCTCTGGACGTTGTAGCGCTGCACCTGCGAAGCCTGCACCGCGACGCTCAGGCTGTGGCCGAGGGAATTGACGCGGCGGTCCTCGTAGCCGAAGGTGCCGCGGATGCCGGTGTCGGTGGCGTAGCCGGCGCCGATGGAATAGCGGTGCCGGCGGCTGGCATCGGCGCGGATCTTCACCGGCACGGTGAGCGCCTGGCGGTCGGGATCGCCGGGCAGCACCTCGAGGTTGGCGAAGTACTGTGCGTCATCGAGCGCGAACTGCGTGCGCAGCACCTGCGTGAGGTCGTAGTACTCGCCCTCGTGATAGCGCAGGTAGCGCCGCACCAGCTTGTCCGCGATCACCTGCTGCTCGATGGCAGTCGCGCCGAAGCGATAGCGCTCACCGGTCTCGAGCTCGAGGGCGATATTCGCGATGTGATTGGGCGGATCGACCACCAGCTCGTTGCGGATCAGCTTGGCGTCCATGTAGCCGTAAGTCGCCGCGGTGCGCTGCAGGTCGGCCTTGATCGCGTCGTAGGCCGCGTGACTGAGGCGGTCGCCCTTGTGCAGCGGCAGGTTGTTGAGGATGCGCTGGAACAGGGGGTCGCTCTCCCCGGGACCATCGACGCGCACGTCGATGTGGTCCACCAGCACCGGGGTGCCGGGGTCGATGTTGATGACGACACGCCAGTCGCCGCGTCCCTGCTCGCTCACGGTCGATTCCACCTTCGGCTCGTAGTAGCCGAAGGGGCGCAGGGCTGCGTCCACCTCGCGCTCGACGCGGTTGTGCAGCCGCTCGACGGTGTCGGCATTGAGCTCCACCCCGCCCCGGCGATAGCGCTCGAAACTCAGATATGTCAGCACGTTGTCGCGCACCTCGTCTTCCACGCCGTGCACGTCCACCGTGACGCTGGCGGCGTGCGCTAGCGGCGCGGCGAGCAGGCACAGCAGCAGCCCCGGGGCCCGCCTGAGCGATCGAGGACCCCGCGGCAGGAAATTGCGCTGCGCCATCTCACCGTGTGACCAGAGAAAAGTTGCGGGATTCTAGAGCGTTACGGGCGGAGCCGCTCGCTGCTGACTGATGAGAGTTCGAAGGCGCCGAGTAGGTTCCGCTTGCCGGGGTCCCCAAGAAATTGCGCCTCTTGTCGAGTCATGGGAGCTCGCTGAGTACGGCTAGCGCAATTTCTTGGGGTGGCTTTACGGCCATTCACCGGGCGCCAGGCGGAATTCCGTCGTGCCGCTCGCCGCACCGGCGGAATCGAAGCGCCGCTCGGCGATGTACAACCGGCCATCGCCCTCGAGCAGCACGACCGTCGAGCAGCGCGTGCCGTACTGCGGGTGCAGCACGAAAGGGGCCGACAGCGCCCGTGCCCACTCGCGCGGCAGGGGGCCGGTGTGAGCCGGCAGCGCCTCCTCGGCGGGCCGGCGATCGGCGAGCAGCGCGAACAGCGCCTCCGCCCCCGGCGATGTTCCCGGGCGCAGCCACGCCTCGAAGCCCGCGCGCACGCGCTGCAATTTCGGCCAGGGCGTGTCGAGCGACTCGTTCGCGAGACCGTACACTCCGGGCGGCAACCCACGCGCGAACGGCGTGGTGCGATTCGAGCCGTACCAGAGCGACTCCGCATCGGTGAGCAGCAGGTTGAATCCCGAATAGGCGGCGGCCCGTGACTCGAGCGCGGCCAGGAAATCCGCGGCACGCAGGTTGCCCGGTGCGCCCCGCGCACCGAGATACTCCGGGATCAGATCCCCACGCGAGGGCGCCGCAGGCAGCGGCGGCTGGAGCTCGCGGAAGTTGGTGACCACGCCGAAGCGGCGCGTACGGTCGATGCCGAGCCAGGTTCCCTGGGCGCGCAGATCGCGCCCGGCGAGCAGCTCCGCCGGCGGCGGCCATCTGGCGAGCGGAGCCGCCGCGCGCGCGTGAAACTCGTCGCGGTTCGCCGCGACCACCAGGCGATAACGCGCGTGCATCTGCCAGGCAACCACCAGCAGGCACATGGACTAACTCGCGCCCTTCAGCCAGGCCTCGATGAGCCGCCAGGAGATCGACTGGCCGGGCGGTGCGAGCGCTTCGCCGGCCTGCACCTGCGCGCGCGTGAACCAACGCGCATCCTCGAGCTCGCCGCCGGTGCGTACCTCGCTGCCGGGCGCCGCGCGCGCCTGAAAGCCGAGCATGACCGAGGAGGGGAACGGCCAGGGTTGCGAGGAGTGATAGCGCACCTGCGTCACCGCTACTCCAGTCTCCTCCGCGACTTCGCGCACGACCGCATCCTCGAGGCTCTCGCCCGGCTCGACGAAGCCGGCGATGGTGGAGTAGCGCCGCGCGGGCCAGCTAGCCTGCCGCCCGAGCAGTGCGCGCTCGCCATCGCTCACCAGCACGATGATTGCCGGGTCGATGCGCGGAAAGTACTCCTGCGCGCAGGCCGGATCGGAGCAGACGCGGCAGTGTCCGGCGCGCGTCGCGACGGTCGCAGCACCGCACACCCCGCAGCGGCGGTGGCGCGCGCGCCAGATCAAGAGTGCGCGCGCGTAAGCGAGCAGTCCCGCTTCCTCTGCCGGCAGCACCGCGGTGAGCGGCCGCAGCTCCGTCAGCTGTGTGCCGGCGGGCAGCTCGAACGCGCCTTCCGCGGGCAGTTCCTGCAGCACGCAGCGGGCGCCCTGAAACCAGCCGAGCAGCACGGCGCTCTCGGGATCGGTTGCGGCGAGCAGCGGCGCGCCGTTGGCGAGCAGCGCCACGTGCGGCTCGGCCCCGGCCTGCAGCAGCTGCGCCGTGCCCTGGGCGATGAGGTAACGCGCCGCCGGATCGGCACGCGCCGCGGCGAGCCATTGCGGGTCCTCGCGCTCCTCGGCACGCCGCTCGATATAGGGGCCGGCGAAAAAATTCGGGCGGGCGAGCTCCATCGACGCCGTACGCTCCACGGGGGCAAGGCGGCGCATTCTATCCGGGTTGCGTATCCGCGGGGTGTCACGCTCCCGGTCGCGGCACCGACAGCCGGGCGCGCTCCCGCAGGCCCGCGCGGAATTCTCTCAGCAGCGTGAGGGTGCCGCAGCGGCGCAATGCGTGCAGCGGGTGCTGCGCAGCGGCAGCCGCTCGGTCACCACCAGGCTGCCACAGTCGCTGCAATCGCCGAGGCGCAGCTGATCGCCGCGCGCCAGCGAGGTGGCGAGGAACACGGCGTGCTCGAAGGAGATCTGCGCTGTCGGCAGATACAGGCGGAAAGCCTCGAACGCGTGGCACAGGAGCTCGCCGCGCGTCACGCCGGGGAGCGGCCCCGGTTCCGCCACCGGCACGACACCGAGCAATGACAGCACGCTCGCGAGCACCGCGGTCTCCTCCTGCAGGCGCAACGAGCGGGTGAAGAAGGCGATCTGATGCGGAGATTTGCCGCGGTGGCGCGGCAGGTGCCGCCGCGCCTGACTCATGTAGGAGCGATAGAGCTTGCGGATGCGATCATCCGACAGGCCGGTCCACGCGCGGATGGTCTGCGTGCGCGCCTCGTGCCGCAGGAAGCGCAGCGCGAGCTCCATGCGCGCGCGCTCGCGGCTGTAACGATCGTCGGAGATCCGCATGCCGGGCATTGTGGGTGAAAATCGCCAAAACACAATCCGTAGAAATTGGTTAAAAATCCCCAAATTCGCGGTAGCGTCCGCCGCGCACTCCATTAGGATATGAGCGTGGTGTTGGTGCGATGAGGTGGCACGATGCTGCTGCATTGCGAGAGAGAAGGCGGAGCGTCGGACGAGGCGGCGCTCGCGGCCGGCTGGCTGCGGGCCGACACGCTCGATTCCCTCATCGAGCTGAACGAATTGAGTCTGGCATTGCTCGTCGAACAGTCGGCCGCACGCACCGGCCCGCCGGGCGGCCTGCTGCAGCAGCTCGCGGAGCTGTGGAGTGCAATCGATGTGGCGGCGCGCCGCCGGGCGGCGGCCTGTCCTTACCTGCTGCTCGACGCCGGGTTCGCCGACCCGTTGCGCTGGCGCTCGCCGAGCACGCTGCCGCAGGTGGGCGATGCGAGCGTGGAGCGCTATGCCTGCTACTTCACGGTGCCGGCCGCGGCCGAGGTTGCGCGGCTGGTATTCATCTACGCCTGGCATCTCGCGCGCACGCAGGCGCCGGCGGCGCGCTTGCTGCTCGGCATGGCGGCACCGAGCGCCGCGCACATCGCGCGCTACACGCTGCGGCGGATACAGATGCTCGCCGAGAGTCATCCCGAGTGGTTGCGCCCGCGCTGGCCGGCGCGGGTGCAGGTGTGGCGCGAGCTGCTGCTCGCCGCCGCTTGCGCCGACACGCCCGCGCTCGAGCGCGCGAAGCTGCGGGGACTCACGCTGCTCGCCGCGGAAGCACGGCTCGGCACCGCCGGTCCCAACGCACAGCTCGCGCTGCAGCTGCGCACGGCCTGCGCGCGAGCCCGCTGAGGCGCGCGTGCGATCATAGATGGACCGTCCCTGGAGTCCCCGGATCATGAAGCAGGCCCTGATCGTCGTCGATGTGCAGGAATCCTTTCGCCGCCGGCCCTACTTCCGCGAGGAAGAGCTGCCGGCGTTTCTGCGCAACGTGCAGTCGCTCATCCATGGCTGCGAGGCGCGCGCCATCCCGGTGGTGCAGGTTTTTCACCAGGAGCCCGGCGACGATGCGGACGATCCCTTCACGGCCGCCTCCGGCTGCGTGCGCGCCATGCGCGAGCTGACGCTGCGGCCCGCTGCCGTGTTCCACAAGTCGGTGCACTCCGCCATGCTCGCCCGCTCAGCCGAGGGCGGCACGCTCGAGGACTGGCTGCGCGCGCGCGGTATCGGCGAGCTGCTCATCACCGGCATCCGCACCGAGCAGTGCTGCGAGACCAGCGCGCGGCATGCTTCGGACCTCGGGTTCAACGTGCGCTACGTGACCGATGCGACCCTCACCTTCCCGATGCGCACCCGCGCGGGCCGCGAGGTGTCGGCGGCGGAGATCCGCGAGCGCACCGAGCTCGTGCTCGATGGGCGCTTCGCCCGGGTGGTGGCGACGGCGGACGCCCTCGCTCCCGGTTAGCTCGCGCGCCGACCTGCGGGTTCCCTGGCGGCGTCCCCGGGAAATCGCGCATCTTGTCGACCGATGTTCGCTTGCTGGGCGCGGCAAGCGCATGGCCGGGGTCGCCACGAAATTGCGCGTCCTGCTAGTCGGCGCTGGTCGTTGAGCGAGTCGAGCGCAATTTCGTGGGGTGGCTTATTGGGGTGCGTTTCAAGCGCCGCTGTCCTTCGCGACCAGATATTTCACGAGCTCGATGAGCTCGTCGTTGCTCTTCAGCTCGTCGCGGATCACGCGGTACTTGCCGTTCACGATGAGCGTGGGGGTGGCATCCACGTGCATGGCGAGGATCTGCGCGTCCGCGGCGCGCATCTTGCTGTCGATGCCGAAGGAGTTCGCCATGGCGAGAAACTGCTGCGGGTCGACGCCGGCGACGCGCGCATAGAAGCGCGCAGCGTCCGCGATCGAGGGCAGCGGTTGCTTGAGCCGATTGGTCTCCGGAACCGTGATCCCCAGCTCGCCGGTCTTCCACACTGCATCGAACATCGCCTGGTGGGTACGCTCCGCGATACCGAGCGCCTGCGCAGCGAGGAAGGCGCGCTGAAACATCGGCCAGTCCTCGGCCGGATTGAATGCCGCGGGCAGGTACACGAGTTGCGCGTTGGCCGGCAGGCTGCGACGCAGTTTCTCCATCACCGGCTGAAAGGCGTTGCACGCCGGGCAGCCGTAGGAGAACACCTCCATCACCTCGGCTTTGCCGCTCGGCACGGTGGTCTGTTGTGGCGGTGCGAGGCGTACGTACTGTACGCCCTCGCTCCAGGTCGCGCCCGGTGCAGCGGGCGGCTGCAGCAGGGCCGCGAGGGCGAGGAGCGCGGCGATGAGGCGGGTCATACGGATCTCCGATGCCTGGGGAGTGCGGGCGCGGGCGCGCACCTAGTAGATCGCGATCTCACGCCGGCCGGAAGCATCGCGGACGCCGCGGAACATGCCCTCGCTGCTGAAGTCCATGATGACGCCGCCCGCGCGGTCGATGGCGATGAGACCGCCTTCGCCGCCGAGCCCGCGCAGCACTACGTGCAGCAGCTCGTGCGCGGCCTGCGCGAGCGTCAGGCCGCGGTACTCGACCGCGGCGACCACGTGGTGGGCCGCGACGGCGCGGATGAAGTACTCACCGTGCCCGGTGGCCGAGACCGCGCACACGCCGTTTTTTGCGTAGGTGCCGGCGCCGATGATCGGTGAATCGCCGACCCGGCCGGGGCGCTTGTTGGTCATGCCGCCGGTGGAGGTCGCGGCGGCAAGATTGCCGCTCGCGTCGCAGGCCACGGCGCCGACGGTGCCGTGCGGGCTGGGCGGCACCAGGTCCGAGACGCGCTCGCCGCGCTGCTCGGACTCGAGCTGCCCGAGCCGCTCGGCGGTGCGGAAGTACTGGTTCGGGACCAGCGTGAAGTGCTCTTCGAGCGCAAACTCCTCGGCGCCCGCGCCAACCAGCAGCACGTGACGCGACTTCTCCATCACCCGGCGTGCGAGGTCGATGGGATTCTTGATGTGGCGTACCGAGGCGACCGCGCCGGCGCGCAGCTGCCGCCCGTCCATGATGGCCGCATCGAGTTCCGCGGCGCCATCGCGGGTGAGCGCGGCGCCGTGGCCGGCGTTGAAGGCGGGATGATCCTCCAGCAGCCTTACCGCCGCAGCCACCGCATCGAGACTCGTACCGCCGCGCTCGAGCACCGCGTAGCCACCATCGAGTGCGGCTTCGAGCCCCGCGCGGTAGAAGCGCTCGCGTTCGGCCGAGAGCGTTGCACGTGGCACGGCGCCCGCGCCCCCGTGAATGGCGATGGCGTACACGGCGGTTGCCTCAACGGGCGGCACTGTCATGGTACATGGCGATCTCGCGCCGCCCGTGCGAATCGCGCGCGCCGCGGAACATGCCGGCGCTGTTGAAGTCCATGGCGATGTTGCCCGCACGGTCGAGGGCGATCACCCCGCCTTCGCCGCCACTGTGGCGCAGTTTCACCTGGACCACCTCGTGCACTGCCTGCGCCAGCCCCATGTGCCGGTAGCGCACCAGCGCGCACACGTCGTAGGCGACCACCTGGCGGATGTAGTACTCGCCCTGGCCGGTGCCCGATACCGCGCAGCAGTCGTTGCTGGCATACGTACCGGCGCCGATGAGCGGCGTGTCACCGACCCGGCCGGTGTGCTTGTTGGTGAGGCCACCGGTGGAGGTGGCCGCGGCAAGATTGCCATCGCGATCGAGCGCCACCGCGCCGACGGTCCCCATGCTGTTTTCCCCGCTCAACGCACGCGCGTGCGTGGTCGGCGTGCCGGCCGGCCGGGCCGCCTCCGCGCGCCGCGCCTCTTCGAGCTCGTGCTCGCGTTGCTCGGTGCGGAAGTACTCGCGCGGCACGAGCGCCACACCCTGCTCCAGCGCAAAATCCTCGGCACCATCGGCCACCAGCAGCACGTGCGGGCTCTTCTCCATCACCAGCCGTGCGAGCTCGATGGGATTCTTCACGTGCCGCACGGCCGCCACCGCACCGGCACGGGGGCCGGCGCCGCCCATGATGGCCGCATCGAGCTCGGCATCGCCGTCTTGGTTGAGCACCGCACCGCGCCCGGCATTGAACTGCGGATCATCCTCCATCGTGCGCACCGCCGCGGTCACCGCATCGAGGCTCGAGCCGCCACGCTCGAGCACGGCGTAACCGGCATCGAGCGCCGCGGCGAGCCCGTTGCGATAGGAAGCTTCGCGTGCCGGCGTCATCTTGGAACGCTCGATGACGCCGGCGCCGCCGTGGATGACGATGGCGATCGGTGGGGGTGCGGCGCCGTGGGCCGCGCCGCACACCAGCCAGGCCGGGACGAGCAGCAGCGCGAGAATTGCAGGGAGCGGCGGGCGCGACATCGTTTCCTCTGTGCGGCTATGATCGAAGCGCTCACCACGTATGCCGTGCGCGGGCGACACGCTCCTCGATCCGGACGGTGGATCTTAAAGTGAAACGCGCGGCGTCGCAGCGCATACGCAGTGTTCTGGTCGCCAACCGCGGCGAGATCGCCATTCGCGTCATGCGCGCCGCGAGCGAGCTCGGCCTGCGCACCGTGGCGGTGTACTCCCACGAGGATCGCTTCTCGCTCCACCGGACGAAGGCCGATGAGTCCTATCGGGTCGGCCGCGACAAGGGGCCCATCGAGGCCTACCTCGCCATCGCGGACATTCTCGGCGTAGCGCGCGAGGCGCAGGTGGATGCGATCCACCCCGGCTATGGCTTCCTCGCCGAGAATCCGGAGTTCGCGCGCGCCTGCCGGGAGGCTGGCGTCCTCTTCATCGGGCCCGAGCCCGAGACGCTGGCTGCTTTCGGCAACAAGGTGCCGGCGCGGGAGCTCGCGGCGGCGGCCGGTGTGCCGGTGATGCCGGCGAGCGCGCCGCTGCCTGCCGATCTCAGCGCCTGCAGGCGCATCGCACAGGAGATCGGCTACCCGCTGATGCTGAAAGCCTCATGGGGTGGCGGCGGGCGCGGCACGCGCGTGGTGCGCGATGGCGCAGAGCTCGCCGAGCTGCTGCCGGTATGCCGCCGCGAGGCGCAGGCCGCCTTCGGCAACGACGCGGTGTACCTCGAGAAGCTGGTGAGGCGTGCGCGGCATGTCGAGGTGCAGATCCTCGGCGATCAGCACGGCACACTCGTGCACCTGTTCGAGCGCGACTGCACGGCGCAGCGCCGTCACCAGAAGGTGGTGGAACGGGCGCCGGCGGTGTTCCTGAGCGAGGCACAGCGCGCCGAGCTGTGCGCCGCCGCGCTCGCCATCGGCCGCGAGGCGCGCTACACGAGCGCCGGCACGGTGGAGTTCCTGCAGGATGCCGAGGACGGCCGCTGCTACTTCATCGAGGTGAACCCGCGCATCCAGGTCGAGCACACGGTCACCGAATGCGTGACCGGCATCGATCTGGTGAAGGCGCAGATCCGCATCGCCGAGGGGGCGCGCATCGGCTCGCCCGAAAGCGGCGTGCCCGCGCAGGCGGACATACGGCTGAGCGGTCACGCTCTGCAGTGTCGCATCACCACCGAGGACCCCGAAAACAACTTCGTGCCCGACTACGGCAAGATCGCCGCTTATCGCAGTCCCGCGGGTTTCGGCATTCGCCTCGACGCAGGTACCGCCTACACCGGCGCGATCATCACGCGCTCCTACGATTCGCTGCTGGTGAAGGTGACCGCCTGGGCACCGACCGCCGCGGAGACCATCGCGCGCATGCACCGGGCGCTGTGGGAGTTCCGCATCCGCGGCGTGGTCACCAATCTGCGCTTCCTCGATCAGCTCATCACCCACCCGTGCTTCGCTGGCGGCGACTACACCACCCGCTTCATCGAGGAGACCCCCGAGCTGCTGCAGTGGCCGCGCAAGCGCGACCGCGCCACCCGCATCCTCAGCTACATCGGCCACACGATCGTCAATGGCCATGCGGAAGTGAAGGACCGGCCGCGCCCGGCGCCGGCGCCGCCGCCGCAGCTGCCGCCGGTGCCGCTGGCGCCGCCGGCGCCCGGCACGAAGCAAAAGCTCGATGAGCTCGGGCCGGAGCGCTTCGCGCAGTGGATGCTGGAGGAGGAGCGTGTGCTCCTCACCGATACCAGCATGCGCGATGCTCACCAGTCGTTGCTCGCCACAAGGCTGCGCACGCTCGACATGACGGCGATCGCACCGTATTACGCGAGCCTCTTGCCGCAGCTGTTGTCGGTGGAGTGCTGGGGCGGCGCCACCTTCGATGTGGCGATGCGTTTTCTGCGCGAGGACCCCTGGCAGCGCCTCGCGGCGCTGCGTGAGCGCATGCCCAACCTGCTGCTGCAGGCGCTGCTACGCGGCGCCAACGCGGTGGGCTATACCCACTACCCCGACAATGTGGTGCGCTTCTTCATCGCCCGAGCGGCCGCGGGCGGCGTGGATGTGTTCCGTATTTTCGACTCGCTCAACTGGATCGAGAACATGCGCGTCTCGATCGACGCCGTGCGCGCGGCCGGCAAGCTCTGCGAGGCAGCGATCTGCTACACCGGAAATCTCGGCGATCCGCGCGAGAAGAAATACACGCTGGACTACTACCTGGGACTCGCGCGGCAGCTCAAGGATGCCGGCACGCACGTGCTCGGCATCAAGGACATGGCGGGACTGCTGCGGCCGCGCGCCGCTCACCAGCTGGTGAAGGCGCTGAAGGAGGAGATCGGCCTGCCGGTGCACTTTCATACGCACGACACCAGTGGGATCGCCGCCGCGAGCGTGCTGGCCGCCATCGAGGCCGGCGCCGATGCCGTCGATGGCGCCATCGATGCCTTGAGCGGTCTCACCTCGCAGCCGAATCTGGGCTCGCTCGTCGAAGCGCTGCGCTTCGGCCCGCGCGACAGCGGCCTCGATCCCGACAACCTGCGGCTGGTCTCTGCTTACTGGGAGCAGGTGCGCCGGCAGTACGCCGCCTTCGAGAGCGATATCCGCGCCGGCGCCTCCGAGATTTATGTCCACGGCATGCCGGGAGGCCAATACACCAACCTGCGCGAGCAGGCGCGCGCGCTCGGCATCGGCGCGGCACGCTGGCCGGAGGTGGCCCGTACGTATGCCGACGTAAACGACATGTTCGGCGACATCATCAAGGTGACGCCGACCTCCAAGGTGGTCGGCGATCTGGCGCTCTTCATGGCGAGCTCGGGTTTGACCCGCCGGCAGGTGGAGGACCCCGGCACCGAGGTGGCATTCCCCGAGTCGGTGGTGCAGCTGTTTCGCGGCGAGCTCGGTCAGCCGTACGGCGGCTTTCCGCCGGCGCTGCAGCAGAAAGTTCTGAAGGGCGCAGCGCCGCTCGCGGCGCGGCCCGGCGCGGCGCTGGCTTCCGTGGACCTCGCAGCCGAGCGCGAGCGGCTGCAGCAGCGGCTGCCCCGCCCGGTGACCGATGAGGACCTTGCCTCGTACCTCATGTACCCACGGGTGTGGAACGACTACATGCGCGAGCGGCTGCTGCATGGCGACCCGGGCATCCTGCCGACCAGCGTATTTTTCTACGGCATGGAGCCGGGACAGGAGATCACTGTCGACCTCGAGCGCGGCAAGACCCTCATCGTCTGTTATGTGGCGACGAGCGAGCCGCATGAGGATGGCACCCGCACCGTCTTCTTCGAGCTGAACGGCCAACCGCGCTCGGTGCGCGTGCCCGACACGAGCCAGGTGGCCAAGCGGCCGCCGGCACGCAAGGCGGAGGCGGGTAATCCGCGCCACGTCGGTGCGCCGATGCCTGGCGCGGTGGCTACCGTCGCAGTGACAGCGGGGGCGAAAGTAGCGCGCGGCGATACGCTCTTGACGCTCGAGGCGATGAAAATGGAGACCGCGGTGCGCGCGGAGCTCGCGGGCGAGGTCGGCGAGGTGCTGGTGCGACCCGGTCAGACGGTCGATGCGAAGGATCTGCTGGTGGTCATGCGCTGAGGTTGTCGCGACAAGCTGACCGCGCCGTGCGGCGTAGCGCAGCGCGCAGCGGCGGGACGCTCACCTGCGCGTGCTAGAGTCGGCCGCAAGAAGGACTCGAGCGACGCGGGGAACAAACATGTCGGTACTGCGCAGCCTGGTAGGCGCCTTGTTGTTGAGTCCGCTGGCGCTCGCGCCGTACGCGACCGCCGTGCAGGCCGCGCCCGACCCGGCATCAAAGGCGGGTGGTGCGGCGGCCGCCAACGCCGAGCGCGACGGGCAGCACGATTTCGATTTCGAGCTCGGCTCCTGGAACATCCACCTGCAGAAGCTGATGCATCCACTCACCGGCTCGAAGGAATGGGTGCGTTTCGACGGCACCTCCGTGACGCGCAAGGTCTGGGATGGCCGCTCCCAGCTGGAGGAATTCGAAACCGACGGCGCGGCGGGTCGCATCGAGGGTCTGACACTGCGGCTCTACAACCCCCAGAGCCGCGAATGGAGCCTTTACTGGGCCAACAGCAAGGTCGGCAAGATGGATCCGCCGCAGATCGGCAGGTTCAGGGACGGGGTCGGAGAGTTCTACGGCATGGATACCCTGAACGGCAGGTCGATCCTCGTGCGCTTCATCTGGTCGAAAACCAACTCGGCTTCGCCCCACTTCGAGCAGGCGTTCTCGGATGACGGCGGCAAGACCTGGGAAGTGAACTGGATTACCGACCAGACGCGCAGCGAAGCGCCGCACTAGGCAACGCAGGCACCCGCCGAGCGGGTGCGTTTCCTCGCGCGGAGAACGCCGGGCAGGGCGTGCTCAGAGGGCGTCCTTGAGGGGTATGGCGGCGTCCGCCAGCTTCTCCGGTTGGGGACGTGCGTGCGCCGCGACCAGCTTACGCGCCGCCATCTGGTCCTTCGGCGTGTTGATGCTGTCGAGCGCGACCAGCTCCCCGCCGCGCAGGTAGCAGATGCTGAAGCTGCGTGTCGCGGGCGAGCCGCGCACGATGGCCCGGTCGTAGCCCGCCCCGACACCCACGATGATCAGCTTGAGATCGAACTGGTCCGACCAGAACCAGGGCACCTTGTCGTGCACTGTCTCGGTGCCAAGGAGATTCAGCGCCACCGTGGTGCCCTGCTCGAAGGCGTTGTCGACGGATTCCAGGCGCAGATGGCGGCCGTACTGGCGGTTGAGGTGGCTCGCACAGTCACCGGCGGCATAGATCGCCTCATCGGCGGTGCGGCAGTGCGCATCCGTGACCACGCCGTTCTCGCACTCGAGCCCGGCGGCCTGGGCGAGCTCATCCGCGGGCGCCACGCCGACCCCCGCGATCACGAGGTCGGCGGCATACTCCCCGCCCCCCTCGGTGAGCACCGCACGCACCCGACCGGTACGCGCATCGCCGTGCAGGGCACGGACATTCTCGTTGCAGCGGATGCGCACGCCGTGCCGGGCGTGTTCGGCCTCGTAGAACGCGGACACCTCGGGACTCGTGACGCGGCTCATCACCCGCGGGGCCATCTCGAGCACCGTGACCTCCATGCCTCGCTCGCGCGCGGTGGCCGCCACTTCCAGGCCGATGTAGCCGCCGCCGATGATGACGACCCGCCCGCCGGCGGCGCATTCGCCGCGGATGCGATCGGCATCGGCCAGGGTCCGCAGGTAGTGCACGCCCGCGAGCTCGCGGCCGGGGGCCAGAAGCGGCCGCGGGCGGCTGCCGGTCGCGAGCAGCAGCGCGTCGTACGGCAGCACCAGGCCGTCGTCCAGCCGGACGTGCCGCGCACGTCGCGCGATATCCGTCACGCGGCGCCCGAAATGAGTCGTGACCGCATGGTCGGCGAAAAAAGCGGCGGGACGGATGAGCAGCCGCTCGCGGTCCACGCTCCCGGCCAGATACTTCTTCGACAATGGGGGCCGCTGGTAGGGTGGCCACGGTTCATCGCCCACCAGCGTCAGCTCTCCCGTAAAGCCGCGGCGGCGCAGGGTGTCGACCGCCTGCATGGCGGCTTGCCCGGCCCCCACGATCACGATCCGCTGGTACATTGCGGCCGAAGAATAGCCCAATAGCGCAGGCGTGGCCGCACCAGGCTGGAGCACGGGACGGCTCATTCCGCTCCAGAATGGTGCAGCACCGCAGTTTGCACGCGGCCCCCGATGCCATTCGACGCCATGGCACGGAAACTGCAAAATCCTCGCGTTGAGTCCTCGCAGAGGGAGAGCCCGCACATGAAACTGGTCACCGCGATCATCAAGCCGTTCAAGCTCGACGACGTACGCGCGGCGCTCTCGGACATCGGGGTGTCGGGCATGACGGTGACCGAGGTGA
>Ga0306920_100004553_pt1 | contig 17766 bp, 14 predicted proteins | sample flu12Cox44000170_FD_204666 | JGI IMG/M metagenome (GOLD analysis project Ga0306920, IMG submission 204666) | Lab enrichment of tropical soil microbial communities from Luquillo Experimental Forest, Puerto Rico - flux4day.12C.oxic.44.000.170 (v2)... | ecosystem: Environmental > Terrestrial >... | reverse complement strand
GCGACCAGAGAAAAGTGCCGGGATTCTATCGCGTCGCTTCGGGACGCTGCGTCGCGGCGCCTCAGGGCCACTCGTGTGGCTGCAGCCGGAACTCGCTTTCGCCGGTGAGCTGTCCGGCAGGGTCGAAGCGCCGCTCGGCGAGATGCAGCCGTCCATCACCCTCGAGCAGCAGCACCGTGGAGCAGCGTGTGCCGTATTCCGGATGCAGCACGAAGGGCGCTGACAGTGCGCGCGCCCACTCCCGCGGCAGGGGACCGGTGTGTGCAGCTGGCGGGTCTTCCCCGGGCGCCCTGTCGGCCAGCAGCGTGAACAGTTCCGCCACTCCAACCGCGGCTCCCGCCCGCAGCCAGGCCTGAAAGCCGGCGCGCACGCGTTCGAGCTTTGGCCACGGTGTATCCAGGGACTCGTTGGCGAGCCCATAGACTCCGGGCAGCAGGCTGCGCGCGAACGGCGTGGTGCGATTAGAGCCATACCACAGCGAGTCACTGTCGGCGAGCAACAGGTTGAATCCCGAGTAGCTGGATGCACGCGCTTCGAGCGCGGCGAAGAACTGCGCGGGGCTCACCGGGGATTGTCCCCCGCGCGCGCCCAGGTAGGCGGGGATCAGATCCCCACGTGAGGGCGCCGCAGGGACCGGCGGCTGCAGCTCGCGGTAGTTGGTCACCACGCCGAAGCGGCGCGCGCGGTCGATGCCGAGCCATGTTCCCTGCGAGCGCAGGTCGCGGCCGGCGAGAATCTCCGCGGGCGGTGGCCACCTGGCAAGCGGCGCCGCCGCACGCGCGTGGAATTCGTCACGGTTGGCGGCCACCACCAGGTGATAGCGCGAGTGCGCCCTCCAGGCGAGCACCAGCAGGCACATCGTCAGCCGCTGCCTTTCAGCCAGGTCGCGATCAGCCGCCAGGAGATCGACTGCGTGGGTGGAGTGAGCGCCTCGCCGGCATGCACCTGCTCGCGGCTGAACCAGCGCGCGTCCTCGAGCTCGCCGCCGACCCGTACCTCGCTGTCTCTGGCCGCGCACGCCTGGAAGCCGAGCATTACCGAGGAGGGGAACGGCCAGGGCTGCGAGGAGTGATAGCGCACCTCTGTCACGACGACGCCGGTCTCCTCGGCCACTTCGCGCACCACCGCATCTTCGAGGCTCTCCCCCGGCTCGACGAAGCCGGCGATGGTGGAGTAACGCCGCGCCGGCCAGCTCGCCTGCCGACCGAGAAGCGCCCGCTCACCATCGCTGACCAGCACGATGACCGCCGGGTCGATGCGCGGAAAATATTCCTGCGCGCAGACGTGATTGGTGCATACCAGGCAGTGGCCGGCATGGGTCGGTGCCGTCGCAGCTCCGCATACACCGCAGCGGCGATGCCGCGCCCGCCAGACGAGCAGTGCGCGCGCGTAGGCGAGCAGCCCCGCTTCATCCGCCGGCAACACCGCGGTGAGCGGCCGCAGCTCGGCGAGCTCGGTCCCGGGCGGAAGCTCGAAGGAGCGCCCGGCGGGCAGCTCGACCAGCACGCAGCGCGCGCCGTGGAACCAGCCGAGCAGCACAGCGCTTTCCGGTTCGGCCTCGGCGAGCAGCGGTGTGGCGTTGGCGAGCAGGGCGATGTGCGGCTCGGCACCGCTCTGCAGCAGCTGAGTCGTACCCTGGGCGAGGAGGTAGCGCGTTGCAGGATCGGCACGTGCCGCGGCGAGCCAGTGAGGATTCTCGCGTTCCTCCGCACGGCGCTCGATGTAGGGACCCGCGAAGAAATTGGGGCGATCGCGCTCCATTGACGCCGTCCGCGCTCCTTTGGGGGTGGCGGCGAATTCTACCGCGGCAGTGGTTCAACCGTGGCCGCGAGGCGCTGCCGCCCCGGCGCAATGGGGACAGCGCGCGCCGCGCAGCAGCAAGCGCTCGGTCACCATGAGGCTGCCGCAGTCGCTGCAGTCCCCAAGGCGCAGCTGATCGCCACGTGCAAGCGCGGTGGCCAGGAACACGGCGTGCTCGAACGAGATGTGCGCCGAGGGCAGCAGCAGACGGAAAGCTTCGAACGCCTGACACAACAGCTCGCCGCGTGTTAGGCCCGGGAGCGACCCGGCGGCTGCGGCAGTCTCCGCACCCGGCAGGCTCGCCCGTGCCGCCGCGCTCGCCAGCGCCCCCGCGGGCACCACGCCGAGCAACGACAGCACGCTCGCGAGCGCCACGGTCTCCTCCTGCAGGCGCAACGAGCGGCTGAAATAGGCGACCTGATGCGGCGACTTGCCACGATGACGGGGCAGCGGTCGCCGCGCCTGACTCATGTACGACCGATAGAGCTTGCGGATGCGATCGTCGGACAGGCCGGTCCACGCGCGGATCGTCTGCGTGCGCGCCTCGTGCCGCAGGAAGCGCAGCGCCAGCTCCATGCGCGCGCGCTCGCGGCTATAACGGTCATCGGAAATGCGCATGCAGTCATTTTGGTTGAAAATCACCAAAACGCAATCCGGAAAAATTGGTTAAAAATCCCCAAATTCGCACTGGCCTGGCCGCCGCTGTCCGCTACGATAGTGCGCACTGTGGCTGCAAAGAGGTGCTGCCATGCTGCTGCATTGCGAAACGGACGGCGCCGCCACCGACGAAGGTGTGCTCCGCGGAAATTGGCTGCGCGCCGGTACGCTCGACACACTCACCGAGTTGAACGAGCTGTGCCTCGCGCTGCTCGCGGAGCAGGCGGCCGTGGGCGGCAGTGCGGCGAGCGCGCTGCTGCTGCCGATCGCCGAGCTGTGGCGCGACCTCGATGGAGCGGCGCGCCGGCGTGCTGCCGGCTGTCCCTACCTGCTGCTCGATGCCGGATTTGCCGACCCCGACCGGTGGCGCGCTCCTGCCGCGCCGCCACAGGTGGGTGATGGGGGCACAGCCCGCTACGCGTGCTACTTCACCGTACCGGCGGCCGTCGGGGTCGCGCGCCTGGTATTCATCTACGCCTGGCATCTCGCCCGCTCGCAGGCAGCGGCGGCGCGATTGTTGCTCGGCATGCCGGCGCCGAGCGCGGCTCTCATCAGCCAGTACACGCTGCGGCAGATCCAGACGTTGTCGGAGAACCACCCTGAGTGGCTGCGCCCGCGCTGGCCCGCGCGTGTACAGGTGTGGCGCGAGCTGCTGCTGGCGGCGGATTCCGGTGACCCCGCACTACTCGAGCGCGCGCGGCTGCGCGGATTGACGCTGCTCGCCGCCGAGGCGCGCCTCGCCTCCACGAACGCCCTGCCAATGTCCCCGCGCAGGTGATCACTCGCGCGGCGCGCAACGCATCGGGCATCGCGCTTCCGCACAGCTCGCGGCGCAGCTGGACCGGCTCGCCTCGGACCTCCTGCTGCTGCGGCAGCGTCAGGCGCCGCTTTCCTTCGCGACCAGGTACCTGACGAGCTCGATGAGCTCCTCGTTGCCCCGGAGCTGGTCGCGGATCACCCGGTATTTGCCGTTCACGACGAGGGTGGGTGTCGCATCGACGTGCATGGCAACGATCTGCGCGTCGGCGGCGCGTAGCCTGCTGTCAATACCGAAGGAGCTGGCCGTGGCGAGGAACTGCTGCGCGTCGACACCGGCGACTCGTGCATAGAAACGCGCCGCATCCGCGAGGGAAGGGAGTGGGTTCTTCAGGCGGTTGGTGCCGGGCACGGTGATGCCGAGCTCGCCGGTCTTCCAGACCGCATCGAACATCGCCTGGTGCGTGCGCTCGGCGACGCCGAGCGCCTGCGCGGTGAAGTAGGCGCGCTGGAACATGGGCCAGTCCTCGGCCGGGTTGAAAGCCGCGGGCAGAAACACCAGCTGCGCGTTTGCCGGCAGAGCGCTGCGCAGCTTCTCCATGACCGGTTGAAAGGCGTTGCACGCGGGGCAGCCGTAAGAGAACACCTCCATGACCTCGACCCTGCCGCTCGCGACGGCGGTCTGCTGCGCAGGAGTGACGCGCGCGTACTGAACGCCCTCGGTCCAGGTGGCGCCACTGGCGCCGCCGGGCCATGCAACGAGTGCGACGGCAATGAGCAAGGGGATGAAGCGCAACATCGAGATCTCCCGGCGCAGACTCAGTAGATGGCAATCTCGCGGCGTCCAGCGGCATCGCGCGCCCCACGAAACATGCCCTCGGTGCTGAAATCCATGACGATGCCGCCTGCCTGGTCGATGGCGATGAGACCGCCATCGCCACCGAGCTTGCGCAGGATTCCGTGCAGCAGCTCGTGCACCGCCTGCGCGAGCGTCAAACCGCGGTACTCGACCGCGCTGCACACGTGGTGCGCCGCGACCGCACGGATGAAATACTCGCCGTGACCGGTGGCAGACACCGCGCACACGCCATTTTTCGCATAAGTGCCGGCACCGATGATCGGGGAGTCCCCCACCCGCCCGGGGCGCTTGTTGGTCATACCGCCGGTCGAGGTGGCAGCCGCGAGGTTGCCGCTGGCATCGAGCGCGACTGCGCCTACCGTGCCCTGCGTCGCCGGCGGCACCAGGTCCGATACGCGCTCGCCGCGTTGCTCGGACTCGAGCTGCCCCAGCCGCTCGGCCGTGCGGAAGTACTGGTTGGGGACCAGTGTGAAGTGCTCCTCCAGTGCGAATTCCTCGGCGCCGGGGCCAACCAGCAGCACGTGGCGCGATTTCTCCATCACGCGGCGTGCCAGGTCGATGGGGTTTCTCACGTGGCGCACCGAGGCGACCGCCCCGGCGCGCATCTGCCGGCCGTCCATGATGGCGGCGTCGAGCTCGGCCGCGCCATCGCGGGTGAGTGCCGCGCCGTGCCCGGCGTTGAAGGAAGGGTGATCCTCGAGCAGCCGCACGGCGGTCGCAACCGCATCGAGGCTGCTGCCGCCGCGCTCGAGCAGCGCGTAGCCGCCATCGAGCGCGGCCTCCAGCCCCGTGCGACAGGCATGCTCGCGCTCGGGCGAGAGTTTCGCGCGCGGCACGGCGCCGGCGCCGCCATGAATGGCGATGGCATACATGTTGGGTGCCTCAGTGACCGGCGTCGCGGTACATGGCGATCTCGTGCCGCCCGCGGGAGTCGCGCGCGCCGCGGAACATGCCGACGCTGTTGAAGTCCATGGCGATGTTGCCGCCGCGGTCGAGGGCGATGACCCCGCCTTCGCCGCCGCTGCGGCGCAGCTTCACCTGCACCACCTCGTGTACCGCCTGCGCCAGCGACATGCGGCGGTAGTTCACCAGCGCGCACACGTCGTATGCCACCACCTGCCGGATGTAGTACTCGCCCTGCCCCGTGCCGGACACCGCACAGGACTCGTTGTTCGCGTACGTTCCGGCGCCGATGAGCGGGGTGTCGCCGACCCGCCCGCGGTGTTTGTTGGTGAGCCCACCGGTTGAGGTCGCGGCCGCGAGGTTGCCGCTGCGATCCAGCGCGACCGCCCCGACCGTGCCCATGCTGCCAGCACCCTCGGTGAGGCCGACGCGCGTGGTGGGCTGGCCCGTGGCGTGGGCCGCCTCGGCGCGCCGCGCCTCATCGAGCTCGTGCTCGCGCGGCGCGGTGCGGAAATACTCGCGCGGCACCAGCGCCACCCCCTGCTCGAGCGCGAAGTCTTCCGCGCCATCGGCCACCAGCAGCACGTGCGGGCTCTTGTCCATGACCACCCGTGCCAGTTCGATGGGATTTTTCACGTGCCGTACACCGGCCACTGCCCCGGCCCGCGGTCCTGCGCCATCCATGATGGCCGCGTCGAGCTCGGCATCGCCGTCGTGGTTGAGCACCGCGCCGCGCCCGGCGTTGAACTGTGGATCGTCTTCCATGTGTCGCACGGCGGCGATCACCGCATCGAGGCTCGTGCCACCGCGGTCGAGCACCTCGTACCCCGCATCGAGCGCCGCTGAGAGCCCGGCGCGGTAGGAGGCCTCGCGCTCGGGTGTCATCTTCGAAGGCTCGATGACTCCCGCGCCTCCATGAATGACGATGGCAATCGGCGCCGGTGCGGCCGCCGGCGCCGCGGCCGATGCACCGCCTGCCCCGAGGACGAGCAGCACACACGCGAACAGAGTGGGCTTGCGGCGCGACATCGTTTCCCCTCAGCGGCTATGATCGAAGCGCTGACCCGCTGTGCGCGTGCGGCAGCATCCTCGGTCCGGACCGCAGATCTTAAGGTGAAACCCGCGGCATCGCAGCGGATACGCACTCTCCTGGTCGCCAATCGCGGCGAGATCGCCATCCGCGTGATGCGCGCGGCGAGCGAGCTCGGCCTGCGCACGGTCGCGGTGTACTCGCACGAAGATCGTTTCTCGCTGCACCGGACCAAGGCGGACGAGTCCTACCTGGTCGGCCGCGGCAAGGGACCGATCGAGGCGTATCTCGACCTCGCGGACATCCTGCGCGTCGCGCGCGATGCCGGTGCGGAGGCAGTCCATCCGGGCTACGGCTTCCTCGCCGAGAACCCCGAGTTCGCAGCCGCCTGCGGTGCCGCCGGAGTGTCGTTCATCGGACCGGAGCCGGCGGCGCTGGCCACCTTCGGCAACAAGGTGAAGGCGCGCGAGCTCGCCGTGTCCGCCGGCGTGCCGGTGATGCCGGCGAGCGGCCCGCTGCCTGCCGATGCCGCCGAGTGCGCGCGTTTGGCGGAGTCTATCGGCTACCCGCTCATGCTGAAGGCCAGCTGGGGCGGCGGCGGGCGCGGCACGCGGATCGTGCGCGATGCGAGTGAGCTCGCTGAGCTGCTGCCGCTCTGCCGGCGCGAAGCGCGGGCGGCCTTCGGCAACGACGAGCTGTACCTCGAGAAGCTGGTGTCTCGCGCACGGCATGTGGAGGTGCAGATCCTGGGCGACCTTCACGGCAATCTCGTTCACCTGTATGAGCGCGACTGCACCGCGCAGCGCCGTCACCAGAAGGTGGTCGAGCGGGCCCCCGCGGTGTTCCTCTCCGACACGCAGCGCGCGGAGCTCTGCGCCGCAGCACTCGCCATCGGCCGGGCGGCGCGCTACACGAGCGCCGGTACGGTCGAGTTTCTGCAGGATGCCGCCAGCGGCCGGTATTACTTCATCGAGGTGAACCCACGCATCCAGGTGGAGCACACGGTCACCGAGTGCGTGACCGGCATCGATCTGGTGAAAGCGCAGATCCGCATCGCCGGCGGCGCACGCATCGGCTCACCTGAGAGCGGGGTGCCGGCCCAGGCCGACATCCGCGCGAGTGGGCACGCTCTCCAGTGCCGCATCACCACCGAGGATCCGGAGAATAATTTCGTCCCGGACTACGGCAAGATCGCCGCCTACCGCAGCCCCGCGGGCTTCGGCATCCGGCTCGACGCGGGCACCGCGTACACGGGCGCGATCATCACCCGCTCCTACGACTCGCTGCTGGTGAAAGTGACCGCGTGGGCGCCGACCGCGGAAGAGACCATCGCGCGCATGCACCGTGCACTGTGGGAATTCCGCATTCGCGGGGTAGTCACCAACCTGCGCTTCCTCGACCAGCTCATCACCCACCCGCGCTTCGCCGGCGGCGATTACACCACGCGCTTCATCGAGGAGACGCCGGAGCTGCTGCAATGGCCGCGCAAGCGCGACCGCGCCACGCGCATTCTCGGCTACCTCGGTACCACGATCGTCAATGGCAATCCCGAGGTGCAGGGGCGCGCACGGCCGGCGCGCCTGGTGCTCCCGCAACTGCCGCCGGTTCCATTGTCGCCGCCGGCACCAGGCAGCAAGCAGAAGCTGGATGAGCTCGGCCCGGACGCCTTCGCGCAGTGGATGCTCGCCGAGCGGCGCGTGCTCATCACCGACACGACGCTGCGCGATGCACACCAGTCGCTGCTCGCCACGCGGGTGCGTACCTTCGATATGAAGGCCATCGCGCCGTACTACGCCAGTCTGCTACCGCAGCTGTTCTCGGTGGAGTGCTGGGGCGGTGCGACGTTCGATGTGGCGATGCGCTTCCTGCGCGAGGACCCGTGGGAGCGCCTGGGCGCGCTGCGCGAACGGCTTCCCAACCTGCTGCTGCAGATGCTGCTGCGCGGCGCGAATGCGGTCGGCTACACCCATTATCCCGACAACGTGGTGCGCTTCCTGGTGGCACGCGCGGCCGAGCGTGGCATCGATCTGTTCCGCATCTTCGACTCGCTCAATTGGGTCGAGAACATGCGCGTCTCGATCGATGCGGTGCGCGAGGCGGGCAAGCTGTGCGAGGCGGCGATCTGCTACAGCGGCAACCTGAGCGACCCGCGCGAGCGCAAGTACACGCTCGACTACTACCTGAAGCTCGCGCGCGAGCTCAAGGCCGCCGGGACGCACCTGCTCGGCATCAAGGACATGGCGGGCCTGTTGCGGCCGCGCGCGGCGTACCAGCTGGTGAAGGCGCTCAAGGAGGAGACGGGACTGCCGGTGCATTTCCACACCCATGACACCAGTGGCATTGCCGCGGCGAGCGTACTCGCCGCTGCCGCTGCCGGAGCCGATGCGGTCGATGCCGCCATCGATGCCATGAGCGGTCTCACTTCGCAGCCGAACCTCGGCTCACTGGTCGAGGCATTGCGTCATGGCCCGCGCGAGACCGGCCTGGACCCGGACGCCGTGCGGCAGATCTCCTCTTACTGGGAGCAGGTGCGCCGGCAGTATGCCGCCTTCGAGAGCGACATCCGGGCCGGCGCTTCCGAGGTGTACGTACACGGGATGCCGGGCGGCCAGTACACCAACCTGCGTGAGCAGGCGCGCGCGCTCGGCATCGACGAGGCACGCTGGCCGGAGGTGGCGCGCGCCTACGCCGAGGTGAACGAGCTCTTCGGCGACATCATCAAGGTGACGCCGACCTCCAAGGTGGTCGGTGACCTGGCACTGCTCATGGCGAGCGCAGGGCTCACGCGCGAGCAGGTGCTCGATCCGGCGACCGAGGTGGCTTTCCCCGAGTCGGTGGTGCAGCTGTTTCGCGGCGAGCTTGGCCAGCCCTATGGCGGCTTCCCGCAAGCACTGCAGCACAAAGTGCTGAAGGGCGCGGCGCCCCTTTCGGAACGGGCCGGGGCGGCGCTCGCACCCGTCGACCTCGCCGCCGAGCGCGCGCGGCTGCAACAGCGGCTGCCGCGCCCTGTGAGCGATGATGATCTCGCGGCCTCGCTGATGTATCCCCGGGTATTTGCGGATTACGCCCGCGACCGCCAGCTGTACGGCGACCCCGGGATTCTGCCGACGCCGGTGTTCTTCTACGGCATGGAACCGGGACAGGAGATCAGCGTCGATCTCGAGCGCGGCAAGACGCTGATCGTGCGCTACCTGGCGACGAGCGAGCCGCACGAAGACGGTACCCGCACCGTGTTCTTCGAGCTGAATGGACAGCCGCGCTCGGTACGCGTGCCGGACCACCGCCAGGTGGTCACGCGCCCGCCCCCGCGCAAAGCCGAGCCCGGCAACCCGCAACACGTGGGGGCGCCGATGCCGGGCGTGGTGACGGTGGTCACGGCGGTGGCCGGGGCGCGGGTGGCGCGCGGGGATACGCTGTTGACGCTCGAGGCGATGAAGATGGAGACGGCGGTGCGGGCGGAGGTTGCCGGGGAGGTGGCCGAGGTGCTGGCGCGCCCGGCTCAGGCGGTCGACGCCAAGGAGCTGCTGGTGGTGCTGCGCTGAATCGTCAAAGCGTGTCTTTCAGGGGCACCGCGGGGTCGGCGAGCTTCTCGATGTTGGGACGCGCATGCGCTGCGATCAGCTTGCGCGCCGCCATCTGGTCCTTGGGCGTATTGAGGCTGTCCAGCGCGACCAGCTCGCCACCGCGCAGGTAGCAGACGCTGAAGCTGCGCGCCGCGGGCGAGCCACGCACGATGGTGGTGTCGTAGCCGTACCCGACGCCGACGATGATCAGCTTGAGGTCGAACTGGTCCGACCAGAACCACGGCACCTTGTCGTGCACGGTCTCCGTGCCGAGAAGGTTCAGTGCCACGGTGGTGCCCTGCTCGAAGGCATTGTCGACGGACTCCAGGCGCAGGTGCCGGCCATATTGCCGGTGCAGATGGCTCGCACAATCGCCGGCAGCGTAGATAGCCTCATCGGCGGTGCGGCAGTGGACGTCGGTGACGACGCCGTTCTCGCACTCGAGACCGGCGGCCTGCGCGAGCTCATCCGCCGGCGCCACTCCGACGCCGACGATCACCAGATCGGCGGGGTATTCGCCGCCGCCCTCGGTGAGCACCGAGCGCACTCGCCCGGTACGCGGATCGCCGTGCAGCGCGCGCACACTCTCGTTGCAGCGTATGCGCACTCCGTGGCGTGCGTGCTCGGCCTCATAAAAGGCGGACATCTCGGCGCTCGTCACGCGGCTCATCACGCGCGCAGCCATCTCGAGCACCGTGACCTCCATGCCCCGCTCGCGTGCCGTCGCCGCGACTTCCAGGCCGATATAGCCACCGCCGATGATTACGAGCTGCCCGCCCGGTGCGCACTCCGCGCGGATGCGGTCGGCATCGGCGATGGTGCGCAGGTAGTGCACCCCGGCGAGCTCGCTTCCCGGCACCAGCAGCCGGCGCGGGCGACTCCCGGTGGCGAGCAGCAACGCGTCGTACGGCAGCACGAGACCATGGTCCAGCCGCACCTTGCGCTCGCGACGCGCAATCTCGGTGACCTGGTGACCGAAATGCGTCGTGACCGCGTGCTCGGCAAAAAAAGCCGCCGCACGGATGAGAAGCCGCTCGCGGTCGAGGGCACCGGCCAGGTACTTCTTCGACAGCGGCGGCCGCTGGTACGGAGGCCAGGGCTCATCACCCACGAGCGTCAGCTCGCCGGCAAACCCGCGGCGGCGCAGAGTGTCGACGGCCTGCACGGCGGCCTGGCCGCCTCCGGCGATCACGATCCGCTCGTACATTGGCCGAAGAATAGCTGAACAGCGCCGGACTGGCCGCACCACTGCGGAGCACGCCGGCCGGCGGTGCGCTCCAGGATGGTGCACCACGACGCGAATGACAGGATGCGCCATGATGTGGCCGCCGGGGACTTGCGCGATTCGACGTGATGGCATGGAAACTGCAAAATCCCCACGCGCCGCAGTCCTCGCAGAGGGAGTGTCCGCTCATGAAACTGGTCACAGCGATCATCAAGCCCTTCAAGCTCGACGACGTACGCGCCGCGCTGTCGGACATCGGGGTGTCGGGGATGACGGTCACCGAGGTGAAGGGATTCGGGCGCCAGCGCGGACACACCGAGCTGTATCGCGGCGCGGAGTACGTCGTCGACTTCGTACCCAAGACGCGGATCGAGGTAGCGGTGCGGGGCGACCTGGTCGATCAGGTGATCGAGGCCATCATGAAGTCAGCCAAGACCGGCAAGGTAGGGGACGGCAAGATCTTCATTACCGACATCGAGCGGGTCATCCGCATTCGCACCGGCGAGACCGACGACAGCGCTCTCTAGTCAGACACTGGCTGTCGCGGCCGAGGTTGCGATGCCGGTGAGCCGGGCGCAGACTCGGCCGACCTAAAAACGAATTGACAACGGGCGTCCGGGCTGTCGGCCGGACGGGTCGGAATTCGCACCTCAGCCGTGGAATCGGTCATCGCTGTCCCTCCCCGCCACCGGCCGGCGCGCCTCGGCCTCGGCGCGGTGCGAGTCCGCTGGTGGATATTCCTCTACATGTTTCTGTTCCCGCTGCTCTGCTACGTGCAGCGCAACAGCCTCACTATCGCGACGGATCAGGTCAAGGCTCAACTGCACGTCAGCCAGTTGCAGGTGTTTCTGCTGACTTCCGCATTCATGGTGATGTACACCGCTCTGCAGCTACCCGGCGGCGTCCTCGGCCAGCGCTGGGGTGCGCGCCGCACGTTTGTTCTGATCGGCGCGCTTGGCTGCCTGGCCATGATGGCTACATCGCTCGCCCCGTTTGCACTGACGGGCACGGCGGTCATTATGGCGATGGCGCTCGCCCAGGCTGTCCTCGGCGTGTCACAGGCGCCGGTCTTTCCCGTGCAGACGGGCGTGTTCGAGAGCTGGTTTCCAAGCGCACGCTGGGGTTTCGTCAATGGGCTCGCCACGAGTGCCAACAACATCGGCTCGGCGCTTGCGGCGCCGCTGATCGTGGCACTCAGCGCCTCGTACGGCTGGCAGAAAGCGTTGCTTTGGACGGCGCTGCCGCTGGCCGTATTGACGGCATGCTGGGCGTGGTACGGACGTGACACGCCGCAGCAGCATCCCTCAGTGAGCGCTCGCGAGCTCGCCGAGCTCGACGGGGGCGGTCACGAACCGCCAGCACCGACCACGTTGCGGCGCTGTTTGGAGCTGATGCGCGAACGCAGCCTCCTCATGCTGGCGGTCTCCTACATGCTGTCGTGCGTCGCCTTTTATCAGCTGCTGGCAGCGCCATTTCTGTATCTGACTCAGCACCGCCACCTGAGCCAGATGGATGGGGGGTGGCTCGCCATGCTGCCACCGGTTGGCGCGGCCGTCGGTGCCTCGCTTGGTGGCGTACTTGCCGACCGGTCCGCGGCTCGCTTCGGACTTCGCTGGGGGTATCGGCTGGTGCCGCTCGCGGCGCTCCCCGCGGTAGCCGCGCTCCTGCTGTGCGGCGCCTACGCGAGCAGCGTCCCGATCGCGGTCGGCTGTTTCGTGCTGGCCTACGGCTGTCAGCAGCTCACCGAGGCGCCCGTTGCCGCAGCCACCATGCAGATCGCGCGCGCCGACAGCATGTCCGGCTTCGGTGTGATCAACACCGGTGGCAACCTCGCCGGAGTGCTTCTCTACCCGCTCCTCGGATATCTCTCGGGACGCGGCGAGTGGAATCTGGCCTTCGAGATTGCGGCCGGCTGCTGCCTCGCTGCAGCCGCATTGTGGCTAATGGTGCGCGCCGATCGAAGCTTTGCGCCGGCTCCGCTCGCGCCGCTCGCGCCGCAGACCACCTGACACCACGTGCGTTATGCTTGCGCGCATGCCGCGCGCGATACGTATCCACAAAAATGGCGGGCCTGAGGTCCTGCACCTCGAGGAGCTCGATGCGGGAAAGCCCGCAGCCGGGGAGGTGCAGATCCGCCACACTGCCATCGGCGTCAACTACATCGACGTCTACGACCGCACCGGGCTTTATCCGGTCAGCCTGCCGAGCGGACTCGGGCGCGAGGCGGCGGGAGTCGTAACGGCGCTCGGGCGCGGCGTGCGCGGGCTGCGCGTCGGTGAGCGAGTAGCGTACGTTTTTCCTTCCCCCGGGGCCTACTGCGAAATACGCAACGTGCCCGCCGAGCGCGTGGTGCGGGTGCCGCGCGGTATCTCCGATGAGCAGGCAGCGGCGCTCATGCTGAAGGGGCTCACCGCGCACTTCCTCATCCGCCGGACGTACAAAGTGGGGCGTGGAGACCCGATCCTGGTGCATGCCGCCGCGGGTGGGGTCGGACTCATCCTGTGTCAGTGGGCGAAGGCTCTCGGCGCGACCGTGGTGGGCGTAGTGGGAAGCGAGGCGAAGGCGGAGCTCGCAAAAAAGCACGGTTGCAAGCACGTCCTCATCTCCGGTCGCGATGAGCTGGTACCGGCCGTCAAAGGCCTGACCAAGGGTGCGGGCGTTGCTGTCGTCTATGACGCGGTCGGCAAGGACACCTTCATCGAATCGCTCGATTGTCTGCGGCGGCTCGGCATGATGGTGACCTTTGGCAATGCTTCCGGTCCTCCGCCGGCGATCAATCCGCTCGAGCTCAGTCGGCGCGGCTCGCTGTTCCTCACCCGGCCAACGCTCTTCAACTACATCGCTTCGCGCGCCGAGCTCGAAGCGGCGGCCAGGGAGCTGTTCGCCGCAGTACGCGCGAAGAAAGTACGCGTCGTCATCGGCCAGAAGTACCCGCTTGCCCGTGCGGCGGATGCACACCGCGATCTCGAGGGACGGCGCACGACCGGCTCCACCGTGCTGGTGCCGTAGACCGAGCCGTTTTGCCTACTCGCGTGCCAGCACGGCGCGCCTCTGGATCAGGTACACCAGCGCGCTCGCGGCCATGAGCGCCCCGACACCGAGGATATCCGCGCGCTCGGCCAGGCTGGCCAGGAGCAGCATGCTGACGATGCCAGCGCTCGCCGCAGTCCCGAGAAAACGGAATCCGAGCGGCGCGCCTGCGAGCGCGATTTGTCGGCGCGCCAGCAGCCAGGCGGAGGCACAGCCAGCGGCATACACCGGGATGACGGCGAGCGTCGCGAGCACCGCCAGCCTGGCGAACGAGCCCGTGAGCGCCAGGCCCGCAGCGAGCGCAGCATAGGTTGCGATCGCCACGTAAGGCGCACGGCTGCGAACGTGCACCCTGCCGAGCACGGCCGGCAGCAACCCCTCGCGGCCGAATGCGAACAGCTGCCGGGGACTGCCCATCAGGTCCGAGCTCAGCATTCCGAACATCGAGAAGGCGGCGCCGGCCACCATCAGCGTGCGCAGGCCGGCGCCGACGGGGGCCATCGCATCCGCGAGCGGTACGCTCGAGTGCGCGAGGGCATCACCCAGGATCCCCTGCGCGACGATCTGAATGGCGATGTACAGGGCCATGATCGAGGGCATCGCGATCGCGAGAGCGCGTGGAATGGTGCGATTCGGCTGGGCCACCTCACCACTGGCGCTGAGGGCGACCTCGAGCCCGGTGTAGGCGAACAACGCCAGGATCACTGCGCGGCCGAGACCTCCCTCCGCGGGCAGTGCCGCATGGCTGAAATTCGCGGCGTGCATCGCGGGCACGCCGGCCAGCACAAAGACCGCGAGCGGCAACAGCTTCAGGGCGGTCGCCAGCTTGACGAGTCCCGCACCGCGTGTGACGCCGGCAATATTGACGGCGGCGATGCTGCCCACGGCACCGATGATCGTCATGGCACGGACCGGCCCGCCGAGGGACGGGCTGCTGAGGCTCGCGCCGACATCGCCGAGCGCGGCGGCCACGCCGCCGCAGGCGAGTACGTTGCCCACCCACAGCAGGGTCCCGACGACATACCCCACCGCCGGCCCGAACGCCGCTTCGATATAGCCGTAGGGACCGCCGCTCGTCGGGATCCGGCTCCCGCCCTCGGCAAAGCAGATGGCGATGGCGCCAATCGCCACGCCGCAGCCGAGCAGAGCGAGCGGTGCATAGACGCCGAGAGCGGCAGCGAGCGTGGCCGGCACGACGAAAATGGTTGCACCGACCGTCTGACAGATGATGCTCGCCGCGAGCGCGGTCGGCCCGACCGCGCGGAGCAACCCCGCATCGCGCTGGCCGTCGACCTCCGCTCCGCTCACGGCCGGCGCGATCGCGGCGCGCTGCCCGGCGCTGTGCGGCGCATCCCCGGGATCCGTTCAGGCGCCGGCGGGCACTGCGCGCGCCCGCAGCGGGCGTGTGCTGCGGCTGATACCGAGAGCACCGCTGCGTACCACCTCGAGGAGCTCGGCGCGGTCCGCCAGAGCGCCCATGAAGGCATTGACCTCGGCCTCGCTCGCGGTCAGTTCGACGATGAAACCCTCGACCGCAGGGTCGAGCACCCGGCCGCCGCTGCGCACTACCTGGCCGCGCACGGTGTCGGTCTGCCCTGACGCGACACGGAGCTTCAGCAGCACCAGCTCGCGCTCGAGATGCTGCCCGCGCGTCATGTCGAGCACGTGTACCACGTCCACGAGCTTGTTCAGCTGGTTGACGATCTGCTGGATGACGAGGTCCGAACCCTTGGTGACCAGAGTCAGCCGCGAGACGGTGGGGTCATCGGTCGGGGCGACCGACAGCGATTCGATGTTGTACCCGCGTGTGGAGAACAAGCCCGCGACCCGGGTGAGCGCGCCGGCTTCGTTCTGCAACAGGATGGCGATGATATGACGCATGAAAACAGGGGAAAAACGGCGAATTAAAAGGCGCCGGAAACGGCAGAATAAAGGATTGGTGCGCGCTTGCACCATGGACCCAAGCTGCTAGGCTCCTCGAGCCCTCCGACCTTCCACGAGCCATCACGAAGAGCGCGTGCATGAGTGACACGGTGATCCAGCCACGTCCGATGGGACACCCGCTTAGCGGACAGCGCATGAGCGGCGCCCGCATGATCATGCAGGTGCTCGCCGACGAGGGGGTCACTGCGATCTTCGGTTATAGCGGCGGAGCGATCCTGCCGACCTACGACGCAGTGTTTCTCTACAACGAGCAGGCGGCCCGTGCCGGGGAGCCGCAGATACCGCTCATCGTCCCTGCCAACGAACAGGGCGCGGGCTTCATGGCCGCGGGCTACGCCCGCGCGAGCGGGCGCGTCGGCGTTTGCCTCGTGACCTCGGGTCCCGGAGCCACGAACACTGTTACGCCGGTGCGCGATTGCATGGCCGATTCCGTACCGATTGTAGTGATTTGTGGACAAGTCTCAACGGCAGCGATCGGCACCGATGCGTTCCAGGAGGCCCCCGTCCCCACCATGATGGGTGCGGTCGCCAAACACATTTTTCTGGTGACCGACCCCGCGAAGCTCGAGTGCACCGTCCGCACTGCGTTCGAGATCGCGCGCAGTGGCCGCCCGGGGCCGGTGGTCGTCGATATCCCAAAGGACGTTCAGAACTGGGAAGGCGTATTCCAGGGCGAGGGGCTGCTGCCCATCCCGGGCTTTCGACGCCGCCAGCAGGAGCTCGAGCACTCGGCGCTCGAGGGGCCGGCTGCCGCGCACTTTTTCGGCATGCTCGATGAGTCCAGCCGGCCGCTCATCTATGCGGGCGGCGGGGTGATCAACGGTAACGCCGCCGCGGCTCTCAGCGAGTTCGCCGTCACCTTCGGCGTGCCGGTGGTGACGACGCTCATGGGCATCGGTGCGCTCGACACGACGCATCCGCTGGCCATGCGCATGCTCGGCATGCACGGGGCGGCATTCGCCAATTACACGGTGGATGACTGCGATTTCCTGATCGCCGTGGGAGCGCGTTTCGATGACCGGGTCGCCGGTGTGCCGGCGAAATTTGCCAGGAACGCGCGCCGCATCGCCCATCTGGACGTCGACCGCGCGGAAGTGAACAAGGTGAAGCGGGCGCACTGGAGCCACATCGGGCGGGTGCGCGAGGCGCTGCTGGCGCTCACCGCCCATGGCCGCCAGAGCGGTTTCAGGCGCAATTTCGCCCCCTGGCATGCCGAGCTCGCCGAGCTCAAGCGTGTCCATGCCATGAACTACGACCGCGCGAGCCCGCTCATCCAGCCGAACTACATCATCGAGGAGATCAACCGCCACGCGCGCGGTGCGGCGATCATCACCACCGGCGTGGGACAGCACCAGATGTGGGCGGCACAGTACTGCGACTTCACCGCTCCCAGGCTGTGGCTCACCTCGGGGAGCATGGGCACGATGGGATTCGGGCTGCCGGCGGCGATCGGTGCACAGATCGCGCAGCCACAGCGGCTGGTCATCGACATCGACGGCGACTCCAGCATCCGCATGAACATCGGGGAGCTGGAGACCGTGACCACCTACGATCTGCCGGTAAAGGTGGTGGTGCTCAACAACTTCGGCGATGGCATGGTGAAGCAGTGGCAGAAGCTGTTCTTCAAGGGGCGGCTGTCGGCGAGCGACCGCTCACTGCACAAGAAAGATTTCATCAAGGCGGCGCAGGCGGACGGCTTCCGCTATGCCATGCGCCTCGAGCACAAGGCCGACGTGCCGCGCGTGATTGCCGACTTCCTTTCCTTCAAGGGCCCGGCGTTCCTCGAAGTCATGATCGATCCGGACGCCGGCGTGTATCCCATGGTGGGGCCCGGACAGAGCTACGACGAAATGATCACCGGCGAGTTCATTCCCTCGCGTCACAAGGTGGACATCAAGACCCCCGGTCCCTCGGAGATGTTCTGACGCGCGGCGGCGCGCCGAATAATCGCAGCCGCGCGTTCACAGCCCGTTCATGGGAGAGGCCCTATGAAGTACCT
>Ga0306920_100004552_pt1 | contig 17767 bp, 13 predicted proteins | sample flu12Cox44000170_FD_204666 | JGI IMG/M metagenome (GOLD analysis project Ga0306920, IMG submission 204666) | Lab enrichment of tropical soil microbial communities from Luquillo Experimental Forest, Puerto Rico - flux4day.12C.oxic.44.000.170 (v2)... | ecosystem: Environmental > Terrestrial >... | reverse complement strand
ATCCCGCGCGCGAGCGCGAGCGGGAGGGCGGCCTGGCGACGCGCGAGCGCCCCAAGGTCGAGCGGCCGGCGCGCTTCAAGGTGCTCTTGTTCAACGACGACTACACGCCCATGGAGTTCGTGGTGAACCTGCTCGAGAACGTCTTCGCCAAGAGCCCGTCCGACGCGACACAGCTGATGCTGCAGATTCATCGAACCGGGATGGGGATCGCCGGCGTGTACGTGCTCGAGATCGCGGAGACCAAGGTTGCGGCCGTGCACCGGCTCGCAGAAGAGCGCGGCTATCCGCTGCGCGCGGGGTCGGAGCCGGAATGAGCCGCTTCAACCGCGAGCTGCAGCTGACCCTCCAGGCCGCGATGCGCGAGGCGGTGCGGCGGCGCCACGCCTACCTGACGCTCGAGCACCTCTTGTTCGCGCTCTGCCACGACGAACGCGGCGCCGAGGTGCTGCGCCATTCGGGCGCGAACGTGCGCCGGCTGAAGTCGGAGCTGCAGCGCTTCCTGGACGAGGAGATCGAGGGCGAGCCGGGCGAGCAGCCGGTCGAGACCGGCCAGACGCTGGCCTTCCACCGGGTGATCCAGGGCGCGCTCGCGCACGCCGAGCGGGCGGAGCGCGAGGAGGTCGACGCCGGCGACCTGGTGGCCGTGATGTTCGAGGAGCCGGATTCGCAGGCGCTCGCGCTGCTGCGCGCGCAGGGCGTCTCGCGGCTCGACGTCTTGAAGTACGTCTCGCACGGCATCTCCAAGCTGCCCGAGTCGCGCTCGGGCGGGCCGGAAGCGAACGGCTCTTCGCCCTCGGCACCGCGCCGCGCGCGCGCCGACGAGGACGAAGAGGACATCCCCGATCCGCTGACGGCGTTCTCGACCAACCTCACCGAGCGCGCGTCCGAGGGGAAGCTCGATCCGCTGGTCGGCCGCGAGGCGGAGATCGACCGCGTCATCCACGTGCTGGCGCGCCGGCGCAAGAACAACCCGATCCTCGTCGGCGAGTCCGGCGTGGGCAAGACCGCGATCGCGGAGGGCCTGGCACAGCGCATCAACGACGGGCAGGTCCCGGCCGACTTGCAGAGCGCGGAAGTGTTCGCCGTCGACCTGGGCGCGATGCTCGCGGGCACGCGCTACCGCGGCGACTTCGAGGCGCGCTTCAAGGCGTTCGTCGCGGCGGTGAAGGAGCGGCCCAACCCGATCGTGTTCATCGACGAGATCCACACGGTGCTCGGCGCGGGCGCCGCGCAGGGGGCCACCGTGGACGCGTCGAACATGCTGAAGCCGCTGTTGCAGAACGGCGAGCTGCGCTGCATGGGCTCGACCACGTACCAGGAGTACCGCCACTTCGAGCGCGACCGGGCGCTCGCGCGCCGCTTCCAGCGCATCGAGGTGCACGAGCCCTCGATCGAGGACGCGGTGAAGATCCTGGAGGGCCTGGCGCCGCACTACGAGAAGCACCACGGCGTGCACTACACCGCGCCGGCGCTGCGCGCGTGCGTCGAGCTGTCGGCGAAGCACCTGCTCGACCGCTTCCTGCCCGACAAGGCGATCGACGTGATGGACGAGGTCGGCGCCGCGGTGCGGCTGCGCAAGGGCGAGAAGCGCAAGACCGTGGGCGTGCGCGACGTCGAGGTGCTGCTGTCGCAGATGGCGAAGATCCCCCTGCCGACCGCGTCGACCTCGGACCTCGAGGGTCTGGAGAAGCTCGACGGTGACCTGCGCAGCGTGGTGTTCGGCCAGGACGAGGCGATCTCCACGGTGGTGCGCGCGATCAAGCGCGCGCGCGCCGGCCTCGGCGGCGTCGACCGCCCGGTCGGCTCGTTCCTGTTCATGGGGCCCACCGGCGTGGGCAAGACGGAGCTCGCCAAGCAGCTGGCGAAGACGCTGGGCGTGCAGTTCATCCGCTTCGACATGAGCGAGTACATGGAGAAGCACGCGGTGGCTCGGCTGATCGGCGCACCGCCCGGCTACGTGGGCTACGACCAGGGCGGCATCCTGGTGGACGCGGTCCGGCGCACGCCCTACGCCGTGCTGCTCCTCGACGAGATCGAGAAGGCGCACCCCGACCTGTTCGACATCCTGCTGCAGGTCATGGACCACGCCACGCTCACCGACAACCACGGCCGCGAGGCGAGCTTCCGCCACGTCACGCTGATCATGACCAGCAACGTCGGCGCGCGCGAGATGGCGGCGCGCGCGATCGGCTTTGGCGACGAGACCCGCGGCGGCGGCCAGAAGGACGTCGAGCGGCTGTTCAGCCCCGAGTTCCGCAACCGGCTCGACGAGGTCGTGCGCTTCAAGCCGCTCACGCCCGAGGTGATGGCGCGAGTCGTCGACAAGTTCGTGGTCGAGGTGGAGAAGCAGCTCGCCGAGAAGAAGGTCGCGATCGAGCTCACGCCCGCCGCGCGTGCGTGGCTGGCGGAGAAGGGCTTCGACAAGCTGTTCGGCGCGCGCCCGCTCGCGCGCGTGATCCAGACGGAGCTCAAGGACAAGCTCGCCGAAGAGCTCTTGTTCGGGAAGCTGGCCAAAGGCGGCGTCGCCCGCGTCGACGTCGCGGACGGCGCGCTCAGCTTCTCATGCGAGCCCCGCGCGACCTGAGCCGCGCGGGGCTGCATCGGGACCCTGCTGCGCTCGGCTCACGCCGAGCCCGATCCCATGCCCCCCAAGAGGAACGCTAGAAGCCCAGGTGCACCGCGATCCCGGGTGCGTGGAACGTGACGCCGAACGGCACCGGTACGGGGACCGGCGCGTAGCCGTACCCGTAGGCCGGCGCGGGCACGGGGGCCCCGTACGCGTACGTGGGGGCCGGCGCGTAGTAGGCCGGGCCGGGGACCGGCACCGGCACCAGGAACGGCGCGTGGAAGTGCGGTGCAGCGAAGAAGGGCGCATGGAAGTGCCCGTGCGGGGCAAAGCCGTGGAAGTGGTCGTGGGCCGAAGCGGCGCCCGGCAGGGCGAGCCAGATCCCGGCGGCAGCGAGGGCGAGAAACGCGAGCTTCTTCATGGTCTTCGTGTTGGCCTCCGCCGGATGAAACAGCTGCGAAGCCCTGTGGTTGCGCCACGGTGAGCGACGTCACGCCGGGGCGGTGTTAGGCTGCGCCCGTGCGTGCGTTGCGCATCGCTCTCGCGCTGCTCGCGCTCGGCGCGACGCTGCTCTTCCTGGGCCTGCGCGCGCGCTACGGCGGCGGCGGCGACTTTCCCGATCGCAGCGGTCCGGCGGAGCTCGGTGCCGATGCGCTCGAGCTCGTGGCCGACCTCGACTTCCCGCCGGGGAACGTCGCGGTGTCGGCGGGCGGCCGCGTGTTCGCGACCTTCCACCCGGAGGGAAGCCCGCCGCTGGCGGTGTTCGAGCTGCGCGAGGGCAAGCCGCAGCCGTATCCGCCGGGCGGGCTGCCGGGCGGGCTCCGCTACCAGTCGGTGCTCTCGCTGCGCATCGACCGCCGCAATCGGCTCTGGGTGCTGGACTACGGCCGCTACGGGCTCGACACCGCGCGGCTGCTCGCGTTCGACCTGGGGACGGACGCGCTGATCCATCGCCACGACTTCCCGGCCAAGATCGCGCTGCTCGGCTCGCACCTGAACGACTTCCAGGTCGCCCCCGACGGGAAGCGCGTCTACATCGCCGACGCGAGCCTGTTCGCGCAGATCCCCGCGATCATCGACTACGATGCGCCGCGGCAGCGCTCGCGGCGGCTGCTGCAGGGGCACCCGTCGGTGCTGGCCGAGCCCTACGTCCCGGTGGTGCAGGGCGTGCGCATGGAGTACTTCGGCTTCTTCGCGATCCGGCCCAACGTCGACTCCATCGCGCTCGACGACGCCGGCGAGTGGCTCTACTTCGCCCCCGTGACCAGCCGCTGGCTCTACCGCGTGCGCACCCGCGACCTCGACGACGAGACGCTGCTGCGCGACGCGCTCGAGTCGCGCGTCGAGCGCTACGCGGAGAAGACCATGAGCGACGGGATCGCGATCGACTCGGAGGGTGCGCTCTACCTGACCGACCCGGAGCACTCGGCGATCGAGGTGATCGGACCCGATCGCAAGCTGCACACCCTGCTCCGCGACCCGCGCTTGCGCTGGCCCGACGGTCTCTCGTTCGGCCCCGAAGGCTGGCTGTACGTGACGTGCAGCGCGCTCCACCAGGTGATCCTGAAGAGCGCCGACGAGATCCGCGCCCACGCGCCCTATCAGATCTACCGCTTCAAGCCGGGGACGACGGGGATCCCGGGTCACTAGGTCAGAGCGCCAGCAGCCTCCAGCGCGGCGATTCGCTCGGGCGTGAAGCCCAGCAGGTCGCCCAGCACGTTGCGGTTGTCGCAGCCGAAGCCGACGGCGCGCGGCGGGATGCGCGCGGGCGTGCGCGACAGGCGGAAGCGGGCCGACTCGACCGTGACACTTCCCAGTGTGGGGTGCGGGATCGCGACGAAGTGGCCGCGCTGGCGCAGCTGCGGATCGGCGTAAAGGCCCGGCATGTCGAGCACCGCGTGCGCCGGGACGCCCAGCGCCTGCAGCTCGCGCTCCGCGGCGCCGGGCTCGCGCGCGGCGGACCAGGCGGCGATCACGGCGTCGATCTCGGCGCGGCGGGCGCGTCGTCCCGCAGCGCTCGCGAGCCCCGGGTCGGCGGCCCAGTCGGCGCGGCCCAGCGCAGCGGCGAGCGCCCGCCAGTCGCGCGCGTCGCGCACCGCCAGGGCGAGCCAGCGGTCTTCGCCCGCCGCGGCGAACACCCCGTGCGGGTAGAGCTCGGCGTCGTCGTTGCCCATCGGCGCGGGCAGCCGCCCGTTCAGCGCCGCGTCGAGCAGCGCCGGGCCCAGGAAGTGGAAGGCCGACTCCGCCTGCGACTGGTCGATCCACTGCCCCTGGCCGGTGCGCTCGCGGTGCTCGAGCGCGGCGAGGATCGCGAGCGCGTTGTAGCGCGCCGCGATGAAATCGGTGTAAGCCCCGGCCGGGCCGACCGGCGGGCGGTCCGGCCAGCCGGCGAAGTGCTGGAAGCCGGTCACCGCCGCCGCCAGGTTGCCGAAGCCGGCGAAGTCGCGCAGCTCGCCGCTCTGCCCCATCAGCGAGCTCGACACCAGGATCACGTCCGGCCGCAGCCGACACAGAGATGCGTAGTCGAGCCCCAGCCGCGCCAGCACGCCGGGCGCGAACGACTCGGTCACCACGTCGGCCCAGCGCACCAGCGCCTCGAGCACGGGCCGCGACTCGGGGTGCGCGAGGTCGAGCGTGACGCACAGCTTGCCCGCATTCGCGCCCTGCATCGGGCCCGACCCGTCGGGCGAGGGGCTGCCACCGTGCCAGGGCGGGATGGTGCGGATGGTGTCGATCCGGCGCGTCGACTCCACGTGCACCACCGTCGCGCCGAAGTCGGCGAGCGTGCGCGTCGCCGCGGGCCCCGCCAGCACCCAGAAGAAGTCGAGCACGCGCACGCCTGCGAGCGGCAGCCCGCTCGACGCGCCAGCGTGGAGCGGGTCGGCGCTCGGCCGCGCGGGCTCAGCGCGCAGCTCGTCGCCGTGCTGGTCGAGCCGCGGCGGCGGCAGCGTGTACGCGATCGGCGACGCGCCGAAGCGCGCGAACGGTCCCGGGTAGCGGGCCTGCGAGCCGGGCTCCGCGCCGGGCAGGGTCACGAAGCTCGCGCGCGCGCGGAAGTGCTCGAGCGACTCGATCTGGTCGAGCGCGAGCGCCGGCGCGACGAGCAGCTTGCGCGCCACCGCCTCGCGCAGGATCTCGCGGTTGGCGCGCGCGGCGAACAGCCGCTCGAGCCCGGCGTCGAAGGGCGCGTAGAACTCGGGCTCGACCTGGCCGAGCAGCATGCGGATGCCGAAGCTGCCCCACTCCTCGTCGACGTAGCGCGCGTCGCAGAGACCCTCCTCGCAGAGCCAGCGCGCGAGCCGCGTGAGGAACGGACCGGTCGACGGCAGGAAGCCGGGCCCGAGCACCACCCAGCCGTCGCGCGTCGCATAGCGCACGCGCATCTGCAGCCGGCCCAGCGGCTGGATGCCCGCACTGCGCAGCGCCTGCGGCTGCTTCCACGGCGCGTCCATGCTGCGGAAGAGCGTCGCGAGCGTGAGCGCCTGCTGCGCCGAGACGTCGACGTGCTGGCCCAGGCCGGAGCGCTTGCGCTCGAAGTGCGCGACCAGCGCCCCCACCGCCGCGTCCGCCGCCGCGTGCAGCTCCGCCTGCGGCAGCGAGAGGCGCAGCGGCTCGCGCCCCGCCTCACCGCACAGGAACATCGGCCCGCTCGCGGCGAGCAGCACCAGGTCGGTCGCGGCGTAACCCGCCTTCGGCCCGTCGCTGCCGAACGGAGTGATCGTCACGTGGACGAGCCGCGGATTCGCGTGGGCGAGCGCATCGCGATCGAGCCCGAGCTCTCGCATACGACCCGGTACGGCGGATTCGACCAGGAAGTCCGCGGCGCGCGCGAGCCGGATCAGCTCTTCGCGCCCCGCGGGAGTCGCGAGGTCGAGCACGAGGCTGCGCTTTCCGCGCGCGAGCGCCCAGAACGCGAGCGAGCGCTCGGGGCCGGGCTCGTCCTTCCAGAAGGGCGGCCGCGCGCGCAGCGCGCATCCACCCGGGGGCTCGATCAGCACCACGTCGGCGCCCAGGTCCGCGAGGATCTGCCCGCACAGCGCCCCGAAGTCGCCGCAGAGATCGAGAACGCGCAGGCCGTGCAGCACGGCCCCATCTTACGCTAGGGCGTGTCGGCCGCCTTGCGGGTCTGGAAGCGCGCGCAGGCGGCGCGCAGCGCCTCCTCCGCATCGACGCCGCGCGCGCCGAGTCGCGCGGCCAGCGCGAACAGGAACGTCCCGGTCCGCTCTGCGCCGGCGCGCGCGAGCTCTCCGTCGACCTGCTCTGCGAGCGCATCCGCGCTGCCGTCGGGCAGGCCCGCGCGCCCCGCGCGGCGCGCCAGTTTGCCCGCGCGCGACAACGCCGGCAGGGCGGCAGGCACGTCGTCGAGCGGGTGGGAGGCGCCTCGCCGCGCGCGCTCGGCCTCCTTGTGGCGCTCCCACTGCCGCAGCACCTCGTCGGCGTCGGCGGCGCGCTCGCCGGCGAACACGTGCGGATGGCGGCGAACCAGCTTGTCGCAGAGCGCGTCCACGACGTCGCCGAAGTCGAACAGCCCGGCCTCGCGCGCCATCTGCGCGTGAAACACGACCTGCAGCAGCAGATCGCCGAGCTCATCGCGAAGGTCGGACCACTCCTCGCGTCGGATCGCGTCGTCGACCTCGTACGCCTCCTCGATGGTGTACGGCGCGATGGACCGGAAGCTCTGCTCGCGGTCCCACGGGCAGCCGTCCGGCGCGCGCAGGCGCGCCATCAGCTCGAGCAAGCGGTCGATCCGCGCGTGTGTCACGCCGGCATTCTAAGATAAGATCGCGAGCCGACCGGTCGTCCCAGGCCGGTCGGGAGGGGAAGCGTTGACCCGGCCAGCGATCGAGTTCCCGGCCGCGCCGTTGACGGTGCGCGACCAGATCCGCGTGCGCGCGGAGCACCCGGAGACCCGCGACAAGCTGTTCCTGCGCCACGACGACCGGCGCTGGAGCTACCGGCAGTTCCGCGACGAGTGCGCGCGCGTGGCGCACTTCGTGCTGGCGCGCACCCGCAGGCCGGGCGGCGAGGCACCGCACGTGGCGATGCTGCTCGAGAATCACCTGGAGCTGCTGTCGCTCTACGGCGGCTGCGCCGTCTCGGGTTCGACACTGTTTGGTGTCAACACCGGACTGCGCGGCGAGACCCTCGCCGGGGTGGTGAACCAGTCGCGCGCGACGCTCCTGGTGGTCGAGGAGAAGCTCCTGCCCGAGCTCGAGCGCGTGCGCCGCGAGCTGCGCCACGTCGCGCCCGAGAACCTGCTCACCGTGCGCGAGTTCGCCGCCGCGCTCGACGCCGAGGTCGGCCCTGCCGAGAAGGCGCTGGCCTACCCCGACGTGCGCGTCACCCCGCAGACCAACCTGATGGTGATCTACACCTCGGGCACCACCGGGCTGCCCAAGGGCATCAACAACAACCACTTCAAGCTGTGCGCGACCGGCATCGGCGTGTCGCAGAACACCGGCCTCACGCGCGAGGACGTCGGCTACGCCTCGATGCCGCTGTTCCACTCGAACTCGATGTTCGTGTGCTTCATGCCCTGCTTCTGGGTGGGCGGATCGGTCGGGCTGCGCGAGCGCTTCAGCGGCAGCCGCTTCGTGCCCGACTGCTTCGAGTACGGGGCGACCTGCTGGAACTACGTGGGCGAGCCGGTGCACTACGTGCTCGCGGCGCTCGAGCGCGAGTACCAGGGCGACGAGGCGCGCATCCGCCGCGAGGTCACCGAGAGCCCGCGCAACGAGCTGCGCTTCGCGGTGGGGAACGGCGCGTCCCCCGTCGACATCGACCGCTTCACCAAATGGCTCGGGCTCGAGGACATGTTCGAGCTCTACGGCTCGACCGAGGCCGCGATCAGCACCATGCGGCGCAAGGGCGACCCGCGGGGCAGCGTCGGCGAGATCACCGATTCCCTGGTGCGGATCCTGCGCGAGGACGGACGCGAGTGCGTGCCCGCGCAGCTCGACGGCGACGGGAGAATCGCCAACTACGACCTCGCCGTCGGCGAGATCTGCCGCGTCGCGACCGACACCGGGCTGTTCCAGGGCTACTTCGACAACGCCGACGCCAACGCCTCGAAGTACCGCGACGGCGTGTACCACTCCGGCGACCTCGGCCACGTGCTCGAGCGCGACGGCAAGCGCTTCCTGTTCTTCGACGGGCGCACCGACGACTGGATCCGCAAGGACGGCGAGAACTTCTCGGCGCTGCAGGTCGCGCGCTTCCTCTCGGAGCATCCCGACGTGCCGCTGGCCGCCGCCTACGGCGTGCCCTGCTCGGTCTCCGATGAGCTGGTGATGGCGGCGCTGAAGCTGCGCGAAGGCGCGCAATTCGACCCCAAGGCATTCTTCGACTTCTGCGAGCGCCAGATCAGCGCCGGCGGAATGGACCGCAAGTGGTTCCCCGACTTCGTGCGCGTGGTGCCCGACTTCGAGTACACCGGCACGCAGAAGGTGCTGGTGCGCGAGCTGAAGCGCGTGCACTTCGATCCGCGCCGCGTCTCCGACCCGCTCTGGTTCCGCGAGCGGGGCGACAGCGCCTTCAAGCCCTTCGGCGCGAGCGACTACGAGCGGCTGCGCGAGCAGTTCCGCAAATCCGAGCGGCTGAACCTCTTGGAGCGCTAGCGGGCCGGGGTCACGGTCCGCAGCTCCCGTCCGAACCCGCGCTGCAGGCGAGCGGGCAGGTCGGGCACTTCGGCCCCGGCAGTCGTCCGTTCAAAAGGCGGAACTGCGCGAGGTCGGGCGAACCGATCACGAGCGACGACTCCGAGAGGTCGAAGATCGCACACGGCTCGCTGCCGCTGGTTCCGCAGCTGTCGCTCGCGCGGTCCTTCCCCAGCGACGCGCGCATCTGTCCCAGGTCCGCGGATCCGACCAACGCGCCCGAGGTGCCCGGGAACTTCGCGTCGCACCTGTTGCCGTAGCCGTCGTGATCGTCGTCGCGCTGTCCGCCGGTCAGCGTCGCCCAGGGGTTCGCGGCGAGATAGGAGACCGGGTCGGGCGCCACGCGCGCGTTGGCGACGTTCACGCAGTTGTCGCAGGCGTCTCCGACGCCGTCTCCGTCCGCGTCCGACTGGTCCGGGTTCGCGATCGTGCTGCAGTTGTCGACGTCGTCGCACACGCCGTCGCCGTCGACGTCGCTCGCGCAGGCGACGAACGGCGTGCAGCTCGCGTGACCGGAGACGATCGGACAGTGCGAGACGTCGAGCTTCGCCAGGCCGTCGAGGTTCTGGGGCGCCAGCACCGAGACGTCTCGGAACGCGGTGGCCGTCACCAGGTTGTATCCCGGCAGGCCGGCCGGGCCCACCGCGCGCACGCCGAAGCGCGCGTGCGAGACGGGAATCGGCGACGCGCCGCCGAGCAGCTGCGTCTGCGCGACGTCGTCCTTGCCGGTGGCGAAGAAGCCGTCGGACTTCGCGCCGGACACGCCCTTCCCCAGCCGCTGGTTGCAGGAGGTCGCGCCGTTCGAGATGTGGTCGTTGTCGCCGAAGCAGCCGGGGATCCCGTCGGGTCCGGGGCCGGCGTCGAACGTGCGCAGCAGCGTGCTCAAGGGCGTGCCCAGCGCCGCGGCCGCCCACACGATGTTCGCGCCGTTGGCACAGCAGGGGGTGCCGATCGGCAGCGTGGCGCCGTTCACGAAGGTTCCGCCGCTGCCGATGCCGGCCGCGAAGGGCGCGCCCGAGGGATCGATCGCACCGAGGTCGTCGAGATCGGCGGGGTTGCTGGGGTTGAGCGTGTCGCGGAAGTTCGCCGCCGCGACTCCGGTCGTGCCGACCGTGAAGAGCCGCAGCTCGACGCTCGACGCGACTCCAGTGATCCCGCCGACGCGATGGCCCGCGACGAGGTCGAGCTCGGGCTGGCCGTGCGTCGCGTAGCCCGGCGGGAGGCCGAGCGCGTTCGGCGCGCCGTTGGTGACGTCGGGGTTGTTCGGATCGATGGGCCCGTTGCAGCCGCGGCATTGGCCGCCCTGCCCGGTGCACAACGCGTCGCCGTTGGTCGGGTCGCCGGGGACGCAGGCCGCGGGACCGTCGGAGCAGCGGCCGATGAATCCCGGCGCATTGTTCCAGCCGCCGAGCTTGCAGCGCATGTCGTTGGTGATGAGCCAGACCGAGAGCGTGAGCGGCGTGACTCCGATCGCATCACCGGCGCCCGCGGGCGAGGCCTTGCCGCTCTGGAGGGCGAGCTGCACGCCCGCGTTGGCGTCGAGATCGCCGGCTGCCTGGATCGCCTCCTGCTCCACGGTGGTGAGGTCGAAGTCGCGCAGGCAGGTCGGCGGACAGGTCGGGTTCGCGGCGATCTCGGCGGGCGTGAGATCGCGGGACCAGAGGAAGGTGAGCGAGTCGTGCGCCGCGGCGCTGCAGTAGACACCGCCCGGGAGCGTCTGGTCGAGCTTGAAGCCGACCGGCGGGGCGCATGCCAGCGGGATCACGTGCAGGTTGAAGGTTCCGGTGACGTTGACGGACTGGAAGGCCCAGTCCGCCCAGAACGAGTTGCCCAAACCGCGCTGGACGCGCACGCCCAGCGCCGCGTTCAGGTCCGCGAGCTGAGCGGCGCCGGTGATGCGGACCGGGCCGATCGGAGTCGCCGCGAACGCGCGGTTGACCGTCCCCGGGGCGCGCTGCGCAGAGAACGAGCGCGGCGGATTCTCGAGGTCGTAGCGCGGCGAGGTGGCGGGGATCGTGCTGCCGTTCACCGACGGCCCCAGCGCATCGAAGCTCAGGTTCCCCGCGCCGAGATTGAGCTCGGTGCCCAGCGCCAGCCCGTAGCCGCCGCTGTCGCGGTCCGGGTCGCCGTCCGAGCAGACCGCGTTCACCGCCGTGCTGCCATTCGCGCACACCGCGACCTCGAAGTCGGGGGCAGAGGCGTCGTCGCCGCTGCAGGCGCAGGCCGTGCGGAACGGCCCGCCATAGGGATCGGTGGTCATATCACAGCTCGGATCGCCGGTCCCGGAGCACTGGCGGCTGGGCCCGCTCGCGGTATCCGCGGGGTTGGCGGCGTAGGCGTCGCTGACACAGCCGACGTGCGGATCGGCGACGCAGCGACCGCCGCCGTGCGGCCAGACGCAGGTGTTGGTCGCCCCGGGGCCGCCGGTCGCGGAGAGGTCGCCGTAGCTGCAGCGGCCCTTCGGCACGACCTGCAGGTCGCAGATCGCGCCCGGGTTCGCCGAGCACTTCGCTCCGGTCCGCGTGTAGCAGCCTTCGCCCGGTCCGGACCAGGAAGAGACCGTGCTGCCGCCGACCGGGAACGGGCTGTTGTCGCAGGACTCGGCGTTGGAATCTACGAGATTGTTTCGCCCCGTGACTGTGAGCCACTCGTAGGGGCTCACCTGCGCGCGAGCCTGAGACAACGGGATCAGCAGACACAACGCGAAGACGGAACGAACCCACCGCATGACGACTCCCTCCAATGGAGAGAGTAACCCCGAAGACCTGATTGGTGTCGACTCATTTTTGTGATGAGTCGGTGAGCTACAGCTGTTTGAAGCCCAGAAAGCGGGTCACGGTCTTGCCGACGATGGTCTCGGACCAGGAAGTGACCCGCCTCACCACCTCGAGCGCGTCGCCCGCGCCGGACCAGTGCGACTTCACCAGGTCCGGATGGACGTGGTTCACGATCCGCGACAGCGCGGCGGCCGCAACCAGGAGGTCGTCGGCGAAGCCCAGCGGCCCGAACAGGATCTCGGGCAGGAGGTCGATCGGCGAGAGCACGTAGCCCACGCCGAACAGCGCGAGCGCCTTCGAGCTCGCGGGCACGCGCGGGTCGCGCGACAGCCGGATCAACAGCACCACCAGGTCGGGCAGGAACAGGAGCAGGTCGCGGAGGCCCGAGCGCGCGCCGGGCTCGGCCGTGCCGATGCGCGAGCGCAGCCGGTCGTAGAGCCGCTTCTCGCGCGCTCGGAGATCGAGCTCGAGCCGCTCCTCGTCCACGGGACGAGAATAGCGCCAGGGCCTCATGCGGCCCGCTGTGCGCTCGTGCCGAGGTTTCGCGCCCAGCGTTCGCGCCGGAACGACCAGGTGAGCCAGACCGCGCGCGTGACGTGGTCGAACACGACCGTGCCCCACACCCACACCACAGGCAGGTGCAGGTGCACTACCAGGAGCGCCAGCGGCACGCGGAAGATCCAGTTGCCGAAGATCGCCGACCACAGCGGCGTGGTGGTGTCGCCCGCGCCGCGCAGCGCGCCGGACAGCGTGAAGTGGACGCTCAGGAACGGCTGCGCCAGGCCGAGCAGGATCATGAACGACTCGAGCTGCGGCACCACCTCGGGGTCGTGGGTGAAGCTCTCGGCGAGCGTCGTGCGCAGCAGCGCGAACACCACGAACAGCGGCAGCGAAGCGAGCAGCGAAAGCCGGGCTGCGCGCCAGCCGGCGCGTGCGGCGAGCCGGGCGTCGGCAGCGCCGAGCGCCTGGCCCACCAGCGTGGAGGCCGCGATCGAGATCCCGGTCGGCGCGGTCCAGGAGAACGCGAGCAGCCGCACGCCGACGGTGTAGGCCGCGATCGCGGCGGGACCGTAGCTCGACAGCACGCGGAAGTAGATGAACAGCGCGGCGTTGATCAGGATCCGCTCGCCCGCGGCGGGCCACGAGATCCGCGCAGTCTCGCGCAGCAGCTCGAACGCACCCGCGAAGTCCGCGCGGACCAGCCGCACCGCGGGCGTCTCGGCGCGGCCGCGCCGCCGCGACACCGCGGCAAACAGGGCGAGGCCGGCGATCTGCGCGGCGAGCGTCGCCGCGCCCGCGCCCGCGAGGCCCCAGGCCGGAAAGCCGAACGCTCCGAAGATCAGCACCGCGTTCAGCCCGAGCTTCACCGCCGTGACGCCCGTCGCGATCAACAGCGGCACGGCGGTGTTGCGCGCCGAGCGGAACGCGCTCTCCACCGTGAGCGAGGCCGCGAAGAACACGGTCGAGCCGAGCGTGAAGCGGAAGTACGGCACCGCCATCTCGGCGACTTCCGGCCGCGCGCCGAGCACGAGCAGGAACTCCCGCGGGAACGCGAGCGACGCGGCCGAGATCAGCGCGGCAGAGCCGACCGCGAGCCCGAGCGACGCCGCGAACGCGCTGCGCGCCCGCGCGGAGTCGCTCGCGCCCAGCGCCCGCGACATCAGCGCGATGCATGCGACCGACAGCCCGAGCAGCGCGGCCTGGGCGAGCTGGTAGTACTGCGAGGTGTAGCCCGCGACGGCGACCGCGGTGGTGCCCAGCCGCCCGAGCATCCACAGGTCGATCACCGAGACGCTGGTCGCGAGCAGCTGCGACACCACCGCCGGCCAGGCGAGCCGCAGGATGTCGCGATCGGCGCGCCGCCGCCGCTCGGCGCGCGAGAGCGCGCCGGCCTCGTAGGCGATCGCGGCGGACGGGAGGACGGGACCGAGCTCGGGTTCGAGCGGTACCTCGAGCTCGGTCTCCTCGCCCGCCCCTTCCACTTCTACGCGAGCTGCGCCTTGCGGTACATCGCGACCACCGCCGCGCCGCCCAGACCCAGGTTGTGCTGCAGCGCGACCTTCGCGCCGGCGACCTGGCGCTTCTGCGCGTCACCGCGCAGCTGCCAGGTGAGCTCCGAGCACTGCGCGAGCCCGGTGGCGCCGAGCGGATGGCCCTTCGAGATCAGGCCGCCCGACGGGTTCACCACCACCTTGCCGCCGTAGGTGTTCGCGCCCGAGTCGACGAACTCGCCCCCCTTGCCGACCGGGCACAGGCCCAGCCCTTCGTAGGTGATGAGCTCGTTGCAGGAGAAGCAGTCGTGCAGCTCCACCACGTCGACGTTCTCGGGGCCGAGCCCCGACTGCTTGTAGACCTTGTCCGCGGCCTTCTTGGTGAGGTCGAAGCCGACCAGCTTGATCATGCTCTTCTCGTCGAAGGTGCTCGGCAGATCCGTGGCCATGGCCATGCCCAGGATCTCGACGGCCTTCGACTCGAGACCGTGCTTGCGCACGAACTCCTCGCTGGCGAGCACCGCGGCCGCACCGCCGTCGGAGGTCGGGCAGCACTGCAGCTTGGTGAGCGGCCCGTACACCGTCGGCGCCTTCAGGATCTCCTCCAGCGTGTACTCGTCCTGGAACTGCGAATACGGGTTGTTCACCGAGTGCTTGTGGTTCTTCCAGCCGATCTTCGCGAACTGCTCGGCGGTGGTGCCGTAGCGCTCCATGTGCTCGAGGCCGGCGTTGCCGAACATCTGCGGCGCGCCCGGCGCCTTGGCGAAGCCGCGCTGCTCGACCATCAGCTTGAAGTGCTTGTCCATCGGCGTGGTGCGGTCGGTGTATTTGATGCCGAGGGAGCCCTTCTCCATCTTCTCGAAGCCGAGCGCCATCGCGCACTCGGCGAGCCCGCCCTCGATGAACTGCTTGGCCATGAACAGCGCGGTCGAGCCGGTCGAGCAGTTGTTGTTTACGTTGTAGATCGGGATGCCCGACAGGCCGAGCTCGTAGAACGCGCGCTCGCCGCAGGTCGAGTCGCCGTAGCAGTAGCCGACGGCCGCCTGCTCGACGTCGGAGAACGGGATGCCCGCGTCCTCGAGCGCCTTCTTGCCGGCCTCGCGGCCCATGTCCGGGTAGTCCCACTCCTTCGAGCCCGGCTTCTCGAACTTGGTCATGCCGACCCCGATCACGAACACCTTTCGACCCATTTCTCCTGAGCTCCTTTCTGATTTCGAGCGAGTGAGGCACGCCGCAGGCGTGCCGTGCGGGCAGCGCGGCTTTGCCGCGCGCTAACCCGCTAAGGTGATTGCGGCGTTGCTGATGACGGGGGCGTTGCGCTCCTTGCACTTCGCCGAGATCAGGATCTGCTTGCCCTCGCGCCAGAGCGAGGTCTCGATCGTCTCGCCGGGGAAGAGCACGCCCGCGAAGCGCGCCTGGTAGCGCGCGACCGCGGCGGTGTCGCCGCCGAGCACGGCGTCGACCGCCGCCTTGCACACGATCCCGAACGAGCACAGCCCGTGCAGGATCGGCTTGTCGAAGCCGCCGAGCTTCGCGAACGCGGGATCGGCGTGCAGCGGGTTCTTGTCGCCCGAGAGGCGGTAGAGCAGCGCCTGGTGGGGAACCGTCGGCGAGTCGACCACGGCGTCGGGCTTGCGCGTAGGCGCGTCGTTCCCGGCCTTCGGGCCCGACTCGCCGCCGAAGCCGCCCTCGCCGCGCGCGAAGATGGAGAAGCGGTTGGTGAAGAGCGGCGCTCCGCCCTTCTCGCGCGTCTCGACCTCGACCACGATCAGCGCGGCCTTGCCCTTGTCGTAGATACCGGCGATGCGCCCGTTCGACTCGATCTTCGCCTGGACCGGGATGGGGCGGTGGATCTCGATGTCCTGCTCGCCGTGCAGCACCAGCGCGAAGTTGATCTGGATCCCCGGCGCCGCCGCCATGCCGCCGACCGCGCCGAATACCGGGATCACGCCGTAGCTCGGCAGCACCTTCAGGCTCTTCTCGTAGGTGTACTCGAGCTCCTTGGCCTCGGTCGCCTTGCCCGCACCGCTGCCCGCGCCGATGCCCAGGTGGTACAGGATCACCTGGTCCGCGCCCCACTCGCCCTGCGACGGCGCGAGCTTCGCGCCGCGCGCCTTCTCGAGATCGATCGGCATCTGTTTCTCCTTATGATCGCGTGGGCACCCTACCCACGCTCCGGCTCAGCCCATCAAGTCTTTGGCGATGACTCTCATTTCGTCGCCAATGCTCTTGGGAACGATGTAGCTCTTCTCGTCCATGATCTGGCCCAGGTGGTCGCGCACGTCCTCGAGCGAGACCGCCTTGCCTTTGCCGGCGAACCAGCCGGGCGTGAGCCCCACGAAGACGCGCGCAAAGCGGCCGCCGCCGACCGAGAACACCTCGTGCGAGAGCTCGCACGCCTCGGACACCAGGTAGCAGGCGAGCGGCGTGACCGTGGTCGGCTCGAGGTTCGAGGCCATCGGGCCGAGCAGGTTCTCGGTGAGTCGGGTCTTCGCGATCGGCGCGATCACGTTCGACTTGATGTTGTTCTTCGCGCCCTCGACCGCGAGCACGTTCGACAGCCCCACCAGTCCCATCTTCGCCGCGCCGTAGTTGGTCTGGCCGAAGTTGCCGAAGATGCCGGCGGCCGAGGCCGTGAACAGGAAGCGGCCGTAGCTCTGGTCCTTCATCGCGCGGAACGCGGGCTGGCTGACGTAGAAGGCGCCCTTCAGGTGCACGTCGAGCACGATCTCGAGGTCGGCCGGCTCGAGCTTGGCGAAGCTCTTGTCGCGCAGGATCCCCGCGTTGTTGATCACGATGTCGACGCGGCCGAAGCGGTCGAGCGCGGTCCGGACGATCGCCTCGCCGCCGGCGGGCGTCGCCACCGAGTCGTAGCTCGCCACCGCCTGGCCGCCTGCCTTGCGGATCTCGTCGACGGTCTGGTCGGCCATCGAGCTGCCCTTGCCGCTGCCGTCGGCGGCGCCGCCGAGGTCGTTCACGACCACGTGCGCGCCGCGGCGCGCGAGCTCGAGCGCGTAGGTCTTGCCCAGGCCTCCGCCTGCGCCGGTGATGACGGCCACGCGGCCGTCGAAGTGGATCTCGCTCGTCATCGCTGCTCCTTCTCCTTCGCGCCGCTGAGGTACTCCGAAACGAGGCGTTTCCAGAGCTCGAACAGCCGGCGCCGTTCGGTGTCGTCGTCGCGCAGGATCCGCTGCAGCGCCATCCCGCGCATCACGTGGAAGGTGAGCTCGAGCGCCGCCGCGAAGTCGCGCTCGCGTTCGGCGTCGGCGCCGGCGAGTTCGCCGAACAGCGCGGCCATGGCGCGGCCCACCTGGCGCTCGAAGCGCACCAGGTGCTCGCGCAGCTCGCGGTCGCTGCGCGCCGCCACCCACAGCTCGAGCGCCGCCGAGAACAGCGGTCCCGAGAAGCTGGCCCAGATCGCGTCGAGCGCGCGCTCCAGGCGCAGGTCGGCGTCGCCGCCCGACGGCCCCTCGCGCGAGAGCTCCGAGGCGCGCCGCTTGGCGAGGTGCGCGACCGCGCCAATCACGAGCTCGGCCTTGGTCGGGAAGTGGTGCAGCTGCGCGCCGCGCGAGAGCCCGGCGCGCGCGCACACCGCGGTGGTCGAGGTGCCCGCGTACCCTGCCTCGACCAGCGACGCGATGGTCGCGTCGAGCAGGCGCTCGCGCGTGCTCGCGCTGCGCTCTTCCTGGGTGCGGCGCTCCTGGGCGCCGCGCGGGCGCGCGGGGCGCGGTTCGGGGGTAGGGAGGGACACGGCGCGGCGGAGCTTAGGGGCTCAGA
>Ga0306920_100004551_pt1 | contig 17768 bp, 15 predicted proteins | sample flu12Cox44000170_FD_204666 | JGI IMG/M metagenome (GOLD analysis project Ga0306920, IMG submission 204666) | Lab enrichment of tropical soil microbial communities from Luquillo Experimental Forest, Puerto Rico - flux4day.12C.oxic.44.000.170 (v2)... | ecosystem: Environmental > Terrestrial >... | reverse complement strand
TCGAGCTTGAGGTCGTACTGGTCGGACCAGAACCACGGCACCGGATCGTAGGGCTGCGGCGCGCCCAGCATCGAACCGGCCGCGGCTTTCGCCTGATCGATGGCGTTCTGCACGCTCTCGAGCCGCGGGCGGCGACCGTAGCGGCGGCTCGGGAAGCGCGTGCAATCGCCGATCGCGTAGACACCGGCCGTCGAGGCGCGCGCCTCTTCGTCAACCACGATACCGTCCTCGCAGGCGATGCCCGCGGCGCGTGCGATCTCGTCGTTGGCACGCGCGCCTGTCGCGACCAGCACCAGATCGGCCGCGATGCGCTCATCCGGCGCGAGCCGCACCACCGCCCCGCGGCCGACGGACTCGATGCCGAGGATTTTCGCGCCGAGCCGCACGTCGACGCCATGCTCGCGATGATAGCTCGTGTAGAAATCCGAAATCGGCGGTCCGGTGACGCGCTTGAGCACCCGGTCGAGCGCCTCGAGCACGATGACGTCGCGCCCCTCCCCGCGCACGACTGCCGCCACCTCGAGCCCGATGTAGCCGCCGCCAATGATGACCACCCGGCGCGCGTCGTCGAGCGCCGGGCGCAAGCGCGCCACATCCTCGATCCGGCGCACCACGTGCGCGCCCGCCTGCTCGAGCCCCGGAATCGGCGGCATGCGCGCGGAGGTGCCGGTGGCAAACACGAGCGTGCCGTAGTCGATCTCGCGCCCATCTGTCAGGGTCACGCGCCGGTCCGCCGGACCGATCGCCGCAACGCGGGCACCCAGCTCGAACGCCACGTCCTGATCGCGCCAGAATTTCTCCGGCCGCAGGTAGAGCACGTCGGGCTCGCGCAGCTCGCTCAAAAATTTTTTCGACAGCGGCGGCCGCTGGTACGGTAGATAGGGCTCGTCGCCCAGGATCACGATGCGCTCGGCAAACTTGCCCTGGCGCAGGCTCATGGCGAGTTGCGCGGCGGCCTGGCCCGCACCGATGACGACGACCGGACCGCTCATGCCGGCGTTCCGGTGGGCCGGCTCGCGGCAACGCGCCGACGCTGGCGCACCAGCCATTTGCCCGCGAGCGCAAAGAACAGCGTGCGCGCGAGCGGCGGCCACGTGGTCGGCAGGCCGTAGAATACCGAGAGGCGCTGGATGTGCTCGGTGCGCGGGCGCTCGTCGCGCTCCCATTGCCCGAGCGCGTCGGCGACATCTGCGGAGCGGTCGAGATAAACCGCGAGCGAAAGCGCGTTCATCATAGCGAAGCCGCCGCCTTGGCCGAGATTTGGCGGTAGCGCGTGGGCGGCGTCGCCGATCAGCGCGACCTTGCCGTCCGACCAGCGCTTGAGCCTGATCACCTCGAACCGGTCGTAGCGCGCGTCGTCCCCGAGCCGGGCGATGAGCGCGCCGAGCGGCAGCCGGCGGGCGGCGAGATCGGTATCGAGCATGGTGAGGGCGATGTAGACGTCCGTGTCGCTGCACGGGGTATAGAGCAGGCGGCGGCTGCCCGACCAGTATTCGACCGTCTTGTTCCCCTCCTCGGACGCGCGCTCCGCCTCGGTCTTCTCGATCAGCAGGCGAATGGCGCCGTCCGGCAGCAACCGCCGCTGCGCCAACAGGCCAAGGGACTCACGCACGCGCGAGTTATTACCGTCGGCACCGATCACGAGATCGGCCTTGAGCCGCCGTCCGTCGGAGAGCACGAGTTCGCCGTGGGGGCTCGCGCCCGCCACCTGCGAGCCGGTCACGATTTCCGCGCCGGCGCGGGTAGCCGCCGCCGCGAGCGCGTTGATCACGCGCTGGCGCACGATGCTGAACGCGCGGGCGCTCGCATCCCAATGATGCACCGAAATGAGCCGGTCACGCTCGTCGCGCACCTCGCGCCGGTGCGCCGGATTGGCGCCGGCGACCGCCGCTTCATAGGCGCCGACCGCTTCGACCACGCGCAGGCCGTTCTCGTAGATGTAGATGCCGGCGCCGGTGGTGCGCAGTTTTTCCGCACGCTCGTGCACGCGCACGCTCCAGCCGCGCTGCGCGAACGCGCAGGCAGCGGTGAGACCGGCAAAGCCGGCCCCGGCAATCTCTGCGTGGCGTCGCGTCATCGAATGGGTGATCCCTCCCCCGCTGCGCGCGGGAGGGATATAAAGCAAGGCGCGGCCGATCAGGAAGAACTGCGTCTGCGGCTCGCCGGGCAGCCGCATGATGATGTAGTGGGGAATAAACGTGGCGTTGGAGCCGCCTTCCGCCTGACGCCGGAACTGCCACAGGTCCTCGCGGTTTTATAACATTTCCGGCCGGTCCATGTGCTAGGCGGTAGATTTGCGCCGCATCGTTTCGCCGCCGATCTCTACAACCCGCTTAGCTGCCCTCCAATTTTTTCGCGATGCTCTCCTCGATGGCTGCCAGTATTTCGGCGGGGTTCGGGCTGTAATGGGGAATGGCGAGCCGCGTGATCGAGGCGTCGATCAGCGTCGGCTTGCCCGACGCGAGCGCCGCCTGAAACGCCGCTTCGAACTCGGCCAGGCTTTCAACACGGAAACCCTGCGCGCCGCAAGCACGCGCATAGGCCACGTAATCCGGATTGGCGAACTCGACCAGACCGGTCTCGTGAAACGCCGAGAGCTGAAAAAGCTTGATGAGCTTGAACTCGCCGTCGTGGAAGATGATCCAAATCACCGGGATGTCGTACTTGACGGCCGTGAGCAGCTCGAAACCCGAGAGCAGGTAACAGCCGTCGCCGCAGCCGACGATGACGGGTCGATCGGGAAACGCGGTTTTGGCGCCGAGCGCGCCGTTTACCGCCCAGGCCATCGGGCCGAAGCTCCCCGGTTTGCGGTAGTGCTGGCCGCGCGACAGTTGCAGGTAATAACCGAGCCAGGCCAAGTGCGCGCCGGCGTCGGCCAACACGATGCTGTTGTCTGGCAACAACTTGGACAGCGACTGCACGAGCTGGCCGGGGTGCACATGATTCGGCTCCAAGTTCAGGATCGGAGCCGAAATGTGCCGGTCCTTGACCACCTGCGCCGGCGGAACGGATCCGACCGAGCGCGCAAGCTCGGAGGTAAGCGCCGCGACCGCCAACTTGGCATCGGCTTCCACGGCGCAGACGGCCGGATAGACCTTGTTGATCTCCTGCTTGGAGATGTTGATGTGGACCAGCTTCTTCCCGTCGAACAGATCGGGGCGGAAGTTGAAGGTCGCGTGCTGGGCGAAGGAATTCCCCACGGCAAGCACCACGTCGGCCGCGACGAAGGCCTTGCCGGCCGCCGCATGGCCGCTGTCGGCGAACACGCCGAGCGCCAGCGGATGATTTTCGGGAATGATGCCCTTGCCGTCGAGCGTGGTGGCGAACGGGATCTGGAAACGCTCGACCAGAGCTTGGAGGTCGGGGCCGGCACCGCTGCGGACGGCGCCGAAGCCGATCAGCGCGATGACCGACTTGCGTTGGTTCAACGCCTCGGCGATGACGCGCGCTGCCGCCGCGATCGCCGCAGGGTCGGGCAGGACCGGCCGCACGACGAGCCGGATTTCGCGGTAATTACCGACCAACACGCCGTGGTGCGTGAGGTTTTCTGGCACATGGATGTGAACCGGGCCGGGGCGCCCTTCGAAGGCCAGATTGACCGCCTCTTCCAGAACGTCGCAGGTCTTGCTGATGTCGTCCAGCAACCACGAGTGTTTGGTGGTGGCCGCGAACATCGCCTGGGAATCCGGCGTGCGGTTAACGCCGGACGTCTCGTTCAAGGCCCCCTTGCCTTTCCATTCCAGCGAGGCGAACCCGGTGATTGCCAGGACCGGATAGGAATCGGACATGGCGACAGCCAAGCCTGAGAACAGGTTGAACGCACCGGGACCGGCAGTTGCGAAGCACACGCCCAGACGGTTCGAGTAGATCGCGTAGCCGCAGGCCATGAACGAGGCGGCCTGCTCGTGCCGGACGATCATGGGCTTGATCTTGGTGGAGTGCTTCAGCGCCAGCATCAAGCTTGCGGCGTTTTCTCCCGCCCCGCCGAAGGCGGCGTCGACCCCGACTGCTTCCAAGCCTTTGACGATTGCCTCGTAGACACGCATTGGGTGCGCCTTTCGAGCCTGCGCGGGGCTTCACGGCGACGGCCGGGCCGCGTGCCCTCGCGTCGCAAGCTATAGATTGTATCAAAAAATTAAGCAATTCGAACGGCTCCGGCTATAACCCGCATGGCGTCCGCGCCCGCACGGCTCTCTGGGCAGGTGCCATCGGCAGCACGCTGCGCCGCACTAGTGCGGCGAACCCGAAGTTCGCACTACAATCGCCGCGAGTCCGGTTGCAAACTTCGGGTTTAAAGCGGTACTGGAACCATAAGTTGCTTGTGTCCTAAATCGGGCGAACTTCAGAATCGGGACACTAGGAGGGACGGGATGGCACGGCTGCGCCACTTTGCTGTTTGCGTGAAGGACCTCGAAAAGGCGGCGAAATTCTACGAGACGGTGTTCGAGCTCAAACGCGCCGGTCGCGAAGACCTCGAGATCGGCTCGGCGATCTATCTCACCGACGGCGTCATCAACCTCGCGCTATTGAATTTCTCCGCCGGTCCCGGGGCCAAGGCGGCCGACACGGCCGATCCGTGCGGCTTGGTCGGCGCGCACCACTTCGGCTTCCAGGTCGACGACCTCGCCGATGCTCAGCAGCGCATCGAGCGCGCCGGCGGCACGTTCTTCTTCGACCTCGGCGACGAGCGGCACGGAAATTTCGAGCGCAAATTCAAAGACCCGGACGGCGTGATTTTCGATATTTCCCAGCGCGGCTGGATCGGCACCGACGGGGCGAAGTAATAGGGCGCAAACCTCCTCCTCGCGCGCAAGAAGCAGTCGATCAACAAACAAAACCGTCATCCTGAGGAGGCCGCTCGCACTTCGAGCGGCCGTCACGAAGGATGGCAACAAGCTCGGTGTTTGTGGCCATCCTTCGAGACGCTCGCGCGCGAGTGCGCGCGAGCTCCTCAGGATGACGCTTGTGCTATTGCGAAAGGCCTATTTCACGAATTCGTTGGTATATAGCTCATTGACCGGCGTCTTCTGGCGAATGATGCCTTTGGCCAGATAGAAGTCCTGAAGCTTGGTGAGCCGATCGACGTCGACGGCGCCGAGGACCGTCTGGCCCGGGTAAACCAACGTGGCGTAGTAATTGAACGCTGCCTCGACGCCGCCTTCCTTGCCTTGCCAGTCCGGCACGAAGCCGACGAAATCGGCGGCCGCCTTGTTCGGATCGTCCATGATGTCCTTCATGCCGTGCAGCGCCGCGCCGACGAACGCGCGCACCAGCGCCGGCTTTTCTTTGATCGTCTCGTCGGACGCGGCGACCGCCTGCGCCATATGCGGAAAGAACTCGTCGGTCGGGAGGACCCTCACCTTCACGCCCGCGGCCTGCACCGGCGGAATCCAATCGGGTACGCCGGCCATAGCAACCGACGTACCCGTCGCCAGCGCCTGCCACACGCCGACCGGACCCGCGGCTTCGATGTTGACGTCGTTTTGGGTCAGCCCAGCGCTCGCGAGCAGCCCGAGCAGCGCGTAGTACGTCGTGTCCTGATAGGACATCACGCTGATGGTCTTGCCTTTGAGGTCGGCCGGTTTGGCGATGCCGGAATCCTCGCGCACGACGAGCTGCATGAAGCCCTTGCCGCCGAACAGCGCCACGATCCTGATCGGCACTCCGTTCTGCCGCACGACGATTGGTGCATCGGCGACGATGCCGCCAAGCGGCGCGTTGCCGGCGCCGACCTGTTTCGCCACGTCGACCCCGCCGCGCCCGACCGCAAAACTGACATCGAGCCCGGCGGCGGTGAAATAGCCCTTGCCCTTGGCGAGCTGGATCGGACCGAACGCCGGCAGGCTGGGCGGCGCCGGAAACAGATAGGTGACCGCCTCGGCCGCGCGTGCGTGCGGTGCTATCGCTACCGCCAGAGCGACCAACATCGCTAATTGCGCGGTTTTCACGAAATGTCTTTTCATACCTCGATCTCTCCCCGCCCTGCCTATCGGGCTTCCTTAGCTTCCCAGTATACTCGCGCGACCGAGGCCGCAAAGCGCGCCTGCCGGCTGAGAGCAAGGATGGCGCGAGCGACACGTCTCGAGTACCGAAACGTCACGATGCGCTTTGCCGATGCGGCAGGCCGCGGCGTCACCGCGGTCGCCGGCGTGAGCCTGGCGGTCGGCGACGCCGAGGTGGTGGCGCTGATCGGCCCGAGCGGCTGCGGTAAGAGCACGCTGCTCAACATCGGCGCCGGCCTTTATGCGCCGAGCAAGGGCACCGCCTTCGTCGACGGCGAGCCTGTCGAAGGCCCCAACGCGCACGTCGCCTTCATGCTGCAGAAGGATCTGCTGCTGCCGTGGCGCACGGTCGTCGAAAACGTGATGCTGGGGGCGGAAATCCACGGCCAGCCCCGCCCGCAACGGCGCCAGCGCGCCCAGGAACTCCTGGACGGCTTCGGCCTTGCCGAGTTCGCCGCGCGCTTTCCGCATCAGCTCTCAGGCGGCATGCGCCAGCGCGCGGCGCTCGCCCGTACCCTCGCGGTCGATCCGAGCGTGCTGCTGCTCGACGAGCCGTTTTCGGCCGTCGACGCGCAAACCCGCATGGTTCTCCAGGGCGACCTCGCGCGCACGCTCACGCGCGCCGGCAAGACCGCGTTGTTGATCACCCACGATCTCACCGAAGCGGTCACGCTCGCCGACCGCGTGTTTGTGATGAGCGCGCGGCCCGGCCGCATCGTCGAGGAGATGACGATCGACCTGCCGCAGCGCAACGATCCGCTGGCACGGCGACGCGATCCGCGCGTGAACGACTACGTCGCCCGGCTGATGGATCGCCTCCACATCGGCGAGGGCGCACTCGAGCCGCACGGCGCGGAATGCGGCGCATGAGCGCGCGGCCGCGGCTTCCTCCAGGCACCGGCGCGAGCCTCGCGCTGTTCGTCGTGTTTCTCGCCGCCTGGGAATGGGGTCCCGGTTTGTTGGGCATCCCGACCTACATCATCCCGTCGCTCTCGGAAGTCGCCCGCGAAGCCGTGCGCATGTGGCAGCTCAGCCACGTGCTCATGCACACCGGCGTCACCACCGGCGAAGTGCTCGCCGGCTTTGTGCTCGGCAGCTTGCTCGGCGCCGTCATCGGTTATCTGCTCGGCATGTCGCCCCCGACCGAAGTCGCGCTCTCGCCCTATATCCTCGCTTTGCAGATCGCCCCGAAGGTCGCCTTCGCGCCGCTGTTCATCCTGTGGATGGGATATTCCGTCTATCCGAAGATCCTCGTGGCCGTTTTGATCGTGTTCTTTCCGGTGATGGTCAACGTGCTCACCGCGATCCGCACGGTCGATCCCGATCTCATCAACCTCGCCCGTTCGTTCAAAGCGACGCGCGCGCAGATTTTCTGGAAGATCGAGTTTCCCGCCTCGATCCCGGCCCTGTTCGCCGGGCTGCGCATTGCTTCGACCTTGGCGGTCGTCGGCGTCGTGGTGGGCGAATTCGTCGGCGGAAATCTCGGCCTTGGGTTCCTCCTCACCTTCGGCGAAGGCCAGGCTAACACGCCGATGGTATTTGTCTCGATCGTGCTGCTCACCGTGATCGGCGGCGTTGCCTATCTCGCGGTGGTGCTCACCGAGCAGCGCGTGCTGCATTATTTGCCGGCGAGAAACACCGATCGTAGGGTTGGCTAAGGACGCAAGCGCAGGCGAGCGGCCGTGCCCACCATTGCGACTGTTGGTGGGCACGCGGCCTGCGGCCGCTTAGCCCACCCTACGGAATCGACAATTCCATCTGCTCGAATATCAGCGTACCCAGTATCCCCTGTGGGTCGGCGAGTGTGTCGATGATATCGAAATGGTTGAAGCCATCGACCTCGACGTGGCGGACCGTGGCACCGGCGCATGCGACCGCGGCGGCAAAGTCGCGCGCCTGGCGGCGGAACTCGGGCGCGTCGAACTCGGCTGCGGCGACGATAAGCGGGCAAGCTACGCAATCGACATGACGCCGCGGGCTGAGCGCCTCCTCGCCCGCATCGTCGAGACGCAGATATTCGTTGCGCGCGCTCAAACGCACCGGCCGCAGGTCGTAGATGCCGCTCACGCACAATCCGCCCTTGATCGGTTGCGGCACGTCTAGTGCGGCCCAGTCCGTGGTCATCGCGCAGGCGGCGAGATGCCCGCCCGAAGAGTGCCCGACGAGATGGATGCGATCGCGCGCGATGCCGTGCCGCTCGGCGTTGCGGTAGACGAAGACGACGGCGCGGCGCACCTGGTCGACGAGATCGGCGAGGCTTACCGCCAGCACCGCGGTAAAATCCAAGGCCGCGAAATGCGCACCGGCGCGCACGAAGGCCTCGGCCGCAAACCCGCTCTCGCGCTTGCTCAGGCGCTGCCATGCACCGCCGTGCAGAAACATCGCGAGCGGCGCCGGCGCGCGAGCAGCGCGGTAGAAATCGAGCGTCTCCGTCGCCGCAGCGCCGTAGGCTATGGTTTCGGGTGCGCCTAGCCGCGCGCGCACCGCCTCGCTCATCGTCGCATAGCGGCGGATATGCTCGTCGGCGTTCGTCACCCAGGCGCGCTGATTATACTGGCGGTCGAGTTCTGCCTGGTCGTAGTCGAGGAAGACTTTGTTGGTCATGACGGACCCACTCCGACTCGTCATGCCCCGCGAAAGCGAGGCATCCAGTAAACATCGGCCGCAGTTTTATTGAAGGTCCAGTGATTACTGGATCGCCCGGTCAAGCCAGGCGATGACGAGTAAATGTATGCTACTCGCTCGCCAGGATCGGCTCGGCTGCCGGCACCAAACCGACCGCCGGGTTCTTGGCGCAATAGTCCGCGATCTTATCGGTCTTGGCCTTCACCTTGGCGAAATCGATCACGGTCGGATCGTCGTCCTTGGTGTAATAGCCGGTCAGCCACATCATGATCGCGAGCATCTCGTCCTTTTTTTGCGCGCTGAAATCCTTGCAGGTGATGGTCGACACATCGACGACCTGGGCGGATGCGGACGACATAGCCGTCACGGCCGCGGCGATCAGTGCAGCACCGAGAACTCGCATCGGTCGCCTCCTTATTCCACGGAGCGTGATCTTTTCCGACCTGGCTTCGCCCGCCGAAGCGCCAAGCCATACGATGAAGCATACCAAAGGCTTCGCGCAGGCGGGAAACCGGTGCCCACCCCGCCATCAAGTGCGGGAACAGGCTTTTTCGGGATCATGCTCTTTGCTTATTCCATCTCGACCACTTGGCCGTCGCGTAGCGTAACGCGCCGGTCCATGCGCTGCGCCAAGTCCATGTTGTGGGTGGCGACGACGGCGGCGAGGCCGGATGCGCGAACCAATTGGGCGAGCGTGCCGAATACGTGCTCCGAGGTGCGCGGATCGAGGTTGCCGGTCGGCTCGTCGGCAAGCAGGATGCGCGGCGCGTTGGCCACCGCGCGTGCGATCGCGACGCGCTGCTGCTCGCCTCCCGACAATTCGGCCGGCCGATGATGCAGCCGGTCCTTGAGCCCGAGATAACTCAAAAGCTCGCTGCCGCGGCGCTCCGCCTCGGTGCGCGAGAGCCCGCGGATCATCTGCGGCAGGACCACGTTTTCGAGCGCGGAGAACTCGCCGAGCAGATGATGGAACTGATAGACGAAACCGATCTCGTTGCGGCGGATGCGGGTACGCTCGGCGTCCGAGAGGGTCGAGGTCGGAATCCCCTCAACGAAGACTTCGCCGCCGTCGGGATGCTCGAGCAGGCCGGCGACGTGCAGCAGCGTTGATTTCCCCGCGCCGGACGGGCCGATCAGCGCGACCGACTGGCCGGGCCACACGGCGAAATCCGCATGATTGAGGATTTCGAGGGTCGTTTCGCCCTGATGATACCGCCGCTCCACATCTTGCAGGAAAATGGCGGGGTCTTTGTCGTTCATCGCCGCCTCATTCGTAGCGCAGCGCTTCGACCGGATCGAGCCGCGCGGCGCGCCACGACGGATAGAGGGTGGCGAGGAACGAGAGCGTCAGGGCCATCACCACGACCGCGATAGTCTCGGCCGCGTCCATTTGGGCGGGCAAGTGCGAGAGGAAATAGAGTTCCTCGGGAAAAATCTTGCTGCCGGTCGCCCAAGAGAGGAATTGCCTGATCGACTCGACATTCATGCAAATCAACAGGCCGAGAATGAAGCCGGCAATCGTGCCGAGCACGCCGATCGAGGAGCCGGCGATGAGGAACACCCGCATCACCGCTCCCTGCGTCGCCCCCATGGTGCGCAGGATGGCGATGTCGTGTCCCTTGTCCTTCACCAGCATGATCAGACCGGAGATGATGTTGAGCGCGGCCACCACCAGAATCAGCGTGAGGATGAGGAACATCACGTTGCGCTCGACCTGGAGCGCACTAAAGAAGGTGCGATTGCGCTGGCGCCAGTCGATCATGAAGATCGGCCGGCCCGCGGCCTCGCTGACTTGGCGGCGGAATTCGTCGATCCGGTCGGGATCGTTGGTGTAGACCTCGATGCCGTCGACGGTTTCGCCACGATTGAAATAAGCCTGCGCCTCCGGCAACGCCATGAACACGATGCCGAGGTCGTATTCCGACATGCCGATCTCGAACACCGCGGCGGTGTTGTAGGGCTTGATGCGCGGCGTGTAGCCCATGGGCGTGACCGCGCCGCGCGGCGCGACCATGGTCACGCGGTCGCCGGCATGAATGGAGAGCTTCTCGGCGAGGCGCCGGCCGATCGCGAGTCCCTGCCCAGCGTCGAAATTATCGAGCGTGCCCTGGCGGATGTTGCCGGCGATCGAGCCGAGCCGGCCGAGGTCCTGGGCCCTGATCCCGTGCACCAGGACTCCCGATGAATCGTATTGCGACGAAGCCAGCGCCTGGCCCACCACGACCGGCGCCGCCAGGGTGACCCCCGGTATTTTGGCGATGCGCTCGGCCACCGCCGCCCAGTCGTTGAGCGGAGACTCGAGCGGCTGCACCAGCAGGTGGCCGTTGAGCCCGAGGATCTTGTCGAGCAACTCCTTGCGGAAGCCGTTCATCACCGCGAGCACGACAATGAGCGTTGCAACGCCGAGCAGGATCCCTAAGAAGGAGAAGCCAGCGATGACCGAGATGAATCCTTCCTTGCGCCGCGCCCGCAGGTAGCGCAGCGACAACATCCATTCGAACGCGGCAAACGGCCGGGTCCCGGTCGGCTCGTGGGTCTCAGCCGAAGTCCCCGTGTCCGCGACGTACTCCGCTCGTGCGTCCAATGCGACGTCCTGTGTTCGGGCCGGCGCGCCGACGGGGTGAAGCCGGAGCATCTCTGCCGGGAACAGACGGAATATCCCCCCTAGCGGCATTTCATCCGATTCAGGCGGATTCAAGCCAGAACTAACGGTATGGGGCGACAATGCGAACAGAATTATCGCGCGAGCCGGTCGAGCGCCGCCGCTGGGCTCACCAGCTCGCGGCTGCCGTCGGCGCGCGATTTGACCTCGACCTTCCCCTCGGCGAGCCCGCGCGGCCCGACCATGACCTGCCACGGTATGCCGATGAGGTCGGCGACCGCGAATTTCGCCCCCGGCCGCTCGTCGAGGTCGTGGTAGAGCACCTCGACCCCGCGCGCGGTCAGGGCCTTGTAAAGCTCCTCGCTCGCGCCGTCGACCGCCGCATCGCCCATCTTCAGGTTGAGGATGACTACCTTGAAGGGCGCGACCGACTCCGGCCACTTGATGCCGGCATCGTCGTGGAAGGCCTCGATGAGAGCGGCGACGAGGCGCGTCGGGCCGATGCCGTAGGAGCCCATATGCACCGGATGCTCGGCCGCGTCCGGCCCGGTCACCACCGCCTTCATGGGCAGCGAATACTTGGTCCCGAAATAAAAGATGTGCCCGACCTCGATGCCGCGCGCGGAGACCTGCTTGTCGGGCGGCAGTTGCGCAAAGACGGCCGGATCGTGCTTCTCCGAGGTCGCGGCATAGAGCGAGGTCCACTTCTCGACGATGCCGCGCAGGTCCTCGACGCTGTCGAAATTCACGTTCGCGTCGGGCACCGGGAAATCGAGGTAGTCGCGGTGGCAGTAGACCTCGCTCTCGCCGGTCTCGGCCAAGATGATGAACTCGTGGCTCAGGTTGCCGCCGATCGGGCCGGTGTCGGCGACCATCGGGATCGACTTGAGCCCCAGGCGCGCGAAGGTGCGCAAGTAGGCGACGAACATGCGGTTGTAGGCGTGCCGCGCGCCCGCCTCGTCGAGGTCGAACGAATAGGCGTCCTTCATCAGGAACTCGCGCGACCGCATGGTGCCGAAGCGCGGCCTGATCTCGTCGCGGAACTTCCACTGAATGTGATAGAGGTTGAGCGGCAGGTCCTTATACGAGCGCACGAAGGCGCGGAAGATTTCGGTGATCATCTCCTCGTTCGTGGGACCGTAGAGCATGTCGCGCTCGTGCCGATCGGCGATGCGGAGCATCTCCTTGCCGTAGTCCTCGTAGCGCCCGCTTTCCTTCCACAGCTCGGCCGGCTGGATGGTCGGCATTAGCAGCTCGTTGGCGCCGGAGCGGTCCTGCTCCTCGCGAACGATCTGCACCACCTTGTGGAGCACGCGCGTCCCGAGCGGCAGGAAGGCGTAGATGCCCGCGGCCTCCTGGCGGACCATGCCGGCGCGCAGCATCAGCCGATGCGAGACGATTTCCGCCTCTTTGGGAGTGTCGCGCAGGATCGGCAGGAAAAAACGGGACAGGCGCATCGGCGTTCGGGCCCACGATTCGCAAGGCTTGCGGGAAGGTCAGCGAGAGAAACCGGATCGGCGACGAAAACACAAGGGCCGACAACGCGTTCCGACCAGCCGTTAGCGTCATCACGGTGTCGCAGGGTTACGCCAAGGTTGCGGCCGATGGGCCTCGGCACCGCCGGCCGTGGCCATCGCGTCCTGCGTCATCACCTCACGTCGCGTCACTTGATTTGCAAATGCCAGGTCGACTACCCTGACCGGCACGCAGGATGAAGCCGGAAAACCGGTCTCCTGCGGCCCGCGTAGTAGTCCAAGTCTTGGGAGGAAGAACCCGCCGGCGCGGTTTCCGCGGCCGACCCCGAGCCTCAGTCCGTTCGTGCCCAGTACCAGCCGGGGATGTCGGGTCGAGTTAACAAATGCGAGCAGGGCCTTGGTCCTGCTCTTTTTTTTGCCCGGACGGACTTCCGGTCGTGCGCCCTCTCAATAGTCGTGCGCCCTCTCAATAGAGGTGACACGCCACGCTGTGTCCGGCCGACGCCTGCTTGAGGAGCGGCGCCTCGGCGGCGCAGCGGGGCATCGCAAAGGGGCAACGCGGGTGGAAACGGCAGCCCGGGGGCGGCGCGAGCGCGCTCGGGACCTCGCCCTTGATCGCCACGCGCTCGCGCTTATCGTCGGGATGCGCCGGCAGCGCTGCCGCGAACAATGCCTGGCTATAGGGATGGAGCGGCTTGTCGCATAATTCGAGCGCGTCGGCGGATTCGACGATTTGCCCGAGATACATGACCGCGATGCGCCGGCTGATATGGGCGACCGTCGCGAGATCATGGCCGATGAACAGGTAGCTGACCCCAAGCTTCGCCTGCAACTCCTCGAGCTGGTTCATGATCTGCGCGCGGATCGACACGTCGAGCGCCGAGACCGGCTCGTCGAGCACGATGAGCCGCGTCTCCGTGACGAGCGCCCGGGCGATCGCGATGCGCTGGCGCTGCCCGCCGCTAAACTCGTGGGGAAACAGCCGCGCCACCTCGGGGCGCAGGCCGACCAGCTCGAGCACTTCGGCAACCCGTTCCCGTTGCTGCTGGCGTGAGAAGTCGGTGTGAATTTGCAACGGCTCGGCGATGATCTCGCCGACCCGCATGCGCGGCGAGAGCGAGCTGTAGGGGTCCTGAAAGACCACCTGCACTTCGCGGCGGTAGCGCATCAGCTCCGGCCCGGCGAGGCCGGCCACGTCCTTGCCGTCGAACCGGATCGTGCCGGCGCTCGGCGTTTCCTGCCGCAGGATCAGCTTGGCGGTCGTCGTCTTGCCGCAGCCGGACTCGCCGATCACGCCGAGCGTCTCGCCGCGCTCGACGGCGAAATCGACGCCGTCGACCGCCTTCACCCAGGCAACGCGCCGCGGGAAGACGCCGCTGACGCTCGGGAAGTGTTTGGTAAGGCCCTCAGCCTCCAGCAGTGGCGGCATGCAACGTCCTGTCGGCTTGCGGGATGCGCGGCGCCGCGCGCCAGCAGCGCGCAGTCCAGCCGTCGGCGATCCGCACGTCATCGGGCACCGCGCCGGCGCAGCTCGGCAGGGCTTCGGTGCAGCGCGGATGAAACGCGCAGCCCGACGGCAGGGTGGCGAGGTCGGGCGGCTGTCCCGGAATGGCGAGCAGCGGCTCCTTGCTGCCGAGCTTCGGCATCGAGCCGAGCAACGCCTTGGTGTAGGGGTGCTGCGGGTGGTCGAACAGCTCGCGCACCGTGCCGCTCTCGACGAACTTGCCGGCATACATGACCGCCAGCCGATCGCACATTCGGGCGACGATGCCGAGATTATGTGTGACGAAGATGATCGCGATGCCGGTCTGCTGCTGCAGATCCTTCATCAGATCGAGATATTGCGCCTGGATCGTGACATCGAGATTGGTGGTCGGCTCGTCGGCGATGATCAGTTTGGGGCCGCCCGACATTGCGATCGCGCCGACGATGCGCTGGCGCATGCCGCCCGACATCTGATGCGGGTATTCGCGCATGCGCGTCGCCGGCGAAGGAATGCGCACCGCGTTGAGGAGTTCGCGCACGCGTTCGCGTAAGGACCGGCCGCGCATCGCCCGGTGGTAATAAGCCGGCTCGGCGACCTGGCGATAGATGCTGAACAGGGGATTGAGCGAGGCCATCGGGTCCTGCAGGATCATCGCGATCTGCGCGCCGCGGATATGGCGCATCTCGCGCGGCCGCTTGGCGGTCAGCTCCTCGCCCATGAAGGCGATCGAGCCGCCGACGATGCGCGCGGCGGGCGGCAGCAGGCCGACGATCGACTGGCAGGTCGTGCTCTTGCCGCAGCCCGACTCGCCGACGATCCCGAGGGTCTCGCCTTCGTGGAGCGTGAAACTCACGCGGTCGACCGCCTTGACGACGCGGGCGCCGCCGAAGCTGACGTAATGCGTCTCAAGCTCGGTGACTTGCAGCAGGGCGGCCATACGCGGGTTAGGCCCTGCTAGAGATTACGCAGCTGCGGATCGAGCCGCACGCGCAGCCAGTCGCCGAGCAGCTGCGTCGCCAGCACCACCATCATGATGCACAGGCCGGGCAAGACGGTGAGCCACCAATCGCCGACCATCAGCATCGAGCGTCCGTCGGACAGCATCGAGCCCCAGGCCGGCTCCGGCGGCGGCACGCCGACGCCGAGGAAGGAGAGCGACGCCTCGGCGATGATCACGACCCCGATGGTCAGGCTGGCGAGCACCATCGCCGAGTTGAGCACGTTCGGGAGCACGTGGCGGCGGATCACGCGGAACCGTGACGCCCCGGCGATCTCGGCGAGCTTGATGAATTCGCGCTCGCGCAAGCTCAACACCTCGCCGCGGATCACCCGGGCGTAGCGCGTCCAGTAGACGGCGCCGAGGATGATGACGATGTTCCACATGCTCGGCCCGACCATGGTGGCGAGAAAGATCGCGAACACCAACGCCGGCAAGGCGAGCCAGGCGTCGGTTATCCGCATGATCGTCTGGTCGACCCAACCGCCGAGATAGCCGGCGAGGATGCCGAGCGTGGTGCCGATGCTGCCGGCGACGATCGTGCCCACGACGCCGACGATTAGCGACACGCGGGCGCCGAAAATCAGCCGGCTGAGTACGTCGCGTGCCTGAAAATCCGTACCGAGCAGCGCATCGGGATTGGCGCCTGTCATCCAGAACGGCGGCTCGAAAATCTTGGCGCCGGGGATCGGCTCGGTCGGATCGTAGGGGGCGATCAGGTTCGCGAACACCGCGATCAGTACGAAGGGGACGAGGATCGCCAGCGGCAACAGCGGCCATTGCCGTGTGTGCGCGAGCCAGCGCCGCCGCTCGCCGGCGTCCGGCGGTGCGGCAAGAGCCGCGCGGAACTGTTCCGTGACAAACGCCATGCGGCACCTATTTGGTCAGGCGGATGCGGGGGTCGATGTAGCCGTAGAGAATGTCGATCAGCAGGTTGATGACGACGATCATGATGCCGGCTTCCATCACGACGCCCTGCACGAGGGGGAAGTCGCGCTGGAAGATGCCCTCGTAGAGCAGCCGGCCGATGCCCGGCCAGGCGAAGATCACTTCGACGATCACCGCCGCGTTGATCATGATCACCAGGTTGACGCCGGCCAGCGTGAGCACCGGGATGAGCGCGTTCTTGAAGGCATGCATGGCGATCACGACGTAGCCGGGCAGGCCCTTGAGCCGCGCCAGCTTGATGTACTCGCTGCGCATGACTTCGAGCATGCTGGAGCGCGTCAGGCGCAAGAGCGAGGCGGCGAAATACCAGCCGAGCGCGATCGCCGGCATGATCAGGTGTTGCCAGCCGCCCTGCCCGCTGGTCGGCAGCCAGCCCAGCCACACCGAAAAGACCAGGATCATCACCAGCCCGAGCCAGAAGCCGGGCACGGCCAATCCGAACAGCGCGATCACCTTGCCGGCGCTGTCCCAGACAGTGTTGACCCTCACCGCCGAGATCAGCCCGGCCGGAATGCCGATGACGAAGGAAATCAGCGTCGCCGCGAACGCCAGCTCGAGCGAGTTGGGCAGCCGCTGAAAATAGAGCGTGCTGACCGGCATTTCGTAATTGAAGGAATTGCCGAGCTCGCCGGTCACGATGTTCTTCAGGAAGCTGAGATATTGCAGGGGCAGCGGCTGGTCGAGACCCCATTCGACGCGAATGCGATCGAGATCCTCGACCGGCGCGCCGGGCTCGGCCATCAACGTCACCGGATCGCCGGTCAGCCTGATCACCGTGAAGATCGTCAGGCTGAGGATGAACAGGGTGACGATCGCGTAGAGCGTCCTGCGAATGACGAACCTGGCCATGAAAACCCTCTCTCGCGGGGGTGCTTGTCAGGTCGGATCAGGCCTTCAGCTCGATATTCTCCCACGGATAGGCGTAACCGGTCGTGATGGTCGGAAACACGTCCTGCCATTTCGCCGCCTTGATGCGCGGACCATAGGCGTTGACGAAGGCGTGACGGAACACCGGCACGACGTAGTAATTCTCCAGCATCGCCGTCTGAATCTCATAGGCCAGTTTCTTGCGCTCCGCGCCATCGTGCGAGGCGAGGTAGACGGCGAATTTGTCGTCGAGGTCCTTGACGCAGAAAAAGTCCTTCGACTGGAACCCGCCGCATTTGAACATCGCTTCGTACCAGTTCGACCACGTGCCGCCGATGCGGGTGGCATTGAGAATGATCTGCACGCCCGGCCACTGGCTCAACCCGGTTTCCATCTTCTTGAGATAGACGCCTCGCTCCATGATCTGGTTCCGCGTGCGGATGCCGATCGCCTGGAGCTGCGAGACGATGCGCTCCCCGCGCGAATAATAATTCGGGGTCGCAGTGAGCCAGTCGACGTGGAAGCCGTTGGGATAGCCCGCCTCCGCCATCAGCTGTTTGGCCTTGGCGACGTCGCGCGGCCATTTCGGCCATTCCATGCCGTTTTCGACGTCGTTGTTGATCCAGTTGCCGTCTACGAGCCCCATCCCGTCGCATTCGGCCTGGTTCATCGCATCGCGGTCGATCGCCAGGCTGATCGCCTGGCGCACCCGCTTGTCGTGGAACGGGCTCTTGGGATCCTGAAAACCGGGGAATTCCAGCCACCA
>Ga0306920_100004548_pt1 | contig 17771 bp, 19 predicted proteins | sample flu12Cox44000170_FD_204666 | JGI IMG/M metagenome (GOLD analysis project Ga0306920, IMG submission 204666) | Lab enrichment of tropical soil microbial communities from Luquillo Experimental Forest, Puerto Rico - flux4day.12C.oxic.44.000.170 (v2)... | ecosystem: Environmental > Terrestrial >... | reverse complement strand
GCGAAACCGGCGCACTGCGCCCCGAGCGCCGGCGCCAGAAACGAGAAGAGGTGCGCGGTCAAGCCTATTTGCGCGAACAACCCGAGCGCCATGCCCGCCGCCAGCGTCAAAAACTTGCGGTCACGCCATAGCAATAATCCCGGCAACGGCGTCGCATTCGGTAGCTTGAGAAAAGGCGCAGGGCTGCTCCGGAGGTCGCCATCGGGCACCAATCCCATCTCTTTCGGGGTCCGGGAAAACTGGCGGTCGGCCAAAACCCACATCGTGGCGACCATCACCAGACCGACGAAAGCCGCAGCTTTGGCAAACCCCAAGGCGGCAATCGCCGCAACCCAGAGAGGCGAGAAGATCACCCCGCCGATACTTCCGCCGTTATAGGCCATGCCGAGCGCAGCCGGGCGGGAGCGAAAGAACCACGGCGAGACGATGCCATTAACCGCGGCGGCGCTCATGGCGCCCCAGCCGACGCCGCTCAGCACGCTTGCAACAAAAAGCTGCCAGGGCACCGTGCAGGTCGCCCAACCGACGATACCGGCAGCTAGGCACAGCCCCGCGACCTTGGTTGCCAACGGCGCGCCAAAGCGGCGATAGCAAGCCGGGAGATTGGCCCCGACTACCGCACCGATCAGGAAATGGACGGTGACCGCCGTCGAAACGACCGCCAGCGGCCATCCTCGCGTCTCGCCGATCACACTCAGGAAAATCGGCGGACCCCAGCCAAACACGGCCAGAACGAACGCTGCGCCGACGACCCGCCACCCATAGAAGGCTTGCGGCCTTGTTTCTGTGATCACCCTACCCCCGCCGCCAATCTGCCAAAACCACTTGGCGCACTCGCATCGACGCTGGCTTTCGGTTAGACCGATATCGGCGAGGCCTCGAGCACCGAGCTCGTGCAGCCGCCGGCGGGTCCTGCTGCGCCTCAACGATACCCGTATTGTTGCGGAGCAAGCACGAAAGTCGGCTACGGCAATCGCCCGCCAAGACTGTTTCATGCCGCTAGTCTGGGACCCCGGCAGCAGCCCCTGCTTCGGTGAAGACCGAAGCAATCGGACGGCGATCGGCGTAAACTGCGATAGCGGTGATGACAGCGCTGAGGAGGGTCTCAGACGATGAGCAACCTAGCGACGTTCGCGGAAGTTGCGGCGCTGGCAGGAGACCTCGCCCGTGCCGAAATGCTCCGCGCGCTGATGGACAGGCGGGCACTGACGGCATCCGAGCTGGCGCATGTTGCCGGCATCACGCCGCAGACAGCAAGCGGCCATCTAGCGCGGATGACCACAGCGGGTCTCCTCAGCGTGGAAAAGCAAGGCCGGCATCGCTACCACCGACTCGCATCGGCAGGGGTGGCGCAAATGATCGAAAGCATCATGCAGGTGGCATCCGGCCCGGGCGCAACCCGGCCGCCACTTGCCGTCGGCCCGAGAGATGCGGCGTTACGGCTCGCCCGGACGTGCTACGACCACCTCGCCGGCCGGCTCGGCGTAGCGCTCGCCGACGCACTAATTGGCAGCGAATATGTCGAGCTGGCGAGCGATGGTGGATTGGTCACCGATAGGGGCGTCGCGTTTTTCGCCGACATCGGCATTGACGTCGACGCTCTGATGCCGCACCGCGGCAAGCGCTCGCCCCGCATCCTCTGTCGGCCATGCCTCGATTGGAGCGAACGGCGGCCTCATCTTGCCGGCAAGATCGGGGCGGCGATTTGCGCACACCGCTTTGCCGCGGGCTGGATACGCCGCATCCCCGGCACTCGTGCGATCGCGATCGCGCCAAAAGGCGAGCGGATCTTTCGCGAACATTTCCGGGTTCAGCTAAACTGACCAATGGTCGGTTTACTGGTGCGATGCTCACGCTCTCGCACGGGCATATGATTGCCGTCGTTGGCCCAAGAGAGACATTACGCGCACCCGCGAGGACCGGAACACCGTCTGGGCTCGTTGTGGTGACCACGTAATTGCTCGCGCACCAGAAGGGCCTATTACGGGGCCAACCGGGTCACCGTGGTCGACGCCAACCCGCGGGAGCGTTCGCGCTCTGCGACGATTTGGGGTAAGGTAAATCAGCGTGGCAGTGACCGCGTCGGGAGGCGAGCGTGGACATTGCGGCATGGCTCCGCGGTCTCGGGCTCGAACAGTACGAGTCGGCGTTTCGCACGAATGATGTCGACTCGCAGGTGTTGCCGCGGCTAACGGCTGAGGACCTGATCAGCATTGGGGTAACCTCGGTCGGGCACCGTCGGCGGCTGCTCGACGCAATCGTGGCACTCGGCGCCGAGGCGCCTCCCGCCACTGTCCCGATTCCCGCCGTGGCCGAGCGACGGCAGCTCACAGTGGTGTTCTGCGATCTAGCCGGCTCGACCGCGCTCTCTGCGCGCCTCGATCCCGAGGATTATCGCGAAGTCATCGCCGCCTATCACCGGGCCGTCGCCAAAATAATCACTGAATCCGACGGCTTTATCTCCAGGTACATGGGCGATGGGGTGCTCGTTTATTTCGGCTACCCGCAGGCGCATGAGGACGACGCCGAACGCGCAGTGCGAGCCGGCCTCGCCTGCATCGACGCTGTGGGTCGCCTCGAAGTCAAATCCGTCAAGTTACAAGCACGGGTTGGGATCGCCACCGGGTTGGTAGTGGTCGGGGATCTGATCGGCGAGGGCTCGGCGAGGAGCAATCGGTCGTCGGTGAAACCCCGAACCTTGCGGCTCGCCTGCAAGCACTTGCCGAGCTGGACACGGTCGTGATCGCGAGGGGCACGCGCCGGCTGCTCGGCGCTCTCTTCGAATATCGCGATCTTGGTGCCGTCGAGATCAAGGGCATCGCCGGGCCGGTGCCGGCCTGGCAGGTATTGCGCCCCAGCGCCGTCGCGAGCCGCTTCGAGGCGTTGCGCGGCTTGGCGTTGACCCCGCTGGTCGGCCGTGAGGAGGAAATCGACCTGCTGTCGCGGCGGTGGGCACGCACCCAGACGGGAGATGGCCAGGTCGTGCTGATCTCCGGTGAGCCCGGCATCGGCAAGTCGCGCATCACGGCGGAGCTGGAAGGCCGCCTCAACGCCGAGCCCCATATCCGCCTGCGCTATTTCTGCTCGCCCTATCATCAGGACAGCGCCCTTTTACCCGTTCGTCGACCAGCTCGGTCGGGCATCGGGGTTCCTGCCTGATGATCCGCCTGCTGCCAGGCTGGGGAAGCTCGAAGCCCTGCTCGCTCGCGCCGCGCCGCCCGATGAGGATCTGGCATTCATCGTCGATCTGCTCGCATTGCCAGCTTCGGACCGCCACCCGCTGCCCAACCTCAGCCCGCAGCGCAAAAAGGAGCGGACCCTGGAAGCGCTGATCCGTCAGCTCGAAGGTCTGGCCCGCCAGCAGCCGGTGCTCATGGTCTTCGAGGACGCGCATTGGGTCGATCCGACCTCGCGCGAGCTGCTCGACCTCATCATCGAGCGCGTCCGCAACCTGCCGGGGCTGCTGATCGTGACGTTCCGCCCCGAGTTCCAAGCAGTTTGGACTGGCCAGCCGCAGGTGACAATGCTCACCCTCAATCGCCTGGCCCGGCGCGATCGGAGCGCTCTGGTCGCGCAGATCGCCGGCGGCAAGGCGTTGCCGGATGAGGTCGTCGATCAGATCGTCGATCGCACCGACGGCGTTCCATTGTTTATCGAGGAATTGACCAAGAGCGTGCTGGAGAGCGGTGTTCCGCTTGTGGGAATTCCGACCACTTTGCACGACTCGCTGATGGCGCGGCTCGACCGTTTGGCGTCGGTGCGGCTGGTGGCCCAGATCGGCGCCGCAATAGGGCGCCAGTTTCCTTATGGACTGCTGCGCGCCGTCTCCCGCTTGCCCGAGGAAGAGTTGGGCGCGGCTCTCGGCCGCCTCGTCGCTTCTGAGCTGGTGTTCCAGAGAGGCACTCCGCCCGACGCTGTCTACAACTTCAAGCACGCACTGGTGCAGGACGCGGCGCACGGCAGCCTATTGCGCGGCACTCGTCAACAATTGCATGCGCAGATCGCCGAAGCGCTCGAAACTCATTCCCCCGAGCTGATGGAGACCCAGCCCGAACTGCTCGCCCAGCATTATGCCGAGGCCGGGTTCGTTAAGAAATCCGTCGCATACTGGGGCAAGGCCGGTCATCGATCCGCCGCCCGCTCGGCGATGGCGGAAGCGGCGGCGCAATTTCAAAAGGGGATCGATCAGCTGGCGCTGCTACCGGATACCCCTGAACGCCACCACCAGGAGCTCGAATTTTGGAGTGCCTTGGGCACGGTCTTACTATGGGTCAAGGGCCAGGCGGCGCCGGAAACCGGAAGTGCTTATGCACGTGCCCGGGAGCTGTGGGAGCAGTTGGGTTCTCCCTCGGAATTCCTTCAGGTTCCCTATGGGCAGTCTCGCTATTACACATTCCGCGCTGAACCCGATTTGGCGATGCGTTTGGACGAGGAATTGCTGCGTCTGAGCCATCGGCGTAACGATCTCGCCGGGCTGGTTATGGGTCACCTGAGCTCCGGCCGAAGCCTTTTGGTCGCCGGCAGGTTTGCTCCATCCAGGTCGCATCTGGAAGAAGCGCTTGCGCTTTATGACCCGTTCTCCCACGGCTCGCTGGTCCATCAGACCGGAAGCCACCCCATGGTAAGTGCCCTGGCGTTTCTGGGGATTGTCCTTTTCTGCCTCGGCTTTCCAAACCAAGCTTTAATACGAGGTCGCGAGGCCATGACTGAGGCCCGGAGGCTGGCTCATCCGCCACCTTTGGCTGTGAGCCTGGCATTCGGCGTCGTTCCGCTCTCGGCCGTGGGAGCCGATCCAGGCCTAGATACCCGGGTGGACGAACTTGTTGCGGTGACAAACGAGCAAGGTTTTCTCCTTTGGCGCGCGGCGGGAACCATCTATCGTGGCTGGGTCAAGGTCAAAAATGGCAATGTGGCGGAGGGGATATCTCTGCTGCGCAACGGATCGGCGGCTTATCGCACCACCGGGGCGGAGATGTTCATTCCCCATTACACTGCCCTCTTGGCCAGCGCGTATGAGATCACAGGGCGAATTGAAGAGGCAGTGACCCAGTTGGACGAGGCTTTGCAGATCGTCGACAAGACAGGCGAACGCTGGTTCGCAGCGGAGCTGAACAGGCACAAAGGCGAGCTGTTGCTGCGACAGGGGCATGCCGAGGTCGCCGAGGAACTGCATCGTAGAGCATTGGGCATCGCGCAGGAGCAGGAGGCTAAGCTCTGGGAATTGCGCGCCGCTGTGAGCCTTGCCCGGCTCCACCGCGACCAGGGCCGCCTCGCCGAAGCCCGCGATCTCCTTGCGCCCGTTTACGGCTGGTTCACCGAGGGCTTCGACACGCTCGATCTTAAAGAGGCGAAAATGCTGCTCGAGGCGCTCGATGCATAGCCGACGAGGCTTTTGGTCCTCAATATCTCGTTGGCGGATAAAGATCCGGAAGTGGCACTGACCGGCTGTGCGGGCCTGTCCGTAAACATTTCCGCTGTTCGAGGTTGAGCGGTAGTACTGTCGGAGGCCGCTCCTTCCCAGCTCCTTCCCAGTTTGACCCAAAGGTGCGTTACGCGGTCAGCTACGTAGATATCTTCTGAACCATTAAGGCAGCGACAAGGCACGGTTGCGGGCCGACGGCAAGCCGGTCCGGTTCGTCGAGGGGCAGCGCCTCGCACAGTTTTCGCCTTCGGATTGGCAGGAGGTCATCCCCCAGGTGCAGCGCGAGAAGAAGGAGGCCCGCAAAGATAGAGGCGATCGCTCCGGCAAGTTTTGCAATCGAAAGATTTTCCCCTTGCGGCCCTGTTCGCGGGGGCACGCGAGGGCAATGTTCGCTGCTGTCGGACGAGTATAAGCTCGCCATGCGGCTCGGAAATACGCTGTTCTAACCCAAAGGACCTAGATGGACAGTGATTGGCGGCTCGCGTGGGGGATCGCTCGCTCGCTGTGGATTTATTACCGCAGCCCCAGTCGACGGCGGCGCATGGATCGGCTTTATGCCCGCTTTGTACGACCGGGCGATTTGGTTTTCGACATTGGGGCTCACGTCGGCGACCGCACTGCCGCATTTTGCCGGCTCGGCTGCCGTGTCGTCGCCGTGGAGCCTCAGCCGCCCCTTGTCGGGCTCCTGCACAAACTCTACGACCACAACCCCGCGGTGATGATCGCTCCCGTCGCAGTAGCAGCGTCACCCGGCAATATCGAGTTGTTGATCAATTTGGCCAACCCGACATTGGCGACAGCATCGCCAATCTTTGTCGCCGAGGCGGCACGTGCACGAGGGTGGCGCCGGGAACGCTGGAGACGGTGCCTCCGGGTGCCGGCGGTGACCCTCGATCAGCTGATCGAATGCCACGGCGAGCCCAGCTTCGTGAAGCTTGATGTCGAGGGCTTCGAGGACAATGTGCTCGCCGGACTGTCGCGACCAGTGCAGGCGCTCTCTTTCGAGTTCACGATGATCGCACGCAGTGTCGCCGCCCGGTGCCTCACCCGGTGCGACGAACTCGGACCCTATCGCTTCAATGCTGCCTTCGGCGAAACCCAGCGCCTGGTTTTCGCTAACTGGGTCGATGTCGAAACGATGGCGCGCTGGTTGGAGGCGCTGCCGGACTGCACTAACTCAGGTGATATTTATGCCCAGCTATGAAGGCGCGGGCTGAAGGCTTCTTGCGATCAGGGCTCAAAAATGATGTTGACCGTAGTAGGAACGCAGCGCCCGCTTCACAATCTCATCAGGCGCCACCGATCGAGATGCCGTCTTGCCAGAACTTCCTAAGCCATGGAGTTGACAGGTCGCCAAGGCGGCCTTAGCGTACGATCGTAAAGAACAAGATCGAGGAGATGGCTATGAAGTGGAAAACGCCGGTTATAATAGAAATCGCCGTCGGGCTGGAAATCAACGCCTACGCCTCCGCCGAGGTCAGATAAATTTTCGGTGTTCTGGCGCTGGATCAGGGAGACCAACCCCCGAGTCGGCGCCAGTTCTTACAACATCAAAAAGTCGAGGGAGGTCAGCGATGCCCCGGTTGTTGGGTGCCCTGCTCTGGACAGTTGTCCTAGCCTTGTCGACCACACCTGCTAGTGCCGCAATGAGCGACAAGGAGAAAGCCGAACTCGCTCCGGCTGTCAGCGGCTCTAAGGTAACGCTCGAACAGGGGCTGGCGGCGAGTAAGAAGAACGGCAAGCCGGTATCCGCCAAGTTCGAAATCGAGAACGGTAAGCCCCAGCTGTCGGTCTACACCGTCAAAGACGGATCGAAATATTTTGAAGTGATCGTCGACCATAACACGGGTGAGATCGCCAAAGCCGAGCCGATCACCGGCGGCGATGACCTGACGGCGGCCAAGAAGCAGAGCGACGGTCTGTTCCGCGCGACGCGCGAGCTTAGAGAGGCCGTCAAGGAAGCAAAGCGCGACAATCCCGGCTACCTTGCGGTCAGCGTATGGTCGGAGATGAAGGACAATCATTCGATCGCCACGGTGACGCTGGTCAAGGACAATGACTGGAAGACTGTAGTGAACGACCTCACGGTTTACAGAACGCTCATCAAGGAACAGCCCTGAACCCACGCGCGCGACCGTCTTCCTCGGCCGCCGGCGGATCGCATGGTTGAGAAAGGGAACGGAGATGGCAGACCCCACCCCCTCCTGGGCGTTTGCTGCCGCACTGACGGTCGCCCTGGCCCTGCCGGCCGTGGCGCAGACCGCCGGTGACATCGGGCTGGGCAAGCGGCTCTACCAGGCGAAAGCGGAGTGCGGTCATTGCCATGGCTGGTCTGGCGACGGCGCCGGCGACCCGCTTTCGCCTGGCAAGGCTGCCAATTTGCGCCAGACGAATCTCGACCACGATCAGCTGGTCGAGACCATCCGTTGTGGCGTTCCTGGCGGCACCGCGATGCCGCATTTCGACAGGTTCGCCTGGACCAAGGGCGAGGAGTGTTTCGGGATGACCGAGGCGGAGGTCGGCGACAAGAAGCCGCCGGCGCCTACTGCCGAGCTGTCGAAGCGTGAGATCGACGCTATAGTCGCCTATCTTGAGGCCAAAGTGATCGGAAAAGGCCCGCCCACTGTCGCCCAATGCGAGGAGTTTTTCGGCGCGGGCAGCCCGCTCTGCCAGCAGATGGCCGCCGGTAGGCGCCAGTAGTATTCTTAGGGCCATCATTAGGGAGGAGACCGTGACCAAGATATGCCATCACAGATTCAAAACGACAAATTCGCCTACGGGCGTCGCCAGCGGCGTATTCGGGATTGTTGCCGGCGCAATAATTGCGGCGTTTTTGGCATCTCCGGTGAGCGCCGCAGAGGTCACCTTCGATCGCCTGAAGAACGCCGAGAACGAGCCGGGTAATTGGCTGACGCACCACAAGACTTACGACGCCAAACGGTTCTCGCCGCTCGATCAGATCAACCGCACCAACATCAAGGATTTGCGCGTCGCCTTCACGGTACAGCTCGGCGGCGCCGAACCGGGTGGCGACAAGGCGCACTCGCGCCAGCAGGACACGCCGATCGCGGAAGACGGCATATTGTATGCAACCGACGGCTGGAGCGACGTTTATAGGATCGACGTGCGCGACGGCAAGAAGGGCCGCATTCTGTGGAAGATGGATCCGACCGTCGACAGGTCGACGGCGTGGATCCCATCGAACCGCGGCGTCGCGCTCTATGCCAATCAGGTGATCTCACTCACCACCGACGGCAGAGTAATCGCCACCGACAAGGAAACCGGCAAGGTCCTGTGGGACAAGGACATCAAGCTCGCCGACACGGATACCTTCACCGGCGCGCCGCTCCTCGTCAAGGACATGATCATCGTCCCCGGCTCCGGCGCCGATATCGGCGGGCGGTGCTGGCTGGCGGCGATTGATGCGAAGACCGGCAACGTCCTGTGGCGTCTCTATTCGATCCCAGCGCCGGGCGAGCCCGGCCACGAGACCTGGGCCGACGACCACGACGCGTGGAAGACCGGCGGCGGCGCCTTCTGGTATACCGGAGCCTACGACCCGGCGACCAATCTCCTGTATTACGGCGTCGGCCAGCCTACGCCGATGTTCGATCCCGAATACCGGCCGGGCGACAATCTCTACACCAATTCGACGCTCGCTATAGACGCCGACACCGGCAAGATCGTCTGGTATTTCCAGTACACGCCGAATGACGCGTACGACTATGACGAGGTCGGCTCGCAGATGATCTACGACGTCACGGTCAACGGCGAGCCGCGCAAGGTGCTGGGCCATTTCGGCCGCAACGGCTTCTACTATACGCTCGACCGTACCAACGGCTCGTTCATCAGCGCCGCCCAGTACGTCAAGAACCTTAACTGGACCAAGGGCATCGACCCGAAGACAGGCAAGCCCGTCGAGTACGATCCGGCAAAGAAGCTGCAGCAATACGCGGCCGTCATCAACCGCAAGAGCGGCGAGGTCGGTGTCTGCCCGGATTTGCAGGGCGCGGTGAGCTTCTTTCCGACCGCGTGGAACCCGTCGAAGAAGCTAGCATACGGCGCCGGCATCGACGGGTGCATGCAGCTCACTGTCGACGAAACCCGCATGGGCGGCCCATTCTGGAACGGCGGGATCCCAACCAACAAAAAGCGGATGGGGGGGTCTATCGCGGCCATCGACATGACGACCGGTAAGCTCAAGTCACAGCACCTGTTCGATTATCCGATCTATTCCGGCGTCGTGGAGACCGGCGGCGGCCTCGTTTTCACCGCCACGATGGACGGCACTGTTGTCGCCCTCGATGACGAGCAGCTGCAGCCGCTGTGGAGCTTCGACGTCGGCGCCATAATCTGCGCGCCGCCGATGACCTACGCGGTCGACGGCAAGCAGTTTGTCGCCATCCATGCCGGCTGTGGCGCGCCGTATAATGTCCGTATTCTGGCGGCCATGCCTGAACTTCACCCGATCGAGGGCGGCTCGACGCTGTTCGTCTTCGCACTGCCTTGACGGCGGGGTGTCGCGCGGCGGACCGGCAACCCGATCCGCCTCGTTTGCTTCGGTTCTGGTTCGCTCTCCTCGCTGTGGCCGCCCTCGTGCTCGGGGCCGGCCTGATCCGCGCCGAGGATCAGCGCGCACGCGCCGATATATGGAGCCTCAAGCTCGGCACACCGGCGTCTGCGCTGCCGAACAACGACTTTATCGACTATGGCTGCGGCAGTAACGGCGGACCACCGCAGCAGAGGCTCTCCGGCTGGTCCGATTATGGCAAGTGCCGGCCCGAGCCCAATGAATTGCGGGAAGTGTATTTCCGCTACGACGACGAGCTCGAATATGTGGCGAAGGCGCATCGCGCGCAGACAATGATCGCCCAATATAGCGGCACCAAGGTGTTGGATTTCCCGGTGGTCTTATCGGGGCTATTCGACGCGGGCGGCACGCTCGCCGGCTTGCGGATCGTCACGGATGCGGAAGTGAGCCCCCAAGAGCGCAAGCAGGCCTACACGCTAAGCAACTTTCTGAAGGCGCGGTTTGGCAGCGAGGGATGGGAGTGCAGCGATAACACTTCCACCCCCGGGGAGACCCCGGTCGGGACACTCTATATCAACCGCCGCTGCACAAAGCTACTCAACGGCGACAGGCGCGTCGTGCTCGAGACCAAGTTTCTGCGCAAGCCCGGTCAGGCCGAGTTCAGCAGCTCCGGCAAGCTGACGGTCGGGCAATTCGAGAGCTCAACGCGCCTCGAATTGCTGCGAGCCGACATCCCGTTCAAGTGAGAGCCTGCTAGGGGTGCGTTGTGCCGTCGGGCATGACAGTTCCCGCAAGTTTGGCGCTGTCGAGCTTGGCGTCGGTCAGCTTGGCCAGCAGCAGCCGCGATCCGCTCAAGTCGGCGCCGGACAGATCGGCGCCGGTCAAGTCGGCATGCATCAGATCGGCCCCGTGCAGATCCGCGTCCGCCAGGTCGGCGCCCTTGAGATCGGCGCGCACCAGCCCGCTCGCGGCGAGCTTTGCATTGCCGAGTTCGGCGCGGCGCAAAGTCGTTTGGCTGAGATCGGCATGCGAGAGATCGGCGCCCCTCAGTATCGCGCCGTGCATTTGCGCCTCGCCAAGGTCGGCATCGGCGATGTTGGCGCGTTCCAGCCTGGCGAAGGTCAGATGGCTGGCCCCCATCATCGCTCCGGCGAGATCGGCGCGGGTCAGATCGGCCCCACTGAGATCGGCCTCGTACAGCATCGCCTCACCGAGCCGCGCACCGGCGAGGTTGGCTCGTTTTAAATCCGACTTGTTGAGGTTCGCCCCGGTCAGGTTGGCGCCCGCCAGGTCGGCGCCGGCCAGGTTGGCGCGATGCAGGTTGGCGCCCGCGAGATTAGCGCCGGAGAGGTCGGCCCCGGAAAGGTCGAAGCGTTTGAGGTTTGCGCCCGCAAGCTCGCATCTCGGGCAGTCCTTGATGCGCCCTGCCAGAATATCGGCTGCCGGATCGGCGGACCGCCCCGCTGTCGGCAATGCCAGCAGGAGCCCAAGCGCCAAGCCCCCCAGACCGCGCGTCATCGCCTCACTTGAGCTGGTCCTTGACGGCATCGAGACCGGCCTGAGCGCAAGCTTCGTCGTTCTGCGCGGTCGACCCGCTGACTCCGACGCCGCCGATATGCACGCCCGATGCGGTCATGATCGGTAAACCGCCCTGGATACGGCGACGTGCGGCAGAAAGGCAATTCCGCCTGGCCGCCGCTCCGGGTTGCTATAGGCGAGGTCGGCCGTCTCGCGGGTCGAGCGCGGCAATGCTGCGGCTGTATAGGCTTTGCGCATCGCGACCTCCTCGGAGATCAGCTGGGCGTCGTCCATGCGGGCGAACGCCTTCAGATTGCCGCCGATGTCGATCACTGCAACGTGCATCTTCCAGCCTTCCTGCTGGGCCTTGGCAATACAGGCCTCGACGATCTTGCGCGCGACATCGAGGGTCAGGATCGGCCGCATCTCAAGTGCCGATGCAGGTAGCGCGAGCAGCGCCCCAAGCCCGCATGCGAGGGTGGTCATTTTTGCCAATTGGTTCATCGTCCTCCCTCCCCCCTCTTGTCCCGGTTTCTCGACATCGACCTTTCAATTATCATCCTCGGCCATGACGGGAAAAGCTCTTGTCATCGCGGGCAGTCTCGCGCTGATGGTACCGCTCTTGGTTGCCGTCGCGGACGATCTGCCGATCTATCGAGGCTCGGCGGCGGTGACCGGTCCGGGGATGCTCAGTCTCGACGGCAAGCGCGTCCTGCTCTGGGGGATCGACGCGCCGGTTCGGGGTCAGCCTTGCTATGCGGGCGCAAAGACGTGGGATTGCGCGACGGCCTCCGCAAAAACCCTTCTCAATCTCATCGGTGACTGGGAAATCACCTGCGAGCAACGGCGGATCGACCAGTTCGGGCGCGTGTTCGCGGTCTGCCGGGCCGGGGAGATTGACGTTAACCGAGCTTTGGTCGAGGCCGGCATGGCCGTGGCGTTGCCGAAAGAAACGACTGACTACGTCGCTGCCGAAGCGGCAGCAAGGGCCAAGGGCATCGGCGTGTGGCGAGGCCCGTTCACAGCGCCCGCCGATTATCGCGAAATGCTGGCCGGCCATCCGCAAGACCGGTGAGCGCCGACAGCATGACCCTGCACTTGTTCGGTAGCGAGCTCGCCAGCCGCGATTATTTTCCACTACTGCGCTGGATGATCTTCACAGGTGTTACACTGTTCGGCTTTGCGATCGCCTGGTGCTATGGCCTCTTCCAGCTGATGACCGCGCAGGACCGGAGCGGTATCTCGCTATTCATCTGTATTCTCTACGTCGCGATCTCCGGCCATTGCCTCGCTTCCATCGTCACTGTCTCTCGCGAGATCAATACCGCCCACCGGGTGCGCGATCGCATCGTGAACGGAGTCAGCGCGTATCGAACGCAGGGAAGGCGGGTCGTCACCGACGATGGCGCGGCGCTGCCAGCGGGACGGATTACCGACTACATCCGCAACCTTGTAGTCAAGGCGGAGAAGCAGGGACCCGAGCGGCGGTTGGACCAAACCTTGCTGTTGCGCGGTCTGGCCGACAAGCTCAGGTCACCAATGCAGTTCGGGGCGTTCGCCGGGGACGCTCTGTTAAAGCTGGGGCTGCTGGGCACGATCGTCGGATTCATCCTGATGCTGCTTCCTCTCGCCACGCTCGACAATTTCGATGCTGCATCGATGAAATCCTCTATGAAGGTCATGAGCGGCGGCATGGCGGTCGCCATGTACACGACCCTCGCCGGTCTGGTCGGCTCGATCCTGGTTAAGATGCAGTACTACATTCTGGATGATGCTTCGGCCTATCTGTTCGATGTGACGACCGATCTGACCGAGGTGTTTGTCGTTTCGACGCTCGAGCGCGAGGCCCATGGAAGGGTTTAGCAACTGGGATCGTGAGGAGCCCTTCGAACCTTTTACGGTGATGCTGTTCAAGGGACTGCAGGTTGTCGCCTTCTTGTTCTTCCTCGCCTACCTTGCAATGAACCTCGAAGCCAAGCAGGGCAACATCACCAGCAAGGCCGAGATGCTGGTGACAGTGAGCTGGCCAGACAATCACCCCGACGACATCGACACCTATGTCGAGGACCCGCAAGGCAACATCGTATGGTATCACGTGATGGAAGCCGGGCTGATGAACCTCGACCGTGACGATCGTGGCGATTACAAGAACACGATCGTCGTCAATGGCACGACGATCCGCAACCCGGTCCGCGAGGAGGTCGTAACCATGCGAGGACTGATCGCCGGCGAGTATGTCGTGAACATCCATCATTACCTCGCGACGACCCCGGACCCGGTGCCGATCAGCGTCAAGGTCGAAAAGCTCAACCCCAAGGTCGAGGTGGTTTATTATGACCGGCTCTTTCTCGATCATACTGGCGATGAGAAAACCGCGGTGCGTTTCACGATCGATGAACACGGCAATGTCACCGACATCAATACGCGGCCCAAATCGCTAATCCGGGAGACCCGGAAAGTCCGTACGAACATTCCGCTGCCCGGCGCCGCATTGCGCCAATAGGCTATGACGTTGCCGCTGATCGGGGTCGGCTTATCCTACGTCATCGTCGCCGTGCTGCTGAGCCTCAACCTCGCCTCACGCTGGCATTGGGGCGTAAAGGCGGCCGCGATCTCAATTACGAGCGTGTTTTTCGGTGTGTCTTATGCGTCGATCGCCGGGTTGATAGGCTGGCCGAGCGAGGCACGTGTGCCCGAGCATTTTCAGCTGGATTGGGCGACCGTGGTCGAGCCCGACAAATTGAACGGCTTGCCGGGATCGATCTATCTGTGGGTCGAGGCGCTCGACGAAAACAACGCGGCGGCCGGCACGCCCCGCGCCTTTCGCGTCCCCTATAGCCGCGAGCTCGCGGATCGGATCGGGCACGCTAAAGAACGCATCGAGCACGGCGTGGAGCAGGCTGCCACCGCCCGCGACCTGGACATCCGCGAAAGCTCGCCGGACGAGGACCGACGCCTCGCGGGCGCGCCGCCGAGACAGGACGAGCCGGGAAGCCCAGGCGATCCGACTGCGTTTATCCACCACATGCCGACGATCGAGTTCCAGGACATGCCGCCGCCCGCGCTGCCGCCAAAGCGGCCGCTGTGAATCTTAGCGCCCTCATTATCGACCGCTGGACCTTGCCCCTGGCCCAAGATTCGGGTCGGCGGGTGGGACTCAAGCGCCAGTTCCAGCCGGTGCTCCGAGGCTATTTCCGCGGGCTGCAAACCGCCACGGCGAACTACCTGCTGGCGAGAGGCGGTCGCGTCTGGATGTCGCTGAGCCCGGTCGAGATCGAGAGCCTCGCGCCGCATTTTGCGGAGGATCACCGTCATCGAGCGCGATCCCGAAGTGATCGCGCTGTTCGACGCAATCCGGGATCCCGATTGGCCTTCCCCCGACCGCTTCGTGATCGAGCTAGCCAATGCCCTGGTGTGGCGCTCGCCTCGGCCGGTCGACTATCTTTACGCCGACATCTGGAACAAGCTCGGCGCACCCAAAGCCGCTGTCGAGACGTGCGCGATGTGCCGCAACCTGCGCCCGAAATCGGCCGGGTATTGGGGGATGGAGGCCGATTTTGTCTCGTTCCTCGCGCGTAACCGGTGCAAGCCGCCGGTGACCCGCCCGCAATTCCGGGCCTGGGCCCGTGCGACGGGCGTGCCGATTGCCGCTTATGACAACCGCGCCTGGCTGTCGCGCCTTCCCGATGTTGCGACGCAGCTGATCTTCGGCGGCTCGCCAGGCGTTAGTACCAGCAACTAGACTGGCACGGACGGCCGCTGTTAACATTCCGCCTAAGTTCCTCCGCCTCGCTATAACAGAGAGCATGCGCAAGTGTGACCTGCTATTTGTACCGGGAGCGGTTGGCACCGACAGGTCCCGCGTGCCCGAGGCACGCAATCTGCGTCGCCGCCTAAACGCTGTCAAAGGATCGCGGGAGAGGCTAGTCAACAGAGTTCCGGTCGATCGAGCTCAGGTGGAATGATTGGTGGCAACACCGAACCGTTTAGCTGGCGGAGTGCCCTCTCGCAGCCTCACATGGTTGGTGGCCGCATTGGCCATCTTTAGCGCGGAGAGCGGTGCCGGGGCGATAGCGCAAACCGCCCCTAGGTTCGCTGTGCTCGTCTTGTCAAAGACAACCGGCTTTCGCCACGACTCGATCCCAGAAGGCATCGCCGCGATCAAGGCGCTTGGAGCGGACCACGGTTTCTCCGTCGACAGCACGGAGGATACCGCCCGCTTTACCGACGTGGAGCTTGCTCGATACAAAGTGGTCGTGTTCCTAAGCACCACCGGGAACATCTTCGCCGACGATCAGAAAGTCGCTTTTGAACGCTACATCCGGTCGGGCGGCGGGTTCGTCGGCATCCATTCGGCGAGCGACACTGAGTATCAATGGGCTTGGTATGGCCGGCTCATCGGCGCCTATTTCGCAAGCCACCCCGAGATTCAGCCTGCCATGATCCGCATTGAGGATCCCCTGCATCCTTCTACGGAAAGCCTGCCCGCAGCCTGGGAGCGCACCGACGAATGGTACAATTTCCGCGACAACCCTCGCGGCACCGTCCACATCCTGGCGACGGTCGATGAATCGAGCTACTCCGGTGGCAAAATGGGCGCCGACCACCCGATCGCGTGGTGCCAGGTGATCGACGGCGGCCGCAGCTGGTACACGGCCATGGGCCACACGACAAAATCGGCAAGCCTTTTCCGGCCCGCCGCGTAGCCGTCAAGACGGCGAGCCCGTCACCATCGGGCAGGCCAAGGTCGAGGATCGCGGCGTCATAATTGATAAGCTCGAGCGCGGCGCTGGCATCGGCGGTCGAGTCGGCGATGTCGACGGTAAAACCGATATCGCCGAGTTTCGACTTCAAGATGCCGGAAAGGCGGTCTTCATCTTCGATAACGAGAAGACGCACCGATCGTCCTCCTGCCCGAGATTAGCTTTCTCCACAAAACGGCGCGAAGTTTAACACTGTTTTAGCAGGCCGCCGCGGAGCCACGGTGCCTTCAATTTCGATGATACCGCCGCGTGAGGTCGCGCTTCTGGCTGCTCCAAGACCGGGGCAAAGCGTTAAAACTGCCTTAAAGGACCCCCGGCAGGCTCCGGCTCTCGTGATGTTCGAGAGAGGATTGGAGCTATGCCATCAAGAGCAGTTCAACTGGTCGTGCTGATCGCGGTGATCGGCTTGTGGACGACCGGATCGGCTCCCGCGCGAGCCGAAGGCGACCCGGCGGCTTTGGCCGCTGCCCTCAAAAATACGAGTGCGACCCTGCAAGGCGGGCTCAAAGCCAGCGAGGCGCAGGGGACCCCGATCTCAGCCAAATTCGAGCTCGAGGACGGCAAGCTGCAACTCTCGGTTTACGCGATGAAAGGTGATGCCTTCATGGAGGTGGTCGCCGATCCCAACACCGGCGCGATCGCCAAGGCGGAGAAGATCACGGACGCCGGGGATTTGAAGGAAGCGGCAGAGCAGAAGGCCGCCATGGCAAAGGCGAAGGTGCCCTTGCTGACCGCCACCGAGACGGCGGTGAACGCGAATGCCGGGGCACAGGCGGTGAGTGTCGTCCCCGAGCTGAAGAACGGACAGGCGATGGCCGAGGTGACCTTGCTTCAGGGAACGACGTTCAAGAAGGTGACGGAGAAGCTCGACTGAAAATAGCGGACTCCCGAGCAACGCCCGGACCGTGCCCAATGGCGCGGACAACTCATCTCATTGATTGGCCCCGCGACGGGGCCGGCCTCGAGAGTCAGGTGTTCCAAGTGGGCACCTAGCCAAGCACTTCCGGACTGCGCAGGGTAGCCAAGACGCCACTCCTATTTTCTTTCAGGACGGGTCCGTGGCGACCCTGCGCGCGGACGCCGTTGTGCCGGCGAAGTAGCCTCCGTCTCAGTTTTGGCGGCTAAGTCCGACGTCAGCGAGATAAAATGCTGCAAATGGCCGAGAGCATGCCCCCGAAAGCCGCCCTGATGAAGGTGCATGGCATCGACAAGGCGTTTGGCGATCAGCAGGTACTCGCCGACGTATCTTTCGATGTTTTCTCGGGAGAGATCCTGGGGCTAATCGGACCGAATGGCGCGGGCAAGACGACATTGCTCGAGTGCATCGCCGGCCTGCTCTCTATCGATGCCGGCGAAGTGCGATGGCGGGGTGCGCCGTTGTCGCCCTCCCAGCGCAAGCAGAGGCTGTTCTACGTCCCGGAAGCTATCTCCCCCTACCCGGATCAGCCGTCGGTGGAAGTCCTGAGGTTCTTCCGCGAGGCGAACCGGCAACCGCCGAAACGACTCGACGAGCTTGTGGGTGCCCTCCGTCTGGAGC
>Ga0306920_100004547_pt1 | contig 17771 bp, 11 predicted proteins | sample flu12Cox44000170_FD_204666 | JGI IMG/M metagenome (GOLD analysis project Ga0306920, IMG submission 204666) | Lab enrichment of tropical soil microbial communities from Luquillo Experimental Forest, Puerto Rico - flux4day.12C.oxic.44.000.170 (v2)... | ecosystem: Environmental > Terrestrial >... | reverse complement strand
CAGTCTTGCGCTTCGCTCTCATAGTCGTTTGGACATTGTCGGATTACTAGAAATGTAATCATACCATAAAGGGTGGCCACTTGGGCCGTATGCGATCGTCAAGGGAGCGCCGCCTCTGCCGAGAGGAGACGTAAAGGAGACAAGCGGGTTCTCGGACTCCCAACCATCTGATCGAGAAAGATATTTAACGACTGTAGGGCCAATCCATCATGGGAGCGACGGAGATCCGCCGGTCGATTTTTTCGCGGGAAGAATCGTCCGAAGTGCCCATTTTTGCAGGCTTTTCTGAGTCAGGTGTTTCTGCGGGATTTGTGGACATTCCAGGCAGTCTAGCGTTGACTGTTCTGGCCGCACAGAGACGGATGTCGATTTGGACCGATGCCAACCCAGGCTCGGGGGAACTCAGCCTGCAGCTGACTATAGTCGCGCTCGTCGTCCCTTGTTGGTGCGGTCTTGTACAAAGAGCGTCGCGGCGAAGCTCACTACTGCCCACACGAGTAAGAGCCGGCAATCGGCAACCGCCACCCCGCTTTGATAACGAGCGAGCTATCATCGCCCTCGCCAGGGAACACCCGCGTGAGTCTATACAGCGATTACATCCTCCCGCATTTCATCAACCTTTCGATGCGCAAGGGTGATCTCACTCCGTATCGAGAGCGGGTCATCTCGCGTGCCGCAGGCCGTGTGCTCGAAATCGGTATCGGCTCTGGCCACAACCTTCAGCTTTACGGGAAAAGTGTGGAGGAGCTTCTCGGACTTGAGCCCTCACCGCAGCTGATGAGCATGGCGCAGCGGGAGTCCGTCCGATGCAGGCGGACGCTAACCCTGATCGCCGGCTCGGCGGAAGCAATTCCAATGGAGGACCACTTTGTTGATACGGTCGTGACGACCTGGACACTCTGCTCGATACCGCGAGCAGGGGATGCGCTGACGGAGATGCGGCGAGTACTCAGGCCCAGTGGCCAGTTACTGTTCGTCGAACATGGACTGGCACCGGAAGCCACCGTCCAGAGATGGCAAGAGCGCCTGACTCCCATGTGGAAGCGGATTGGCGGTGGCTGCCATCTGAACCGGCCGATTCGTACACTCATCGAAAGCGCGGGTTTCAGGATCGCTGACCTCAAAACGGGCTACATGAGAGGGCCCAGACCCTTGACATACATGTACGAGGGCCTTGCAACGCCTGCTCCCATATAACGCCCACTTCCGGTGGGATGTGCCCGGCATACTCGAAGGACCACACTCGGCACTCGCACTTGAGATTCGATACATGATTCCAGCCGCTTGGGTTGCGTTGGTACTCTTCACCGGGCTGTTTGCCGCCTTACTGGCTTGCCTTGAGATCGGTTATCGCATCGGCCGCCACCGTGCACGGAAGAATTCGGAAGTGGGATTCGAAGGTATTGGCGCAATGGAGGCCGCAATTTTTTCCCTGGTGGGTCTGTTGCTCGCCTTCAGCTTTTCGGGCGCTTCAACGCGCTTTGAAGCACGCCGACAACTGATCGTTCAAGAGGCGAATGCGATCACTACAGCTTATCAGCGCCTCGATTTGGTACCCACCGCGGATCAATCTGAATTGCGTCATTTATTTAGAGAATACCTAAATGCACGTCTCCAGGGTTTCGAACGGATTTTGGATCGACCTCTTGCAAAAGAGGAATTTGCACGCGCCGCGCGTATCGCGCAGCAGATCTGGTCTCGGGCATTGAACGCCAGCCGCTCGGATCCGACGCAAAACTCAAGCAGGCTCTTATTGCCGGCGCTAAATCAAATGAGCGATGTCGCTAATCAGCGGGCCGTCGCGCTGCAGACTTACATGCCGGAGCTGATATTCTGGCTGCTGGTAGGGATCGTGCTGATGAGCGGGCTTTTAGCAGGTCACGCCATGGCGCGACGGCCGCGACGCAGCTGGCTGCATATGGTGTTCTTTTCCGCCATCATCTCCCTGACCATCTCAGTCATATTCGATTTCAACTATCCGCGCTACGGACTGATCCGCATCGATGCGGCTGACAATGCCCTGCTTGAGTTGCGCGACTCAATGCGATAGATACGCACTGAGTAAGCTAGCTGGTGGGCCGGGAGCTGCCTCTACTGGGTTGCACTCTGGCCCCTGGCTATCCGCAATTGGCCGGGAGCGGTACGGAGGGGTTCGCCATCAACTCTTCGAACAAGAGACCATTTGCGTCACACTAGGCCCTCGGACAGATCTATCTTGCGGGAAGCAGACTTTGTCCTAACAGGCCGAGTTACCCGGAAGGGATTGTGCGCAAGAGACCTCCAGAGAAACCCCCTAAGCCAAAGTCGCGCCCACCCGGCAACCTTGGGTTTTCGGTCCTCAAATCACACCGCGCGAGAGCTGAGCTTGAAGCGATGGGCAAGGCAGTTCGGGCCAAGTGTCCCCGAGCCTTACATGCCGAGTGGAAACCGCCGCGTGAGCGGCCAGATCCAGTCAAGTTGATCACAGAGAGCGATCGGGGACGCATCGCAGAGCTGGTGCCGATCCGACACGGTCGAATGCTGGAATCGCCGTTCACCTTCTATCGCGGAGCGGCGCTGAACATGGCCTTCGATCTCGCATCCATGCCCTCCACCGGAATCTGGGTGCAGTGTTGCGGCGATGCTCACCTCGTGAACTTCCGCGGTTTCGGTACTCCCGAACGGCGGGTGCAGTTCGATATCCACGACCTGGATGAGACGCTCCCCGCGCCTTGGGAGTGGGACGTGAAGCGGCTGGCGGTAAGCTTAGTACTGGCATCCCGAGAGAACGGCTTTGGCGATGCAAGCGGCGCGGATGCCGCCCGGGAATGTGCGCGGTCGTACCGAGAGCACATGATCGAGTACGGCAAGATGACAGTGCTGGACGTTTGGTACTCGAGCCTCGACGCCAAAGTCCTGGCGCCGTCAATCCAGGATTCGGGAACCCGTCGGCGGGTGATGAGGCGGCTGGCGAAGGAGAGAGAACGGAGCGCTCTCGAGGATGATTTTGCCGAGCTTGCGCACCGACCCCGAGGCGGAGGCGCTGTGATCCGCGATAACCCGCCAACGATCTTTCATCCGAGAGACAAATCGGCTCGCACCGCATTCTATGCCGGACTCCCTGAGACTTTCGCTCAGTACAGGACAAGCCTGCCTTCGCCTGTGCGCACGCTACTTGACCGTTTTCAATTCAAGGACATGGCCTTCAAGGTGGTCGGTGTGGGCAGTGTGGGCACGCTATGTCTAGTGGTTCTCTTGATGGCCGACGACACTGACCCGCTGTTTCTCCAGGTGAAGGAGGCGCGTGCTTCGGTGCTCGAGGCATACGCGGGGAAGAGCATCTTTCGCCACCACGGCCAACGGGTCGTGCATGGACACTGGTTGATGCAATCGGCCAGTGACATCTTTCTTGGTTGGTGCACAGGCACAACGGGGCGTCACTTTTATGTGCGACAGCTCCGTGACATGAAGCTTAAGCCGACCGTGAGCGCATTCAACTTGACCGACATGATTCAGTTTGGCGAATACTGTGGCTGGACGCTGGCGCGCGCTCATGCCCGTAGTGGAAAACCGGCGATGATTGGGGGCTACCTGGGCACGAACGAAACGTTCGACAAAGCGATCGCGGCCTTCTCGATCGCCTATGCGGACCAAACCGAGCGGGACTACGAACTCCTCAAGAAGGCAGCACAACGGGGTAAACTGAAAGTGGCGATGGAGCGGTGAGACTGGATGCCTGATGGTGGCGCATGGTCAGGCCCATTCAAGAGCGTTCCCCGGACTCAGGCGCCGTACTATTTGATTGGTCACGGGCTTGGCTATATGCCCATGACGCGAGCCCCGGAGCCAGCTCACGAGTCTTGGGTAGCTGGTTCACCATTCAGGCGGGCGTACAGTCTTGTGGATGCCCGTTCTACAGCTCAGCGATTAGTACAAAGAACGTGAGTCATCAAGTCGCCTCGATCTTCCGGCAAAGATTCGCCGGGCAATTTCGAATCAGGCGACCATAAGCGTTTCGTAGAAAACCCGCGTGGCCGAGGAGACCTAAAGGAAACAAGCGTCTCCGTAGACTCGCAAGCACCTGATCGCCAACGATGTTTGGGATCGTCGGTCCAGGTCCATCGTAGGGGCAATCGATACCTTTCGCGATAGCGCTCATGCGGTCACTCTACTACTGGGCAAAACACCGGGAAGTGGAGCTCGAAAAGCCGGGCTCCCTCTACCCAGCGCAGCACGGTACACCACGCTCTCGGAACTGATCCGCTGGTACATCGATACCTTCGAGGCGATCTCCAAGTGGCAGCGAAGCACACAGACTCATTTGGAGTTCCTTGAGCGCCACGGAATTGGCAACGCCAACGCGCTGACGCTCGCCCCGCGATGCTGACTAATCACGTGCACTCGCGCCGCGTCGATGGCGGGGGCCCGCCACCGTGATGAACGGCCGGGTCTGGATCGGAGTCGTCCTACGCGCGGCGAAAAACGTCAAGGAGCTGCCCGTGCGTCCCGAGATTACCCAGGAGACGCGCAGCGCCTGATCGGCAAGGCGCGCAAACGAGCGAGGCGCCCCACGGAACACGAGCTGGTGCGCCTGCGGCAGTACTTTCGCGCGTCGAGATCGCCGCGCGAGTCTTCCCATGCAAGCGATCGTGGACTTCGCGATTGCCTCCGCGCGACGGGAATCGGAGATCTGCCGGCTGGAGTGGCGCGACAACGACGCGGCGACTCGGACTGGCCTGGTTCACGATGCCAAACATCCGACCTCCAGGGAAGGAAATCACCGCCCCTTCAAGTACACGCCGGAGGCCTGGGCGGTCGTCGAAGCACAGCCGAGGACCAACGAATACATCTTCCCCTATGAGCCGAAGAGCATCGGCGTCGCATTCACGCGCGCGTGTCATATTCTTGGCATTCGGGATCTGCGCTTTCACGACCTGCGCCATGAGGCAACGAGCCAGCTCTTTGAGCGCGGATATCAAATCCACGAAGTGGCGCAGTTCACGCTGCACGAATCGTGGAACGAGCTAACCTGAAACCCGAGAACGTCCGCGAGCTCAAATCGTCCGAGGCCCCGGTCGTACTGCGCTCTCGCGAACATCAGGCCATCGTGGTACCTGCACAGCCGCGTTCTCGCGCCGCGCGTCAATCAACGCGGCAAGATCGGCCGCACTGACGAGCCAGGGTGACTTCTGGCCGCCCAAACGGAAAGCCGGACAAGGCAGCATCTTGGCGCGGGCACGCTGGCGAGCTTCCTCGTAGCTCAGCCCGAAGTACTTGGGAGCTACGCGCTCGAGCGGAATGTTGGCTTCGCCAGACTCGGCTAAGAGCCCGAAAGGTCTGCTATTCACGGTATTGACGTGTTGTCATGACACTGAGTGATACCAACCATGCGACTGGTTCCAGAAACCGTCAAGATGGAGTATTCAGCAAGTTTCGGCCAATACTCAGCCGGGCTCAGCGCGTGCGCTCAAGCCTCCGCTTCTGAGACCAGCAACGCTCACGGAGCCACAGGCTCGCGCTCGCGATTCGTTCGTGTTCTGTAGCCGGCGGAGGCATGCTGCCTATGAACTTCCAGATCTTCTCAGCGAGCTGTCCCTTGCCGCTCATGAGCCGAATTCCCTCCGGGAGAATCATGAGGGCGCCTTGTTGCCAAACGACGTCGGCGGTCCTTATCGGGCTCTTGTGCTCCCACGCGTGCTCCGCAGCGCCGGAGGCATCGCCGCCGGCAGCCGTGGCCGCCGAGGCGCCTGACGCAGCGTCCAGCATCGGCGACACCCATCTGCGCACCTTCAACGGCCTGTTTTACGACTTCCAGGCGGCGGGTGACTTCATCTTGGCGGAGGTCGAGCCCAATTTCACGGTCCACACCCGGCAAGTGTCGGGAGCGCCGACGTGGCCGGATGCAACGGTGAACCAGGCCGTCGCCGCCCGTTTCGGGAGTACCAAAGTCGCAATCTGCGTGGCACCGCAGGGAGCCGACCAACCACCCAGGGTTCATGTCGACGGCAGGCTCACGCCGGTTGAGGACGGCCAGACGCTGCAGTTGCCCGAGGGTGTCGGCATCGGACGACAAGGCAACGTCTACCGAATCGCGAGCGAGAGCGGCGACTCGGTGCGCGCCGAGGTCCACCCCACCTGGATAAACGTGTACGTAGGCCTGGCCCACTGGCCGTCCGCGGTGCACGGTCTGATCGCCAACGCCAACGGAAACGCCAGCCAGATCGAGACCCGCGACCACTTCGTACTAACGAACGCTTTCAACTTCGACGAGCTCTACCACCGATATGCTGACAGTTGGCGGATGTCCGCGGAGAAGTCGCTGTTGTCGGTCTGCAACTCCGAGACGGAGATCGAACGGCGCGTGCCGAAACAGACCTTCTATGCCAAGGATCTCGAGCCGGCGGTGCGCGAGAGGGCGCAGCGAGTCTGCGCGACGGCGGGTGTCAAGGCGGGACCGCTGCTCGAGGCCTGCACCCTTGACGTCGCCGTGATTGGTCAGGACGCCGCGGCGAAGGTGTTCGTCGACGCGGTCCCGCCCGCGGCCGTCGGGACGACCCTTGCCGGCGGCGGCCTTCTGCAACACTTGAAACACTGGTGGATATTTTTGCCCTTCACGGTAATTCTCCTCGCCGCATGGTTCCTCATGCGCAGGCAGCTTTAGCCCACGACATCACACTTCTCGCGCCGGGCGTCACGGACTGCCAAATCTCACGTATAGACTCACTTCGCTTCGAAAGGGCTACGAGCGTGTGCCACTGACTGGCATACTTGCGTGCGCAGCGGGTGCAAGTTATCGACATGCGATTTACCCAACTTCTCGCCTTGTTGATACTGCTAAACCCTGCCGCACATGGTTCGGAGGCCCTAATCGCAGTCGGTCAGTCGATCTTTAAAGGGGAGTCGAGCGTTACGCGTGGTCACGCGCGGCTGTTCAACGCCACTTCTTGCGATTCCTGCCATCCGAGTGGCGCAGGGGGAAGCGGACCGACCACCGATGGTCCGGTACCTGTTGCCCTAGTAATTCAGTTGGGGTCGCCGCCGTCCGATGCGAATGCCACGGAAGGGGATGGCGATCCAGTCTATGGACGGATTTTCAACACAGCGGCCGCGGACGGGGTCCAGCCCGAGGGTGTTGCAACGGTCCGGTACACCGAGATTGAGGGACATTACTATCCTGAGGCACTCCGTTGGCGCATGCGCGTGCCGCACTACAAGCTTACTAAACTCAGCCGGGGTCCCTTGGCAGCCGCGACCGTAATCAAACCGCGACTCGCCCCTTCTCTGATGGGAGCTGCCTTACTTGAGGCGGTCCCAAGTTCGGCCATCACTGACATGGCAAACCCGCCGATTCGGTCCACTCGCCTGGGGGAGCCCGCATGGCATCTTTACCGCGGAACGAGAATCATTGGACGCTTTGGATGGCAAGCAGCGTCCGTATCGATCCGGCACCAAACGACGAAGGCGTTTGCCCGCGAGATGGGACTGACCTCGCCCGATCAGCCGCATGATGATTGCACTCCGGCTGAGGTGGACTGCCTGCGACTCCGCAACAGTGACTCGCCCGACATTTCAGCCGACTCGATCAGCGCAGTATTGGCTTACGTGGGCGCATTAGCGGCCCCGAAATCGCCGATGCCTTCCGAGGATTTCCCGTCTGGGCTCAAACTCTTCACCGACCTTGGCTGCGCTGCCTGTCACAGGCCTGAGTTAGCCGTTGACCTGACCGAGCGGGGAAGTGGAACTGGGACGCCAGGTGTCATTGCACCCTACACAGACCTGCTGCTGCATGACCTCGGAATCGAGCTGTCTGACCAAACAGCGACTGGGGCTAAAGTGCCAACTAAATGGCGAACCGCGCCGCTCTGGAGCCTTAGTTACCGGATCAAGTACGAACATCCCGCCACGTTCCTGCACGACGGGCGAGCCAGGTCCCTCGAGGAGGCGATCCTGTGGCATTCGGGCGAAGCCGCGCGGGCGCGAAATGGTTTTTTGAATCTCCCTGCGCGAAGGCGCGAAGCACTGCTGCGCTGGCTTGAATCGTTATGACTGCGTAAGTGTGGAAGGTCCTCACTTCCGACCGGTACTGCTGCTCCGACCCTCGTCAACAAGCCAGGCGTCTTGCTGATGACCTGTTCCTCGAGTTCCGATACGATGACCTCACCTCCACCGTTGCCGTGATGACGGTCCAGTCGCCCCACAATCCTTGGACGATTTCCGAAAAAACCCTAGATAGCACTCTCGTGCGAATGGCCGGCGCCCCCTTGAAGGGTGAATCAACGATTCGCACCCCTACTCTCACGATCAAGTGCCAGAAGCTTCAAGGGGATTGAATGGCGCCACGCCGAAATCGATAGGCGTGGTCCGCATGCTCTCATCGATGTTGAAGGCCGCTATGGTTGAGGATGTGATTCGCGTCGCTCTTCCGAAGGCGGCGGACTCCAGGAAAGACTACAGGGCGCGGAATCCGGCGAGTCGCACCGTAAGCCGCCGCATCTCGTCTAGATCAAGTGCCAGGGTCAGCTCGAGCACACGGCAAAGGCTTCCGACCACCCAGAGACCTAAGCCAAGTCCAGAGGGCGCGGCCTCCCTCCCGGATATCCCGCGCCAGAAACGATCCGTGAGACGAGGAAGATCCTCACGAGCCAAATCTGGGGCCGCGTTGCGCACTTGCAGGGCGCCGCAGGCGCCACTGGCGTCCGGTAGCCAATCGATCTCAATCGGCGCTCCTGGATCGCCGTGTTGAATAGCGTTGGTCAGCAGATTGAGCAGCATCGCATCGAAGAGCCGCGGGTCGGATTGGATCCATAGCCCCTGCGGGACGCGCGCGACGATTCGTGAGCAGTCCTCGGGTGCGGTAACGCTCAGGCGCTCGAGGCGAGCACGTACGGCTTCGAGCACTGACATAGGCTCGAGAGCCTGCTGGACGGCTGCGCGGTCGGCGCGCGCGACGGCCAGCAGGGACTCGATTACGCTCTGCATGCCGATGGCGGCAGCCGCCGTCTGTCCCAGAAACTCTTGGAGGCCTGCCACATCTTGGCGCGCGACACCCGCTTCGCCGAGGGTGCGGATCTCGGCGAGCGGTGTCCGCAGCTCGTGAGCCAGATCAGCAGAGAAACGCCGCTCGTGCTCGAGGGCCTCCGTCAAGCGCTCTATGAGCTGATTAAAGCGATCGCAAAGCGGCCGGATCTCCACAGGCACGCCGCTGAGCGGCAGGGCCCGTACGGGCTGATCGACGGAGATCTCCTGCGCGGCGCTCGCCACCCGCTCGAGCGGCTGCAACCCCTTGCGCACGGCGAGTACCGTGGCGAGCGCGCAGATGCCGAGGACCGTTACAACACCTCCGAGGAGAACGAGATCGACCTCGCGCAGCAGCCGATCGCGCTGCGCCAAGTCGACTGACGGGCCGTTAAAGCTGCGCTCGATATAGCGATCGACGAGCCGGTCGACGACGATCTGAAAGACTGCAAGGCTCAATCCCACCCCGAGCAGTAGCGAGACCAGGAGGCGCCGCTGAAGAGAATGGCGAGCCCACTCACGGAACACGATAGCCAAAGCCTCGGCGGGTCTCGATGAGTTCGTGGATCCCGGCGCTCGCGAGCTTACTCCGCAGCGTGCTGACGATGACCGCAACGACACCGTCGGATGCATCGCTCAGACCGTCGTAGAGCCGCTCGAAGAGCGCCACGCGCGTGAAGCTCTTGCCACGGTGCCGCAAGAGAGTCTCCAGCAGCGCGTACTCCTTGGGAGACAGAGGCAGGGGCGATCCCCGTACCGTGGCGAGGCGAGCATTCGTGTCGAGGGTGAGCTCCCCGTGCGCGAGCACACCGGAGGTTTCGCCATACCGGCGGCGCAACAGCGCGAGCGTGCGGGCCTTGAGCTCGGCGAGATCGAAGGGCTTCACGAGATAATCGTCGGCTCCAAGGTTCAAGGCCGTAACACGGTCCTCGATCTGGTCACGGGCTGAAAGGACTAGCACGCGCGTCGGGGCCTTCGACGCTCGTAGCGTGCGCAACACCTCGAGCCCGCCGACCCGTGGCAGCATCAGGTCGAGAATCATCACGTCGTACTCGTATGCCTCGAGCTGCCGCAGGGCGGCTAAGCCGTCTGCGGCATGGTCCACGGCGAATCCTTCACGGCGAAAGTCATAGGTGAGCGCCGCTGAGAGCCGGGTGGAGTCCTCCACGAGTAACAGTCTCATCATACGCAGTGTAACTCGGTGGTGGTTGCCGCTTTAAACGAAACCAAAGGTTCCTCAGGTACGATGCACGCATGCGCCTGATTCGTGCGGATGCGCGTTGGACCTGCGACCGCTGGCTGGCCTCGGCGGTGTGGTTTGCCTTGCTCGCGTCCGGCTGCGCCACCGACAAGCCGCCGCAGCTTCCGGTGCCCCCACCCGCTACATTTGAGCATGCTACCGAGACCGCGAACGCCTCCTGGCCCGCCCAAGACTGGTATCGAGGGTTCGGTAGTGGGGAGCTGGATGCCTTCGTCGATCTCGCCGTGCGCGACAACACCGATCTGGCGAGCGCGCAGCAGCGCATCGCCCAGGCGGACGCACGGGCCCGTCAGGCGGGCGCTCCGATCCTGCCGAAGGTCAGCCTCGATGGAAACGCCACCTATCTTGCGGGGCACTCGCAGCAGGGCAGCGGCCACGAGCTCGACTGGTTCGCGATGCTCTCGGCGAGCTATGAAGTTGACTTCTGGGGGAAGAACCGCGCCGCCGCGAACGCGACACGACTCCAGGCCGGAGCCTCGCGGGTGGAGCGGGACACCGTCGCACTCACGCTGCTCTCTGGCGTCGCGAGTGAATATTTTCAGGTCCTCGCCCTGCGCGAGCGCCTGTCGATTGCACGCTCCAACCGCGACGCTGCCCGTAAGATTCTCGACGCGGTGCAGGCGCGCTACGACGCTGGCGTGGCCGGTCCCACCGAGCTCGCCGCGCAGAAAGCCGCCTGGTACACGGCGCAGATTGCGATCTCGGACCTCGAGCAGCTCGAGGTCGAGGCCCGCGCCGCGCTCGCTACGCTGCTCGGCCGTGCGCCGGAGAATTTCGAGGTGCGCGGCGACAATCTCGATGCCCTCAGTGAGCCCGTCGTCGCGGCCGGCCTTCCCGCGGAACTATTGACGCGACGGCCCGATGTCCTGGTGGCGGAGGCCAATCTGCAGGCCGCGCACGCGAACCTCACCGCGGCGCGCGCCGCGCTGTTCCCCAGCCTGACGCTGACCGCCGGCGCCGGTGTACAGAACCCGGCACTCCCGGCCACCGTGCTCACCATCCCGGGCGTCGGTCCCTCCTATCAGGCCATCGCAAGCCTCACGCAGCCGATTTTCGATCATGGGCGTTTGCGGGCGCAGCGCGACGAAGCGGCGGCGAAGGAGCTGGAGCTGCTCGCATCCTATCGCGCGGCAATCATCGCCTCGCTGGTCGATGTCGAGAAGACGCTCTCGGCTGTGCAGCATCTGAACGCCGTGCGCGAGTTCCAGCAAGGCAGCGTGGCGGAGAGCCAGCGCGCTTTCGAAGGCGCGCAGTTGCGCTATCAAAGGGGGTCGGGGGACTTCCTGACTCTGCTCGAATCACAGCGCACGCTCTATGCTGCCCGCGACCAGTTCGCGCAGTACCGGCTCGCGCGCCTGCAGGCTCTGGTGGCGCTGTGCAAGGCGCTCGGTGGCGGATGGAACGCCTCCTCTGACAGCTCGCTCCAGATAGCACCGGCTGCCGGAAGCCCGCGCGATGCCGCCTCCTAGACTCCTCGGCCACCTCCCCGCGTGCAAGGTCTATCGATGAACCGCGCCCGCCGCTGCCTGCGTGCTGCCTCGGTGCGCACCCGCCCGACGCCGGTGGTGCTGTCGATCGTCGCGGCTGTCGTGCTCGCCCTGCCTCTCGCGGGCTGCAGGCAGTCTCCGTCGCCGGCCGAAGCCTCGGCGGGTGATGCCAAAGACACGGAGAAGGCGGCACCAGAAGCAGAAGGCGTGACGCTCAAGTCCGAGGAGATCGAGAAGGCCGGCATTAAGACCACGGCGGTCATTGCCTCCAGCCACGCTCCGGAGAGTCAGGGCTACGCGCTAGTGATTACCCGCGAAACGATCGCACAGGTGGTTGCCGATCTCACCAGCGCCGCTGCGGTCGAGCGGCAGAGCCGCTCGGCGCTCCTTCGCGCCCGCAGTCTCGCCGGCACTCCGGGGGCCATGCCGATCGAGGCGCAGGAAGCCGCCGAGCGCCAGGCGGCTGTCGATCATGCAGCCTTCGTGCTCGGCGAGCGACGGCTGTCTGCAACCTATGGTCAGGATGCTCCCTGGAAGGAGAACTACGAGAGCCCGCTGCTGGCCTCACTCGCCCGGGGCGAGACCAAGCTGGTGCGCGTGACTTTCCCGCTGGGCGCCCTGGGGTCGGCGGTACCCACGAAGCTGCGGCTGACGCACATCGGTGCGGCTCAGGGCTCCCGCGGCATCGAAACGCAGGCGGTGTGGGGCGCACCGGCCGACGCCACGATTCCTGGCAGGAGCTTCTTCGCCATTCTGAAAGGGAGCGAGGTCAGCGAAGGAGAGCGCATGATCGCCCACGCGGCCGTCGGCGCGCCGGAAAATGGCGTCCTCGTGCCCTACTCGGCGGTCGTTATCAGTGCCGGCAAATACTGGTGCTACTTGGAGGCGAAGCCGGGGCAGTTCGTACGAGCAGAGGTCGATCCCAACATGCCGACGGATGTGGGCTACTTCGTCAAGGAGGGTATCGCGCCGGACGCGAAAATCGTCACGACGTCCGCGGGTCAATTGCTGGCGCGCGAAACCAACCCCGGCTCCGCGGCGGATTGATCCATGATGCACGCGCTGGTCGCATTATGCGTGCGGCATTTCGGCACCGTTACTGCGCTGACTGTGGTCGCTCTGGTGCTGGGCTCGTGGAGCACGCTGCGCGCACCGCTCGATGTGTTTCCGGAGTTCGTCCCATCGCAGGTCACCGTCCAGACGGAGGCTCCGGGCTTTGCCCCGCAACAGGTCGAGGAACTCGTCACGCGACCGATCGAAAACGCCGTCAACGGCGCCGCGGGACTTGCCACCCTGCGCTCCGAGTCCATCCCGGGCCTGTCGGTGGTGACGATCACCTTCAGCGGGGATGTCGATGTGCACGTGGCACGTCAGGGCATTTCCGAGCGCCTCTCGGAACTCGGCAGCACGCTACCGGCCGGGGTCGGCACCCCGAAGCTCTCGCCGCTGGTGTCGAGCACCATGGACCTCCTGAAAATCGGTCTGCTGTCCGACAAGGTCGACCCCTATACGTTGCGCGACACCGCGGACTGGGTGATCAAGCCACGGTTGCTCGCGGTGCCGGGAGTCGCGCACGTCATCGTGTTCGGCGGCCGGGTGCGCCAGATCCAGGTCCTGCCGGACACAGGCAAGCTCGCGAGCTACAACATCACCATGAGCGAGGTGGCGGATGCGGCGCGCACCGCGCTGTCGTTACGCGGCGCCGGCTTCATCGATCTCGCCGCGCAACGCGTGCTGATCAAGTCGCCCACCCCCGAGCCCGACGTCGCTGCGCTCGGCGAAGCCGTCGTTGCCGTACGCAACGACACGCCGGTGCTGCTGCGCGACATCGCAACCGTGGAACAGGCGCCGGCGTTGCGCTTCGGGGACGCGCTCGTCATGGGCAAACCCGGAGTGTTCCTTTCGCTCGCCAGCCAATATGGAGCCAACACACTCAACGTGACGCTGGCGGTCGAGCGTGCGCTCGCCGCGCTCGAACCCTCACTCAAGGCGCAGGGCATCACGGTATATCCGGCGTTACATCGCCCGGCGAACTTCATCGAGCGTGCGCTCGGCAACCTCAAGGAATCGCTGGCGCTCGCCGCGGTGCTGATCCTCGCGGTGCTGTACCTGTTCCTGCGCGATTGGCGTGCGGCGCTCATCGCCTTCACGGCAATACCGCTGTCGCTGCTCGCCGCGGTGGCTGTGCTGAACCACATGGGTCTCACGCTCAACACCATGACTCTCGGCGGTTTCGCGGTGGCGCTCGGCGTGCTGGTCGATGACGCCATCATCGGCATCGAGAACATCATGCGACGCCTGCGGGACAGCGGCCGCCTGCAAACCCCCAGGCCGCGACTCGAGATCATCCGCGACGCCTCGCTCGAGGTGCGGGGCCCAGTCATCTACGCCACCGCGGTAGTGATCGTGGTGTTCCTGCCGGTGCTGTTCACGTCAAGCGTGCAGGGACGCTTCGTCGGCCCGCTGGCGCTCTCCTTCATATTCGCGGTGGTCGCCTCGCTGATCGTCGCGCTCACCTCGACGCCGGCCCTGTGCGCTCTGCTGCTGCGCCACCATGACCAGCGCGCGGAAGCCGGCTGGCTGCAAACCCTCAAGCGCTGGCAGCGCCACTCAGTCCAGCGCATCAGCCTCCATCTTAAGCTGACGGTGCTCGTGCTCATCGGCCTCGCGGCGGCTGCGGTAGCAGCACTGCCCTTCCTCGGAGGCACCTTCATGCCGGACTTTCGCGAGGGACACTTCGTCATGCAGTTCTCGAGCTCGATCCCCGGCACTTCACTCGATGAGATGCTGGCGGTCGGTCGGCGCGTGAGCGCCGAGGTTCTGGCGCTTCCCTATGTAAAGACCATCGAGCAGCAGGTGGGCCGCGCCGAGCTGGGCGAGGACACTTGGGGTCCGCACCGCAGCGAGTTCCACGTCGAGCTCAAGCCCGACGCCAAGGTCGACCAGGGCGCGGCGCAGGAGGCGCTGCGCGCCATCCTCGAGCGCTATCCGGGTACCCAGGGCGAGGTCGTCACCTTTCTCGGTGATCGCATCAGCGAGAGTCTGAGCGGGGAGACGGCTCAGGTTGCCATCAAGGTGTTCGGCAACGATCTGGACGCGCTCGATGCAACCGGCGATAAAGTGGTCGCCGCCCTCGGTAAGGTCAAAGGCATCGTCGATCTGCAGTTCAAGCGGCAGGGCGGCACCCCCGCACTTGCGATCCAGCTCTCGCCGCAGGCGCTCGCGGTGACGGGGCTACGTGTCCAGGATGTCCTCGACACCATCGAGACCGCTTACGCGGGGGCACGCGTGGGTCAGACCTTCCAGGGAACGCGCACCGTCGATGTGGACGTACTGCTACCGGAGGCCGCGCGCCATCAGCCCGCGCAGCTCGCGCAGCTGATGATTGCGAGCCCGTTGGGTCCGGTGCCGCTCTCACAGGTCGCGCGCATCGATGTGAGCCAGGACCGTTACAGCATCGAGCACGACGGTGGGCAGCGCCGCATCAGCGTGACGTTCAATACGCGCGGAGCCCCGCTGCAGCGTGTGGTGCAGGAGGCGCAGCGCGTCATCGCCAGCTCCGTGGCGCTGCCTGCGGGCGTGTATCTTGAGTTCACCGGAGCCGCGGCGGCCGAACAGCAGACGCGTAACGAACTGATGCTGTACTCCGCGCTCGCACTGGCACTGATTCTGGTCATCCTGTTCGTCTCATTTCACTGGCGCGCCAACGCCTGGCTCGTGCTGGCAAATCTGCCCTTCAGTCTGATCGGCAGCGTGCTCGCGATCGCCGTTACCGGCCTCGGCATTTCGCTCGGCACCGTGGTCGGCCTGGTGACAGTCTTCGGGGTGAGTGCGCGCAACTCGATATTGCTGCTTGCCCACTACGAGCACCTGGTCGAATTCGAGGGTGCAGCCTGGAATTTGGAGCTCGTGCTGCGCGGCGCGAATGAGCGGCTGATTCCCATTCTCATGACCGCCGCCGTTACTGCGCTCGGCCTCGCGCCGCTCGCGTTCGGCCTCAACCGTCCCGGCATGGAGATTGAAGGGCCCATGGCGGTTACAGTGCTAGGCGGCCTGCTGTCCTCGACCATGCTGAACCTGCTGGTGCTGCCGGCATTGGCGCAGCACTACGTGCGCGTTGCGACGGCCGTCTCTGTCGCGACGCCGGCCTGAGCGACGCTGGCCAGTGAGCTCACCACCGCAATCGCCGGGGCGAGCGAGAGCAGCGAATCGCGCGCTGACTGAGTCATCCCCTGAGTAGCTGACTCAGGAATCCTGCCTCTACGAGATCTATCGACCAGTTCAGCGAAATTTCGAGGAGACGTAAAGGAGACAAGCGGTTTTCAGGGGGCCTAAGCGGTTGAACTGCTTTGGAAAACAGGAACCGTCGGTCCAGTCCATCATAGGGGCCATCGATATCTTTCGCGATATCGATTTTTATTGATCAAGAGTACCTGACACGCGACTGCGTGCATGCGCAGACAGAAGCCAGTCCAGTCGAGTTCCAAACTGGCCTCAAAATCGGGACTCAAGTCAATCTGCGCGTGATCTCGCCCCGCGAGGCACAGTCAGAGCGCGTGCACCTCGACCCGCGCGTCGTTGAAACAAGCACCATCGGCGATGTCAGCCTTATGGGTGGGAGCGAGCGCGGAGACAGTCTGCCCGGTAGGACTGGTGCGCAACCAGGCGCCCTTTTCCGAACAGACAACACCGGGGCGCACGGCCGCGGTTATGCGCAGCGGCAGGACTAATTCTCCTGCATCGTTCCAAACTCTCACCGACTGTCCGCTCGCCAACCCTCGATGTGCCGCGTCTTCCGGGTTCATCTCGAGCACAGGGGTAGCATCGCTCGCCGCCAGACCTCCGAACGTCGAAGTAATGCGCTTGTCAGAAGCCGGTGTGATCAGGGTCAGGGGGTAGCGCGACACGAGCGCTCGGTAGCTCGGGAGTGCGGCTCCGTAGCGATTGCCCAGTATCTCGGACTGCAGCTCTATTCGGCCGCTCGGCGTTTGCGGCCAGACGGTAGCGAATAGCACGGGCTCCGCACCGGCGTACTCCATTTTGAGCGCCCGATCGAGCGGGATTCGGCTGGGCCGGTAACCTTGCATGCGAGGATCATCCGCAGCCAGTGCCGCATCCATCAGTTCGGAGTCGCTCGCCCGGAATACGGGATCGTCGAAGGCGAATTTGCTGGCCAGTCGCCGAAAGATCTCAGTGTTTGGCAGACTCTCGCCGACGGGCGCAATCACCGGGTCGGCGCGCTGCAGATACTGCTGTCCATACGCGGCGTAGAGATCGGAGTGCTCAAAGTGGGTGCATGCCGGCAGGATCACATCCGCAAAGGCCATGGTGTCGGTCATCGCGACCTCGATGCCGACTGTAAATACGTCGTCGCGCGATAGCGCTTGTCTCATCCGATTCTGGTCTGGATGCACAATCAGGGGGTTGTGGTTATAGATAAACAAGGCTTTGATGGGTGGATTCAAATCCTCGTCGAGGATGAGCTGTGAGACATCCAGAATATTGATCGTCCTTGTATCCGCGGGCGCAAGATCGGGGCGCGTCAGCTTGTCGGGTGTTTTCGGGAAAGCATGACCGGCGCCTCCCACCAGGCCACCGCCCGCCACGCCGAACTTGCCCGCGAGCGCGGGCAGTGCGGCGATGGCGCGCAGTCCGGAGCCGCCGTTTTGATTGCGCTCGAGCCCGTTTCCCCACGCAATGACCGCCGGTGAGTCCTCTTTGTACCAGCGCGCCAGGACACGGATGGCATCGACGCCAACACCGCAAATCTCGGCCGCCCGCTCAGGCGAGTACGCGCGGGCTGCCTCCATGAACGCGCTGAAGCCGAGCACGTGTCGCTCGATGAAATCGTGATCCAGGCCACCGATTCTCTCCAGCTCCACCGCAATCGCCCACGCCAGCACCACGTCGGTACCGGGACGAACCGGCAAATGCAGCTGGGCCTGTTCGGCCACCTTGGTGCGGCGGGGATCGATCACCACCAGCTTCGCTCCGTGACGCTTGGCAGCGTTGATCTGGCGCATCAGGTG
>Ga0306920_100004545_pt1 | contig 17774 bp, 12 predicted proteins | sample flu12Cox44000170_FD_204666 | JGI IMG/M metagenome (GOLD analysis project Ga0306920, IMG submission 204666) | Lab enrichment of tropical soil microbial communities from Luquillo Experimental Forest, Puerto Rico - flux4day.12C.oxic.44.000.170 (v2)... | ecosystem: Environmental > Terrestrial >... | reverse complement strand
GCCAAATCCTCGACAGGCCCGGAGAATAGTTCGCGATCGTCAGCCTGATAGGCCAGGCCGCATGTGGTTCAAGCCGTACTACGGCATTGAAGCCGAACGGGTCGGACGCGATCGGGGATTATGCGCCTCGGCGATCCTCTCGCCCGAGGTCTGCTACCTGCGCGAAGCCATTGGCGATTTTGCGCGATGGGCAAGTCGGTTTGTCGCGGGGCTCCCTCGGTCATCGAAAGCGCCATGGGGCCGCCTCCAATCGGAAGGTACTTCGATCTGCGAATGCATCGGTAGCTACAAAGACCAAGGGTGGAAGATGAAAGCAAGCCGAGGACAGGTCATCTTCTACCCTTGTCTTTCGAGGGTCGAGGTTGGACGGGCAAGGATAACGCCCATCAAGGCGGTTCGGATAATCGTCGCGCCTACGCTGCTGCCTTCACCACTTTTACTTCTGATTGCTGCTGCGTCTGCGAAACCAGCACGAGCATGATGACGGAGACACCCGCGATAACCTGGGGCAACCAGACGTTCAGGCCCAGATTCGCGTAGCCGAACAGGAACGGTGCAAGGGCAAGGAATGCGGACGCTACAAAATCCACGGTCAGATGTACCGACATCGGGATGAACTTAACGCCCGGTATGCCGAGCTCATAGTCGGTCAGGAGACTATAGAGGAGCAGGCCGGCACCCAGAATGATCGGCAGAAAAACCGCAATTCCACCCGTGTCGGCAAATCTAAAGATGAATGGAGATGCGATTAAGCCGATGGCTCCGACGTAGTCGAAGACGCCATGGACCGCGGTTGGGACAAAACGGATGCTGTTCATGAAAACTCCTTTTTCGAGCCTGTTGGTGTAACTGTCGCGACCTGCACAGAACACATTCCATGCCCAAACGGCTAGTGGCGCAGAACAACGGAAAGGACGAGGATCTCCGCAAGAACCATAGACAACCGGGCTACGAAGGATCGTAAAAATTACGATTTGTCGCAAATTCCGTTTGACAGATCGAGACTCGCGCGTTCGGCGGGATCGATCGTCGTTACGAATGGCGGGCGAGAGGTGGGTTGCGTGGCGCGGTCTCGGCCGGCATCGTCGCCGCGGCGCCGTTGCCGCGAATGACGTTCATTGCCAGCGATACCATTGAACCTACATCGGATAAATTCGCCGGAAGCACCAGCGTGTTTCCTTCCTTGGCGATCTTGCCGAATTCCCCCAGGTACTGCTCGGCAACGCGCAGTTGTACGGCTTCCAACCCTCCCGGTTCATTGATCGCCTTCGCAACTTCGCGGATTCCGTCGGCGGTGGCGGTTGCGACCGCGCGGATCGCGGCGGCGTGGCCTTCCGCCTCGTTGATTTCGCGCTGACGTTGCGCTTCCGAAGCTTTGATTTCTTCCTGCTTGCGGCCTTCTGCCGTATTGATCAGCGCGTCGCGCTTGCCTTCCGAATCAAGGACCGCCGCCCGCTTGTCACGCTCGGCCCGCATCTGACGTTCCATCGAAGCACGAATATCGTCAGGCGGCTTGATGTTCTTGATTTCGTAACGCAGGACCTTCACACCCCAGGCTTCCGAGGCTTGATCGATTTCTCCGACGATGTGAGCATTAATCGACGGACGCTCCGCAAAAGATCGATCAAGCTCGATCTTTCCAATCTCACTGCGCACCGTGGTCTGCGCCAGCTGCACGATACCCAGTTCGGGATTGGAAATGCCATATGAAGCCTTCACCGGATCCACTATTTGATAGTAAAGAACCGCATCGACCTTGATAACCACATTGTCGCCAGTAATGCAGTCCTGCTCCTGGATTTCGATCACCTGCTCTTTCAAGGTATGGCGGTAGCGGACACTATCGACAAACGGCATCAACAGATGCAGGCCCGCTTTCAGCGTCGAGTCATATCGCCCAAGACGCTCGACAATCCATGCCTCCTGCTGCGGCACGACTTTCGCCGCGGCGTTGAGGACGGTGACGATAACCAACACTGCAAAGATCAAAAATATTATTGCGGCCACGCATTTTTCTCCTTACTCGGGCATTATCCAAAGCGTAAGACCATTCATCTTCATTACTTTGCAACGCTGTCCACGTAGTATCTTCATATGAGTCGCGTTGTGTGCACTCCAGGTGGTCCCGCGAAGTTCAGCTTTGCCGAAACCATAGGCAGGCAAATCGTCCAGCGGTATGGCTGATTGTCCTATGATATTTTCCAACTCCGCGCTGCCGGGTCTACTGAGCATTTTCCTCCGCAGCCATTCGCGGGCCGAAAAGAGCAGCGCAGTTGAAAGCGCCGCAAAGCTGATCCATTGCGTCCATATATCGAAGATACCGAAGATAGTCATCAAGCCGACGATCAAAGCGCTGACGGCGAAACAGAATAGGGTAAAGTCACGAGTGTAGTGGACCTCCACCGCCATCAGCACCAACCCTGCGATTATCCAGATCAGCCACGGCATTTCCGCGCCGGGGCCCCAGAAGCCCCGCGTGATCAAGCCGCCTGCAACAATTATCAGTATAGATATAAAGCCAATCGCCAGGACGCGGGGAGAGCCGGCGAGCAAACCTTGAGGGCTTGCCTCGGGTTGCAATGGTCGAGCGCAATACCGGCAGGTGTCCGCACCGGCCGGGATCTCGCGCCTGCATTGCGGGCAAAGCCGAACGGTCGTCGCAGACACTGATGGATTGCCGGCAGACCGCGCAGGCGGGCGGGAGCCCCCTGCCGTAGCTCCACAGGAGGGGCATCGGCTTGCGTCGGCGGCAATCTCCGTTCCACACCGTGAACAGTAGTGCATTCCGGGGCTCGGTTGCTCGTGGCTTCTCCCTGTTCTCTCCTCTCTATTTCCGGCAATAGATCGTAGCCGTCGTGCGAACTCGGCGGCGCTTGCCAGGCGCTCGCCACGCTCGCGCCTCAATGCCTCGCCGACGAGCTGCTCCAGCTTCGGATCGCAGCCCGGGATCAGCGTCGACAGCGGCGGAAAATCAAACGGGAACCGCGCGGGATCGCGCCCGCTCAGCAGATGGTGCAGCGTTGCACCGAGCGCGTATACATCCGAGCTCGGCTCGCATTCGCCCTGGTATTGTTCGGGAGCCGCGTAGCCGATAGTGCCGACGGTTGTACCCTGCCTGGTGAAGTGGCGTGCGATGCCGAAATCGATCAGCTTGACCCTACCCTCCGGCGTCACGATTATGTTCGCGGGCTTTAGATCGCGATAGACGACCGGCGGAATGCGGCTGTGGAGGTAGTCGAGCGCATCGCAGATCTGGACGGCGATATCGATGGCCTCGGATTGGCCGAGCCGGCCGCCGGATGCTGCCAGCTTTGCTTCAAGCGTCCGTCCGGCGACGTAATCCATCACGAAATAATGATGGTCTTGCTCGCTAAAGCGGTCGGAGACTTTTGGAATGGCGGGATAGTCGAGCTGGGCAAGCACGTCAGCTTCGCGCTCAAAGCTGAGCACTGCGTGGCGGCGGGCCTCGGCGCTGGTAAAACTATCGACCATGACCGCGAGTGCGCAGCGCCGCGTCTTGAAGCGCAAATCCTCGGCCAGGTAAACTGTCTTCATTCCCCCCTCACCGAGCGGCTGAATGACCCGATAGCGATTCGCGATCACGGTGCCCGGCGCTATCACTCCCATTTGTGCTTATATATCTTTATGGCAGTTACGGATCAACTTGGCTCGCTCTCGCGCGGCTACTGGAGAGCATAACAGCACCTAAGTAGGCTTGCCCAAGCGGACGATTGCGAGCGGAGATCGCCGAAGATCTGGAATCCGGCGAATCGAGCCCTTTCTCAAATGCTAACCCAATGGGTTCGTGCTATCCGTGGTGTGCGGCCGCGACTCCCGCCGCCTGCGGCCCGGCGGGCGCGTTCACTACCTTGCCCTCGACCAGCTTCTTGATCTCGGCCTCCGCAATGCCCAGCTCGCGCAGAATCTCGATACTGTGCTGGCCGATGATCGGCGCGGGCCGCAGATTCCATGAGTTCGCATGGCCGAAGCGAATCGTGTGCCCGACTTCGAAGACTTCGCCTGCATCGTGATGCTGCTCGGCGACGATTACACTGCGTGAACGCAGGGTTGGCTCGATGATCACCTGTGCGGGCTCAAAAGGAGCTGGAAGCGTGCACGGCACGCCCTCCGCCCTAAGCCGCCTTAATGCTGCGATCGTCGGGCAATTCATGAGCGAGGCTTGCACGACTTGGGCGATGTCACTTTGGCCAAACGGCTGATTGCGCGCTTCCGTAAAGTCAGGCCAGGGTGCGTCGATGGCCAGCGCGCGCCGCACGCTCTCCCATTCGCGTTCGCTGTAACAAGCAATCACCAACCATCCGTCAAGCGCGCGATAGAGGGCATTCGTCGGCGCGTGGCCACGTTGCTCGTGGTCGAGCGGAAAAGTCTCGGATTTGCGCTCACGGTGGCCGTGCACATCGGACATCGCGAGCAGCCCCGCGCCAGTCTGTGGAACTTCCAGATATTGTCCCAGGCCACTGCGTTCGCGCTCGACTAGCGCCGCGAGCACCATCGCCGTGGAGGTGAGGCCGCATCCGTAGTCCATATGAGTCAGGTAATGCTCGGGCGGATTACCCTGACCTCCGGTGCGCGAGAGCATGCCGGTGATTGCCGAATGGAGCGGCTCGAAAGTCGGTAGCCGCGACCATTCCCCGCTGTTGCCATAACCGGAGGAATGGCAATAGACGAGGCGCTGATTAAGCTCGCGCAGTTGCTCCCATCCCATACCGAGGCGCTCCATCGCACCGAGGCGCATATTGTGGTGAACTACGTCGGCTCGCTTGACTAGTTCATGGACAATTCGGCGGCCTTCTGCGCTCTTGAGATCGATTGCGATGCTTTCCTTGCCGCGCTGCACGCCTAGAAAAATGCTCAACTGCGGACCACGCATCGGATCGCCGCCATACTCTTCGACTTTGATCACGCGCGCCCCGAGGTCGGCAAAAAGCCGATTGGCGAATGGACCCGCCATGTAGGCGCCGAAATCGAGCACCAGCATTCCGTCCAGCGGCCCAATACGAGAAACCAGTGAAGAGGATTGAGGAACGGGAGAACCTCGTCCGTTTAGCCCGGATTGCTCCTTTTCTTTTTCTCGTTGGTCGCTTCTCGCTGCTAAAATCTCACGGTTGTGTTCTCCTGGTGCAGGGATTGCGCGCCGCAATTCAATTGGCGTACGGCTGTACTTGGCGAGCTTGCCTAATTGGCGTTGACCGTCGGGCAGAATATCGGTCAGCCCGTTCGCTTCGATCTGGTTGAGCCAGAGGGCGTCGCCGGGTTTGAGCGCCGGCATGCAGCAAACGTCGGCTTTAGCCAGAGTATCACACCAATATCGCACGGGTTTGCTTTTGAAGGTGCGGTCGAGATGGCTCCACAAATCTGTGGCAGCCGCCGGCTCCATCGGAATCCCGAGCACGTGCAGGCCCGCCTTCTCATTCAGCAGGTCATCGCGCTCCACCACCTTTAACATGCGATCGAAGGCACCACGCGGGCCGGTATGCACCTGGATCCATTCGCCGTCGCTGCACTCGAACAGGCTGACCACGATGCGGATGTTACTGTGCCGGGTGCTGATGCGGCTGCTGGTCAGCAGGGGCGGCCCGAGTTTGTCGCCGCCCAGCCATCGCGCGTTGCTGAGGATCGCGATGCCGTCGAGCAAGGATGTGGTGACGGTCTGGCCAAAGCCGGTACGTTCGCGCTCGAGCAGTGCCCCCAGAATTCCGATTTGCAGTAGCCAGGCCGCACCGTAAATTGCGTGCGGCCAACCCAGGAAGGTCGGACCACCCTCGCGCACACCGGCCTGGAAATGCTGCATCCCGTATTGCGCTTCGATCAGTTCGCCATAAACCGGATAGCTGGTCCCGCCCTCGACTTCTACCAACTCGTTGACGGTGCGGGGATACGCTGTCAGAAGGGCAACTATTTGCCTCTCGGCCGTTCTTTCAGGAGACAGAGCCTGCCCTGAGGAGCGCTGCGATGGGCTGGCGCGTCCACGCGCCGGGTGCGTGGTCAGCGTCGCGCCGAGATCGAGCAACGCGCTCGGTTTCTGGCGCCACGGCTGCGCCGTATCAATAATTACGTCGGCGGAATTACGCAGTGACTCCCATTGCCCGTTTTGGACCTCAAACGGCCCGACCGTGACGCTCTTCTGCCCACGAAGCCACACGCGCGAGCCCGCCAGGGCACGAATCGGATCACCGCCTTCGGGCTCGACCCGGATTACCTCGGCGCCGAGGTCAGCCAGCACCATCCCGGCGATGGCAGCGGCCGGCGAACGTTCAGAGAGATCCAGGATGCGAACGAAACCATCCAGCGGTCCAGCCATGCGAACCTCCCGCCGCTCCTTCCTGCGCTTGGCGGTGGTTGCCTTGAAGGTCGAGCGGCGCACTCCTCCAGGGGCGTGTCGGCAAGCAAGCGGAATAAGAGCGATGCTTTAGGTTATCCAACCTCGGTCTTGAAATCTGATTCTGAGTTGCTCCGCAATCGCGTCGGCAGTAGCCTTGGCTCTCCCCTCCAGCGCATTCCTCCCACTGGTCTCCCCCAAAATTTTCGTGCCTCCCGCGACTATGAGGCCGATGGGATTGCCGGTAGCGATAGTCACGGCGGCGGGCACGACAAGCCCGGGGGTTTTGCTGCCGGACGAGGTTAAGGTGCCGGAGCCGAGTCTGCGCAAACCTTGAGGGGTCATCACATAGCCCTCCACCACCGTATCCATCTCGGACGTTCCGTACCCGAATCCGATGACAAAGCGCTTGGCGGCTCCGCCGGCTTCGACCGAAACAAGGTAACCGCGGATTACCCCGTCTCCTACTCCGGGCGAAGCGCCAGGCCCGGCGCGCACCGCGTTCAATCCCATTTCTTGTATATCCGTAACCAAGTCCTGAGCGATAAGGGCGCCCAACTGGCGGCCCGTTTGAACCTGGTCTGCCGTTGGGGGCGTGCTGGGCGCACCAACGCTACCGCCGATCGAAGAGTCCCGCGGAACATCGGCAGCTGAAGCGACAAAATCATAAACCCAGATCTGGTTGGGCCGCCGCAGTCCGGCGCTCGAGACCGGTGTCTGCTGCGTCACCGTTGTTGAGGCGCATCCGAGAATCGCGGTGAGAATCCAACAACCCAGTGCTATACGGCCATTCCACTTTATTAGTGATTTCACTTCTCAATGCCCCCCAAAAAAGCACGCTCGATAAGCGTCAGGTTAATCTGCTCGGAGAGGACGAAGCTCCGCAAAAAAAGTACGTTCCAGGCACAATCCGCGCGATTGCGAATCGTCGCCTTACGTATCGTAGATCGGGTCGCCGATCTAGACGCTAGCCGCGTATCTGCTGGGCTTGCGAGAATAGTTCGCCCAGCCTCGCCAAAATGTCCGGGACGACATCGCGGCGACGGTTGCGTGTAGTCCGCCGGGCGCTCACCTTTGCAATGTCCCCTGCTGCTGCCTCCTCTCATCACGGCGGCGCATTCCTCCTGCCAGTCCACCCATTGCTGCCCCGGCGGCCGCGCCTTTACCTGCATCCCCCGCGATTGCACCTCCTACCGCTCCAAGAGCGGCTCCGCGACCTGCGCCTTTCGCGATGTGACGCCGCGACGGCTGATATCGGGTCGATGGTAGCGGAGTGGGGACGGCTGCCTGAGCAACAGTTGCGCTCGCATCGAATCCAGTCCGGGCCGGGGCGGTCGGCACGTCGTCGGATTGTCCTGCTGCGGTGAAGATTGGAGGGGCAATCAATGCGACCAGTAATGGCAAACTCAGAAGCGTCGATTCGGGCCGGGACGTTTTGAAGCGTGGCATAAATTACTCCATAGCTCGTGATTTAGTTACAATACAGATCACTCATACGAAAAATTTGCCTGCGTCAGCTGCCGGGAAAGGATTGCGGAATCTCTAATCTTATTGCCAATGGATGGCCCGAAACCAGAACTGACACGCATCGTGGCTCACCGAGTTCTGTTTCAGGCGTGCTGCGCAAGCTAGCGGATTGAATCTTTCGCTTGGTCCGGTGGGATCGCTGCTTCGAAGGCCTTTTGACGCGAAGCGGGGCTCTCAATCGTGACGGACCCGCGCGAAGCGGACGTCGGCTCGATCCTCGGCTGGGCGCGACGAGGGCGTTCACAGCCGCCCTCCGTCCTTGCGGCTGTAGTGGACGCCGGCCTTGTCGGCGACGACGACCAGATCAACGTCGGAAAAGTGCGCGCGTTCGCGCAGCGTGCGCGTTCCGATCTCGAGATAGACGGCATCGCTGTTGGAGCGGTTGACCAGATGGTGGCCGTTGGCAACGCCCGCCTTGAAGCCGGCCGCGTCGCCCGGCCGCAGCACGGTCTCGCCTTCGTCCTCGATCAGCGTCAGCTCGCCTTCAATGAGAAAGACGAACTCGTCCTGGTTCTCGTGCCAATGGCGCAGCGACGAGAAAGCGCCGGGCGTGAGCATCGTCAGGTTGACGCCGAACTGAGCCAGGCCGGCTTCATCGCCGACACGCTTGCGCGAACGACCGGCGACCAGCTTGTCGTGCGGCGGCGGATAGCCGCCGCGCGCGACGAACGGCAGAGCAGTGACGTCGATCTTCGGCATGGTCTCACATCCTTTCGATCACGGTGGCGGTTCCCATGCCGCAGACTCGCACGCCGCGAGTCCGCTGGGAGTCCTGAAGGGGATTCAACCGTCAGACCTGATCCACTAGGCACCTGAGCTCGAGCGCCGTCCCCAACATTGCCAAGGCGGGAACGGTTGTCAGAGGCGGCACAGAATTCTAACGTGAGCCCTACCGCAGCGGGCTCTTGAATGCAATCGAGCGACGCGAAACCTCATCGGAAGGCTCCACAAGCGAGCGGGGAGCATGAGAGGTCTAACGTTGCATCAAAATCACGGTTGGCGCAATCGCTATTTTATGCTTCCGAACTTTTTTGTCGCGGCGTATGTTGCGAATAGCTCCAGGATTCGGGCGCCGTCGCCGCATTGCGGCAGGTTTACGAGGTAGCCATGCTACAGGGAATAACACGCATCCCGCCGATCGACGTCGAGACTCTCCCTGACGACTTACGCGAGGTACTCGAGGAACAGCGGGAGCGCTACGGCGCTCCCCTCTATCCGTACCTCTTTTATGCGCGGAACTCAGCATACTTCCGCGCTGCCCAGGCGATGTGGGCAGCCCTCCAGCAAGACACGAAGCGCGTACCCGGCACGCTTAGAGCGCTACTCAACCGTCGCGTTGCCTGGTGGAATCTCTGCGAGTTCTGAATGGACTCCAACGCTGCCGTCGGCAGCAGACTCGGCGTCCCGACGGAGAAGATCGAGGCACTCAATGACTATGCGAAGAGCCCCCTTTTCACCGATGCGGAGAAGGTGGCGCTGGAATACGCAGACGCGATGACCGACACGCGCCGCGACGTCGAAGACGAACTGTTCGTGCGCCTGCAAAGCCATTACGATGACGACACCATCGCGGAGCTGACGATGATCATCGCGTGGGAGAACGCGTCCTCGCGCTTCAACCGGGCATTCCGCATCCGGTCCCAGTGCTTCTGGAAGCGGTGACCTACCAGCCGCACGAGACTAAGATTGTGGCCGGAACACACAAGACAAAGCGGCGCTGAACGCTCCAAGTGCAGAAATCGCAGCATACGTATGCATTACCTGTAAAAGAGAGAGGGCGTTGTCGTGAAGTCCACATCATGCTGGAAGAACAGACATAAGAAGTGTGGTGGATGGAGACACGAGTTAGGCAAGCGTACTAGGTGTACGTGCGATTGTCACTTTCCCGAACAGCCTGTGTTTGGACGCTCTCGTAAGTTGCAAGAGTTGTTGAATCGCTCAGACCTGGTAATGACACATGCTCGAGTAGTAGTGGCTGACAGCAGGCTGAAGAAATTGAATTCTTGAGAGCATTTCCAGACGAAGTGTCCGTGTTCCAGCTTCCCATGCCGGCGAAGCGATTGTCGTGAACTGTAGCTGGACTTTTCCCCACCTTAATCAGTGCTCTTGACGCCGTCGGGTGAGTTGCGTTTTATGCAACCCGGGGCACGCGAGCCTGATGGCGTAGCCGCCAACTTTTATCAGATTCTGTTCGCTGCCGGACGAGCGCCGTTACCGGAATGCGGATTATCGCACGCAGGGGCACGGCCCATTGTCGTGGTGGTCCCCAACGAGCCGACGCTGACTGCTCAGAGTTTGTTGCAATATGTTCGGCTCCATTTAATCATTACTGTGCTTTACCGCTTACATCGCATCCTGTTTTACCGCCGCGAATGAGGGGAGACATGGCGGAGCACAGCGATTCAGTATTATTCCAACGCATCTTTGTCGGGCGGGAGGCTGAACTTCTCGAACTCCGGCAAGGACTGATGGACATGCTCGCAGGAACGGGACGCTTGTTCCTTATCAGCGGCGAGCCGGGAATTGGCAAAACGCGCTTGGCCGAGGAACTCGCAACAGAAGCGCGGGTTCGCCGCGTGCGCGTGGTTTGGGGGCGATGCTGGGCGGGTGATGGCGCGCCGGCTTATTGGCCATGGGTTCAAGTCGTCCGGTCCTGCCTCAGCGATGCTCACAGTACTCGCATCGACGAACTGGTTAAACCCGGGGCGCCGCAGGTGGCGGACCTGCTGCCGGAAACAAATCAGGTGCGACGATCATCTGCGGTCGCTCCAAGGCTGCATGCTGTGCCCTCAGCCGATCCCGAGGAAGCGCGGTTTCGGCTTTTCGATTCCGTCGCTCGTCTGCTCAATAGTGTCGCGGATGCGGAACCCGTAATGATCATCCTCGACGATCTTCAAGAAGCTGACCAGCCCTCGCTCTTGATGCTGCGGTTCATCGCGCGCCAGCTCAAAGAAGCCCGGGTCTTGATCGTCGGGAGTTATCGCGAGGCAGAGGTACGTGATTCCCCAGCGTTGAGCCGCCTGATTGGAGAGATTGCTCGGGACGGTCATCAGGTTCTCTTGAGCGGCCTCAAAGATTCGGAAATCGCGTCATGGTTGCAGTTGCGTGGCGGCGTGGACGTCAGTCCAACGATGATCAGTGCGCTGACTGGGGTGACCGGCGGCAACCCGCTGTTTATCGATGGCATGCTCCGGATGCTGGCGGCCGAGGGCCAGGAGCTAAGTAACGGCCAGCTGATGATTCGCGAGCTCCGCCTTCCCGAGAATGTCCGGCAGACGATTCGTCACCGTCTGAGCTTCTTATCAAAGCAGGCGAACGAAATCCTCTCGATCGCCGCGGTTATCGGCCAGGAATTCGAGTTCGAGTGTTTGCGGACAGTAGCTGGCAGCAGCACCGCCGTGATCATCGAAGCCCTCAATCAGGCTCGACGGGATAGCTTGATTAATCCGGTACTGGCCGGAGGTGTGAGCTATCGGTTCGCCCATGATCTGATTCGCGACACTATCTACGATGGTCTGCCGGCGGTCGCCCGTGCGAGTTTGCATCTTAGGATCGGCCAGGCGCTAGAAGCGATTCATCAGTCAAATTTAGAGCCCCATCTGGCCGAGTTGGCTCATCATTATTGCGAATCGCTGACTATTGGCGATGCGGCGAAGGCGATTGACTATTCAATTCGGGCGGGTGAGGCCGCGCAGGCGGTATTTGCGTACGAACAAGTCTCTACACACTGGCGGGCGGCGCTTGCCCTGATGGAATCTCACGAGGTCGAAGGCGCACGACGTGCCGATTTGCTTCGCAAAATTGGCGTCTTGATTTTTTATACTTCCGACTACCCGGAAGGAATCAAGTTTCTCGAGGCCTCTCTCAAGCTTTGCACGACAGTAGGCAATCCTCACATGACTGCCCTGGCTCGCGCTGAACTGGGGTTAGCCCGCGGTACTGGAAGCAGTTTCGGTCTCCATATCAGCGTTCCCCAAGCGTTGATGCATTTCAGAGAGTCAGAAGCCCTGCTGACCAATGAAGAAGAGCCGCTAACGCTTGCGAAGGTTTACCTCGGGATTGCACGGACTGCTCTTGAGGCCTTGGAACCGGAACTGGGCTTAAGCGCCGCAAGGCGCGGAATGAGGCTGGCCGAGCGATTGCAGAATCCGGCTCTTTGGAATCTTAATGCTGCTTACGGTGCTAGCCATTTGATGGTGATTGGCAGGCATGCCGAGGCGGAACCACTGCTCGATCGCGCCCGGAAAGGAGCCTTCGCAGTCCACGACCCAGAGCAATCGCGAAGCATGCTTTGGTCAGTCGGTTTCTACTACATGTTGATGCGCGATCCGCGCGAGGCTCGGCAACTGTTTCGTCTCGCTCTGGAGAGACCGGGGCTATCCGCCCATCAACATGCTGTTGATTCGCAATTCCTCGGGCTCACGGAAATGTTTGTGGGCAACCTAGCGGAGGCACAGAGGCTTGCCGATAGATACGGAACAAACGCTCAATTCCGCTCCCAGATTGCATTCCGGATAGGGGATTTCGAAGCCACACGGCAAAGCCAACTCGAGTTTATCGAGTACTCGCGAAAAGTGGGCAACACCTGGAACGAATGCAACGCTTTCTGCCACTTAACCAACGTGCTGCTCACTATTGGCGATTACGACGCGGCAGAGGTCTCGCTCGCACAAACTTTCATGGGTTATCGTCCGGAGCATGTGTATATGGAGATTCGCACACGCCCTCAGGCGGCGCTGCTCGCGGTGCAGCGGGGCGACTATCGGAAGGCACTGGAGCACCTTGAAGTTTGCCGCCGAATTTTCAAACTGGGAGAGAATTGGCGAGGTTTGGCGGGGTTCGTTGAACGCGCCGAAGCCGCGGTAGAGGCTCGCACCGGCCAACTCGAACACGCGAATCATCGCTTCGAGAAGGCGATCGGAAACTTCAAGCGATATTCATTGTTGTGGGAAATTGCGGACACTTTTCATCTTTGGGGGTCCTCCTTAATCGAAGCAGGCGAGCGGGTGGCGGCGCTTGAGAAGTTCGATGCCGCAATCGACATTTACCGCCGCCACGTCGCCGGACAGCGATGGATCGACCGCGTAGCGGAAGATCGGCGGAAAATCTCCGATAGCGCAATGCGGGAGAACGATCGGGCTTCCGAACCTCACACACATGCTGCCCGCTGCTCCTTTTGCCAGGAAGGCGACTATTGGGCCATTTCATTCGCCGACAAAACCATTCGAATGAAAGATGCAAGGGGCTTTCATTACCTGGCCTACCTGCTCCGCCGTCCCGGCGTCGAAGTGTCCGCCGCCTATCTTGCGGCATCAAAAAACCATCCAACATACATGGCGAGCACGCCAGGTGACGACAAACATTGTGCTATCCGTTCCGATCTCGGCGATGCCGGTCCTCACTTGGACGCACGCGCCAAGGCCGACTACTCACGAAGAATCAAGGAATTGCACGCCGAGCTTGCTGAGGCGGAACGCTTCAACGATATTGGCCGCGCTGAGCGTAACCGGCTTGAGATTGAAGTGCTGGCAGCCCAACTGAAAGCTGCGTCTGGTCTTGGTGGCATCGATCGGAAAGCAGCTTCGCACGCTGAGCGCGCACGTTCGGCGGTTTCAAAAAGAATTCGCTTCGCGATCCGGCAGATCCAAAAATCGAGCCCTGCTCTGGGCGACCATCTCAGCAGAGCTATCCGCACCGGATATCACTGCATCTACCAGCCGACCGCAAGTATTAACTGGCAATTCTAAGGCGGCGCGCTCCGTTCCCTGCCGTGTCCCAGATGGGACACGCAAAGTCCCGCATTACTAATGGCACAAATGCGGCAGCGATCAGCGCCGACAAATGTCGAGGGAGGGACATTTATGTTTCAACGCGGTTCGAGGCTTTTCGCACCAATTACATTTGTTCTGTTCATATTACCCGCAGTGGCTCGCGCGTCGGTAAGTTGCACAATATCAGCGATCCAGGCGCTCGCACCCACTGCCACTACCATTACGTCGGCAACCGAACAGTCGAGCCCCGTTCAATATTGCGACGTCCTGGGCTATGTAACCACCACGAACCTCAACAAGGACTTGTTCGAATTGGCGCTTCCGGACGCCTGGAACGGAGGATTCATTTTTGCCGGAAACGGCGGCTATGCGGGCAGTTTCGATACGGCCGAAATTCCGGTGAGCGTTTTCGCTTCGGTCGGCGCCGCCGGAGCGATTACAGACACAGGTCATGAAAGCTCCTCGTCAGATCCAGAGAGCGACGCCAGTTTTGCTTTGAATAATTCTGCCGCTGCCGATGATTGGCTATATCGCTCGGTTCACGTCGTTACGGTGGCGAGTAAAGCTATCGTGCAAGGGTACTACAACCAAGCCCCTGGCTCATTGTTTTTTGGATGTTCCACTGGCGGGCGTCAGGCGATGGTTGAGGCCGAGCAGTACCCGACCGATTTCAACGGGATAATCGCTGTCGCGCCTGCCCTGGGTAACTGGCCGGGCGGCTTCAATTGGAACTCCGAGCATGTCACGGCTGGGCCAGATAACTTCATACCGCCGGATAAAATCGCACTGCTTGATAAAGCGGTCTTGCAGAGTTGTGACGGCGTCGACGGAGTGGTGGATGGTCTGATTCAAGACCCGCGCGCCTGCAACTTCGATCCGGCGAGCCTACAGTGCCCGGGTGCAGATGCTCCCACCTGTCTCACCGCTGGTCAGGTAGCAACTGCCAAGGCAGTTTATAAGGGCGCCAACAAAGTGTACCCGGGGTATACGCAGAGCGATCCTGACAGCGACAATGGTTGGTCGCCCTGGATTACCGGGCTGGCAGCGCCGGATGCGCTGGGGACCTCGGAGCCATGGAGCTCGCCCGCCAATGCACCAGGACAGTTCGTTCTTCAGGACCAATTCCTCAAATATCTGGTCTTCAACGACCCCAACTTCAACTCTCTAACATTTAATTTCAACGACCCCAATCAATTGGCGCTACTACAAGCAGTGGTGACGCGCAAAGGCGCGGATGGGACCAATCCAGATCTAACTGGATTCAAGCAAAATGGCGGGAAGCTGGTCATCTACCAGGGGTGGAGTGACGCCACCGTCACGCCGCTCGAAACGTTGCAAGTCTACAAGGACATTGCAAACCAGATGGGTGGTATTACAAAAACACAGCAATTTGCTCGCCTGTTCATGATGCCAGGCATGCAGCATTGTGGCGGCGGGCCGGGACCTAACAACTGGGATGCTTTCACGCCTCTGGTGAATTGGCTGCTGAACGGCGTCGCACCGAATCAAATTACGGCCTTCCATTTCCAGAACGATGACCCAAGCACTGGGGTGGTAACCCGCAGTATGCCTGTTTGCGCGTACCCCAACCAAGCAAAATACATCGGGGGCGACGTGAATCAGGCATCGAGTTGGACGTGTCCGGGTGGCAATTGATAAGCCTGCTATCAGCGCGCAAGGGCGGCCGGCTTCGGCGACACGGCAACATATCGCATCAAGCGCCAGGCCGGGGCTGGTCGCCCTGCCCCATTTCGAGTCGACGCTTCAGAGATCCAGATTACGGTTGATCTCACGGAACTGGAGCATGCGTCCGGACCACCCGCAAAAATCTGGGCACGGAGCAACGAAGATCGCTTCCTCGGAGTAGACCCTGGCATAGCAGCCAAACTTTTATGCCCGGGCGATGGAGCTTAAGGTCAGGCGTCGCTTTGCGGACGGTCCGCCGGAAGCTAAGATCGCCTCGACAATACGACACCATTCATGAGGGAGATGCTGGCGTGACGTCGGGATCCAATTGTGAACTTACACGGGCCGTGCTCCGCTACCAGCGAGTTCTTCAAGCAATGCCTTAGCTTCGTTCAGATCCGGCAGGTCGAAGCCTTCGGTGAACCAGTTGTAGATTTCTGCCAACATTGCGTGGGCCTCATCGCGGCGACCCCGGCTTGCCAGCAGCCGTGCAAGACCCATGATTGCCTGGAGCTCATACATTTTCGCGCCCATGCTGCGCGAGAGCCTGAGCGCCTCGCGGAAATCGGCTTCCGCCGATTCGCTATGTCCTTGTTTCATTTTGAGTCCAGCGCGAACCCTTAGCATCATTGGCACCAAGTAGTATTCCCTGGGAGCCTGTTGCAGCGCCTCATCGATGGTTGCCATTGCCTCCACAGTTGTCCCAGCGGCCTCCTGCGACAATGCAAGGAACATTTTGTTATCGGAACCATTCAGCGTTGCCCCAATTTCGAACAGGCTGGTGATTCCCTGGCGAAGTAGCTCAACGCCTTCAGCTGCATGGTCAAGTTCTGTCCGCACCCTGCCGAGAGCACATCTCGACAACGCTGCTAGTAAGGGAAATTGATGTTTTTCCGATAGTTCGAGGGCCTGGCCCGCTAAGGCCGCGGACTGATCGTGCTCCCTCAATATGAACCTGAATCCTGCGGTTAATAGTTGTGAGAACCCCAGCTCATAAGGATTATTCGCATTCGTGGTTGCGATCATCTCTGCGATTCGCTGGCGCGCGAGAGCGGGCCGGCCAAGTATCCACGCGTTTAGTCCCGCCACACCAAAATCTTGAACAAGAATCATGCTCCACTTCCGTCTTACGGTGGGGTCGTTGGCAAGCTCCGTCTCCGCCGCGAAATGTTTCTCTACGCCACCGAGGTCGCCACAATTGAATCGCGCCTGGATTTGCAGGGAATGTGCGAGCAGAAGACTGCCGGGGCCGCCTTCCCGAAGTGCGAGCTCCAGGGTCCGGTCGGCGAGTGTAAGGATCGTATGCATGTCGTCTGCAGAGATGAGGGCGCTCATACCCGCCTGGGTCAACAATAGGACAAGCGAGGCGAGATTGCCGCTTCGCTCAGCCAGTGCCGTGGTTCGCCGCAGTGCCTGCGTAGTATCAGGAGAAGATGGCCCTGCTATCGCCCAAAGTATCAGGAAAGCCCGCTCCCGTAACCTCAGTTCTCGAAGATCACGCTCGGAGGACTGTGGCAGCCGCTCTAGCAACTCCAGCGCTCGGTAACAATTCTCGAGCCCTTCCGTGAACGCGCTGCGCTGTACCGCCTGTTGGGCGGCACGCTCCAAATAGGAAATCGTGTGTCCAATATTCCCCGCCCTTCTATAATGGTGCGCCAATTCCGTCGCAATCTCGGCGGCGCGCTCGCCCCAGGCCGTTTCCTTGCACTCCGCGATGCGGCGATGAAATTCGAGCCGGCGCCCGGGCGGCACGCGGTCATACAAAACATCACGATAAAGACTGTGCAGGAACTGAAAGGTTGCCGCCACGGTGCCGTCGGGCCATTCTTCGGTACCATGCGACTGGACAAACTGTTGGCGGCGCGAAAGCCTTACGCAACAAGACTCAATCTCGCTGACCGGCTGAGCCAGTGCCGCGGCGACTGCCGCCGCGGCAAACTCGGCACCGGCCACACTCGCCGCTTCCAGCAGAGCCTGCTCGTCTGGATGCAACCGTTCCAGATTGCGCTCGATCATTTCGACTGTGCTTGGAGGCGTATCGATTCGGTCCGTCCCGTTCGCGCCCGTTGGCTGCACAATGGCCGAACTGCCAGGAGTCTTCTGGATTGTTTTCTCTGCCAGGTAGTCAACAAGGTTGACCATGAACAGCGGATTTCCCTCAGTGTGCTGATAGATCGTGTGGGCTAACTCTTGTAACCCTTCTTGAGCGAGGGCTTCTGCGCGGTCCGGTGCATTTGACGAATGAGAGCCGACCGGATTAGCGAACCGCAAATTCAGATACTCCCTAACCGCCGCTTCACCCAGGAGCGTCAACGGTAACTCCTGACATTGGCCATGTATCTGCAATTCATGCTTGAGGTGTTTCAGCGGATGCTCTCGCACGATCACTTCCACCGGCCGATAGGTGCCCAGCACCAGCAGCGGTGCTGCTTCCTGGCGCCGCGCCACGA
>Ga0306920_100004544_pt1 | contig 17775 bp, 11 predicted proteins | sample flu12Cox44000170_FD_204666 | JGI IMG/M metagenome (GOLD analysis project Ga0306920, IMG submission 204666) | Lab enrichment of tropical soil microbial communities from Luquillo Experimental Forest, Puerto Rico - flux4day.12C.oxic.44.000.170 (v2)... | ecosystem: Environmental > Terrestrial >... | reverse complement strand
TGCACGGCTGAGCAGCGAGGCTGAGGGGTTGCGCGGCGAGGTGGCGCGGCAGAGCAGCGAGGCTGAGGGGTTGCGCGGCGAGGTGGCGCGGCAGAGCAGCGAGGCTGAGGGGTTGCGCGGCGAGGTGGCGCGGCAGAGCAGCGAGGCTGAGGGGTTGCGCGGCGAGGTGGCGCGGCAGAGCAGCCAAGTCGAGACCGCGCGGAAGGCTGCGGAACGGGCCTGGGAGGATTTCAGAACCGCGTCCGCCCGGGCATTCCGTGCCGAGGAGGAGACGGCAGATTTTCGCGCGCGTGCCGAACGGGCCGAAGCCCGTGGCCTGCGGATCGAAACCGAGGCCGGCAAAGAGGCTGCCCGTGCCGCCGAGCTGGAACGGGCCTTGACGCAGGTCCAGGCCGACCTCCACGGCGTGCTCGGATCGACGGCCTGGCTGGCGACATGGCCGCTTCGTGTCGTCGGGCAGCGGCTCCCCTATCCGCTACGGCGCGCCGTGCGTGGCGGCGCAAAGCTAGGCTGGTGGACGGTGACGATGAAGCTGCCGCGCAAGCTTCGGGAGCGCCAAGATGCGGCACGGGCGAGCCGCCAGATCGCGCACGAGCCCGCGGCACCGACCGAGACCGAGCTTCCGACCAAGCCGTCGTTGGCGTCCCCGATCGCAGAAATCGCCACGGGCACCGCTATTCGCGCCCGACCTGACCGGCAGATGCACGCGCCTCTGCTCGTCTATGTTTCAGGCGAGCCGGACACCCCGGGTCACCACTACCGTGTCATACGCCCGGCCATGGCCGCGGAGTCGCTCGGCGCGCGCACTTCCTGGATGCGCGTCGAGGAAATCGCCGTGCGCGTGGGAGAGATAGATGCCGCAGACGCGCTCGTAATTTGGCGAGCGCCGTGGGACGAGCGAGTTGCCGCGGCGGTGAACGCCGCTCGACGAAGCGGTGCCAAAATCGTATTCGACGTGGACGATCTGATGATCGCGCCCGAGCTCGCCCGACCCGAAATCATCGACGGCATGCGGACGCACGACCTGACCGAGGCAGTGGTCGGGGAACACTTCGCGGGGATTCGGCAGACGCTGATGGCGGCCGATTTAAGTCTCGCGACCACTGAGGAGCTGGCGCAGCACATGCGTCGCATGTTCGTACCGACGTTAGTGCTGCCCAACGGCGTGGATCACGCAACCATTGCCGCGTCCCGTCTCGCTGCTCGCCGTCGGGCGGCCGGACCGCATGATAATCTGATACGTATTGGCTACGCTGGAGGCTCCCGGACCCACCAGCGCGACTTTGCGATGTGCGCCAATGCCGTCGCCGCTGTGCTGCGCGCGCGGCGGGAGGCCCGTCTTGTCGCTTTCCGTTCCGCTGACGGTTCGTTGCCTTGCCTAGACATCGACGAGTTCCCGGCATTTGACGGTTTGGAGAATCAGATCGAGTGGCGCAACTTCGTGCCCCTAGAGCGCTTACCGGAAGAAATCGCACGCTTTGACATCAACCTAGCACCACTCGAGGTTGACAATCCATTCTGTGAGGCCAAGAGCGAGCTTAAATTTTTCGAAGCGGCGCTGGTGGACGTGCCGACGATCGCGTCACCGACAGGCCCGTTCCGCCGCGCTGTTCGACATGGCGAGACCGGGTTCCTGGCTGCAACCGCCGCCGAGTGGCGCGATGCACTCCTGCAGCTGGTTGACGACGCTCAGCTGCGCTGCCGAGTCGCAAAGACGGCCCGGCGCGAGGTATTGTGGCGTTTCGGGCCGGAGCGGCGGGCTGAGCTAATGGGCTCGCTGTTGGATTTATTGCACGGCGGGCGCCGAGCGGCCAGTGCGTTCGCGCTGGAGGTCCGGTGTCGTGATGCTCAACTCCCCGAGCCGCGCCTTCCCGACTGCGAAATCGTCTTCGCAGTAGACTGCCTCGCCTCCGCCGAGGTGACCATCATTGTACCGCTTTACAACTATGCTAACTATGTGGAAGAGGCGCTGGAGTCGGTTCGGGCGCAAACATTGGCCGCGCTCGATCTGATCGTAGTTGATGACCGGTCGACAGACGAATCGCTTGCGGTAGCGCTGCGTTGGCTGGAGGCAAACGCAGCACGATTTAGCCGCGTTCTATTATTGCAAAACACTACTAATATGGGTTTAGCAGCCACCAGAAATGCCTGCTTCGATGCTGCAGAAACGCAATACGTGTTTGCGCTTGATCCTGATAACCGGCTGCTCCCGGATTGTGCGGCCGCGTGCCTGCGCACCGCTCTCGACACCGGAGCTGCAATCGCCTATCCGGTCATCCAGCGGTTCGGCACGGAATCCTATCTGATGGGCGATGCGGATTACGATCCCGTGCGATTGATGAGCGGGAATTACATCGATGCCATGGCGCTGATCTCCAAAGCCGCTTGGGTTGCTGTCGGCGGTTTTGATCGCGGACAGGGCGGGTGGGAAGATTTTGCCCTTTTGTGCCGATTTGCTGAGCGCGGCTTTTGGGGAGCGCGGGTACCCGGTGGTCCGCTCGCAGAATACCGTGCGCATCCGGCCTCGATGATGCATGTCTCGGATTCGCAGCCGAAAGTTATGCGCGGGATGATGGATGAAATCACCGCCGACCATCCCTGGCTGCGGCTCGTCTGTCCCTCGGCCGAACCCGAGCTCTCGACGTCAGACCGCGATCTTCCTCCGGCGGTAGAAAAGCCGAGATTCGCGCCGTTATGCGCAGAGCTTTTGCATGCTCCTGTTTCAAAAGTGCCAGAGCCCAAAGCGACCCAGAAGCAATCCCGCTCGGAAATATTGCTGGCGTCGATCTCCAAGGACGCCAAGATCTTGGAAGTCGGTCCCGGCTACGGACCTGTCGCTCCCAAATCGGCGGGGTGGAAGACCAAAACGCTGGACCACACAACGCGGGAAGGTCTGGTCGCGAAGTATACGGGGCAGCCGGGAGTTGATGTCGCCCGCATCGAAGAGGTCGATTTTGTTTGGAACGGCGGGAAGCTCTCTGATGCGGTCCCTGTCGACGAACAAGGCACTTTCGACGCCGTCATCGCCAGTCACGTCATCGAGCACATGCCTGACTTCGTCGGTTTTCTAAATTCTATCGAGGTGTTAGTTAAAGTAAATGGCGTTTTAACCCTCGCCGTTCCAGATAAACGCTACTGCTTTGACTATTTTCGCCCATTAGCAACGACAGGACAAATACTTGAGTCTCACCGGGTGACGCGGTCACGACACGTTCCACAATTGACTTTCGATTTTGCAGCTTATTTAGCGGAAAATGATGGTCGCATCGCTTGGGGACAGCATCCCGTGCAGGAGCTGCGCCTTGTCAATTCACTCGAGGCCGCTGAGAGCTTGGTGCAAGCCGTCGGCGACACCGAAGAGTACGTAGACATACACTCCTGGTGTTTTGTGCCCGCCAGTTTCGAATTGATTCTTCTAGAACTGGCGATCCTTGGTAAGACGGATCTTCGGGTTGAGCGAATTACCGCATCCGATGGATGTGAGTTTCTCTGTTGGTTACGGCGCGGTGGCAAGGCGGCTGTTGCGTCGTTGCCGGAAGCAGACAGGGCAGAGGCCCGGCTAGCGCTTCTTAAGCGCACTGTGTTGGATATGAAAGTGCAAGCGGATTGGTTACTCGCTGGCGACCCTCGGTTAGCGAGCGCGCCGCCAGCCGTACCTCCGCAATTAATAAACGCAGCCGGTAGGCCAGTGGTGACAGGACGGATGCTGCAACCAGCAGAATCTTGCAACGAGGCAGTTCCCCGGGAAGCGGATGCCCCTGTCCCTGCGACAACGCGAGTGCTGCGACCGTCTGATGGCAGTTCCAGGTTGGCCCATTTATTGCCGCTACTCCGCTGCCCCGAGACTAGACAGCCCCTCGTCCTCTCTCCCAGCGGCGACGCTCTAATTTCCGAAGATGGCTCGCGGCGCTGGCCCCTGGTGATGGGCCGCCCAGTGCTCTTCCCAGGACTAGACGCACCCGTCATCAACTCTGACGCACACCTCAGCAATCCGCTGCCCGCGACGGCGCTCTCGATGATAGGCAACACGCCGGGTCCGATTCTGCACTTGAGCGCTGGTGGCTCGGCGGAGCGGTTCGAGCACGTCATCGAAGTGGATGCGGCGGTATTCCGGCACACCGACCTTATCTGCGACGCGCATCGCCTACCCTTCGCCGATCGGGTATTCGACGCGGTAATTGCGCTCAACGCCTTTGAACACTACCGGGATCCGCATACTGCAGCGCAAGAGATCCTGCGTGTGCTGAGACCCGGGCGCCGCGTGCTGATCCATACTGCGTTCTTGCAACCATTACATGAAGCGCCTTGGCACTTCTATAACTGCACACGCTACGGGCTCGAGGCTTGGTTTGAGGACTTTGAGATCGAGAAGCTGCACGTATCGCCGAACCTTCACCCGGGATATTCTTTATCTTGGCTCGCGTCAGAGTGTGAATTAGCGCTGCGCTCATGCGTGTCGAATTCGGATGCGGATATTTTCCTTGATGCGCCGTTGCATCGGCTCATATCGCTCTGGCGCACGCCCGAAAGCAGCAGAGCTGGGGAGCCGATCTGGAATAGCTTGGCTGCCCTGCCCCAGCACATACAAGAAGGGCTTGCAGCGGGTTTCGAGTTCATCGGACGCAAGCCTGTCGTCTGAATCTAACCTCGAGAATGTCAGGCTGGATACGGATGGAGTACCCCGTGATCGGGCTGAAGGTTTCCAGGCGCTGGAGGATTTTTATACGGGATTGACTTTATATTGACCAATCCTTACCTCCACCCGATCTCGCGCGGTTGGTGACCGCCACATCCGAGCTACACAGCGTTGAGCCCAATCCAGCCGGGAAGGCAGCGGTCAGCCCACCCGATCCTCGTATCGCGTCCCAGCTCTCTCGATGTCACGATTTCGCTGCGTGATGGATGGAAATGTCGTCGTGCGGCTCGAGCGCACTGATATAGCGTCGCAAGCGGTTGGAACGCCTAGTACGTGCCTTTATTGCGCGAAGGACTGGATAGCATTGGTTGGCGATTCATAGCCTGGCCTGCGGCAGCCGCTGTTGCGGGCGGAGACAATCATTCAGCGCGTCTGCTAGTGGAATCGCGAACTCGTCCTAGACGGCGTAGTGCATCCCCAACCGGTGCAGCCAAGGGCTTCCGCCGGCGCACGCGCGATCGCGGACACAGCTTTCACTGTATCGGGCCACCAATCGGGCTGCATTGGGTGACCGGAGGCCGGCGCAAGGCCCAAAAGGCGATGCAGCGGCAGAGATAGGCGGCGATCGACAAAACGAGGGCGAGCCGGTAGCTGCCGGAGAGATCGAAAATCCAACCAGCATGACCCCGCGGCGGAACCGAGGCCACTGCCGATCATGATCACGCCGAGGATGGTTCCGAGCTGACGGCCGGGAAAGAGGTCGGCGGTCTTCGCCGTGATCGCCGGGCCGCGGGCACCCCAAGTGAGCCCGAAGAAGCAAGCGTGAAGCCACAACAGCCAGCCTTCGTGGGGCGCCAAACTGCTCTCACCGCTGACTGCTGCAAATCGGCCGTCGACCGCGGCATCCACCGGGCTTGCTAGAGTGCTTGGGATCTGTCTCGGCTTTCGCCGAGGAAATGAGTACTCAGTCTTGTCCAGCGGTTGACGGGAGAGCCGAAATCAGTTATCGGTTTTCTTACCACATTTTATTTTCTGAGATTCCGCGTAAAACACAGAATCCTTCCAGATATGATCAAACGCAGCAGGGTATAGCATGCAAATTCTGAAGACGAAAATCGCTGGCATCAAGCTGCTCAAGCCGGTTCGTCATACCGATACTCGAGGGTTTTTTTCTGAAGTCTTCAAGGAACATTTACTTAGACAAAATGGGATTGACATTCACTTCGTGCAAGACAACCACTCGTTATCGGTCAACAAGGGGGTCGTTCGCGGTCTCCACTTCCAGATCCCGCCGTTTGCTCAAGCAAAGCTGTTGCGGGTGACTGCGGGCGCGATTTTCGATGTCGCAGTCGACATGCGCTGGGGTTCACCGAGCTTTGGTCGCCATTTCGCAGGAGTGCTGAGCGCCGCCGACTGGAACCAGATCTTCATACCGGAAGGGTTCGCCCACGGTTATTGCACGCTGAAGCCGGATACTGAAGTCATTTACAAAGTAAATGCCTATTACTCACCCGAACACGACCGTGGCCTCCTGTGGAGCGATCCCGCTCTCGGCATCGCTTGGCCGGTGTCGGTAAACGAAGCGCTGGTATCCGACAAGGATCGAACGCATCCGGTTCTGTCTCATTTGCCGCGATATTTTCTTTATGAAGCGCCAGGCAATCCCTGAGGTTGAGTGCGATGAAGGGAATCATTCTCGCCGGTGGCTCAGGTACTCGGCTCTATCCGGTGACCTTGGCGGTCAGCAAGCAGCTCCTGCCGGTCTACGACAAGCCGATGATCTATTACCCGCTGACGACCTTGATGCTCGCGGGCATTTATCAAATCCTTGTCATCACGACCCCAACAGATCGCCCGCGGTTCGAGGCGCTGCTCAAAGACGGCAGCCAATGGGGCTTGTCGATTGCCTATGCCGAGCAGCTGCAGCCCAATGGGCTCGCGCAGGCCTTTCTGGTCGGGCGCGACTTCATCGGCGACGACAACATCGCCCTCGTTCTTGGCGACAACATCTTCTATGGCGATGGCTTGTCGGCGATCTTGCAGCAGGCGGCGCAGCACCGTTCCGGCGCCACCGTCTTCGCCTACCAGGTCCGCAGCCCCGAAGCTTATGGGGTGGTCGAGTTCGACGCGCACGGCAAGGCGGTTTCGATCGAGGAGAAACCGCGGCAGGCGCGGTCGCTTTGGGCGGTCACCGGGCTCTATTTCTACGACGCCGAGGTTACCGAGATCGCGGCCGGCCTCAAACCCTCGGCACGCGGCGAGCTCGAAATCACCGATGTCAACAGCATCTATCTTGAGCGCGGGCTGCTGACGGTCGAGAGGCTGGGGCGCGGCTATGCCTGGTTCGATACCGGGACCCACGAATCCTTGCTCGAGGCGGCCGAATTTGTCCGTACAATCGAGATGCGTCAGGGCCTCAAGATCGCCTGCGTCGAAGAAGTCGCCTATCACATGGGCTACATCGATCGCGAGCGTCTCATGAGGCTGGCGCGACACCTGGGCAGAGGAGACTATGCCCGCTACCTTGAAAGGCTACCTGCGATCGGCTCCTAGTGCCGAGGCGGATTCAGGAGTGCAGGAGCGCAGTTGGGTTCGGCCCCACACCAAGCCGGAATCCGAGGAACATTGGTCTAAATGAAAGTCCTGGTGTTCGGTGCGGGTGGGCAGATCGGCCGCGAGGTATGTCGTGCGGCCTGGCCTCCTCGCTACGCAGTCTTGCCGCTTGACGAAGCCGCGGTCGATATCGCCAAAAGCGCTGCCGTCACCGCGATGATGGCACGCGAGAGGCCGGATCTGGCGATCAATCTTGCCGCCTACACGGCTGTTGACCGGGCCGAAAGCGAGCCGGAAGCCGCTTGGTCCGTCAACTGTGCAGGGGCAGCGCACGTTGCGGTTGCTTGCGAGGAAAGCGCGACACCGCTCATTCACTTGTCGACGGACTATGTGTTCGACGGGCGCAAAACAGGAGCCTATCTGGAGGACGATGCGGTCGGCCCGCTCAATGTCTACGGGCGCAGTAAGGAAGCCGGCGAACGCGCGGTGCGAGCGGCTCTGGCGCGGCACGTGATCGTCCGCACGGCGTGGGTGTTCGGCGCGTATGGGGCAAATTTCGTCAAAACGATGCTACGAGTCGGAACCGAGCAACCGGTCTTGCGCGTCGTCGCCGACCAGCGCGGACGTCCGACCGCCGCAGCCGATATCGCGGCCGCGCTGGTGGTGATCGCCGAGCACATCGAGAGAGGCGAGACGAAGTGGGGCACCTATCATTTTGTGGGCTCCGGCAGCGTCAGCTGGTGCGGCTTCGCAGAGGCGATCTTCAATCTGGCAGCCCCACAACTGACGGCCTGTCCGCAGATTGAGGCGATCACTACCGATCAATACCCGACGCCGGCCCGCCGTCCGATGAACTCGGTCCTCGATTGCCGGAAGATCGAGGGCGCCTTTGGGATCCATCCCTCGCCATGGCGGGAGAGGTTGGCGAACGTGATCGGGGAAGTGCTCGGCGACACCCGGATAAAGGGTTAGCGAACCCCGCGGCGCTGCAACAGTTCGTAACGCCGCTGGTGTCGAGCGATGGCACCCAGCCGGGTCTGCCGATCAAGCGCAGGCGCTGCCGGAGACACATGAACACCACCTTGTTCGCTGCGTTCAGCGTGCTGCGTTCAGCGTGCTGTATGTAACTTAAAGGCGTCAGGCAGATTCGCCGGTGCTGCTGCTCCTCGACGGTGGCCTTGGTAAGACCAGGCGTGTCAAGCCGCCACATCTCAGCGGCTTCGTAGCGGTCGCGGGCCTAGGCCCAGAGCTAGTCACGGGCCTAAGCACGACCGTTGATGACGATCTTCGTGAGGCGAGCGCGCCCCCGGTCTCATCGCGCGGATACTCGTTGTGGTTGACGGTGCCGCCGAAGATGTATTGCCTAGGCTGGGCGAGAGAGTACCGGACATGGGACGGCCGACAGCGATCGGTCGCCCGCCACAGAAACGACGCTTGGAGACACCGCGACGGGTGTAGCTTTCGAGTTCGGACCGCTCGACAATCCAACGGCAGCTGGCTGAATCGCCGCGTCCTTAGTGCCGAAATCGCTCAGATCATCAGTTAACCTTGGCCCAGCCAAGACGCATAGCACGGTTGCCCTGCGGACCTTCGAGCACCACCCAACAGTCGGCCGGCATCGGGGCACCGTGACTCGAGGTGACCCCGCCGCCGTTTGGTTGCGGCGACAGAGGCATTGCTGCCAGTTATGGTGGCATTGCGCCAAGGCCGAGATTTTGGCTTAAGATAGACAGGTATGCTAATTTTGTCTCGACCGAACTCTTGGTACCACCAACTATATGAACCAGAGTGAGACCCCCGTGCCCAGGACCTCGGTCTCCGGATTTTCGGACACCACTAACTCGAGAGTGTCCGGTGCTCTCTGCCGTATGTTTATAGAGCATGAAGGTTATGCCTCCGACAAATTGGAACATTATCTTCCGATTTACGAAGCCGCATTTTCGAGATTCACTGCACGCGGGCAGCCGATTCGTCTGCTCGAAATTGGAGTGCAGAACGGAGGTTCGCTCCAGGTCTGGTCCAAGTATCTTCCGGAGGGCTCGACGATTGTCGGCGTCGATATCGATCCTGCGTGTGTTCGGTTGCCGATGGAAGCCAATATTTCTATCCGGGTCGGCGATGCGACGGATCCAGTTGCACTCGATCATATGCTGGGGGACGCTAAGTTCGATGTCATCATCGACGATGGGTCCCATCATTCGCACGATGTAATTGCGACCTTCGAGGGTTGCTTTAAACGTCTCGGTCCGAGCGGGGTTTACATCATCGATGGCTGAAGCGCGGCTTGAAGGCAGGACCCACACTGCCGCACAACCTACCCAGCAGCTTCCGGCGGAGGTAGAGATCCGTCTTGCTGAGGAGGCTCGGCGGCGGGCTGAGAGCGAGCAGCGGGCTGAGCGGGCTGAATGGCGCCTCACCGAGGAGGTCCGGCAGCGTGTTAACACCGAGCGGCGTGCCGCACAGCTGGAAGCGGAGCGCGATCACTTCCGGAGTGAGCACGACCGGTTACTGAATTCGACCTTCTGGCGTCTCACCAAGCCGGTTCGCCGGGTTGCATCAGTCTTACCACCTCGTTTAAGGCAGTACGGACGACGTGGCGCCAGAGTTGTCTATTGGCTTCTTACACCGCATCGAACGGGCGAGCGGATCGCCTATCATAGATCACAGAGGAGAACGGCTGTCTTGCTCGCCGCGTCGGCTGTTGCACTGGAGAACGCGGCGGCGCCAAGGCCGGCCCATGTGGATCAATTGGAGCCCCAGCTCGAAAAGGTGCCGACTTACGACGATGCGGATCAATTGGAGACCCAGCTCATCGCCCATGCGGGCCAATTAGAGCCCGAGCCTGAGACCCATACCGATCAATTGGGGCCCCAGCCCGAAAAGGTGCCGACTTACGACGAGCTGTTCAAGAAACGCTTTGGCGCTCTGGAGCCGCTTCGCACCTATGAGGCGCCGCATCACGGCCCGCGAGTGACGATCGTAACGGATAGCATCAACTCCGGGCGCTTTCACGGCGGCGTCGCCACAGCAATTGTTCTCGGGGCGTTGCTTGCACGGCGGTTCGACGCCGGTCTTCGCCTTGTTACACGGACCGAGCCACCGGTTGCCGAAAATATCGGCATGATCTTGCGCACCCACGGCGTGCCGTGGCCCGGTAACGTGGAGTGTTTGTATTCCCCGCCGGGTTCAGGAGGACGCGATGTGCCGATGAGCCGAGAGGATTTGTTCTTGACGACCTCCTGGCGGACTACCCGTGCCACCCGTAAGGCAGTGCCCCCTGCGCGCATCGTCTACATGGTAGGAGGTGATGAGCGAATGTTCTATCCGAGAGGCGACGAATACCTGCTATGCGCCGAAACCCTCGCCGATACAGATATCTCTTACGCAGTCAACTCTGAGATTCTGTTTAGGCATTTACAGTGCGAGGGCATGGCCCCCGGAGGCATTGCATTTGAACCAGCGTTTCCAAGCGTAGCCTATTACTCAGAGAGGCAGCCCGAAGAGCGGAGGAGTCGGCAATTCTTTTTTTACGCGCGTCCGGACAACCTCAGAAATCTTTATTGGCGAGGTATAGCAGCCATCGCCAGTGCCCTTGAGGAGGGGGTGCTCGAGCCAGAGAATTGGGATTTCTACTTTGTCGGCAAAGATTCTCGTGAACTGGTCCTGCCCGGTGGGGTGCGTCCGCAGATCATAAACGACGCACTGCGAGAGGAGTATATGAGGATTGTTCGCCGCGTGGACGTTGGTCTTTCACTGATCTATACTCCACATCTTACCTATCCGACTTTCGAGTTGGCGGCAAGCGGGGCGGTGGTAGTAACCAACCGATTCGGCGCTGCCAACATGGATTTGAACCGCTATTCCCCAAACATCTTGTGCGTTGAGCCGAGCGTGTCCGGCATAGTAGCTGGGCTGCGGCGAGCCGTCGCATTAGCCGAGGATGAGGCGACGCGCGCCGCGAATGCGGCGAAGTTCGGAATGCCGCGGGACTGGCCCACCGCACTTGCGCCGATCTTGGATTATCTGGCCACACGGTTCTCAAGGGGATGAGCCGTTGTACACTGCTGAGATCCCGCCGATCGTATTCTCTCCACCCTGGGAAAAAAGCTTTGACGAGAGGATGGCCATGTTGGTTAGTGGCTCTCCCCGCGCCGCCTATTTTTATGAGATTCCCGATACCAGCACATTCCGTTACCGCGTTTATAATGTTTGTCAGTCCCTCGCCGCTGAGCCACGCGGGGGGCCGTCGGCATCGTGGTTTCATTGCGGCGATTTGGAGAGGATTGAGCGGGTTATAGACCAGTGCGACGTCCTAATACTGTGCCTGGTCCACTATACTGACTTCATCAACCGGATGGTTTCACGGGCGCACGCGCGGGGACGTCGCGTTTTGTTCGATGTGGATGACCTCAGGTTTGACGTCGGGTATGCCCACACCGTCATGGATTCTCTCGGGGTGGAACTGAGTGACGACGCTTGGCGGTACTGGTTTGGCAACTTCAGCCGAATGGGCGTCACCATGTCGCTTTGTGACGCAGCAGTGGTAACAAACCCCTACCTAGCGGCTCGGGTGGAAGCGTTTCTAGGTAAACCCACGCATATAATGCCGAATTATATGAATCGTGAGCAGATGGAGGCCTCGGCTGAGATTTGGGAGACAAAGGAACGATCCGGTTGGGAACGTGACAGTCGGATACATCTAGGCTATTTCAGCGGGACCCCCACCCACAAACGAGACTTTGCTCTGATCGTTGGACAGCTCGCCCAGTTGATGGACGACGACGAACGCCTGACCCTCCGTGTCGTTGGCTTTCTCGACGACATTGGTCCGGAGCTCGAACGGCATCGAGCTCGGATAGAGACAACCCCTCTCCAAGATTTTCTAAATTTGCAGAGAGAAATTGGACAAGTAGAAGTGAATCTTGTACCACTTCAGGATAATACATTCACTAATTGCAAGTCGGAACTGAAATGGTTTGAGGCCGCGGCTGTCGGTGCCGTTACAGTTGCGACACCCACTTACACCTTCCGGCATGCGATCGAGCATGGAAAAAACGGTTGGCTCGCCCCCGCCTATGCTTGGGGAGAAATACTGCGCGAAGTGATCCGCGGTGGAGAAGCCTGTTGGCGCGCCGTAGCCGTCCGCGCCCGCACGAATGCGGAACTGCGCTTCGGTTGGCGCCATCAGGCGGCAGCAATTCGGTCCGCCTTGTTCGATTGGTGAGCTGAAGACATCTCCACACACGACCGGGACAATCGGGTGCAAGTTGGGAGAAATCGTGAAGGAAAATGCTTCCTGACACGGCTTGCTTTTGAGACAAGATCGCCCGCGGCATTCGCAGGCGCGAGATCCCCGGCCACTTGCGCGATCTTTACGGCATTGAGGTCTCGCCGGATCTGATCAGCGCGGTCACCGATGCGTGCTGGATGAGGTCGCCGCCTGGCAAGCGCGGCCGCTGGCGCGGTTTCACCCATCGATCTGCTTCGATGCTCTGCGGGTCAAGATGCGGGATGAACGGCTGGTCCGCAACAAGGCGGTCCAAATCGCGCCCGGCGTGCGCGCCGACGGCACCAAGGAAATCCTCGGCCTACGGCTCGAGGAAAATGAGGACGCCAAATTCTGGCTGCCCGTCATGAACGAGCTGAGGAACCGCGGCGTCGAAGACGTGCGGATTGCCGTTGTCGATTGCCTGAAGGGGTTTCGCGAGGCCATCAGCGCCGTCTTTCCGTATATAACGCTCCAGATCTGAATCGTGCATCTGCTGCTCTGCTGCGCCATAGCCTTGATTTCGTCTCCTGGAAAGACCGCAAGCCAGTTGCGGCGACGCACGAGGAGATTTATCGGGCGGTCAACGCCGACGCCGGCGAAACCGCACTGACTGACTTCGGGGAGGGCTCCGGGGCAAGAAATACCCGGCCATCAGCCAGAGCTGGCGCCGGGCCTGGGCTGAACTCGTCCCGTTCTGTGCCTTCCCTGACCACGTGCGGCGGATTGCGGTCCGAGCCACGGGCCATTTCCTCATTGACGACGCCGCGACGAAAATTCTCTTCCTGGCCTTGGAGCCGTGGACCATGCCTCGGCGCGAGTGGTCCTTGGCCAAAGCCCAGTTCGCCGTTCCCCTCGGCGAGCGCTTCACAATGGTCATGGCCTGAGTTTCAACCGTCCCGATGCGCACGAAACTCGTGATAATCCCGGTGACCCCGAGCTGCCGCCGCAGAACCTTGGCCGAGACGTCGCGTTGTCGCCCATCACGCACCCGACACAACAAACCAACAAATATCAGCGAGGCTATGCTACGGTCCTGAACAATAAATTTGATAGTGCGCATCGGCGCAGGGATGTGGACGGGCCGCCGGGTACCAAAGATTGAACTGTCGGCTGAGGTAGCGGGAAAAATCGGAAGACTATACAAACCGTCGGAAGACAGCGTAGGGTTTGGCCTTGTGGGCGCGAATCGTGTTGGGCTACGCAACCGGCCTTAGCAACAAGGCGGTGGCGGCCCGCGAACGGGTAACGGCGCAAACCGTCGGCGAGTGGGGGTGACGCTTTGTTGAGCGTGGCGTTGACGGGCTGCTCGTCGAACCGTGGCCGAGCGTACCGCGCAAGATCGACGACGCCAAGGTCGAGATCATCATCGTTCAGAAGCTGGAAAGCCAGCTACCGAAGCACCCGCAGCACGGCTCGTCACAGTGGCATCTCGACCTCCGGCGTCGTGGCGCATCTGGCGCGCCTTTGGCCTGCAGCCGCATCGCGTCAAGACTGTCAAGCTGTCCACCGATCCGCTGTTCGTCGACAAAGTGCGCAAGCGCGGTCTTCACCGCAATGTCGATCAGCTTAAGGCTGATATCGCCGCCTCATCTAAACCCGCAACGCCCACCCCAAGCCGTTGATCTGGACCAAGACGCCGATGCCATATTCCAAACCATTGCGCGATATTGCTCAAATTCCCTTGCCGTCTATCCGGAAATTTCTTAACATCTCTGACTCGGAGACACTAAGTGTTCAACAAATTGCTCCTCTGTCCCGAACGGGCCCCCGTATTTCACAAAGACAGCCCTCAGTCTTCCCTCCGCCTACCGCAATGATACTTTGGCCGGTCCGCTTCAGGTGCACACACGCATAGCAAGACTTTGTGTTTTCTCCAAGAACCACTCGACTCATTACGGGTGACCGCGAATGTCCTCTTCAGAGTCTGTTGCAAACTTCGAGACCGGCGAGCGCACGGCCTGGTCGGCGCGATCGGACCGGATCCTTCAGGCCGCCGCCGATCTGGTCGACGGCCTACGCCAGAGCTGGCTGTGGACGACGCTGGCTCATCAGGATTTGAAGCTACGGTACCGCGGCTCGATCCTTGGCCCCTTTTGGCAAACGATCACGACCGCAGTGATGATTGGTGCAATGGGGTTTATTTATGCCGAGTTATTTCATACGCCGCTCGAAGACTATTTGCCTCTGTTGTCTGCTGGGTTGGTTTTCTGGCAGTTCACATCTGGGATGATTACCGAAGGTTGCAGCACCTTCTATTCTGCGCGAGGCATAATTCAACAGGTCAAGCTGCCGTTTTCGTTGCACGCATATCGCCTAGTTTATCGCAACCTTCTGATCCTGCTACATAATTTTGCGATCATCCCGGTCGTCGTTGCGATATTTCCAAAGCCGATCATCTGGCTGCGGGTCTTGGAGCTCGGGCCGGGGCTGGTACTGATCCTACTTAATGGGGTTTGGGTGAGCATTCTCCTCGGCATGATCAGCGCGCGCTTTGCCGATGTGCCGCCAATCGTCGCCAGCATCCTCCAGGTAGTATTCTTCATCACCCCGATCTTTTGGCCTGCCACCTCACTGGGGGAGCATCGCTGGTTGGCCGAGTTCAACCCAATATACGCGGCTATCGACGTCATGCGCGCGCCGCTGCTAGGCCAGCCGACCGAGCCGCATTCCTGGTTGATCCTGGTGATCGTCACCGTGCTCGGCAGTGCTGGCACCTTCGCCTTCTTCGCGCGCTTTCGAACGCGTATCGCGTATTGGGCGTAGCATCATGTCGTTTTTGCGTCTGCACGACGTTTCCGTCGAATTTCCAATCTACCAGCCGAGCAGCCGTTCGCTGAAAAAGCTGCTACTCGCCTCGTCCACTCGCGGGAATCTCGGGCGCGATTCGAATGATCGCATCAATGTGCAGGCGCTGTCCCGGGTGAGTTTCGACGTCGTCGACGGCGATCGGTTTGCTCTGATTGGTCTCAACGGAGCCGGAAAGACAACCCTGCTCAAAGTTCTCGCCGGCGTTTACGAGCCGACGAACGGACGCTTCACCTCCTCCGGTCGGGTCTCCGCGCTGCTTGATATGAACCTCGGCTTCAATTTCGACGCCACGGGGCGCGAGAACATCATCTTGCACGGGATGTATATGAGCATCCACCCTCGCGAAATGCGCGAGCGCGCGGCCGAGGTGGCTGAATTCACCGAACTCGGCGATTATCTCGATATGCCGGTGCGCACTTATTCGGCCGGAATGAGAATCAGGCTGGCATTCGCGGTTTCCACCTGCACCCCGCCCGATATCTTGATCATGGACGAGTGGTTGGCCGCCGGCGATGCCCACTTCCTCGAAAAGGCGCAGCGCCGCGTCGAATCCTTTGTCCATACCTCCAGCATCCTCGTGCTCGCATCGCATTCATTGGAGCTGGTCCAGCAATGGTGCAACCGCGGCATCTTGCTGCATCAAGGGCGCACCGTGATGATCGGTCCGGTCGGAGAAGTTATCGCTGGTTACCGACGGCTCGTAGAAACTGGTGTCCCGCCGGATTTTTCCTTGGAAGCAGCTGACAGTTGACGCAGCCAGAAGAGAAGCGGACTCGGAGAAGAGGTGAGGTCTGGTCGGTGACGCCCACACGCTGAGCAACGCGTCGAAAGGGAAAGCCTCGGTTGTCGGAGCGTCATAAAGCGACTGGTTTGCGAGGATTAGGCGCTGGACTCGCTGGTCCCGCATCACCTGGGCGAACATGTCGCGCGGCCGCGAGAAGATATTCGGGCCCCAGGAGTACCAGCCGCTGACGATGATCTCAGTGTCGCTCCGCTGTGGAACCGATGTCCAGCTGCCTCTAGCTCGCGCTGGATCTCCGCAGAATTGTAGATCTTAAACGAATCCGCCGGTAGTTGGTGCTCTCCACTGGCTCGGGAGATACGCGCATGGGCGAGATCGGCTCGGTCATCGGTCCAAACCCCTTCGTAATCCGGTCCGCCGCGCCGCAACGTTGCGATCATCGCCCGCAAGCAGGATGCAAGCTCCCTCCGAGGCGATGTCGCCCTGGATAGTAGGAAGCCGAGAATAGCGCACATTCTTCGCCGGTCGGGACGTACAGCGCTACTGGCGCCTACCGGATCTGTTGGCGATCGACCGTTACTTGACCTTGGGCTACGTGCCGACTCTGCTCACCGCTTTTGTCGGCATCCGGCCGCCCCCGGCTGCTCACTATCTTGACATCGATGCCCCGCTTGCGGAGCCGGAGCTCGTCCGCTATTGGCGTTTTGCCGTCCACGCCATCGTTGGGATGATGGCGGAAAATCGACCTCTTGACGAGAAGGCGCCAAGTGGCACATCCGATACAAGACGCAGATGCACCGCATCTTCGAGCTGAGCGGCGAGTCCACCCCGCAGTTCGGCATACGCAAGGCAACATGACGAGACTCGCTATGCCCGCCCGGCAGCATAGAACTCGCTGGAACACTGCAACTCGATCATAGCCTCGGCCACGGGCCATCACAATCGCGTGCCGAAATTCCTCCCGAAAGTCGAGCACGTGGCACCGTCCGATCCGGGCCCTGCTGCACCAAGCACGTGCACCAGATTCTGGCTCCTTCGGCAAAAGTGCCACCGCGAAGAAGCTCGATGACCTCGTCGCCGATTACCGCCTGCGCTCTCGGCAGCCAAGGCGTGATCTCGTCGTCGCCCGCAAGGCCTACGAGGCCGCGTTCAAGGGCATTTTAGGTCTCGCCAGGCGACATCATCGCCTCGAGCCATGCGCTATCTCGGGGTCACGCGGGCCGGCCTGATCAGCAAGTTTGACTTGTGTAAGTTTAGTTTTGGCTACTCGCGCGTCGGAGATACCCCGCGGATCCTGAAACATGGGCGAATGATGCCAGTCCGGCTAAACTTGTTCCCGAAAGTTCAGGTCGGACACGAATCGCGTCATCCCGTGTACGTTCTCGAACAATCGAACGAAGCGTTTTATTTCAAACTGGATGAGGCGCTCGTCCGCGCCTGGCTCGCGCAATCTGCGATTGGTTGTGCCGACGACGCGCTACTCGACGAATATCCGGATAATTTTGCGGCAGCTATGCTGGTCTCGGCGGAGCTCATGAGCGGCTATCTTGAAGAACACGACCGAAAATCGAATCCGACAATCTTCAAGATGACTTACGCGCTGCTGCACTCCTATGCCCATTACATCATGCAGGGCATTCAGCAGTTCTCGGGCCTCGATCTGGGGTCAATTGGAGAATACCTGTTCCCCTGCGATCTTGCGTTCGTCGTCTATCGTAACGGCATGACGCTCGATCTCGGTGATTTGTCCGCGCTTTGGCGGAACCA
>Ga0306920_100004543_pt1 | contig 17780 bp, 14 predicted proteins | sample flu12Cox44000170_FD_204666 | JGI IMG/M metagenome (GOLD analysis project Ga0306920, IMG submission 204666) | Lab enrichment of tropical soil microbial communities from Luquillo Experimental Forest, Puerto Rico - flux4day.12C.oxic.44.000.170 (v2)... | ecosystem: Environmental > Terrestrial >... | reverse complement strand
CCGATGAAGGCGCTGCGGTATGAGTAAGAACGCCGGGATAAACCGGCGTGGAGGAGCAGATGAAAGAGCTGCACGGTGAAGGCCTAGCGAGCCACACCGACCCCGAGTCATGCGTGGTCAGTCGTGAGGCTGGGCACGAAGTGTTGACAGGGGCACATGCAGGGAGGGTATCGAGCCGCGAAATGCCTGGAAATCAGGATGCCGACCTTGTTTATTCATGGGGAAGGCAACACCGGTGGGCGCGATATCGCGAGCACCCACTGGACCTGCGAGGTCAGAGACCCCTGACATGCATGGAACCTCCACGCGCGAGAACCGGGAGACCCTATCAGTGTCCGACACGAAGCTGTGACCGGACCGGCCGGGGAAGGTGATGAGCCATAATCTCGGCAAGAACGCTGGTAGGGAGTCGGATGGTCGTGTAGTACCTACGAAGTGCCCGAACAAAGGTGGAAGTCTCTCACCAGCGGAGGGCATGGAGGGAAGACGACCAACCAAGGAGAACACGGGGCAGACGGCCGCGTCCCAGATGCAAAGCTGGGGGAACGCGTTAGCTGGACTGCAACGTGTGCGGGAAGCAGCAAAGAGGGAGAAGCGATTACGATTCACCGCGCTACTGCACCACGTGTCCGTCGCGCTTCTAGAGAACAGCTTCTACGCGCTGAAGCGGGGAGCTGCTCCAGGAGTGGACGGATTAACGTGGCAGGAATACGAGACGGACCTGGACAAGCGGCTGGAGGATTTGCACAGTCGCGTGCACCGGGGCACGTATCGCGCGCTACCTTCCAAGAGAGCCTATATTCCCAAGCCGGACGGACGACAGCGGCCCCTGGGCATAGCCGCCCTGGAGGACAAAATCGTCCAACATGCTGTGGGGACAGTCCTCAATCAGATATACGAGGAGGACTTTCTAGGCTTCTCGTATGGATTCCGGCCTGGGCGCAACACGCATGACGCGTTAGATGCGCTCTCGGTCGCGATCATGAGGAAGAAGGTGAATTGGGTGCTGGATGCCGACATCCGTGACTGCTTTGGGTCTTTTTCGCACGAATGGATGGAGAAGTTTATCCAGCGTCGTATCGGGGATCGCCGGATTCTCCGCCTGATTGAGAAATGGCTGAGGGCCGGTGTACTCGAGGATGGGGAATGGTCGGAGACAGAGAAGGGGACTCCGCAAGGTTCAGAGATTTCACCGCTGCTTTGCAACGTCTACCTACACTACGTCTTCGATCTTTGGGTTCAGCACTGGAGGAAGCATCGGGCCGCGGGGGAAGTCATCGCGGTCCGCTATGCGGACGACAGTGTGCTAGGGTTCCAGTATCGCGCGGATGCGGAGCGATTCCTCCGGGAATGGAGGGAGCGGCTGCAGAGGTTCGGTCTGGAACTTCATCCGGGTAAGACCCGCCTGATTGAGTTTGGGCGGTTTGCGGTTCAAGACCGGAAGCGACGGGGTGAAGGCAAGCCGGAGACGTTCAACTTCCTTGGGTTTACGCACATCTGCGGACAGTCCTGGAAGAATGGCAAGTTCTTCGTGCTGCGCAAAACCATCCGGGAGCGACTTCTCGCCAAGTTGAAACAGGTGAAAGCCGCCCTACGGGTGCGCATGCATCAGCCTCTGGCGGAAGTCGGAAAATGGTTGAGGAGTGTGGTGCAAGGCTACTTCAACTATCACGCGGTACCCGGCAATTTCGCCAGACTCTGGAGTTTTCGTTTCGAGATACGCAAACGCTGGCTGCATGTAATTCGACGTCGCAGCCAGCGGAGCCGGAATACGTGGGAGCTTTTCGAGCGTATCGCGGAGCAGTGGCTCCCCAGACCCCGGATTCTTCATCCATATCCCATGGTGCGCTTTGACGCCAAGTATCTGCGGTAAGAGCCGTGTGCGCTAATGAGTGCCAGCACGGATCCGCGCGGGGGGCGCTGGGCAACTGGCGTCCCTACCGCAACCCGGCTGCCCCATCTGGCTGACGGAGGCGGACACTCGTCACGCCGCTTCGTTACAGCTTCTAACCCATTGAGCGTACGGTGACCTGTACGGGCGAACAGCTAATGCCCGCAACACATTGTGCTAAAGAGGGACTGGAGCGGCGGGCAAGCGCTCGACAGAATTGGTCGAGAGAGCTCTCTGATGCCCGGCGGACAACCCCTCACGAAGTGGCGCAGCCCCGGTCAGCTTCAGCAGGGCCCATTTATGTGGCCACGTGCGGTAACACCTTCAATCCGGAGGGCGATGGCCGCTCAGGTGGTATCAAAAATGGACTGGGTTTTGGCCCCCCTCGCTATGAGTCCTCGTTCTCAACAGATTTTCGTGTACGGTACATTTCTTTGGATTCAAGAGCCAAGAACCCAGGCGTTTTTCGCCGCGAGTGAACCAGACAGCGCCTTAGAGGTATTCAGAGAGTTTGGCGCTCCGGAACTCGCGTGTACGCTTCACACCGAGCCGCTAATTGATACAAAGTTCCCTGGGTCTGTACGAGTCGCCCGATGAATAGACCCGGAGACAGCTGGCAGTGGTCCGCGATGCTGAAGCTATCTGACGTTTTGACGTGTCTCTTGGAGTGGCATGATCGGCAGACGCCCTTGCGGATTCTGCTGTCCACCCCGGATGGCAAATTTGCCTTCGATTGCACGCTGGTGCGATTCTTCGACACGGGCATCTCCGTTCAACTGGCGGGCGACTCCGATTTGGTCGATCTCAACTTGACGGGATACGACTTCGAGGCCTTGCACGAAGGCACGGCGGAACCGGCACACGAAGAACTTTCAGGGAATGGGCGTGGACTCAAAGCCAAGAGCAGCGATCGAACGCTGCTCATTCTTGAGATGATCTCGGTCTCCTCTTAAAGAAGTACTATTGACAGCATTTTGGGAATGGCATAAAACTCAGCTACCTCCCCGGCATCGTCGAGTAATTTTGCACGCGGATCCCGTCGCCGCATTTTCCATTTTACAGGCACAACTTCAATCCAGAATCCAAGTAAGTCGAATACACAGGGCCGAGCTCTTTTGGGGGTAAGCGGAACATGACAGAGACAGACAAGATGGAGAAACATATCACTTCGATAAGGAGGCTTGGCGAAGTTCTGCATACGTCCATTGGCAGTGATTACCATGCGATCTCGCTCCAGCTCGGTCGAGAGTTCTCGGGGTGGATGCGTCGCCAAGAGAGATTGACCGGCATTCCTGACGACGTGGCGTGGGCCTGCCTCAGAGAATACAACCGGTATTTGCTTAGGGAGGCACGCGAATAGGCGAAACCGCGATTGCTTCTCACGACGAGAGAAACCATTCTGTGTTTCATCGCGGCGTAACAGCCGGAGCCTACACGGCAACGGGTTTGCAGTGCGGAGCGAGGGCGAGCGGAGGACACAAGACAACCCCACCTAACCGCTCGCCTTCCTCTCCCAAGAACGATCGAAGTTGGCAGCCGCGATTTCCTTCCTTTATTGCGGGGATCAGATTTTCGAAGATCGCGCCGTGCCGTCCACTGTGGCGCGAAATCACGACGGCAAAACGAACTCCCTGGCTCACCGCCCTCAAGCGGCCCTTCCGAGTTGACGACTCCTCGTTGCGCTCGGAAGGAGGGGAGAGCGCCGGATTCGCGTTAGCTGGATTGGCCGCGGAGGATGCGGATAGCGTCGGGGAGATCGGGGCCACCGCGGCCGCTACCGTCAGAGTCGGCGCGACCGTTGCCGTGTCCAGAGGAATCCGCCGCGGCGGCTTCTTCGAGGGTTGTGCTTTCGCCGGGGGCGAGGAAGAGATTGGTCTCGACGGCGTGCTGTTTGGTGTAGAGGTCGTAATACCGGCCACCAAGCGCATAGAGGCTTGCGTGCGTGCCACGCTCGATGATGCGGCCGGCTTCCACGACAAGGATTTGATCGGCTCGGCGGATGGTCGAGAGGCGGTGCGCGATGACAAACGTGGTGCGGCCGCGCATGAGGTAGCGCAAGCCTTCCTGAATTAGCGCCTCGGATTCCGAGTCCAGGCTCGAAGTGGCTTCGTCCAGGATGAGGATGCGCGGATCGGCGAGAATGGCGCGTGCGATGGAGACGCGTTGCTTCTGGCCGCCGGAAAGCCTAACGCCGCGCTCGCCGACTACCGTGTCGTATTTCTCCTCGAAGGATTCCGCGAACTCATCGACGCGTGCGATCCGGCAAGCGGCGAGGACTTCTTCTTCCGTGGCGTTCGGTTTTGAGAAGGCCACGTTCTCGCGAATCGTGCCATCGAACAAAAAGGTTTCCTGCAACACGACGCCGAGCTGCGTGCGGTAGGAGCTGAGCTGCAGAGTGGAAAGGTCCACGCCGTCCACAAGCATTCTGCCGCTCGAAGGAACGTAAAAGGCGGCAATCAGGCCGATGATGGTGGATTTTCCCGCGCCGGAGGGGCCCACGAGCGCGGTTACGGTTCCAGGCTCGGAGGTGAAGCTGATGTCGTGTAATACCTCCTTGCGCGCGTCATAAGAAAAGCTGACATGCTCGACTTCCAGAAGACCGTTGACGCGATGCATCGTGACGGTGCGGCCGGGGGCTTGGTCTTCCGGCCTTTCGTTGAGGATTTCGCGCGTGCGCTCGAGGCCGGTGATGGCTTCCGTGATTTGTGTGCCGATGGCGACGATTTGAAAAACCGGTGCGATGAGAAACGCCAGGAAGGCGCTGTAGGCAAACCACTGGCCGGGAGTCATGGTTCCGGCGAGCATCTTGCGGCCGCCCAACTCCATCATGAGCACGCTGACGAGGCCCAAGAGCATGGCGCCCGAGAGGCTCATTAGCGATGTGGCCGTCAGCGTCTTGAGCACGTTCTCGAGCAAGTGGCCCACCCCGGCGGAGAAGACTCTCTCTTCGCGTTCCTCGGCGTGATAGCCCTTCACCACGCGCACGCCACTCAGCGACTCGGTCAGCCGGCCGGTAACTTCGGCGGTGATTTTGGGGCGGGCGCGGAAAATGGGGCGAATGGTTTTGAACGCCTGGCTGATGCCGACGCCGAAAAACACCAGGATGCCGAACGCGACGGCGGTCATCTCCACGCTGGTGTGAATGAGGTACACCAGTGCGATAGCCGCGGTCATAAGGCCGCCAACAAACTCGATCAAGCCGGTGCCGATCAGATTGCGGACGCCTTCCACGTCGCTCATGATGCGCGAGACGAGCGCGCCGGTTTTGTTGGCGTCGTAAAACGTAATGGGCAGGCGCCCGATGTGCGCTTGCACCTGCTTTCGCAGTTCGGTGATCATTTTCTGCGCGGACTTGGAAAGCAACTGCGTGAGGCTGAAGGACGTGAGGCCCTGAATGATTGTTGCGGCGAGAACGCCGAGCGCGAGCGGCGTGAGCAGACGGATCTGGCGGTGGAGGATGACGTTGTCCACAAAATACTTTGTGGAAGCGGGCAGCACGAGGCCGGAGACGCGGTTGATGGCCATCAACACGAAGCCGAGGAACAACAGCGTGCGGCGCGGCTTCATCAGCGCCCAAACGTCGGGTAAATTCTTCCAGGCGTTCTTGCGCTTCTTCTCTCTGGAGACCGTTTTGCCGTTGATGTCCGTGCTCATTCGTTCCGGGACCCCGCCCTCGCTGTTGGATGCGGGAGGGGCTGACATAACTACATAGCCCCACATGCTAGCGAATTGCCCGGAGCGGCTATGCTCCGGTGGTTGCCTGGGACGCGCCAGCAGCCGCTCGACTGCCGGCAACTCCGCTCAATCGCCCAGGGCGCCGGTATTTCCTGCATGCGCTCGGGCTGGGCGGTCGAGGTTCAGCACGCTCGAGACGAAATCGCTGATCGTGACGCCCAGTTGGCCCCAGAGGCGGCGCTTCAGGCTGGAGTAGTCCTGAGTACCGCTGAAGAGGTCGCCCATCAATTGCCGGAAGACCGGGCTGCGTCGGATGAATTGCACCATACGCGTGGTTACGGCGTTTCCAAGGAACGATCCGCGATAAAAACGGCGGACGATGCGCGCGGCAAATTCGAGCTCGCTGGAGAATGCGGTTTTGATCCACGCCGGATACTTCTCCGGGCAGCCTTGTGCCAGCGAACGGCCAAGAAGTTCGCCGGAGCGAATGGCGTAGAACAGGCCTTCGCCGGTGAGCGGATCGACCCAGGCGGCGGCGTCGCCGACCAGCGCCCAGTTCTTTCCGACAACGTTGCGTTGCGAAAGCGTGCGCTCTTGCGGCGATGGCAGAACGTGGCTATAGAACTTTGCGCCATCCGTTGCAAGGTTCTGCTTCTCGACAAAGGTTTGCAGATGGCAGCGAAGCTCCGCGCTGGTATGCGAGGACATGCTGCCGCAGATTCCGACAGACAGGTGATCGCTGCGGGGAAAAGACCAGATGTAGCCTTCAAATTGTGGCAGGAATTTGATGGTGATGGAGTCCGCGTTCTGCGGCACGAAGTAGCCCTGGGTCATTTCCAACTCGTCCCGCTGGAGCGCGCGGCTGCCCGGGACAAGTTGGTTGCGCGCGCCCGCCGCGAGGACCAGAAAATCGGCTTCTTGCCATTCGCCTTCGACCGAGAACCGCGGCTTGGTTTTTTCGATATCCACGCTCAACACCCGGGACCGCTGCACCTTGCAGCCGGCGGCCTGCGCGCGATCCAATAAGAGGCCGTTCAGCACTTTTCGCGAATAGATCACAATCGGATGTGGCATCTCGAGCGTCGCGCGATGCTCCTGGCTGCTGATCAGCTCGACGGAATGAACGAGTTTTTTCGGATAGGAATTGTCGAGCAGGAAAGGGAAGCACTGAATGGCTTTGTGCGTGAGCCCGCCTCCGCAGGGCTTTTCCCAGGCGAGGTGCTCGTCATAGAGATTTACTGTGTGACCCGCGCGAGCAAGTTGCTCGCCGCACATGGCCCCCGAGGGCCCGCCACCTATGATTGCAATTTGCGCCATGCCTGTTTTTCGCCGCAGCCCTTCACTTTCCTCTCCCGAACCAATCCCTCACACGAATCCCTCACAGGCTGCAGATAATGGGCTGCTCGGGTAACGCGTCCTCAGGTGACGGGGAAGATCACCAGGCAAAAACCAGCCAGGAGTATAGCACCGAATACCGCTGTTGCAGCGGCCGAGCCGGTCTCTTGTCGCACAATGTCCATCCCCCTGCGCTCGAGCAGTTGGAGCAGCACGAAATAGGGCAAAAGCAGCAGCATGAGGATTTCGCCGCTGCGGAAATACAGGAGACCCATGACGAGGGCGAGCCAGGTCACGGCGCGCAGCGACAATCCGGCAACGAAGCGGCGCCACGGGGTTGTGTTGGCGGCGGAGCCGAGACAGACTTCTTCCGCAATGTGGTAGGGAAGGAAGGCAAGGAGAAGAAAGGGGAAGCGCGCCCATTTGCTCGGCGTCAGCCAGGCTTCGTAGATGGATAGCTCAAGCCAGGCGCTGAACAAGAGAAACAAAATCAAGGCGGCGAAAGTGGCGACGAGCAATCCTGATTTCCAGCGCGCAAACTGCTCCCGCAGGGATTTCCAATGCAAGGATGCCAGCACGATGCCGAGAATCAAAAGAAAACTGGCGAGATAATCTCCTTCATACAGGCGAATCGCATGCAGGGGATTCCAGAAACGCAGCAGGATGACCACAAGGATGGCTCCCGATGCAAATTCGGGAAGCCTAGGGAAGCAAGCGAAAGAGTTTCCTGTAGGCGTTTCCTTTTCCCCAGCCTGTTTCTTTTCTGTGATCTCGCGGAGGAAAGGACTGGCCAGCAGGAGCAATCCCGCGAATCCCGCGATCGTGCCATAAAGTCCGCCGAGCGACAGCATTCCGGGCGTTCCTGCGAGGTGCAACGTCCTTGCTGTCCAGTCTTGGAACATGCGGACGGCGGGGCGGCTGAAGATCAGGCTTGCGTGCGTGGCGCCGCGAATGACCAGGTATTGGGCGATGTCCTTCCTCGAGGAGGCCACCAGGTCCCGAGCGTTACCGCGCATGGACTCGGGCTCGAGCCCACCGCTGAGGACTAGGAACCGCTCGGGCATCGGCCCGGGGTCTTGATACAGCAACATTTCTGGCGCCACGCCGTGCGCCGCTCGCATCGGTGCGGGAGAAATGGCCACGACTCCGGCCACCGGGACTTTTGCTCCAACCCGCAGAGCGATAGCCGCGCCCATGGAGTGGCCGGCCAGGATCGTTCGATCGGGATTGGCCATGCCACGCGACACTAGGCCGGAAACAAGGGCTTCGGCGCAATCCTCGGCGCGTTCGGGCGAGAAGGGGCCGGGGCTGTGGCCATGTCCTGGTAAGTCGGGAACATAGACCCGCAGGTTTTGCTCAGCGAATCCGCCAGCGAGAAAAGCCATGACTTTTTTGGTCGCGACAAGGCCGGGAAACAGCACTACCGTTCCTTGCGGCGCAGCATCTTTTTTGTCGAAGATGGTGGTTTCCAGGCGGCAGCCGCCGGCAGGAATAAGATAAGTCCTTACGTGGTAAGGCCTTCGGAAGGTCAGCATGGAACCTGCTCCGAGAAGAAGAATTCCAGCGATGGCGCGTTTTTTTCGTGATTTTGTGGTCAAAGGCGGGCTCCCAAGCGGCAACTCTCGCGCGCGTGATAAGATGAGAGACTCAGGCGTGGCCCCGATTTCTTCCTCTACTGCCTACATGGTGATCCCTTGACTTCGAAAGCCATGACTTTAGACGAGGCGATTTTGCGGTTTGGCCGCGAGAAAGGCAATGACCCTGCCTCCGCGGCCAGGCGCCGCGTCGTCTTCACCAACGGCTGCTTTGACCTGCTCCACCCCGGGCACCTTCGCGAACTTGAGTTCGCGCGTGCCCAAGGGGATCTGTTGATTGTGGGCTTAAATAGCGATTCGGGTGTCCGCGGGCTAAAGGGTCCCGGCCGGCCGCTCATGTCCGAAAGCGAGCGCGCAGAGATTCTCTCGGCATTGGAGTCCGTTGACGGCGTGGTCATCTTCGATGAACCGACGCCGCGCGAAGTGATTTCCCGCCTGCTTCCGGATGTTCTGGTAAAAGGCGAAGACTGGCCCGCCGACCAGATTGTCGGCCGAGAAGAGGTGGAGGCTGCCGGCGGCAAGGTCGTGAGGGCTCCGATCTTATGGGGTTTTTCGACAACCGAGATTATCCAAAAAATTCGCCAGGGGGCGCGCGCCTCGCAGGCAGACTCCTGATCGTCAGCGCATGATACTTCCGGCAGCCCGCGAAAGGCTAGAAGCATTGTTGCGCCATCCGTCCATGGAAGGCGCAGTGGCGGAGCTGCGCGCAAACGCAGGCCTGGTTTCGATCACCGGGCTCCACGATGTTGCGAAAGCCTTGGTGGCCGCTTACCTCACGCACGCATTGCGGCGCCCCGCTTTTTTTCTGACCGATTCGAATCGCCGCGCCGAAGCACTTGCGGAAACGCTTCGTTTCTTCGCAACAATTTTTCCCGGACCTAGCGGTAGCGTTGCCACCCTTCCGTTCTTTGATCGCCTGCCGTGGGAGTCGCAAAGTCCGCACGCCGACATTTTGGAGCGCCGGGCCACAACCTTGTTTCGCCTGGTGGACGGGCAAATCTCTCTGGTGATTGCACCGATGGCTGCGGCGCTCTGGCGTTATCAAGATCCGGCTGCCTACCTGTATCTAACGAAAACTCTGGCGAAGGATACCGAGATTGGGCACGAGGAATTGATCACGCATCTCGGCTCGGTGGGCTACACCCGGACGGAAATGGTGGAGCTGCCGGGGCAATTCGCGGTTCGCGGCGGAATCATCGATGTGTTTTCACCGGAAGCACCGCGGCCCGTGCGCATCGAACTGCTGGGCGACACGGTGGAATCGGTGCGTGAGTTCGATGGGCGGACGCAGCGCTCCATTGCGCCGGTGGTTCGAACCACACTGCTGCCGTTGACGGAATGGGCTGTGCCTGACCTGGAGAATGCGGACGCGGAAGATGTAGTGAATTGGGAATCCGCCCCCGCGTTTGGGCCTTCCGCGGAACCAGGCACGGCTTCTGTTTTCGAATTGGCCGAGAGCTCGCTGCGGCCGATTGTGTTCCTCGACGAGCCGCAAGCTCTGCGCGAAGCGGCGCAGCAACGCCTCGCGGCGGCCACCGAAGTTTACGAACGTCACGGCCGCGCCAATTCGCCGCCGGCTTCTCACTATTTCTGGAGCGAAGAGCAGATAGCCGCGGCGCTCGCGAAGGCGTCGCAAGTTCATCTTGAGCAACTCGCACTCGCCATCGGCTCGACACGGCAATTCGAGATCTCTTCCCGCCCGAGCACGCGGTTTCACGGCGATGTGGTCGCTTGTATGGGCGACGTGAAGTCGCAGCTGGCGGCGGGAGGCCGCGTGTTTCTGACCGCCGCCAGTACCGGAGAGATCGAACGGTTCGCGGACATCTGCCGCGAGTACGAAGTGGCTTATGTGCTGGGTGAATCCGAGGAAGCGGCCGCCGGATTTACCGCCGAGGGCGCGCAAGAATCCGCAGGCATGCTGCTGATTCGAGCGCCTTTTGCAGAAGGCGTCACCTTTCCCCAGGCGAATCTGACCATCTACGGGCATGCGGACCTCTTTGACGTTACGCCGACGGTCGAGCGGCCCAGCCAGAAAATCCGTACGTCCGGTTTCTTCAGCGATTTCGCGGAGCTTAAGCCCGGCGATTTTGTGGTGCACGTGGACCACGGCATCGGGCAATTCGAAGGGCTTCGTCAGATCGAATCGGACGGGCATCGCGGCGAATTCATGCTTCTGCGCTATCTGGAGGATGCCCGGCTGTACGTTCCTTTGGAACGCATGGACCTGGTGCAAAGCTACCGGGTGGTCGAAGGCGCGCATCCGCAGCTCGACAAACTTGGCGGCACGGCGTGGAACACGCGTAAAACCCGCGTGCGCAAATCACTGGAGGACATGGCGGACCAGCTCCTGGCGTTGTACGCACAGCGGAAAACCACGGCGGGCTTCGCATTTTCGCAGGATGGGAATTTTCAGCGCGAATTCGAAGACGCTTTCGAATTCGAGGAAACGCCGGATCAGCTCGCGGCTATCACTGACATCAAGAAGGACATGGAGAAAAGCGAGCCGATGGACCGCCTCCTTTGCGGCGACGTGGGCTACGGGAAAACGGAAGTAGCGATGCGCGCGGCCTTCAAGGTGGTGATGGATAACAAGCAAGTCGCCCTCCTCGCGCCCACCACCGTCCTTACCTTTCAACATTTTGAAACCTTTAAGAAACGGTTTGCCGCGTTTCCAGTGCGCATCGAATTGCTGAGCCGCTTCCGCAGCGCGGTGGAGCAAAAGAAAGTTCTCGCCGATCTCGAAGCGGGGAAAGTGGATCTTGTGATTGGCACGCATCGCCTGCTTTCGAAAGACGTGAAATTTGCCGACCTTGGACTGCTCATCGTGGACGAAGAACAGCGCTTCGGAGTGGCGCACAAAGAGCGGCTGAAGGAAATGCGGAAGAATGTCGACGCGCTTGCGCTTTCCGCCACGCCGATTCCGCGGACCCTGCACATGTCTCTGGTGGGGCTGCGCGACATGTCGTTGATCGAGACCCCACCGCGGGACCGCCTGGCGATTCAAACGGTAGTCGCGCCCTTCAAGGAAGATCTGGTGCGCAGCGCCATCGAGAACGAGTTGGCGCGCGACGGGCAAGTCTATTTCATCCACAACCGCGTGGAATCCATCTACTCACTCGGGGTGATGGTCGGGAAGCTGGTTCCCAAGGCGCGCGTGGTCGTGGGTCACGGCCAGATGAGCGAGAAAGAACTGGAAAGCGTGATGCTCAAATTCATCCGCGACCAAGCCGACGTTCTGGTGGCTACAACCATCGTCGAAAACGGCCTGGACATTCCTCGCGCCAACACCATCCTGATCAATCGCGCCGATCGTTTGGGCCTCGCCGAGCTCTACCAACTGCGGGGCCGCGTGGGCCGTTCGAGCCAGCGCGCTTATGCGTATTTGCTCGTTCCGCCAGAAACCACGCTCTCCGATATCGCCCGTCGGCGCCTCGCGGCGATGAAAGAATTCAGCGAACTGGGCGCGGGCTTCCGCGTCGCGGCGCTCGACTTGGAGTTGCGCGGCGCAGGCAACATGCTTGGCCGGCAGCAGCATGGCCACATCGAGGCCATTGGGTTCGACATGTATTGCCAAATGCTGGAGCGGGCGGTGGCCAAACTCAAAGGCCAGGAAGCCGCACCGGACTTGCGCACGACGCTTAGTCTGGGCTTGGATGTGCGCATTCCGCAGGAATACATCCCGAGCGAAAACCTTCGCTTGCGAACCTACAAGCGCATCTCGACCGTCGGCACCGAGGAGGAAAAGCAGGACGTCCGCAAGGAGTTGCAAGATCGCTTCGGCGCTCTCCCTCCGTCGGTGGAAAACCTTTTGGACTATGCGGTCCTCAAATCCCTGTGCGAGCGGCTGCGGATTTCCTCGGTCGAGCGTCAGGGCAGCCGGATCGCGGTGCGCTTCCACCCCGAGACCACCCTGGATCCGGCCAGGCTGGTAAGCGTAGTGCGCTCTCGCGCGGGCATCAAGCCCGATCCTAGCGGCGTGTTGTGGATCGAATTGAAGCGCGGCGAAGCAGTCCCGGTGGTGCTGAGAAACGTATTGCTCGGGCTTCAAGGGCGGAGCTAAACTCATCCGGTGAGGACTTTGATGCGAAAACTAGATATAGCTGTGGTGCTATGCGCGGCGCTGACGCTCGCGGCCGTGCCTGCCGCCGGCCAGTCTCAGCAAAAGCCGGAGTCCAGCTCGCAGGCGCCTCCGCCCGCCGCTGCTCAGGCGAAGCCTGTGCCTCCGCCAGCTGCAAAGCTGAAGGGCGCGGCAGCAACGCAGCCCGCTGACCCAGAAGGCGCCGGCAAGACCGTTGAAGAAATCATTGCGCGGGTCAATAACGAGATCATTACGCTCTCCGAGTACGAGAAGGCGCGCCAAAGCGCCGAGGAAGACGCCAAGCAGGAGTGCCAGGGCCGCTGCACGCCGGAGCAATTACAGACCGATATCGAAGACCGCCAGAAAAACGCCCTGCGTGAATTGATCGACCAATCGCTGCTGGTCCAGCGCGGCAAGGATATGGGAATGAACGTCGAGGCAGAGGTGATCAAGCAGCTCGACCAGATTCGCATCCAAAACAAACTGGACAGCATGGAAGCTTTGGAAAAGGCGGTCACTTCGGAAGGGTTGAACTGGGAGGACTTCAAGAACAACATCCGCAACCACATCCTCACGCAGAAAGTGATCAGCAGCGAAGTTGGGTCGCACATCAGTATTGGCGAAGACGAGGTCAAGAAGTATTACGAAGCGCACAAATCCGAATATGTGCGACCGGAAGAGGTCGCCCTGCGCGAAATTGAGGTCAGCACACAGGGAAAGAGCCCCGATGAACTCCCGGCGCTCAAGAAGAAGGCCGAGACCGCGCTCAAGCGCGTGCAGGATGGTGAAGACTTTGGTGAAATCGCCAAGCGGTACTCCGACAGCAGCACCAAAGAACAAGGCGGCTTTTTGGGTGTTTACAAGCGCGGGGAACTTGCCAAGGAGCTCGAAGACAAAGTGTTCAGCATGAAGAGAAACGAGCTTACCGGCGTCCTGGAGACCAAGCAGGGCTACCTGATTCTTCAGGTGCTCGAGCACTACGACGAAGGTCAGCAACCGCTCGACAAGGTCAGAAATGAAATCTCGGACAAGCTGTACACCACGCGCTTGGAGCCCGCCATGCGCGACTATCTCAAGACCCTGCGCGAGCAAAGCTATGTGATTATCAAGCCTGGGTACCAAGACATCGCGGGCCCCGGCAGCTCGGAAATCCAGGAAGTGAGTGCCATGCCCGAGGTCAGCAAGCAAAAGAAGGGTCACAAGAAATTCCTGCTTTTCGGCAAGAAGTCGGGTCCGAATTCCGACAAGTCCAGTGGGGACACCGGCAAATGACGAAGCGTTTTTTGCGAAGTGCATTGCTCTTGAAGAACTGGGCTAAAAACACGGTCCGATGAAGAGTCCGCTCGTTTCTGACCTGAATTCCGAGCAGAACGTCACCACATTTTTCCTCGTTTGCGAAAAAGAAATTCGCAGCACGCGCGAAGGAAAACCCTATTTGCGCTTGGAGCTTGGCGATCGCAGCGGGACCATCGAAGCGCGTATGTGGGACCAGTTCGAAACCGCGGCCAAGGGCATTCATCGAGACGATTTCGTGAAGGTCCAGGCTCGCGTCGAGATCTACAAGAACCGGCCGCAGCTTTCGGTGATCCAGGTGCGCCTGGCGAAGCCCGAAGAAATTGACCTCGCTGATTTTTTGCCGCAAACGAAGGCCGACGTCCAAAAGCTGTACGCGCAGTTGCTGGAGTATGCCTGTTCCATCTCGAATCCGTGGCTGAAGAAGCTCGTCACTCAAGTTCTCAACGAACCGTCGATTGCTGCAAAGTACAAGCGCGCACCCGCGGCCAAGGTTATGCACCATGCCTATCTCGGCGGCTTGCTCGAACACGTCGTCAGCCTTTGCGGGCTGGCCAAGGTGGTGGCGAGTCACTATCCGGAACTTGACCTCGACCTGCTGCTCGCGGCGGCGATGCTGCACGACGTCGGCAAGCTCGATGAGCTGTGCTACGAACGGGCCATCGGCTACACCGTCGAGGGCCATCTGCTTGGGCATATTGTCATGGAGGTGGAGACCATTTCGCGAGCCATTGACACTATCGAAGGGTTTCCGAGGACGCTGAAAACGGTTGTGCAGCATTTGCTCATCAGCCATCACGGCGAGTATGAGTTTGGTTCACCGAAGCTGCCGATGATTCGCGAGGCGTTGGTGTTCCATTATCTTGACGATCTCGATTCGAAACTAGCCGCGGTTCGCCAGGCGCTCGCGCAGGATACCGGCGAGCCCGAGTGGTCGGCATACTCGGGTGCGCTCGGACGTAAGTTCCTGCGGCTGGAAGAGTTTTTGAAGGATTTCGCGCTTACCCCGCCAGACAGGAAGTAACAGTCCTGCCCTATAGCAAGCTGGAGCGCATTGTTCTTGCCCGAAGACCTTTGCTGCAACTACACTTAATTTGAATAGTAAACGAGCGGCAAAAGCCGGGGAACCACGCGCCAAGCTGGCGTGGAAGCCTGAATGACGGAACGAAAGCAATGCTTCCTGCGGAATACAAAATTCGGGACTTGACGATTCGTCCGGCCGCGGTGCTGGCGCCCATGGCGGGTGTGACGGACACGCTGTTTCGCCGCGTGATTCGCGGCCTGGGCGGCTGTGGCTTGCTGATGACCGAGTTCACCAGCTCGGAGGGCATCACGCGAAGTGCCGCAAAAACGCTGCGCTATTTGTATTTCCAAGAAGACGAACATCCCATCACCGCGCAGCTGTTTGGTGCAAATCCGGCGGTTATGGCCGAGGCCGCCAAGATGGTGGAAGACCTCGGCTACGACGCGGTGGACATCAACCTCGGCTGCCCCGCGAAGAAAGTGGTGAAGTGCGGCGGGTCGGGACTGCTGCGCGACCTGCCGTTGCTCGAACAGATCTTTTGCGCCGTGCGCCGAGCGGTGAAAATTCCGCTAACCATCAAGCTGCGCGCCGGGTGGGACGATAAGTCCATCGTTGCGGTCGAAGTCGCTCGACTGGCGGAAAGCGTCGGCGTTGAAGCGGTCGCGGTGCATCCGCGCACGCGCATGCAGGGCTACGCCGGTACCGCGGACTGGTCCATCATCGCGGCCGTGAAACAAGCGGTGAAGATTCCCGTCGTCGGCAACGGGGACATCAACCGGCCGGAAGACGCACAGCGCATGTTCGGCGAGACGCGCTGCGACGCGGTGATGATCGGTCGCGCGGCGGCCACTAACCCGTGGATTTTCAGGCAGATGCAAGAGTTCGCGGAAACCGGGCGCTATACCATCCCTAGCGAGGCGGACCGCTTTCGGTTACTGATTGACTACTATCGCCGAATTTATGTGGCCAACCCGCCCGACGCTGTTGGCAAAATGAAACAGTTCGCTTGCTGGTTTACTCATAGCGTGGGGAACGGCAGCGAGCTTCGCAGAATCGTACACGCGGCGCGAACGTCCGGCGAAATTCTCTCAAGCACAGAGAGTTTTTTCGAGGGCCGAGCTGCCGCTTTCGCTGGCCCCAGCCCGGTGGGGGCCGGTAGAAGTGAGGACTCCACATATGGTCCCGGTCAGCCCGTCGGTTGCCAGGCCCCGGCTGGAACGTAGAATCGCGGTCCACCTGCCCATGCGCGTGCGCGGACGCGATGCGCGCGGCGTCGCCTTTGAGGAAGATACTTCGAGCGAAAACCTTTGCCGCGGCGGCGCGGCTTTTCTGACGCGCTTCGACGTGGCCATCGGCTCAGACCTCGAGATTCGCATTCCGTTCTCGAATTATGCTTCGCGGCGAGGCGAAGCAGACTTCGCCACGTCGGGACGTGTGATCCATGTTCGCGATGCCGCTTCGTTGGGGGAAAAGCTCGTGGGCGTGCAGTTCACCGGCCCGCGGTTCCAGCGGGTCTTTCGGTCGGAATCCGCTCGGTGAGTTATTTCTTTAGCGCAAGTAAAGCTTCCGTGAGCAGTCTGAGAACTTAGCCATTGCCTCTGGTGCCCTCCACTACCTTCCAACGAATGTGTTGAGGTACCAGGTGCTCATTATGCCGTTGCCGATGGCCACTTCCGCATGCATCAGTTTCCCGTCCGGCGTCGGCACGCGCAGCCGTTCCGTCCCTCGAAAAGCATGCTTCAAGAACTCGATGAACTCGGATGCGCCGTGCTCTCCGGTTTTCGCTGGAGCCGCGTTTCAGGTCCTGGCCTGATTGATTGGCAGTCGTACGAAGAGAAGAATGCACCGAGCGGATCAAGGTCTCCCACCTACGGCTAAGGATTGCGCTACCCGCTATAGCGTCAATTCGCCTGCCTTAGCTGTTGACTCGAACAAAGACTGAGAGGGAAATATGGAGAAACGCGTTCCTATCGCGATCGTGGTGCATTTAGCCCGCGCGGAGGATCACAGGGCCGCGGGACCGGAACTTACGCATACGGACAACATCAGCGCTCACGGCGCCGGCATCATCTCGTCGCGCCGGTGGAAACCAGGCGAAATAGCAGAGGTCACCTCCTTGAACGACCGGATTACACTCCGCGGCAGGGTTGCCCATTGCGCAAAACGCGAAGAGGGCCGGTATTACGTTGGCCTGTGCTTCAACGAACAGGAGGTCACTTGGAATCCTAATGTGAAATATGCCGCTCCTCAGGTAGGAGCATCATTGCACGACCCCGTTGCTAACTTCGTTCGGTCCGCCTGAGCCGTACGTCTGAACGTTAGCGGTCAATCGGCGGGACACCAGGTGGGACACCTTTGCCCGGGCAGTGCTGTAGTACCGATCATTTCGCTTTGCGCGAAGTAGAGAACATGTCCGATGGCTATACGACCAGTGCGATCTGAAGAACGAAGTGCGGCGGCTCTGGCCGTGATGCTTACGAGTCCGGAGCCCCCTTTCTCGACGGAACTGGCATTAACTGAGAATATAAGCCGGCGAGGTGCGCGGGTCGTCAGCAAAGGTCTTTGGCAGAAAAACCATTCTCTGGTGATTAAGTCGCTTGAAGGAGGCCTGCAATCCGAAGCGCGAGTCATCTACCGCCGGCCAGTACGTGAAGATGTATATGCCATCGGCCTGGAGTTAATCGCTCCAAGGGGAGGCTGGCGGACCGTGTCGCGCGACTGAGACTTATTACCTGGGGGGCGGATTCCTCCATTTCAACCGGCGGATGTTCGGCACAAAGCAGCAGTTCGACTTTAGCGGGCAATTCGGTGGTGGTGTGCAGTTGCTCAGCCCGAGTCGCCGCGCCTCCGTGTATTTGGGCTACAAGTACGGCCATATTTAAAACGCCA
>Ga0306920_100004542_pt1 | contig 17782 bp, 11 predicted proteins | sample flu12Cox44000170_FD_204666 | JGI IMG/M metagenome (GOLD analysis project Ga0306920, IMG submission 204666) | Lab enrichment of tropical soil microbial communities from Luquillo Experimental Forest, Puerto Rico - flux4day.12C.oxic.44.000.170 (v2)... | ecosystem: Environmental > Terrestrial >... | reverse complement strand
TGGCGAAGAAGAAGCGTCGGCGGTTTTACTTTGAGTCGGCAATGATGGACGGAGCTCCCGTGTTCTCGCTGTTTCGATCGGCACTGCCTGCAATTGAAATTCGAGGCTTTCGGGGTGTGATCAACTCGACCACCACTGTGATCCTCGAAGCCATGCAAGACGGGAAGAGCTTCGACGAGGCTGTCGCGGAAGCGCAGCGGCTGGGCGTAGCGGAGACGGATCCGTCGGCAGACGTCGACGGAATCGATGCCGCTGCGAAGGTCGTCGAAGTCGTGACCGTTCTGATGGGAGGTAGGCTCAAGCTGGCTGATGTCCAGCGGACCGGTATACGGGGAATAACCTCTGAGCAGTTGCGCGAGGCGCACAGGAAGGGCGAAGCCTGGAGACTGGTCAGCCGCGCGCGTGGTGAGACAGACGGCCGGATCACGGCTTCCGTTGCACCTGAGCGGATCAAACTCGACGATCCGCTGGCACAGGTGCATGGCACGTCGCTGCTGATAGCGTTCGAAACGGATATCTTTAAAGAGTTGATCATCAGCGAGCGTGATCCGGGGCCGGAGGCAACGGCTTACGGGATGCTTTCGGATTTTGTAAACGCAGTGAGGAGTTCGTAGCATGTCAGCCAGTACAAACGTTGTTCCCCAGGTAAGGAAACTCGACATCCAATGGGTTCGCCGGCAGTTCCCGGCATTGCAACAAACTGTGAATGGCAAGCCTGCGGTATTTTTCGACGCACCCGGTGGCACGCAGGTTCCGCAGCGTGTGATTGACGCCATCTCGGAATATCTCTCAAAGTGGAATGCCAACCTCGGCGGCGCATTCCTCACCAGCCAGCGCAGCGACCTGATCGTCGAGCAGGCGCATCAGGCAATGGCCGACTTCTTCAACTGTTCGCCAGATGAGGTGGTCTTCGGCGCCAACATGACCACACTGACCTTCGCTTTGGGCCGAGCGATTGGCCGCGAGTTGAAGGGTGGCGACGAGCTGTTAGTTACATGTCTCGATCACGACGGCAACGTCTCGCCCTGGGTATGCCTGGAAGAGCGCGGCGCCAAGGCGCGTACTGCCGACATCAAACCGGCCGACTGCACGCTCGACATGTTCGATTTGCAGGCAAAGATTCGCCGTACAACGAGGCTGGTTGCTGTTGGCTGGGCGGCTAACGCGGTTGGAACGATTAACGACGTGCGAGAAGCGGTTCGGCTGGCCCATGACGTTGGTGCGATGTCGTTCATCGACGCTGTTCACTATGCCCCGCATGGGTTGATCGATGTGAAGGAGATCGACACGGATTTCCTCGCCTGCTCGAGCTACAAATTCTTTGGACCGCACCAGGGAATTCTCTACGGTAAGCGCGAGCAACTGCTGCGGCTGCGTCCGTACAAGCTGCGGGTGTGCAGCGAGAAGCTGCCTGACCGCTGGGAGACCGGCACGCAAAACCACGAATGCATGGCCGGAGTCACGGCTGCGATCGATTACATCGCCGATGTCGGCCGCTACCATAGCTCAGAAGCGCACACGCGGCGGGAGGCGATTGTCGCGGCCTACGAGGTATTCCGTCAGCATGAACGCGAGCTGGCGGAGCGGCTCATTCGCGGGCTGCTGGAGATTCCGGGCCTAACGTTTTACGGCATTACCGATCCGGCAAATTTCGACCAGCGCACACCCACAGTGGCGATTCGCCTGGAAGGCTACACGCCGCGCGAACTCGCCACGCTACTCGGCGAGCGGGGCATATTCACATGGGACGGCAACTACTACGCCATTAATCTGGCCGAGCGCTTAGGCGTGCAGCAGGGCGGAGGGATGGTGCGGATTGGCCTCGCGCACTACAACACCGCCGAAGAGGTCGAGCGGCTGCTGGGCGAATTGCAGGGGCTGGCGGAAAGGCCAAGAATCTAACCACAGATTGACACCAATAAAGCACGGAATTATCTGAGACTTTTCCGGACCGTTGACGAATCCGTGTCGATCTTCGAAATCCGTGGCCGACTTGATTTTCGCCGGGATATAATCCGCGCGACGGCTGGAGGCTCTCGGGAGATGCGCGGCGCACCTCGCTGGTTGGCAGTGCTGGCGATGCTCGCGATTGTTGCCGTGCTGGGCGCGTTTAGCCTCCACCGCGCGCTTGCTCCTTCTACGTTAGCCATCGAAGTTGCGTCTTCCACGCTGCCTGCGGACGGCTTCACATCCACCGAAGTCAGATTGCACTGCCTGACTGGCCGGGATTTGAAGGGACTTCGAGTCGACGTCGGCGACTCCCGTCGCGTTAGCGTCGAATCGGTCCGTATAAGGGGTGCTTCTGCTCAGGTCAGCCTGCGTGCCGGCGTAATGCCAGGCGACGCCAAGGTCAACTTCGAGGCGCCCGGTTTCGAGTCACGGCAAATCACTTTGATCACCTCGCTCGACGCATTCGACAGTGTGGGAGACGGCACTCCAGACTTCTTACGCCTGCATGATGCGGCAGACCGGGCGGCGTTTCGCGAATGGTTCACGCTGCTGGCCGAGTCGGAATCCCACCGCAACCCGTCGATGGCCGAGATCGGCGACTGCGCAGCCTTGCTTCGGTATGCGTATCGCGAAGCGCTGCGCCGGCACGATTCAACTTGGGCCAGAGCCGTCGCATTGCCGGCAGCGCCAGCAGCGGGTGATGTTAAGCAGTACCAATATCCTTACACGCCGCTTGGGGCTGGCATTTTCCGCGTTCGCGAAGGCAGTTTTGCGGCGAACGATCTGAACAACGGCGCCTTTGCACAGTTTGCGGACGCGAAAACGTTGTGGCGGTACAACTCCTACTTTGTAGGACGGGATATCGCTCGCGCCCAACCTGGGGATTTGCTTTTCTTTCGCCAGGAGGGTCAAGACCTTGCGTTTCACGCCATGATTTTCCTCGGGCCGAGCCACATGGAAAGTGCAGCCTCGGGCGGGGTCTTCGTGATCTATCACACCGGACCGATCGGCAACTCACCGGGCGAAATTCGCCGTCCGACCACCGCACAACTGATGAACTTTCCTGATCCGCGCTGGCGGCCGGTACCGTCGAACCCCAGCTTCCTCGGCGTTTATCGCTGGAACATTCTGCGAGGCTCCGAGTGATACGCCGACCGCGGACCGCTGCCTCGGTGGTGTTGCTTTTATGGTTTGCGGTAACGCTCATCGCACAGGATGACAATGAGCCGGCGTACTTCTCCATAAGCAGCGAGCGCACCTACATGCCGGGGGAGAAGATCGAGATCGGCGTCTACAGTCATCATGTCGCCGCGCTCGAGTTCCGCGTATACCGGGTCAACGATGCCGCGAAGTTTTTCAGTCAACTCGAAGACATGCACAGCTTCGGCGGGCGGGCGCCGCGGTTGCCCAAGCAAGAGAAGACATGGATCGAACGATTTCATGCGTGGAAGCATCGGATCTGGGCGTGGTTCCGCGACTTTATTCGCGCGCAGTTTTCGCCCGAGTCGCGTCACGAGATTCGGCTGTGGCGGCTGGGGGAAAACAAGCCGCAGCCAAAGGGTCCGGGGGTCAACGAGTTTGCACAGGTCCCTCTGCTCAATCAGCAGCAACTGGTCTCTGCGTGGAAGTGGAATGTTCCGCCAGGTGGCGAACGCTGGGAGAGCCAGCGAGTCACGATCCCGGTGAACGACAAGGGCGTCTACCTGGTCGAAGCCACGAACGGAAGGTTGCGGGCTTACACGATTGTCGTCATTACCGACCTCGCGATCGTTACGAAAGCTGCGTCGGGTCGCTTGGTCTGCTTCGTCGTCGACCGCACTTCGGGCAATCCGATGCCGGGAGCGTCAACTCGAGTCTGGATCGATCAGCAGGAAATCGCTAATAAGCCGACGGACCAGCAAGGCATCGTCGATCTGGCAATCACGCAGGCCAAGCCTGAAAGCGTTGCGGTGCTGGCCTCGTATCAAGACGACGTCACCGTCGACGCTCCCGGCGCGTGGAATATGGGATCGGAAGCGCGGAGTCTGCGTGGATATACGTACACCGATCGTCCCGTGTATCGCCCCGGAGACACGGTGCACTTTAAGACAATCGTGCGTACGGAAACCCCAGGCGGGTACATGATTCCGAAAGACCGCGAGCTGCGGCTTGAGCTGCGTGATCCGCGTACCTATGAGGTGATCTGGCAACAGAATGTGACGCTCTCCGATCTGGGGACGGCGCATTGGGATTACCCAATACCTGATGACGCAAACCTCGGCTTCTACTACCTCAATATGCAGTCGGGTGAGCGGTATGTCGAAGGTGTGCGTTTCTCGGTCGAGGACTACAAGAAGCCGGAATACGCCGTGAAAGTCACGGCCCAAGCGCCGCGCGTATTGCAGGGCCAGCCGATCAAGGCGACGATCGACGCACGTTACTACTTTGGCGAACCGGTGGCCAACGCAAAGGTCAAGTGGGTGGTGCACACATCGACGTATTGGCCGTTCGGGCGGTATGAGTCTGACTCGGACCTAGGCGAGGAAGACTACGGTGCGGCTGAGGATGGCCAAGACGAAAGCGACACCTATGGCGGGGAGCAGGAGGCCGAGCAGAGCGGCACGCTCGATAATGATGGCAAGCTGCAAATCACGATTCCGACGAAAGTCAGCGCGAACAAGACCGATTTGATTTATCGCATCGAAGCACGAGTGACCGACGAAGGCAATCGCGAGATTTCGGGTCATGGATTTGCGCTCGCGACGTATGGCAACTTCTATCTCACCGCGCAGCCAACTTCATATGTGTACAGCAAGGGCAGCACCGCAGTCATCAACGTCACCGCGCAGGACTACGACAAGAAGCCGGTTCGAACAGCGTTCCGAGCGGAGTTAAGCGGTTGGAATCGGCAGCAGCGCCCTGGGGAGTTAGTTTCGACGGCCGAGGGGCAGACGGGTGCCGATGGCAAGGGGCAAGTGCAATTCACGATTCCCGACGCCGGCGAATTTCGCGTTCGCATTACAGCCATGTCGGTGCCGAACCGCGAGGTGGAAGACACTGCCTACTTGTGGGCGCCTGGACAGAGTCCGTTGTGGGCGGGAACGCAGCAAGAACGCGTCCAGATGGTCGCCGACAAGAAATCGTACGCTCCAGGTGACACAGCGCACGTGCTTATTGTCACCGGCAAAGAGCCGACGAGTGTGCTGGTTGGGGCGGAGGGCAACGGATTGTACTCGGCCGAGGTCGTTAAGGGCAGGGGTGGGAGCGTCACGGTAGACATTCCGGTGCAGCCCGAGTTTGCGCCGAATTTCTATGTATCGGCCGCGTTCATTCGGGACAACAAGTTCTATTCCGGCAACAAGAGTCTGAGGGTCCCGCCGACGCAGCACGTGATGACGGTCAACCTGACGCCGTCCAAGCCGCAGTATCAGCCGGGACAAGCGGGTGCGTACACGATTAAGGCGACCGACTCGGCGGGCAAGCCAGTTGCCGGCGCCGACTTTAGTCTCGGGGTAGTGGACGAAGCGATTTACGCCATTGAGCCGGAGACTGTGGGAAGCATCGTCAACGCGTTCTACGGGACAATTTATTCCAGGGTCACTACTGATAGCTCGCTGAGCTATTACTTCAGCGGACAAGCGGGCAAACGCGCCATGCAATTAGCTGTCGGCGCGGGCTCTGGCCGCAGTTCGTCGGCCCTGGCTCAGCTTAAACCCGAGCGGCTGGTGCAGCCGAAGATCAGGAAGGCGTTCCCGGATACAGCGTTTTGGGTGGCGGACGTACGCACCGACAACAGTGGACTGGCTACGGTAAAGTTCGACTATCCGGATGCCATTACGTCCTGGCGCGCGACGACACGCGGCGTGACCGAGAACACAATGGTTGGAAGCGCCATCGAAAACACCATCGTGCGCAAGAACCTGATGGTGCGGCTGGTTGTGCCACGGTTCTTCCGCCGCGGCGATGAGATTGTGTTGTCGGCGATCGTGCAGAACTATCTGCCAACGGAAAAGACGGCGCGCGTGTCAATGGAGTTTACAGGTCTCGAGGTGATCGATGGCGCGACCCGCGATGTAGCTGTTCCGAGTCGCGGCACGGTGAAGGTCGACTATCGCGTACGTGTCGAGGACGTCGATTCGGCGACAGTCCTCGGCAAAGCGCTGACCGACGTCGAAAGCGATGCCATGGAACTTAGCCTGCCGGTCGAACCGTTCGGCGTGAGGCTCGCGACTGCAAAGTCTGGATCGACGGCGGGAGCAGGGAACAGCACGGTCACAGAGCAGGTGGCTTTCCCGGCTGGCGCTGAGAACGGAACACGCAAACTCACCATTGAACTGACGCCATCGATTGCCGGCACAATCTTTGGCGCGCTCGGCTTCCTTACGTCTTATCCATACGGCTGCACAGAGCAGACGATGTCGAGCTTCCTGCCCGATGTGCTAGTCGCGGACGCGATGAAAAAGCTGGGCGTGGAGACGAACATCAGTCCGCAAACGCTCAACAAGCAGGTCGAGGCAGGGCTCGACCGGCTATACCAGTATCAACACCCAGACGGCGGCTGGGGATGGTGGCAGACCGACGACTCGCAGCCCTTCATGACAGCCTATGTGCTTGTGGGTCTGGTCGAAGCGAAGGGAGCAGCCTATGACGTGGATGATGCCCGCATCGAACGCGCGCGCAAGTGGCTGCTGCCGCAGTTCACACGATCGACAGCGGTGAAGACCGATTTGCGGGCATACATGGCATATGCGCTGGTGCTAAGCGGAACCGATTCTAATCCCACGATCGTTGAGTCGGTTTGGAACCAGCGCGCGACCCTAACTGCGTACGGCAGGGCGCTGCTAGGCCTCGCGATGGCCCAGGTTAATGATTCTCGTGCCAACGATCTCGCGAACCAGCTTGCATCCGAGGCGAAGCAGGACGACTCGCAGGCTTGGTGGCCGACCGACACCAACAACCTGATGGAGTTTTCCGGCGACACGACGCCGCAAGCGACGGCGTACGCATTGAAGCTGCTCGACCGCGTTGATCCGCAGAGCCCGTTGCTTCCGAAGGCAGCGCTCTATCTCGTCAGTCATCGTGGCGAGGGCTATTACTGGGACTCGACGCAGCAGACAGCGATGGTCATCTATGGTTTGACCGACTACCTCGAACGTACACAGGAGCTGAAGCCGAACTTCAATGTCGATGTACAGGTGAACGGAAAGTCCGTGACGACCAAGAAATTCACCGCTGCGGATGCGACTGCGCCGTCCGTATCCGTCACGCTGAATGAGGCGCAACTGGCGCAAGGTGCAAACCAGATTCGTCTCCTAAAGTCGGGCGAGGGAAGGCTCTATTGGTCGGCGCGTGGTGAGTACTATTCCAACCAGTCAAATGTCGTGAACACAGGCACCTTCGAGCTCAGCACGGTTCGCGAATACTACAAGCTCACACCGCAGCAGACGGGTGACAGGCTGGTGTATCACCTCGACAAGCTTTCTGGTCCAGTGCAAGTGGGTGACACACTGGCAGTGCGCATCACGGTCGGCGGCAGCGATTGGCGCTACCTGATGATCGAAGACCCGATTCCGTCGGGTACGGAATCAGTTACGCGCGACGACCTGTACCAGCTCGATCAGCAGCCGCCCTGGTGGACCACGCGCTGGCGGAGCTATCGGGAACTGCGCGATGATCGCACTACGTTCTTCAACTATTGGTTTCCGCGCGGGCAGTCGGAGTACACGTACCTGTTGAAGGTGGTGAATCCGGGCGTCTTCCGCGTAAGCCCCACACGCGTAGAGCCGATGTATCAGCCGCAGTATCTGTCAACGGGCGACGCGATCACGGTGACGGTGAAATGAGCGCGACGACTACAAATCGCCGGGGTGTGGTGAAGCTTTGGCTATTGAATTTCGTGGCCAACGCTGTTGTGCTAGTCGTGTGGTATTTCTGGCTGCTGATTCCCGATGCGCACGGATGGCAGGTTGCCAGCTCGGCGTTGATTGCGTTGACTGTGGTGATCTCGGTGCTTTGGCTTCGGGCGGGAACGCTAGCCTGGTTTCGCATCAGCGACTTTCGTGGCCAGGGAGGCATTTGGCGCGCTTATCGTCACGCATGGCGGCATGTTCTGGCACTTGGCATTTGGCTTCTAGTGTTTGTGGCATTGGCTTGGATGTTGTGGCGCCTTTCCAGTTATGTGCCACAGTTCGCGGTGTGGTTCCGTCAGAAGCTAGGAGCTGGCCCACCACCGCGCAACATCATGCGCGATGTGAACTGGCTGTTGCTGCTGTTCGCCGTATTGGTAATGCCGGGCTTGTGGGTGCCCATGGCGACGACGATTTCAGCCGTTGGGTTTGAGGCTGCACACATCGTCCAATCGCGTCGCGTGTGGAAACGCCCCCTGTATTGGTTCTGGTTCTGCCTCTTGCTCGGCGCAAGCATTTACGTCTCCTACAAGCTGGTCTGCTGGATTCCCGATCTCGAGACCCTGCGGCAGCAAGCTTGGAGCATGACAGGACGATTCCTGCTGGCATCCATCGTCGGGGTGACAGGCTTTATCGCGGTGGTGTGGATAGCCGCGGTGCACACAGACCGCGAAGATCCCATCACAACTGGGCCTGGCCACTGATCATTGGCTGGGTGGCAGCCCTTCCTCTAACCACTGGATCATCGTCTCCCGGCCGTTCTGCGCGACCAATTTCGATACTCGTGCCAGTGCATCTGCGTATGCCTCGCGCATCTGTTGTTCGCTCACGGGAGCGCGTAATGCTTTCTCTAATGCGCTGACATCCTCGAAATTGCTGCCGGCTCTCGTCGCGCCAGGCGGGTGCAGTACCAAGTACAGTACTAACCCTTCGCGAAACCACAGGGGAGTTCCAGGTTTTGCGTGTTCCTCAATGAGCATGTGCAACAGCTCATGACGGAGGGTCGTCTCGAGCGTGCCCGCTTTCTGTAATATGTCGGCGGGCTGCAGGCGAATCGTATGTCCGCGGGTGGAAGCCGCCACCCATCCTGGGTCACCGGTCGCGTCCCGAAACGCCGCAACGGTGGCATAAACTCTCAGCTTGGCCGAACTGTTAAACTCCAGATCGGTCTTCTCTTCTGCTTCATGCATCATCCGCGCCGCTAACGGGAGCAATGGTCGGTCATGTTCGGGACGAGTCGTGAATAGCACCACATCCTGGCTGCTTAGCTGTTGCCACGGTATGCCTTGAGCGCTTACGCCCAAGCGTGTGCCGGGATAATAGAAGGTAAGGATCTGGCGATACGAGCGGCCCTCTTCACCCATGACTTCGGCGCCGACTTGGCAAAGGCCTACGCCATGTCCCGAGCCGCGCCCGTGGAACACAACCCTGTCGCCTTCGACACGAACGTCGTACCAGTTACTCTTGAGCCGGTCCCAGCCGATGTTGTGTCCGATCGCAGCGCGAAACGTCAGGCCAGGCACCATCATGCTCTGGCCGCCGGTTACAGTCAGGAATTCCACTCGTCCGCTCCCAGTGCGCTGCCGTACCGCCACAGCGTGCAACTGCCCGGACACGCGGACGCCTTCGGCAGCCAGCGCATGCTGCAACTCGTGTTTGCTCACCTCGCTGCTCCATTCGGTGGCACCGTTGCGAACGCAATAAGTATCGGAATGCTGCTTAAGATAGGGTGCGCGCTGTTCATCGTTGCCCAGGATGAAGCGTCCGTCTTCTGTGGTGCCGCCACAGTTGGCGTGGTAGTAGGTCGCCGCCGGCTCTCCGTCGTACCAGAGCACCTCGCCCGCGGTTGCTTCGACGATCTGCTGCAGCCGTGGAGTGACGTCGGACAGACGCAGGTTCTGGCAATGCGTCGAGTCGCAGAAGGCGAAGCCATCGAGTGCATGGCGGCTGCCGAAGTGCATGGCATAGGTGCGCGCCGTCACCGCCATGGCCTTCAGAGTTTCGTCCGATTTAAATGTGCCGGTCTCACCCGCCAGCACGCCCGCAATGTACTCGTCCATTGGCATGGATGCCGTGACGAGCAGGTGCCCATCGTTCGCGCGTAAGTCGATTGGGAAGTCAGAGTTCAGATTCGGCGCAGCGGCAGGGGCTATCTGATATTTCCCCGCGACCCGAACCTCTTGCGTTATGGCCTTATCTCCGTCGATCTGGATGTGCGACCCGGTTGCCCCAAGGGTAAGGGAACTGAAGGCGACTTCGGCGCAACCAACACATTTGCGAAGTCTGGCTTGCCCTGGTTCGGCGATGAGTTTCAAGGTCGACGGAGGATGCAAATACCAGAGACGCACACGAACGACATGAGGAAAGCTGCTCTGACCAGCTGCGCTCTTCGGGTTGTTGTCGCGTTGTGCGAAGGCATTGCCCGTGATCCAAAGCAACAGCAACACCGACACACGGGCACAGATCCCCTTCATCGGGCGGCCCCGCCGGCTGAGCCCATGTTCCGACTCAAAGCGAATGCCGTGAAAATCTCGCGGGCAGCGCCTGCGGCGTCTGTCGGGCCGTGACCCTTTTCCAGGAAGACCACCAGTGCAATCTCGGGCTTGTCGGCCGGAGCGTAGCCGGCGAACCAGCCATGCCGCCAGGAACCTTCCTCGACCAGGGACGTGCCAGTCTTGCCCGCGACTTTCAGCGGCGCTTCTGGCCGTGCCAGATGCCCCATTCCGTAGGACACCGATCCTTCTAATCCCGCGAAAACCGGCGCAAGTTTCGGGTCAGGCTTCTCGGTAAGCAGAGCAACCTTCTGATATGCGCGTAGCAGCTCAAGGGGAGTCACGTGCACGCCGCCTTCACCGATAGCCTGCAGCTCGAGTTCGGTTTGGTTCGTGGCGAGCGGGATACTGCCGGCGACCTCGTTGGGTGCGAGCCCAGTAGGCGCGGCGAAGCCGAACTTCACGAAGTTATCTCGCAATTCGGAGGGCGCTAGGCGGGTGGCCAGCTTCGCGAAGTATGTGTTGCAGGAATACGCCAGTGCCGTTGCCGGGTCGAACGGCTGCTTCACATCCGGATGGGTGCAATTGAGCTGGTGACCGCCAACCGTCAGTGAGCGCTTGCACATCAATCTCGTCTGCTCATTGATCTTGCCCGCATCGAGCAGAGCTATCAGAGTGAATGTCTTGATGCTCGAGCCGGGAAGCGCGACGCGCTGCGCCGCCACATCGAAGTGATACGCGGCCAGAACCTTGCTGGTGGCAACGTCAATCACCACGGCGGTGCCACGCTTGCCTGTCATCGCGTGTTTGACGGCGCGCTCGAGTGAGGCATTGCCTGCACTCTCGAAGGTCTCGGCCTTGAACGAATCTGACACTGTCAGACAGATAGCAAAACAGACCAGCAATCGTCGAGCGATTTTGCCGCGCATATTTCGATTGTAATGTTGAATCGAGAAGCAAAAAGCCGCTGCCCGTTGCGTTCGAGGTACCGGGGCCGCTCACCATTTCGAGGGAAACATATTCACTTTCAGGAATGATTTTTGCGCGATTGATCTCGTCTCTTAGGCTACCGTCAGCACCATTTTCCCCAGGGCGCCGGAGTGCTTCATGATTTCCTCATGCGCCCGTGAGGCCTCGGCCAGCGGGATCTTTGTTCCAATCACCGGATGGAGCGTACCGTTTGTCAGTCCCGCCCCCAGCGCGGCGTGAATCTCCCGCAACTCTGCCTCGGAAGCAGCAAATAGGGTCATTCCGCGAATGTCGGCTTCGCGCGTCATCGTGTCCCGTGGGTTGATCTCAATTGTTCCCCGGTTCCCGACAACTACAACCCGTCCTTTCTTAGCCAGCAACCCAAGGTCGTTTTGCAGGTTCTTATTTGCCAGCATCTCGATAATCAGGTCGAAGCCGCGGCCGCCTGTTAGCTGCATCAACTCACCGAGGTATCCGGCGGAGCCGTGATTCACCGCATGGTTCGCGCCCTGCTCCGTCACCAGCTTCATCCCGGCATCGGTGCCGGCGGTACCAGTGACAAGCATTCCGGCGGCGTGGGCCAGTTGCACCGCGGCAGTGCCAACTCCTCCGCTGGCTCCTTGGATCAGCACCTCCTCGCCCTTCTTCCCGCCACCGCGTTGAAACAACGCCCGATACGCCGTTGCATATGGCGTACCCAGCGCTGCGCCCTGCTCAAAGGTTGCGTTGTGTGGTAGGAGATGCACTTGCGACTCGTTGCAGAGCGTCTGTTCAGCGTAGGTGCCAGTGAGTGAGCCCGAAGCGTAAACTCGATCGCCCGGTTTCACTCTGGTCACGCCCTCGCCCACGGACTTAACGATTCCTGCAGCGTCGTTGCCGGGCGTGTAGGGAAGAGTTGGTTTCATCGCATAGGTGCCGGTTCGCACATAGGCCTCGACCGGATTCACGCCAACCGCGCGTACCTCGACCACGACCTGGCCTTTGCCCGGCTCGAGATCGGGCACGTCTTCGAGCTTCAACACTTCAGGTCCGCCAAATTCGTGGACACGGATCGCCTTCACGAGTGCCTCCTGTTGGGTAACCACTCGACGGAATACCTATCTTAAGCCAGCGATGGCGATTCGTCCGAGACGGGAAGTGCAGGTGACCGTGTTGGTTGGAGCGAAACCAACTGCGATGCCGGCTATTCCGCCCGCAGCGTGATCGCCGGATCGACGCGAGCCGCGCGGGATGCAGGCAGCCAGCAGGCGACCGCTGCCACCGCGAGCAGCAGTCCGATTACGCCGAGATAGGTCACCGGATCCATCCGTGAAACACCGTACAGCAGCGTAACCAGCGTCTTGCTTGCCAAGGCGGCACCGACGAGTCCGACAACGACTCCAAACGCTGCCAGCTTCATACCCTGGTGCAGAACCATGGTCAGGATGTCGCGACGTGACGCGCCCAATGCAGAACGAATTCCGATCTCACGTGTCCGCTCGCTCACGCCTCCGGAGAGCACGCCGAATATCCCGGTGGCTGCCAGCACAAGGCCAACCAACGCAAACGCTTCAAGGACGATCAGCGTGAACCGCCGCTGCGCCTCGGAAACGGTGAGCAGAGACTCCATGGTGGCGACGCGCACGATAGGCTGGTCCTTATCCACCGACCAGATGGCATTGCGGACCGCCGGCGCAAGTACCGCCGCATCGCCTCGCGTGCGGACCACTAACGACAACACTTCGTCGGCCCAGGGCCATTGCGTCGTTGGAACGTAGAACGCGTCCTCGACGGCAACTGCCAGGGACTGCTGCTTGACGTCACCAACCACGCCAACAATCGTTGCCCATGGTTTGTCAGGCTGGCCTGCGTCGGGTCCCATGCGGACACGCCTCCCAATCGGGTCCTGAGTGCCGTATTTCCTCTTCGCGAACGATTCGCTGATAAGCACCGCGGTCGGAGCACTGGTTGTGTCGCGCTCATTGAGCAGGCGGCCACGGCGCAGCGGAATGCGCATGGTCTCGATATACCCCGGGCTGACGGCGTAGCGGTTCCCACCTTCTTCAGCGCTATTGTCGCCTTCGAATTGCACGCCATAGACGTCATAATCTCCGCTCAGCGGCAACTGTGAGGTGAAATCTGCCGCGACGACGCCAGGAACCGCACCCACCGCTTCCAAAGCATTCTTGAAGAATTGGAGCCGATTGGCATCGTTGTCATAGTAGTGACCGGATTCCTGTACCTGCATCGTGAGCAAATGCGAGCCATCAAATCCCGGATCGACGGCAAACAGGCGTTGCAGGCTGCGCAAGAGCAATCCTGCGCTTACCAGCAGCACCAACGCGAGCGCCACTTCAGCGACGACCAGGGCCCGCCGCATCGTCTGGTGACTCGTTCCCACTCTCGTGCACTTGTGTAAGGCGAGGTTCAGGTCGCCGCGATTGGTCTGCAGTGCGGGAATCAGCCCAACGACGACGCCAACCAGCGCCGTAACTGCCAAGGCGAAGGCAAAAACGGCACCATCCACCGCGATGGCATTCATCCGCGGCAGCCCCGGAGCACCAAGCGCTCTCAGAGCGCGTACCCCCAGCTCCGCTACGAACATTCCGAGCGCGCCGGCGATGATCGCCAGCAACAGACTTTCCGTAAGCAGTTGCCGGGTCAACCGCTTTCGCGAGGCGCCGAGCGCAGCCCGCATGGCGAACTCGCCGCTGCGCTGGACTCCGCGCGCCACCAACAAGTTGGTTACGTTTACGCACGCGATCAGCAGAACCAGTCCGACTGCCCCCAGAACGGTCAGCAACGCGGGCCTTACGTCACCTGTCACATCGCTCTGCAGGGAATTCACCAGCATGCCGGCGGGAACGCCGCCCGACTCGTTGTAACCCGTGGCATACATCTGGCCAAGGATACCGAGGATTACATCCAGTTCGCTGTTGGCCTGTTGTCGGCTGACGCCGGGCCGCAGCCTGCCCACGATGTTGAGGTGATGTCCCCATTCGCGGCTGAGCGGCGGAAGCGATGGATCGTACTGCAATGGCGCCCACAGTTCGGCCGCCGGGGCCAGCACATTCTCGAAGCCAGCAGGCATTATGCCAATGACCGTAAACGGATCTCCGTCGAGCGTCACCTGCTGCCCAACAATCGAGGGGTTGCTTCCAAACCGCCGACGCCATACGCCGTCGCTGAGAATGACGACGTTTGGACCCTTATGCTGATCGTCCGCCGCCTCGAAGTTTCGGCCTAACACGGGCTCCACGCCTAAGGCGCGGAAATAATCCGTCGTAACCCGCTGGCCCTCGAACCGCTCTGGTTGAGTCTTTCCAACCAGGGTAGGCTGCCACGCCTTCATGGCGGCGAGAGCATCAAACGACCGAGTTCGCTTTTGCACACCATGGAAGGTGCCGAAGCAGTCGAACCGACGTGATCCATCCCTCTGCCGCTCCCATATCATCACCACGCGGTTAGCCTGCGGATAGGGAAGCGGCTTAAACAGAATGGGATTCACCGCGCTGAAAATCGCAGTAATGGCGCCGATTCCAAGAGCAAGGATTACGACCACGGTGGTCGCAAAACCCGCGTTCTTACGCAGTTGTCGGAAGGCATAGCGGACGTCGCGGGCGACACTCTCCAGCGTGAAGCCGATCACGTCATGCGCTTCTTCTTTCCATCGGGTGTCGTTGCCAAGCCTGCGACTCGCTAGAGAATGAGCGTCTTCCATCGTCATGCCATCGTCGCGCAGTTCCTGTTCGACCTGTTCGCGATGGAAAGCCAGTTCTTCCTCGAGCTCGCGATTGAAGCGCTGGCGATGAAGGAGCAATTGCAACTTTCGAATCAACCCAGCCACGGATTCCATCGCTAGCTCCTACGCGCTCTCGAGCACCCTGCCTATAGCCGTAATCAACTGCTCATACTCGGAAAGCTCGATACCCAACTGTTTGCGGCCAGCGGCCGTCAAGGTGTAGTAGCGCGCGCGGCGGTTGGTTTCGGTCAACTTCCACTCCGCCCTCACCCAGCCTTTCAAGAGCAAGCGTTGCAAGGCAGGGTAGAGTGAGCCTTCCTCGACCGTTAGTATTTCGTCAGACAGCCGCTTGATGGAGAGCGCGATTCCGTAGCCGTGCATCGGCGAGCGGGTAAGGGTCTTCAGGATCAGCAGGTCCAGAGTCCCAGGCATCAGATCGGGTTTGGCGGCCATAAGGAAATATCCATAGCGCATCTATGGATAGATTGTCAAGGGAGTGAGGGCAGGGCGAGCCGGAATGGGATCAAATGCGGGTAAACGATGGCGTGCGACACGCCATCGTTCGCCGGCTGGTTCTGGAGGAGGCTCACCCCGTCGCCCGCAGCAGACGACAGGTCAAAATCCAGTTACTTCGTAGCTGTCGCGGCCATCTTCTCCCGGAACTTCGCCATCTCCTCACGGTTTGGGCCGTAGGGCGCCGGAGAGCAACCTCCGGCCAGCCGGCACATCAGCGAAAGTTGGCCGCGGTGGTGGATTTCGTGATGCAAGAGAGCGCTCCAAAGAATATTGCGGATCGACATCGGCTCGCCGGTGAAGAAGATCACTTCGCGATCCAGATCCGCCGGGATCAGCTTCGCAATTCGTGCGCGAGCGTCCGCGTGGGCACGCTCGTACCCGGGAGCCAGCGCGGCAATTGTCTTGGGGCGCTCGAGTCCTTCCGGCTTCACGCCCACCTCGAACTTTCCACGTTCGATGCCGAAGCCCGAGTACCCGTCAATCTCGGCGAGATGCCAGGCCAATTCACCCAAGGACCGGCCGCCTGGATCCGGGCGAAAATCGTACTGACCCTCGGGTAGGGCGTGCAACATCGCCACCGTCTTTTGAGCTTCGTCGTCCCATACGTTCAGAAACGTTTGCACTTCGTTCGACATCACTCTCTCCCTTCATGTACCGAAATTGTCTTGCTACCCTCTGTTGCCACTCGAGTGCACGATCGCCTCCATCGCGGCCTCCCGGCACGTTCCGAGAACCTCTTGCGAGAAGGTTTCATCGGCGACCGCGCGCGCCAGCAGTACAGCTCCGGCTAACAATGCCGTTGTTGAAATCGCCCGCTTCCGATCGGGATGCTGCTCATCGAACTGCCTAGCGATGAATTCAATGCTCCGACGAAGGTGCTGCTCAAATACCTCCCGCGTTCTTCCTCCAAGCCGGGCGACCTCCGCGGCAAGCGCCGGTATCGGGCAGCCGCAGTCGGCAGCATTGCGATGCTCGGCGCTGAGATAGAAGCCGGTGAACGCGCGCAACCACTCCTGGCCTTCGAGCTTGCTTAACTCGGGAGGACGGTCTGCGCTGGCCCCGCGAAAGACCGCGTCAAGCGCTTCCGCCAATAGGTCCTGCTTGGACCGAAAGTGCGAGTAAAACCCTCCAGCCGTGAGGTCAGCGGACTTCATCACCGCATCAACACCCGTAGCCGCGTAACCTTGCTTGCGAAACAGGCGTCCGGCCGCTCGCAGGATGCGCTGGTTGGTTTGCTGCTTGTGATCCTTTCGGTAGCGCACGGCCCAGACAGTATTACGATCGTAATTCTATGTCAATGACATTTTTCCGCGACATTATTTTCGCTGCCGGATAGGGCCCTATGCTTACTGCTGCTGGATAAACCCCCAGGTCCTCTCGAGACCCCTGGGAAATCAACCCGGCGCTGGCGGGCTCGAAGAAGCGCCGCTAAAACCGCCGCATCTCAACCCCCGGCCCGGACATCGGTGGCCTTGCCGTTCTCGAATGTGACTTTCACCGGATGGCCATCGTTCGGATAGGTCACAATCTTCGGATTGCTCCTCCCTGTACCCTCCGCAACGCCCACTCCTAGGGCAAACGACGCCTGCAGTTCGTTCATGCCGGGCTTTACTGCATGGCTTTCGATGGCCTTCCATATGTCAGCGGGCCAGTGTTTGTAGAGCTCATGCGGATCCTGGACGAACAGCATGTCGTCGGAATAGATATGCTGCGTGCCGTTGTCGTCGACGCCGACGGAAAACGCATACGACCTGCCGTCTTTCTCGAATACTGCCATGATCTGGCGGACGCCTCCTGGCGACGCTTCGATCACGATGTTCCTGATCTGCAACCGCTCGATCGGACCGAGCGTCCCGGCCTTTTGGCGAAAATCAACCGGCGGACCATATCGGTAGTAATCGTAGCGATATCCCTCGCGCACCCAAACGGGTTGCACCATCAACTCGCGCGCGTCCTTCGCATCCTGAGGATGCAGCTTCTTCGGGACGACGTAATAATCAGGGTCCAGCGCAACTTCTTTTCTCGGTGCTTCCACCAGTGTTATGCGACGATCGCGCAGATTCAGGTAGAACCAGATCGCGGCCGCAACCAGCGCTACCGCCAAGATGGCCTGGATTACTTTCGCCGTCTTTGTCATGATCTCTGCGATGCCGTCCCGGAAGCGACACGATGCCTGTGACCAAGGGTGTCCGGTTAAAAGTTGAACAGAATCAGCTGATTGCGGTCTTCGAGTAAGTCGTTTTGGAAGT
>Ga0306920_100004541_pt1 | contig 17784 bp, 14 predicted proteins | sample flu12Cox44000170_FD_204666 | JGI IMG/M metagenome (GOLD analysis project Ga0306920, IMG submission 204666) | Lab enrichment of tropical soil microbial communities from Luquillo Experimental Forest, Puerto Rico - flux4day.12C.oxic.44.000.170 (v2)... | ecosystem: Environmental > Terrestrial >... | reverse complement strand
GAACTGCATCTACACCGACCCCGAGGTCGCAACCGCCGGCCTTTCCGAAGAGGAGGCGAAAGCTGCCGGTCACGAGGTACGCATCGGGAAGTTCCCGCTCAGCGCAAGCGGCCGCGCACGCACGATGAACGAAAACGAGGGTCTCATCAAGCTCGTTGCCGATGCGAAGAGCGATCTACTCTTGGGGATGCATATCGTCGCGCCGCAGGCTGAGTCGTTAATCGGTGAAGGCCTTATGGCACTCGAAATGGGCGCCACGCTAGAAGATATCGGGCTCTCGGTCCATCCGCATCCCACGCTCACTGAAGGAATCATGGATGCAGCAGAAGCCGCGCACGGCAAAGCCATCCACATCCTAAACCCCAAGCCCAAAACGCCGGTGACCGCCTAATTTTGACCGATAAATGAGTGCCGTACGATTGATCGATCTTGGCGTGAGGCCATACCGTGAGGTATGGGAGCTTCAGCATTATTTACACGAGGCCGTACGCCAAGGGCGCGAACCCGATACCTGGATTGTGGTGGAGCATACGCCGGTGGTCACGCTGGGGCGGCAGGCTAAGCGTGAGAACGTCTTGCTTTCGGATGAAGCGCTGGCCACGCGGGGCGTTGATATCGTTGCAATCGAACGCGGCGGCGACGTGACGTATCACGGGCCGGGGCAGCTGGTAGTCTATCCGATTCGCAAGCTCGTACGTTTCCGCGAAGTCGTACCGCTCGTACGCGCTTTGGAGGCCGGGATCATCAATCTTTGCGCGCGCTTCGGCGTGCGCGGCGAGCGCTGGAGTGAGCACGCCGGCGTCTGGGTCGGCCGCAATCAAATCTGCGCGATTGGGCTGGCGGTGAAGCGTATGGTTTCGTTGCACGGGATCGCGCTCAACGTTTCGAATGCGCTCGATTACGATCGGCTGATCAATCCGTGCGGACTGCGCGATCGCGGCATAACTTCGCTCTCCGCCGAGGTCGGTCACGCGCTTGAATTGCCGCGCGTTAAGCGCATGATGCTTGAGGAGCTAGGCCGGGTCTTCGACGTTGAATTCACGCCCGTGAACAGCGTGGCTGCGGTAGCATAGGTACGATGGCAGTCACGATCGACCTTATCTCACGGTCACCCTTCGACGAAGCCTGCGCTGAGCGTGTCATCCTGAGCGAAGTCGAAGGACGAAGCGCTCAGGGTGACAAGCGTGAGACGAGGATGAGGAAGCCGCCGTGGTTGCGTGTTTCGCTGCCGATCGGTGATGAATACGAACGCGTCAAAGCCGAAGTTAACGCACGCGGATTGCACACCGTATGTAAAGAAGCGGCATGTCCGAACGTCGCCGAGTGCTGGGGCGCCGGGACGGCGACGATCATGATTTTGGGTGACGTCTGCACACGCGGCTGCCGCTTCTGTAACGTCAAGACCGGTAATCCGCGCGGCGTCGTCGACTGGCTCGAGCCTTATCGCGTCGCGCGAGCGGTTCGCGACTTGGGTTGGAAGTATCTCGTGCTGACGGCGGTCGACCGCGACGATCTGCCAGACGGCGGCGCGCTGATTTTCGCCAACACGGTGCGCGCGATTCACGAACGGGTTCCAGGAGCTCGGGTCGAGATTCTTAGCGGTGACTATCGCGGCGATCTAACGGCGGTGGACATCGTCGTCGATGCCCAGCCGGACGTCTTTGCGCACAATCTCGAGACCGTGCGGCGCCTGACGCCGTGGGTCCGCGACAAGCGAGCCGGCTACGACCAGTCGTTACGTGTGCTCGAACACGTCAAGCGACGCGCTCCGAAGCGTTATACCAAAACCTCGCTGATGCTTGGTTTTGGCGAGACCGACGAGGAAGTCGAAGCCGCGATGGACGACGCGCGCGCGGCCGGGATAGACATTTTCACCATGGGCCAGTACCTGCAGCCGAGCAAGAAGCATCTACCGGTAGTCGAGTACGTGACGCCGGAGAAGTTTGCGCAGCTCGGTCACCTGGCGGAACGGAAGGGTTTTCATCAAGTCGTATCGAGCCCACTCTCACGCAGCTCGTACCATGCGGAGCAGGCGTTCCCGAAAGGCTGAAACCGCACGGCGCCGCTTTAGGTTGGAACAGCTAACGTGACGAAGGCTTTCCTGAACCGGCCGGTCCTCGCGGTCGTCTGCTCGTTGCTGATCATGATCGCCGGATTGGTCGTGATCCCCGCGCTGCCAATCGCCCAGTATCCGCAGATCGCGCCGCCGGTCGTCACGATCACTGCGACCTACACCGGCGCGAGCCCGCAGGCGGTTGAGGCCCAGGTAACGACGCCGCTCGAGCAAGCCGTCAACACCGTTCAGGGGCTGCGCTATCTGAGCTCGACGAGCGCGCAAAGCACCTCGTCGATCACCTGCACGTTCAACCTCGGCGTCGATCTCGACATTGCCGCCGCCGACGTGCAAAACGCGGTTCAATCGTCGCTGGGGCTGCTGCCTGCCACGGTGCAACAGCTTGGAATCACGGTGGCCAAGAACTCCGGCTCCTTTGTAATGGGCATCGCGCTAACGTCTAGCACCAAGAGCCTCGATCGGCTGGCGATGAGCAACTACGCGCAGATCAATGTCGTCAACAATCTAGATCGCGTGCCGGGGGTTTCGCAAGTGATTATCTTCGGCCAGCGCCAGTACGCGATGCGCATCTGGGTGAACCCCGTCAAGCTGGCGCAGCAAGGGCTGGACGCCAGCGACGTCGTTAGCGCCCTGCGAGAGCAGAATGCGGAGGTTGCAGCCGGCAGCATCGGCGCCCCGCCCGCGCCGAAGGGTCAGCAGTACACCTACACCGTTAACGCGCTGACCCAGCTCTCCGATCCAACGCAGTTCGCCAACATCATCTTGAGGGCGAATCCCAACGGCGGCTACGTGCGCCTCGCGGACGTGGCGAGGATAGAGTTGGGCGCGCAGAGTTATACGAGCGAGTTGCGCTTCGACGGTAGCAACCAAGTGGTAGGTCTCGGTGTCCTGCAGTACCCAACCGCAAACGCGCTCAGCGTTTCGCGAAACGTCACCGCGGAGATGCGCAAACTCGCACCGGATTTCCCAACCGGCATGCACTGGGACGTCGCCTTCGACGTGACGACCTTCGTGAACGAATCGATCAGGGAAGTCGTTCTCACGCTGTTCCTCTCAATCGTACTTGTCATTCTCGTCATCTTCGTCTTCTTACAGCATCCGAAATCGACGCTAATTCCGGCCGCGACGATCCCCGTTTCGCTGATCGGCACGTTTTTCGTGATGCAGCTCTTTCACTTCTCGATCAACACGATCACGCTCTTCGGCCTGACGCTCGCCACCGGGCTGGTCGTCGACGATGCGATCGTGGTTATCGAGAACATCGCGCGGCACATGGACCTCAACAAGGGCAAGCAGAGCGGGATCGCCAGCGCCGCGGAGGCGATGCGTGAAATCCAGAGCGCGGTCGTCGCCTCATCGCTCGTCTTGCTCGCGGTCTTCGTTCCGGTGGGCTTTTTACCGGGAACGACCGGACAAATCTACAGGCAGTTCGCGCTCACCATCGCCGCCTCGATTACCATCTCGCTCTTTATGGCGCTGACGCTTGCGCCCGTGCTCTCGGCGCGCTTGCTCTCGGGCGAATACGAGTCGAAGATAGGGTTCTTCCGGTGGTTCAATGCGAACTTCAAACGGTTCCGCGACTGGTATGGGCGCGCGCTCCCGCACATGTTCAGGCGGCGTTGGGCGATCGCCGGAATCTTCCTCGGAGCGCTTCTGATTACGCTCTTCCTTGCAGGCAGGACGCCGCAAGGCTTCCTCCCCGACGAAGATCTTGGCTATTTCATCACGCTCGTGCAGACGCCCGAAGGGACGTCGCTCGAAGGCGAGCAGAGGATCGCGAAAAAGGCCGAGGCGATCATGGCCGCGCAGCCTGAAGTACAGCACATCTTCGACGTCGGCGGCTTCAGTTTCTCGGGATCGTCGCCTAACCGCGGCATCATGTTCACGCTGCTCAAGCCCTGGGGCGAGCGTAAATCCCCGCCGTGGTGCCAGTTGATCTTCCTCTTCGCGCACCCGCCGGCGTGCACGCCACACTCCGTTTTCGCCCTCGAGCAGCGGCTTAACTATGCCTTCTACTTGCAGATTCCGCAAGCGCAAATTTTCGCATTCAATCCGCCGGCGATCAACGGCGTCGGTAACTTTGGCGGGTTCCAGTTCGAGCTCGAAGACCGCGGCAACGTGGGCTTGCAGACCTTGATGGGCAGCGCCTACGCGATGATGGGTGCTGCCGCAAAAGACCCGCGGCTTATGAACGTTTTCACGCAGTTCCGGATTAATTCGCCGCAGATCGAATCGGATATCGACCGCAACAAGGCCAAGGCGATCGGCGTCTCATTGTCGGACTTATTCACGACACTGGAAGTCAATTTGGGCTCGCTTTACGTCAACAACTTTACCTACCTGAACCGGTCCTGGCAGGTTGACGTGCAAGCCGACGCACAGTTCCGCAACACCGTCGCGTCGCTTCGCAACCTTTACGTCCACTCCAGCTCCGCGCCTGGAGTTCCGGTAACGCCGTCGGCGGTTCCGACCCCGGGATCCGATGTCGCGGCCGCGACCACCGCAAACGGAGCGGTCATGACGCCGCTTTCGTCCTTGATGAAAGTCCGTCGAGTACTCGGGCCGCCAATTATTAGCCACTACAATCTCTATCGTAATATCGAGCTCAACGGCAGCAATGCGCCCGGCACGAGCACCGGCTCGGCGATCCAGGCGATGCAGCAGCTCGCCGCGCATGTGTTGCCGAGGGGCGTGAACTTCGAATGGACCGGCCTTCAGCTCGATCAAATCGCAGCCGGTCCGCTCACGATTGAGATCTTCATCCTAGCACTGATCTTCGTCTTCTTCGTTCTCTCGGCGCAGTACGAAAGCTACATCGACCCGCTAATCGTACTGCTTGCCGTGCCGACGGCACTGCTGGGCGCGTTGCTCTTCATCAACCTGCGTCATTTTCCGATACCGTTTCTCTTCGACCCGGCGCTTTCGCAGGACGTCTACGCGCAAGTCGGTTACGTCATGCTCATCGGCTTGGCGAGCAAGAGCGCGATTCTGATCGTAGAGTTCGGCAATCAGCAGCTGCGGCAGGGTGCGAGCATCGTGCAAGCTGCGATGCGCGCGGCGCAGACCCGGTTGCGTCCGATTTTGATGACCTCAATCGCCTTCGTGATCGCGGTCATTCCGCTCGTCTTCGCCTCCGGCGCCGGCGAAGCCGCACGTCACTCTTTGGGAACCGTAGTCTTCGGCGGAATGCTCATGTCGACGGTCCTGAATCTCGGAATCACGCCGGTGCTCTACGTCATCATAAAATCGTTCGAACTGCGCGGCGGTCGCGCGGAAGGCGACGGGCAAGCGCGCGGAGTCATTCGCGAAGAGCCCGTTGCTCCTCACGTCAGCGTATAGTGGTCGCGCTCGCAGTCCCCGCCGCAATACATCACGCCGCTCAACAAAACGTAAAAAGGAATTACAAGCGGTTAGTAACAACCTGTTTGCGAACGATTAAGCCGATTTAGTAACTGTCGTCATCGGCTGCGCACAGGAGTAGCTTGCATGCTCGGAGTCTCAACTCGCGTCGCAGTTCCCATGCTGTTAGCATTGGCGATCTGCGCTTCGGCTTTGCCCGCTTTGGCAGATGGCACCGCGGATGTCTATCAGCGTGGAATCGTTCAGGGCGCAAACGATGCAATTAAGAGCGTCCTCGGCCAGCAGAAAGCGCAGCGCGAAACTGCCCATCGACAAGCGTCGGCCTCAAATGCTCCGGTTGCTCAGATTCCTCCGATTCAGGCAGAACAGCGAAAAGGGCCGGAAATGAGGCTGCCGGGCAATCGCATTGAGTACCGAGTGGATATCTCGACCGCAATTCCGTGGGGCAACATCGGATCGTACGGCAAGCAAGGTTGGCTGATGGGCGGCATGGATGCGTCGTTGGGCTACGGTTTCAACTGGTCGACGCGACTGGTTGCAAGCATGTTTCAGCTGCAGCATTGGCCGTACGGTTTCAACAGCGGTCTTGCGCCGGTCTATCTCGCGGGGTTTCGCAATCCGGTCGGCTGCGCCGATCTTTCGGGCGGAAGCGCTTGCGGGCCGGGTACCGGTCGCAATATCAACGTCCGCACGAAGGACACGTTCGGCGTCTTCATGCTGCAAAAGATGTTCGTCATCCGTTCCGACAAACTGCCCGGACCGGTTCCGTTTGTGATCACGCCGACGTACGTCGCGCGCGGCGGCCAAATCGGCTTTTCACCGAACAACGACGATGTCGTTCCGTTCACGTACAATTTACCGGATGGACCGGTGGTGAACATCCCGGTGCGCACAGCGCAATACTACGCCGTAGCGATAACGCTGCCGTTCTTGAAGACCCCGAAGATGTTCGGGACGTTCACAATAGCCCCGCAGTGGCTCGTCCACACCGCCGGCGCCAACGTTGGAAACTCGATGCAGCTCCCGCAAGTGCTCTATCTTGAATATACTCCCACCAGTACCACGACACTCTTCTTCGAACCGCAGAGCGCCCGCGATTATCTGCCGACCGACCCGTATCCCGAGCACCTGATTGCGTACTTCCTCGGCGTCTCGCAGCGCGTAAGTAAATACGGCTTCGTTCAAGTGATACTCAACAGCGGCGGCCCGACTAATATGGGCCCGGACGGTATCACCGGGATCAAATGTTTGTCGGTACAGCAAGTCCTCTCCAACGCCTGCGGACTCGCAATCGGCGGCCTAAAGGCGACACAGTTGCAGCTCCAGCTCGGCATCGGTTCACCCAGCGTCTTCCCATTGTAATTCTCAGAGGCCATTCATGAGACTCATCAAGCTCAAAAAAACAATCGCGCTGATCTCGCTTGCGGCGCTCGCCGCTTGCGGTGGGGGTGGCGGCGCAACTCAATTCGCTCCACCTCAAGGCGCTGGCCCGGTACAGCAAGGCTCGATTCTAAGAACGATCGTCGGCGTGGGCGACAGCTTGACCGCCGGCTATCAAGCCAATGGCTTTTTGGGCGAGACCAAGATCCAAAATCCGTACTATCGTATTCGAAAGCAGATTCCGCCGACTCAAGAGAACGGATGGTGGGCACTGCTCAACGAGCAAGCCTCAGGGTTGCCGCTCGAAAAAGCGATTGCCGATATGTACGACCCGTCGGTCAGCCCGCTGCCGCTCATCAAGGGCCCGGGATTGGACAATCAGCTCGTTTCGTACACGCCAAACGGCTTTGCCTTTAATCCGTTAAAGACCGGCGACGTCTGCACCGACAACGGCGGCTTCAATTTGGCGGGATTCCGCCTCAAAGGCGTCTCGCGCGTGCGCATGAATCCGAACGCGACCACGATTCGTGACTTCGGAGTTCCAGGGCTTACGCAGCACGAAGCCAACGCGCTCCATGCGCCCCAAACATCGACCTGCAAGTCGCTGCCGGGGATTCCTGGGCTAATCAATATGGTGATCTCCGAGGAGAGCGGCACATTTTGGCCGGTGCTCGCAAACTTCACGCACCTCCACCCGCTTACGCCGGCCAACGCCGCTGCTTCGCGCCATCCGACGCTCGCCACCGTCTGGCTCGGCGCCAACGACGTGCTCAAGTATATGGGCAGCGGCGGCCGCTTCGTCGGCGGCAACCATAACGCGGCTCAATCCGAACTCGATATACGCAAAGCGGTCACGACGTTGCAGCATGCCGGCGCGCGCGTAGCCGTGGCAAATCTGCCGGATATCGTGGAGGCAGGCTACCTCCAGCGCGCGTCGATACCTAAGCACATGAGCGAATGCAAAATCGCATCGTTCGCCTACTGCACGATGTTTCCGGGCTTGGGATCCTCTGCGGCGTTCGCTGTCAACGAGGCAGCCAGAGCTTTCCACCTGGAGACTCCGCAAGGGTGCGTACCGGCCAGTATCACGAAACCATGCGGTTATCTGACGCTACAAGCGATCGCGCTAATTATTCCATTCTACAGCCAGTACGGTAGGATTCCGGACCTCGATTGCACCGTTCCGGCAGTAGGTTGCAAAGCCGTGCCCGGCAATGGATTGGGCCCGTACTACGTCACGCCAAAATTCGCGGCCAAGGTCCAGGCTCTCAACAATGCCATCAATCAGGGTATCGACAACGCCGTAACTTCTATGCGCGTCCCGCTCGTTGACGTTCATGCACTCTTCACGGGCCTCGCAAGCGGTGATCCGTCAAATCCTTATTTTGCGCAAGCCGCCTCGATCAACCCGGGACTTTGCTGCACGCTCGGATTTCTCTGGGGGATTCTCAGCTTCGACGGCTTGCATCCGTCGAACACCGGCTATGCCTTGATCGCCTACGATTTCATCAGGACGATCAATGGCGCGTACGGCACGCACATTCCCGAAGTGGACGTGAAAGCAATCTATGAGGGGACGCGTTGCTCTATCAAACACTTCTGCTACCCCGATCCCTACGCACCACCCAACGATTATCCGTACTAGGATTTGTAATAACGCTAGATGGAAGGCCTGATTTAGATAGAGCCCTAGGATGCGCTGAATTGGGACTTAACGGCTGGATGATAGGAAGGCCCGATTTAGATGCAGCCTAGGAGCCGAGGGGCGAAGTTTACTATGGTAAATGAGTCCCGAGGCGACAACGGGATGCGCTAAATCGGGACTTCCTTACGGTAAGGGTTCGTCTTCGAGCTCATCTTCCAGCTCCTCGTCGTGCCAGCGTTCTAGCCGTTCGGATACTTCGGACTTCACGTCGTCGGGCACGTTGGGGTTGTCGAGAAGTGCGCGATCCTCATCGTCGAGAAGGCTTTCGCGTTCGTTTTCGGGCGGTCTCATTTGAATGTTTTCCTCTCCAGTGTTGGCGTGGCTTCGTGAGCTCGCCGCGACGGTCGCTTCGTTCGATCGTTCGGCGACCGGACCGGGATATGCGCTGCGCTGCACGATCGGAGTAGCCGCGCCTTTAGACTTTTTTCACCGTGGCTTCGTACAATTTCGTCACGGCTCGTCGTCGCGGCTCGGGGGTACACAAGCAAGCGGGGGCGAGCCGCTAGCCTTAGGCATAAATGCCGCGGAGTTTTGAGGCCTTCACGACGCGATCGATAGCGAGCGTGTAGGCTGCGGTTCGCAGCGTGGCATGGCGCGCGTTCGCGATCGAACGGATCTGATGAAGATTCGTCAATAAGAAGTCTTCAAGACGCTCGTTGACCTCAGATTCTTTCCAGAAGAAACCCATGCGGTCTTGGGCCCATTCGAAGTATGAAACTGTGACGCCGCCGGCGTTTGCCATGATGTCGGGAATGACGACGATACCGTGTTCGCGCAAGACGCGGTCGGCTTCCGGCGTGGTCGGCCCATTAGCGGCCTCTACGAGCAGCTTCGCCTGCACCTTCGCCGCGCTCTCAGGCGTGAAGACTTTCTCCAACGCCGCCGGAACGAGAACGTCGCACGGACTGGCCAGCAGCTCGGCGTTGGTGATTTTCTCTCCACCCTTGAAGCCTTCTAGGGTTCCAAACTTGGCTGCGTGTTCCATCGCGCCGCTGACGTAGATGCCGTTTTCGTTGTAGTAGGCGCCGGTGACGTCGGATATGCCGACGATCTTGCAACCCCGTTCTTCAAAGAGTTTCGCGGAATACTTGCCGACGTTCCCGAATCCCTGAATGGCGATCGTCGCTTTGTCCGGGCGCAACCCCATTTCGTCCATTTCATCGAGCGCGCAGATCGTTACGCCGCGGCCTGTCGCCTCGACGCGGCCGCGCGACCCGCCGATTTCCAACGGCTTACCGGTGACGACGCCCGGCGTGTTCTGCCGGGTGTGCATCGAATAGGTGTCCATAAACCAAGCCATGATCTGCGGAGTCGTGTTGACGTCGGGCGCGGGCACGTCTTTATCGGGGCCTACGACCTCGACGAGCTCGGCGGCGTAGCGGCGCGTGATTCGTTCGAGCTCGTTAGAGGAGAGCGTCGCCGGGTCGCAGGTAACTCCCCCCTTTCCGCCGCCGAACGGCAGATCCACGACCGCGCATTTCCAGGTCATCCAAAAGGCCAGCGCGGTAACCTCGTCGAGCGTCACGCCCGGATGGTAGCGAATTCCACCCTTCGCGGGACCGCGCGCGAAGTTGTACTGCACGCGGTATCCCGTGTAGACCTCAAACTCGCCTGAGTCGCGCTGAAACGGAATCGAGAAAATAATTTGACGTGAAGGGTGTGTCAGAATGCGCCGCATTCCGGCGTCGAGCTCCAGCAGATCAGCGGCTTCGTTGAAATAGGCGATTGCGTCGCCGAAAACGGAGACATCGCGCACCGAGGTCTCGCGCAGCGCGGTGGTCATTCCATAGAGGTTAGACGTTAAACCGGAAATTCACCACGTCGCCCTCTTGCATCACGTACTCGCGCCCCTCGCTGCGAACGCGCCCGGCGGCCCGCAGCACCTCAATCGTCTCGTACCGGACGTAATCGTCGTACGAAACGACCTCGGCGCGAATGAAGCCACGCTCGAGATCGCTGTGGATCACGCCCGCAGCCTGGGGCGCCTTGGTACCTCGCCGTATGGGCCATGCCCGGGCCTCCTTCTCGCCGGCGGTAAGAAACGTCATGAGGCCTAAAAGGTCGTAGGCGGCTGCCGAAAGGTCGTCCAGGCCGCTATGCTCCATCCCGAGCGCTTGCCGGAACTCGGCCGCCTCTACCTCGGGCAATGCCGCCAGCTCTGATTCCACCTTCCCGCTGAGTACAACGGCTCGTCCTCCCTCGACGCGGGCGATCTCCTGCACGGCGTGGACCTGTTCGCTTGGCCGTCCGATTTCCGCTTCGTCGATGTTTGCGACGTAAAGCATCGGCTTGAATGTCAGCAGGAATGAGTCGGCGGCGACTTGCGCTTCGAGCGTACCAGTCGCAAAGCTACGCGCTGGATGCGCCTCCTCGAGCGCTGCAGTAAGACATTCCGCGGCAGCGATGTACTCGCGCGGTTTGGCGTTGGTTCGTACCTCACGCTCGAGCTTCGTAAGGCGCTTGCGCATCGTCGCAAGATCTGCCAGCGCCAACTCGAGCGATACAATCTCGGCGTCACGGCGTGGATCGGGAGGCCCTTCAACGTGCGACACTTGCGCATCCTCAAAGCAGCGCATCACCATTGCGATCGCATCGGTTTCCCGAATGTGACTCAGGAATGCATTGCCGAGCCCTTCGCCGGCGCTTGCACCACGTGCTAATCCGGCTATGTCTACGAAGCGGACGGTCGCCGGGACGATTCGCTTTGCGTTGACGAGCCTCGCGAGGACCGGCAAGCGCGGGTCCGGGACGGCAACCTCGCCGACGTTCGGTTCGACCGTCGCGAACGGATAGTTCGCAGCGAGCGCCTGGGCCGAGCGCGTGAGCGCGTTAAAGATGGTCGACTTTCCAACGTTCGGCAAGCCGACGATTCCGCACGAGAGTGGCATAGTATAGAGACCTGCAGCGGGCCCGTTCGGCTGCTCGCGCCGCTCGACCTTGCGCGCTCGCGAGGGGTTGCGACCGCCGGGGCAAGAAATTTGCGTGGACGTGTCGGATACGTCGCATATGCGCCAAATGAAGGTCGACAAACTCGGCATCGACCTCTTGACCCACGATCCGGTGGTCATCCTTAAGGATATGGACGGCTCGCACTATCTCCCAATCCTCATCGGCCCCTTCGAGGCAACGGCGATCGCGCTCGCACTGGAAGGCGCACCAGTCCCGCGCCCGCTCTCACACGATCTAATGCGTAACATCCTCGAATCGCTCAACGCGAACCTCGAGCAAGTCGTAATCCACGACATCAAAGACTCCACATTTTTTGCAAAGCTCATCGTTCGTACCAACGGCGAACTGCAAGAAATCGACGCGCGTCCATCAGACGGCATCGCGCTTGCATTGCGCGTTCCGGCTCCGATCTTCGTCTCCGACAAGATCGTCCTTGAAGAGGCGACGGCGGAAAAGAAACCTATCAACGAAACCGAGCTGGCGCGCTTCAAAAAATTTCTCGAAGATCTCAAACCTTCAGACTTCAATCGTTAGGAAACGCGCGTCCGACCTTTCTATTTAGGCGTGCGGCTAGAGGATTAGCACGGCGGCTTCTAGACGTAAACGTTTATGGCAGACGACTTGCGCGCCGACATCGGAGTCTTCGGCGGATCGGGATTCTATTCGCTCATCGATAACGCGCGCGAGCATTGGATGGAAACGCCTTACGGAGCTCCGAGCGACAAGGTCGCATTGGGAGAGATCGCCGGAAGACGCGTCGCATTTCTTCCGCGGCACGGTAAAGATCATCGCTTTCCGCCGCAGTCGATTAACTATCGAGCGAATCTCGCCGCGATGAAGCAGCTCGGCGTGAAGTGGATCATCGGGCCGACGGCCTGCGGTTCTCTCAAGGAGAGCGTGCGCCCGGGTTCGATGGTCGTCTGCGATCAGCTCGTTGATCGCACGAGCGGCCGCAAGGACACGTTCTACGACGGACCGATTACGACGCACGTGAGCTTTGCCGATCCCTACTGCCCAACGCTCCGGCCGATCGCCGCCGACGTACTGAAGTCGCTACGCATCGAGACGCACGATCGGGGAACCGTCGTCGTTATTCAAGGGCCGCGCTTCTCCACGCGCTCCGAATCGAAGTGGTTTCAGAGTCAGGGCTGGGAAGTCATCAACATGACGCAATACCCCGAGGCCTACCTCGCGCGCGAGCTGGAAATGTGTTACGTAAATATCTCGCTCATCACAGACTACGACGTCGGGCTCGAGGGTATGCCGCCGGTCTCACATCACGAAGTCATCGAAGTATTCCAGCGAAACAACGAACGAGTCAAGGCGGCAATTGGAAGGATCGTCGAAAAGATTGCGGTGGACGCCGACTGTTCGTGCCGGCACGCGCTCGGAGGCGCGCGTTTCTAGACTCTCATGATGCGCCGCCGGATCGACCTGGCCATGTACGCGCGCGCCGTTCCGCTGCTGGTGCGCCATCCGTCGGTTCTCGTCACGCCCCTCTTAGCCGCGGTCGTCGATCTGTTGCTGAGTCAGGTCTCCTATCTCTTTACCGATCCGTTAGGCGGTGCGGGAGCCGGGCTATTCCAAATCCTCATCCAGCTGATCTATCTCTGCGCGTTCGGCGTCACGATCATTCAGGCGAACAACATTTGGCGCGGGCACCGCGGCTCATTCGACGAAGCATGGGAAGAGGGGCGCGTGAAGTTCGGAGGGATTGCACTTGGGGCGATCGGTTTTCAGTTCGTCGTTTGGGCCGCGAGTTACATCGGATCTTTCCTCGGCTCCTTCGGACTCATACTCGGCGCAGTCGCGGCGTTCTTCTTAATATTTACGATTCCGGCGGCGTCGATCGGCGGAACGCCCGGCTCGCTGGCAATTTCGGCATCGATTCGGGCGGTTCGCGCCGAGCCGATCGGCGCGCTCATTCTGGCAGTCGTTTTCGTCGCAATTTGGTACGTCGCGGTGCCGATCGGACTGCCTTATCTCTTGGTTCACCTATCGGCGACCGTAGGGAGCATCGTCGCCGCCGTCGCCCGCGCGATTGCGTTGGGCTATCTCGCATTTCCGTTCGCCAAACAGTACGACGATATCGCATTTACCGGGTATTGGTGAGGGCCATCCGGACGAGCTCGCCTACCAAGCGCGGGTCGACGTTGGTACGCGATAAGCGTTGCGCGTCGTCGAGCTTCGCGAGCAGCGCGGCGGCTTGGCGCCCTTCCAGTCGCCGCAGGCGCCGCAGTCGATCGGCATGATCGAGCGAGACGAGCGCAATACCGTCGTTGCCGCTCGCTAGAATCCAGTCGCGCACCAACGTTTTGATCGTTTCCAACCCTTCCCCAAGTGTCTCGCGCGACGCCCACGCCTCTTGCGGCGATCTTCCCTCGACGCTTTCGAAGAACCACCGCACGACCGAGGCGCGAAGCGACTCCTCCTCGCTTTCCAACGCGGCGATCGCGCGAGTCACGCTCCCACCGGCCAGCGATGCGCCGAGTTCGGCATCTTTCCGGCCGTAGTGCATCCGGCTGAGAATTTCGCGGACTTGTAGCTTTGAAAGCAAGGGAAATCGCAGTTCGACGAGGCGCGAGCGAATCGTCGGCAGCAAACGCCCCGGCATCGCGGTCGTGAGAATCATCGCGACACCGCGCGGCGGCTCCTCTAAGAACTTCAAGAGCGCGTTAGCTGCGGCAGGGCTCGCAAAATCGACGTCGCCGAGCATGAGCACGCGCATTCCGCCGCTATACGACTGCATCGAAAGCTGACGCACCAGATGGCGCGCCGAAAGCTGGTCGCCTTCATGAAAACCGATTGCCACATCCGGATCGCCGATCTTGAGAATGCCCTCGTGCTCGAAAAAATCGGGATGGCGCGAGCTCTCACCCCGAAACAACACGCACGACGAGCAGGTGCCGTCATAGCCCAACACGCCGTTCTTAGGTGCTAAGCAGAGCAGCGACTGCGCCAGTCTTCGGGCGAACGTCTTCTTGCCGGCACCGACCGGCCCGGTGAAGAGATATGCATGCGCGAGACGCTCCGGGGATAGCCCTTCGAAATAGCGTTTCGGGCCCTCCGCGCCGACGACATCGAAAGACAGCTCGCTCACCGAAGCGGCGTGCTTAGGCGCTCGTGTACCGCGCTCAACGCTTCTTCCAGTAAGCGCTCCGGCGGCAGCCTCCCATCGAGCACGCAGTGACGCGGCGATTTCGCAAGCGCAAGAAAGCCCTGCCGCACGCGCTCGTGAAAACCGCCGTTTTCTTGCTCGATGCGATCCAATGCCTCATCACGTTGTTGCAGGCGCGACTGCGAAACTTCGTAAGGCATATCGATAAGAAGCACGAGATCCGGTTCTAGTCCCCGGGTTGCAATGTCGCAGATCCTCCGCAGCTCCTCGAGATCCAATCCTCGTCCGTATCCCTGGTACGCTAGCGTCGAATCGACAAACCGGTCGCAGATCACGATGCGCCCCGCCTTGAGCGCGGGGCGTATCACGGCGTCGACGTGCTGCGCCCGCGAGGCATTGACGAGGAGCGCCTCTGCCAGCGGCTCAATGGCGAGCATTCGAGAGACAAAGACCGCGCGAATCGAATCGCCCAGCGGCGTCCCCCCAGGTTCGCGCGTTACCACGACCTCGCGTCCAGTTCGGCTCAGCTTTTCGGCGAGCCCAGCGAGGAGCGTGGTCTTCCCGCTGCCTTCGATTCCCTCAATAACGACAAACATCGCTAATGAAACGAGGGCGACCGATGGTGCTCTGTCGGGGACTGCGGCGCGAGCGCGCCGTAGCAGGAGCGGCATAGGACGTGCCGCGACGAGCGACCCGGCGGAACACTATCGGTCGCCCGAGTCACGAAGCGTCGGTAGTCTTGTAGATGCGGACGCGACGGTTCGGTTCGAGGCCGGTGCTGCGTGACTGGAGGCGATACCGTTCCGCGAGCTGGTGCTGCATTCGCCGAATGTACGATGTTTGCGGCGAAAGCTCGATCGCTTGATTCGTCAACAGCACCTGATAGATTGCTTCCTCGGCCTCACGCAAGGCGATCTCTTCATTGTCGATCGAGCCTAGATTGAAGACGTCGCGCAGCGCGGCCTGAATTTGTGTAGTGGTATTCGTTTTGATGGAGTAGAGAGGGATGTTGTCCGAAGCGATCTGTTTGAGCTTCGGTTGTTCCTTGCGCTCGAGCGTCTTGAGCGTGAGAACGACGTCGGCATCGTCCCAGTTGCGCGCGATCGATGCGTTGACGCGCAAGTTCGCGATCGCGCGCTCGATCTTATTGCGCGAAACGCCGTAGGGGAAGATCAGCAGTGGCCGCTCGCGCTCCTCGTGATCGCGATCCTGATCGTAAGTGTCGGCCAGTCGCGGCATAGACTCGGTGTCTGCCTCCTGAACGACGGTGACGGCGCCGCTCGGTTCGCGCTGGCGAATCTCGGGCTGCGGCTGATAGCCGCGCAGCAGCGCATCGATGACGTCGGCGACGTTCTTATGAATCGCCAAGCGATCGCGGTCGTGAATCTCGACGACGACGTCGAAGGTCGGCGGCGCTTTGCGTTCGAGCACCGTCTTGCGCGTTCCACGCCGGCGCGCTTCTTCGTCTGAGAGCGTTACCGCGCTCACTCCGCCGACCAGGTCCGAGAGCGTCGGATTCATCAGCAGATTTTCCAGCGTCTGGCCGTGCGCGGTTCCGATCAGCGTCACGCCGCGCTCGGCGATCGTTCGGGCGGCGGCGGCTTCGGCCTCGGTGCCCATCTCGTCGATGACGATGATCTCGGGCATGTGATTCTCGACGGCCTCGATCATCACGGCGTGCTGCAGCGCGGGATCGGCGACTTGCATCCGGCGCGCTAAGCCGATTCCAGGATGCGGAATATCGCTATCGCCGGCGATCTCGTTGGACGTGTCGACGATCACGACGCGCTTGCGTTCTTCCGAGAGCACGCGCGCGCACTCACGCAGCATCGTCGTCTTGCCGACGCCGGGACGGCCGAGCAGACAGGTCGATTTGCCGCTGCGAAGCACGTCGAGCAGAATGTCGATCGTGCCGTACACCGCGCGCCCGACTCGGCAGGTTAAGCCGACGATCTTTCCAGTGCGATTGCGAATCGCGCTTATCCGGTGGAGAGTTTGCTCGATGCCGGCGCGATTGTCTGCACCAAAGGGTGAAATTCGCGAGCATACGTGCGCGATGTCTTCGTGACTTACCGGCGCGTCGGTGAGATATTTAAAGTCGTGTTCGAAGCGCGCTTCAGGAGGGCGCCCGAGATCGAGGACGACTTCAATAATCTCTTCGATATTGTGAAGACGGACGAGCGCTTGCCGTATCGCGAGTGGAAAGATGTCGAGGAGCTGAGAGAGTTCCCAACTGGGGGAGACTTGATGAACTCTAACCGCCAATCCAGACCCCCGCTTTCGCGCCTTCTCCCAATGGCACCACTCCGAAGCTTAGGGCCGGCGTCCGGTCATTCCTTCACCACGCGGATGACGCGTAGTTTGTCGTCGTACGGTCCTTGAATGCGCACGCCGGCTTTGAGCTCCAAGCGCAGGTAATCGATGATCTCGTGCGTGATCTCTTCGCCCGGAGCGATGACCGGAATGCCGGGCGGATAGGGCGTGAGCGTTTCGGCGCAGATGCGCCCCTTCGATTCTCTGAACTTGACGAACTCAGCATCGGCGAGGAACGCCTCGCGCGGGCGCATGCGCATCGGCGGAATTGCGGGAATACTAAAGGTTCCGCGCTTCAAGCGTTGCTCGAGAATGCCGGATGGCGCGAACATGTCGAGCTCGCGCTCGCCGCGCGCCAGTTCTTCGAAGGCCGTCACGAACCGGTCGGCGGCCTCGCGCGTAGTTCCAATCGTAAAGAGCGCAACGATATTAAAGAGGTCTGCTAGCTCGACTTGGATATTATAGCGGCGGCGCAAGATCTCCGAGGCCTCGTAGCCGGTGTAGCCGAGCCCTTTGACCGTAACGACAATCTTCGTCGGATCGAGATCGAAGACACCGTTACGCCCGCACAACTCTGCGCCGCAGCAGTAGAGGCCGGCGATGCGATTGAGGCGCGCCCGCGTCTCTTGCGCCAGCTCGATCGTTCGAGAGAGCAAGGGCGCGCCTTCGGTCGCCATCTGCTTGCGCGCGACGTCGAGCGACGCAACCATCGGCAGGTTCGGCGACGTCGACAGGAACATCTTCACTACCGATTTGAGCCGGTCGAGCCGCACCCGCTCGCCCTTCTGATGAAGCATCGCACACTGCGAAAATGCCGAGAGCATCTTGTGCGTCGAATTGATGCAGATATCGACGCCGGCACTAGTCGCCGAGAGCGGCAACGCC
>Ga0306920_100004540_pt1 | contig 17785 bp, 13 predicted proteins | sample flu12Cox44000170_FD_204666 | JGI IMG/M metagenome (GOLD analysis project Ga0306920, IMG submission 204666) | Lab enrichment of tropical soil microbial communities from Luquillo Experimental Forest, Puerto Rico - flux4day.12C.oxic.44.000.170 (v2)... | ecosystem: Environmental > Terrestrial >... | reverse complement strand
AATGTCTCCGGTGGCGTGCTGCTTCAGGACAATGATATGCGCCCACTGACCGATGCCGACTTGAAGGTCGTCAGCGAGCGCAAGCCGACCGAACAGGAGATGCGTGACCTGCTGTTTGCCTGGAAGGTCTGCAAGCACGTGAAGTCAAACGCAATCCTGTACGCGCGCAACGGCCAGACCACCGGCGTGGGGGCGGGTCAGATGAGCCGCGTGGATTCCGCGCGCATCGGCGCGATGAAATCCGTGCTGGGCATCAAAGGCTCAGTCGCGGCGTCGGATGCTTTCTTCCCGTTTCCCGACGGCGTCGAAGTCATCGCCGAGGCAGGTGCGACCGCTGTCATTCAGCCAGGCGGCTCGGTGCGCGATCAGGAAGTGATTGACACCGCGAACAAATTAGGCCTGGCGATGGTGCTGACTGGAGTAAGACACTTCCGACACTGAGGGATTGAGCGCTGTGCCATTCAACTGCATTGCTCCAAAGGAGCAGATGTTGATCGAGAAGACTACTCGCCGACGCCGTGAGCCCGAAGGGCGACTCAGTTTAGCCCAGCACGAAGCGCAGCGGAGTGCCGGGTTGACGTCTACACCCGCTGGAGTCCCTTCAGGGACGGCACACAAGCAGGTCCGTCGCGGACTAAACTCCGCTCGGGATGACAGTCTGAGGATGGAGCCCTGGAATGTATGCTTGAAGGCATACTCCACCCTCCGCCTCTGGCTGAGAGCTGACGGCTGATAGCTGACAGCTGATAGCTGACAGCTCTCTGTTCGCCCGTTTGCGCCCAATCCCTCCGCTCCATTATCGTTGACCTTCTGCCTCATCACGAGACTTCCGCATGAGCGACAAGGTCCAAAGCCCTATATTTGAGAGCAAGGTCAAGCCCAACTCTGCGCGCTTTGAGCGCAATGTGCACACCATGGCCGAGCTGGTCACCCGCGTGCGCAACGAAGAAGAGGTCATCCACCAGGGTGGTGGTGACAAAGCCATCGAATCGCAGCACAAGAAAGGACGCCTCACCGCGCGCGAGCGTATCGCGCTGCTCATCGATGAGGGGACGGAGTTCTTCGAGCTTGGCACATACGTGGCGTGGGGAATGTATGGCGAGTGGGGCGGCGCACCCTCGGCCGGCGTCGTCACCGGCATAGGTCGCGTACATGGGCGCATGGTCATGCTCATCGTGAACGACGCGACGGTGAAGGCCGGCGCTTTCTTTCCGATGACGGCGAAGAAAGTCATCCGCGCGCAGAACATCGCCCTCGACAATCATATCCCCACCATTTACCTGGTGGACTCCGCCGGCGTGTTTCTGCCGCTCCAGGAAGACGTATTCCCCGATACCGACGATTTCGGCCGCGTGTTTCGCAACAACGCAGTGATGTCGGCCATGGGCATTCCGCAGATCGCAGCCATTATGGGAATGTGCGTTGCCGGCGGCGGATACTTGCCTGTAATGTGCGATCACGTGCTGATGACCGAAGGCAGCGGCCTTTTTCTTGCGGGGCCAGCCCTGGTGCAAGCGGCCATCGGCGCAAGGTACATAGCCGAGGAATTGGGTGGCGCCAAAATGCATGCGCAGATCAGCGGCACTGTGGACTACCGCGAGCCGAACGACGAGTCCTGCATCGCGCGCATCCGTTCGCTGGTCGATAAGATGGGCAACCGCCAGCTCGGGGTCTTCGACCGCAAGGAATCGCATCCGCCGAGTTATAACGCCGCAGAGATTTACGGTATCTTTGACGCGGACCCCGCCAAGCAGTACGACATGAAGGAGATTATTGCGCGCATCGTCGACAACAGCCAGTTTGACGAGTACCGCCTCGAGTACGGCGAGACGGTGCTGTGCGGCTTTGCACGTATCGGCGGCTTTGCCGTGGGCATCGTGGCAAATCAGAAGACGCACGTTCATCAGACCGATCACTCGGGCAATAGGCGAGTCGAGTTCGGCGGCGTCATCTATACCGAGTCGGCGGAGAAGGCCGCGCGCTTCATCATGGACTGCAATCAGAACATAGTGCCGCTCATCTTTCTGCACGACGTCAATGGGTTTATGGTGGGCCGCGATGCCGAGTGGAGTGGCATCATACGCGCGGGCGCGAAGATGGTAAATGCTGTATCAAACTCCGTTGTGCCGAAGATCGCCGTCATCGTCGGTGGTTCGTTCGGAGCAGGCCATTACGCCATGTGCGGCAAGGCCTACGATCCGCGATTTGTGTTCGCCTGGCCGAGTGCGAAGTACGCCGTGATGAGCGGAGCTTCAGCGGCGGGCACGCTGGTTGAAATCAAGATCAAACAGCTCGAGCGCGGTGGCAAGAAGCTGAGCGAAGAAGAAAAGAAGAGGCTCTTTGACGAAGTGAAAGCTACCTACGACGAGCAGATGGACCCGCGTTACGGCGCTGCGCGCCTGTGGATCGACAAAATCATAGATCCGGCCGAAACGCGCGAGGCAATCATTACAGCTCTCGAAGCCGCGTCATTGAATCCCGAATTGCCGAAGTTCAGCGTCGGAGTGTTGCAGACATAGCCGCCAGCCATCAGCCATCAGCCTCCAGTTCTCAACCTTTGCGTGTCTTTGGCTGATGGCTGACAGCTTCTTTTCCATGTTCATCGATGAAGCCAAAATTCGCGTCAAGGCAGGAGACGGCGGGAACGGTTGCCTGGCCTTCCGCCGCGAGAAGTTCGTTCCGCGCGGAGGGCCGTCTGGTGGCGACGGTGGGTGCGGCGGCGATGTCATGATGGAATCCAGTGAGCGCCACAACACCCTGGTGCACTTTCGCTTTAATCCCGAGTACAAGGCCGAGCGCGGGCGCCATGGCGAAGGCTCCAACAAAACCGGCCGCGAAGGCGAAGACATTGTCCTGAAAGTTCCCGTCGGCACCATCGTCTACGACGAGCTCACCGGCGAGCTGGTGCACGACTTCTCCCGGCCCGACGACCGCTTAGTCATCGCGCGTGGCGGCCGGGGTGGACGCGGAAATGCGCAGTTCGCAACCCCCACCCATCAGGCTCCGCGGGAGCACGAGCAGGGCTTTCCCGGTGAGGAGCGCACACTACGACTTGAGTTGAAGCTGCTCGCCGATGTGGGTCTTGTGGGCTATCCGAACGCCGGAAAGAGCACGCTCATCTCCCGGATTTCCGCTGCTCGCCCAAAGATTGCCGATTATCCGTTCACTACGCTCGAGCCCAACCTCGGTGTCGCAGTCGTCGGCGAAATGCCTGACGAGCGCAGCTTTGTGGTAGCCGACATCCCCGGTCTGATTGAAGGCGCGAGCGAAGGTGCCGGTCTTGGCACGCAGTTCCTACGCCATATCGATCGCACGCGACTGTTGGCGCACCTCGTTGATGTCTCGGACGCCAGCGGCCGCCATGATCCGGCGCAGGATTTTGAGATTATCACCAAGGAATTGTCCAGCTTCGGCAGCGGACTGGACCGCAAACCGACAATTCTCGTTGCCACAAAAATCGACGTGGCGAACAAAGACAAGCTCAACAAGCTAAAACGCTATGCCAAGCGCAAGAGGCTCGATTTCTATCCCATCTCGGCGGTAACCGGTGAAGGCGTCGACGAGTTGAAGTGGGCAATGGCCGATTGGGTGGAGAAGTTAAAGAAGCAATTAGCAATTAGCAATTAGCAATTGCTCTAACTCCCTTCCGCCTCTCGCTATTCGCGGCTTGATTTAGCTTGCCTCGACAGTTGAAGCCCTTACCGAACGAGACTGCACGTGGACATCCGCCCGTTACCTCTGAATTGAGTACTTCTGGCGAAAAGCGAAACGCCGACAGCGAATAGCGGCATTCCGGCGGTCGCACTCGCAGCTAATTGCTTCTTAAACTTACACTTGCCAACGGCGCGGGAATTTGAGAGTATCCGGTCGAAGCCGCCCGGCAAGCCGTAAGGGCGAAACGGAAGGGGCGAATACGATGACCAAGGCAGACTTGATCGATGAGGTGTCACGGCTGGCGGAACTTACACGCAGGGACAGCGAGGTCATCGTCGAGACGATTTTCGAGAGTGTGGTGCGCTCGCTACGCGCTGGCGACAAAATCGAGATACGCGGCTTCGGCAGCTTCCGCACGCGCCAGCGTAAGCCTCGGGTCGGACGAAATCCCAAAACCGGCGACCGGGTCGAGGTGCCCGCCAAGAAGATTCCTTACTTCAAGCCCAGCAAAGAGTTGAAGGACATGGTAAACAGCTACCAGGAGCACTCCCCACAGTCGCATGCCGCTCCGGCGCCGGAAGGCGGAGGCCATCCGCAGAATTAATCGAGCTGGTTAGCTCGACATCACTCTCGAGGATAAAAATGCCACGCGTACGCGGCGTGGCATGTCTAGTAACGATATATTTTTAGCGAGCGTACACCTGTGCCTGTTCGTTAGCTTCTGCTCCTGAACTTCGATAGCAACCGCAAGATCTCCAGGTACAGCCAGATCAGCGTGACCATCAGCGCGAAACCGCTGTACCACTCCATGTACTTGGGAGCGTTCCAACGCGCGCCGTTCTCGATCAGGTCGAAGTCAAGCACCAGGTTCAGCGCGGCGACGCCGACCACGACCAGGCTGAAGATGATCCCAATCGGTCCGCCGCCATTGATCGCCGCGAAGCGAAAGCCGAAAAATCCCAAAATCAGCTGCAACAGATAGAAGACAAAAATACCGCCGGTTGCGGCCACGATGCCCAAGCGCAGCTTGTCGGTTACTTTGATCAGCCCCGACCGATACGCCAGCAGCATGACAACCAGCGTGCCGAATGTCAGGCTAACGGCCTGGATGGCGATGCCGTGGAAGCGCATCTCCAGCATTGCCGAAACGCCGCCCAGCACAAGGCCCTCAAGCAGCGCGTAGATCGGAGCTGTAATGGCCGACCATTCCTTCTTGAAAATGGTGACCATGGCAGCGATCAATCCGCCGATGGCGCCCACCATTACCAACGGCGCAATCGACGCCATCGCCTCTTCGGGTGAGGTGGCATTGAAAAAGCGGTTCCAGGTCCAGGCGGCAGTGGCGACGCACAAGATCAGCAGGATGCCGGTTTTGTTTACGGCACCGGAAATTGTCATGCCGTCGCCTAGAGTGCTGACGCCGGTTGCGCGGAAGGTCTCGTCACTCAGCGCAGGGTTGGACGTTCTCATCAGTGGCATTGCAAGAGTCTCCTGATTTCAACTCCTTAGATTCCCAAAGAAGTTAGACGGTGTAGTTTCATTGTAATCAATCGGACGACTCAATCTCGCGGCTTGCTGATGGCCACGAGCGTCTCCCGTTCGCCTGGCATTTCCTGTGTCACCTGCCATTCACAGTCAGGCAAGGCAGCCAGCTGATTCTGTTGCGAGGCTCCAACTAGCAGACAAAGCCGTCCTCCCGGTGCAAGCAGCCGCTGAGCGATCGGGAGCACGGTTGCGAAACGTTCGACCGCCCGCAGAGTAACCGCGTCTGCTGTCTTGCCCCACTGCTCAGCCCGACCCATAAATACATCGACGTCTTCCAGCCGGAGCTCGCGGACCACTTCCTTGAGGAACGTCGCCTTCTTGTTCTGGGACTCGATGAGCGTGGCCGACAGCCTGGGGAACGCGAGCTTGATGGGCAATCCGGGGAAGCCTGCACCGGAGCCGACATCAGCCAGCATTGTGTCAGCGCAGAGGACCTCGGCCGCGAACAAGAGCTTCCCTGCGAACAGCGACTCCCCAAAGTGCCGGGTAACGATCTGTTCCGGGTTGCGAATGGCGGTTAGGTTGGTTTTGGCGTTCCAGCGCAGAAGTAGGTCAAGGTAGCCGTTCAGCTGGTGATAAATGTGGGGCGGGAGGTTGAATCCTACAACGTAGGGGTGAAGCAGATCGGCAATTTGCGTAGGATCCACGAGACGATTCAACCACAGATTGCAACTGCAATACCCAAGGCTAAGGCTCCCGTTTCGGCTTTGACGCTGTTTACTCGTATCGCAATGCCGTCATCGGATCCACCCGTGAGGCACGGCGGGCCGGAAGATAGCATGCTGCGAGCGTAACGATCAGTAGTAAAACAGGGACTGCAAAATACGTAGCTGTATTAGGTTTCCCAAGCCCGACCAGCCCAGCAGTGAGCAGACGCGTAGCGGCCACACTCATTGCGCCACCAATGAGAATACCGAGTACCGAGAGCTTCAGCCCCTGTTGCAGCACCATTCTCAGGTCGTCAGCGCGGCGCGCGCCGATCGCCATACGTACGCCGATTTCGTGTGTACGTCGCGCCACGGAGTATGCCACCAGACCGTACAAGCCTATTAACGCAAGCGACAGACCGACCATTCCCATCGTGCCAACGATCTCCATGATCATGCGTGTAACCCCGGCTCGCTGGCGGTACAGGTCAAACATCGTGCGTAGATTGAAGATGGGTTGGTTCGAATCGAGAGAGTGAACGACCTGGCGTAGGGCAGTTCCCAGAGAGGCTGCATCTGCGCTTGTGTCCATAAACAGCGCGAGCATGCTGCGCTCGTTCTGAGCCAATGGCAAATAGAGAAAAGGCGACGGCGGCTCTCCGACGAATGTGTAGGTTCCGGTTTGCGCCACGCCTACAATCTCGATCCAAGAGTTGTCCTTGCTGCCAATATGTATTCGCTTTCCAATTGGGTCCTGGTTGGGCCAATAACGCCTGGCGAATTCCTGGTTCACGATCGCGACCAGCGGGGCGCCCTCCTTATCGGAGATCGTGAATGCACGGCCACGCAGAAGGCCGGTGTTCATCACGCTAAAGTAATTTTCGTCGACAACGCTGGTCAGAATCTGAGCCTCCGTCTGGCCTTGTGGAAAGCTGTAGCCTTCAGGGACAACCGCCTCTGAGCGCTGCTGAGGCGATAGCGGAATCACGCTTCCGAAGGTTACACCGCGTACGCCCGGCAGCTCCGCCACCGTGTCCCGAAGGTTCCGGTAGAAGTCATGGCTCTGCTGTGAGCTGTAGTGCACCAGCGAGGTGTCGAATTGCGCAGTGAGCAGGTTGTCGAGTCGGAATCCTGGATCTAGCAGCAAGCTTCGACGGAAGCCATCGAGCAGCATGCTGGTGGAAACTAGAAGCAGCATCGCCAAGGCAAGCTGCGCTATGACCAGCGTATTGCGGCCCAGCATGCTCTTCCGCGTCGTCTGAGCTTCGGCGCTCTTGAGTGCCGCAACCAGCGAGGTCTTGGTCTCCTGCAGCGCCGGCGTCAAACCAAATAACAACGCGCTCAACACTCCGAGCAGTACCGCAAACACGAGGACGCGCAAGTCCAGCTGTGGCGAGATGACGACCGGAACATCGGTGGGCACGCGGATGTTTTGCAGGAAGCGGATTCCGCCGTAAGCGAATGCGAGACCGATCACTGTGCCGAGCAGTGCGAGAGCGAGACTCTCTGTCAGCAGCTGACGAACAAGACGCGCGCGGCTTATGCCAAGTGACATGCGAATCGCAATCTCTCGCGTGCGAGCACGGGCGCGGCCCAACAGCAGGTTCGCCACATTAGCGCAGGCGATCATAAGCACGACGCCGGTGAGCGCCATGAGCAGCGCTACCAGAAATGCGTCGTCCGGAGAACCCTGGATGCGCGCCTGGAGCTCAGTGCGCACATGCGGTTGCCGGCGTGCGTCCGCTTCGGTATGCAGTGGTTGAAGTCCTTTCCAAATGCTGGTGAGTTCCGCCTGTGCGGCTTCGCGCGTGGCCCCCGGCTTCAGTCGTGCTTTTACCTCAAGGGAATGATTGCTGCGATCGGCAAGCGGATCTTTCGGGAGTCCCTGCAGGCGTTGCTCCATGCTCAGCGGAACGTAGAAGTACGGCCGGACGTATTCGTCAGTGCTGTGAAAGTCCTTAGGTGCAACGCCGATCACCGTGAAATCAATGGCGTTGATCCGCACTGTACGGCCAATGACGTTCGGATCGGCCGAAAATTCGCTACGCCAAAAATCATTTGCGAGGACCACAACTGCATCGCGGCCAGGTACCTGGCCTTCGTTGCCGGCGAAGGCACGGCCGAGAACAGGATCTACTCCGAGCACATGGAAGTAGTTGTCGGTCACCAGCACGGCAAAGCGCATCTGCGGAGTTTCCGCCGGGGACTTTGCGAAGCTAAGTGGCCCGTAATCGAACGCTGCGATACCCTCAAACGAGCGTAGCTGCTCGCGGAAGTCGCGATAGTCGGGGGAGGAAACGCCGCCAATGCCGCTCGCGCCGACCTGGGGGTCGGTGCTGATGGTGACCACCCGGCTCGGCTCCAGCACGGGCAGGGGCCGCAGTAGCAACGCGTCTGCGAGGCTGAAAATGGCGCTGTTCGCGCCAATGCCGAGAGCAAGGGAAAGGGCCGCAATCATGGTGAACCCAGGGTTGCGGGCCAACAGGCGAAGAGCATGTCGAATTTCCTGCAGCATAAGGGTTCCTACGCATAGCACATAGGCTTCGTTCCCGGAAAGCAATTTTGTGGGTTGGCAGCTGTCCCACCTCAACGGACAAGGGCGCGACACCTGCGAAAAGCGAGGAGCGACCTACCGCTTCAGCATCACCGCCGCCAGGGGTGGCAGGTTCAGAAGCAGCGAGTGCGGATGACCGTGGCACGTCTTCTCTTCGCTCAAAACGCCGCCGAAATTGCCTTCATCGGTTCCGCCGTAAATCGCCGCATTGCTGTTCAGCACCTCGCGCCAGTGTCCCGGCAAGGGAACGCCCACGCGATACCCACGGCGGGGTACCGGGGTGAAGTTGCACGCAATCAGCACCGGCGATTCGCGGTCGCGCCCGTAGCGCATGAAGGTCAGCACGCTGTTGTCGGAATCGTCAGCATCGACCCACTGCCACCCGTCGGGGCTGAAGTCGAGTTCGTACAACGCAGGCTCGCTGCGATAGAAGCGGTTCAGGTCACTGACCCAGCGCTTCACGCCCTGATGCGGCTCCCATCGGAGCAGGTCCCACTGCACGCTGCTGTCGTGGTTCCATTCGCTGGTCTGCGCAATCTCGCCGCCCATAAACAGCAGCTTCTTGCCCGCCTGAGTGAACATGTACCCATATAGCAGGCGCAGGTTGGCGAACCGTTGCCACTCGTCACCGGCCATTTTATAGACCAGCGGGCCCTTGCCGTGCACCACTTCGTCGTGCGATAGCGGCAGCACAAAGTTCTCATTGAACATGTACAGTCCGCGGAAGGTCAGCTTGTTGTGATGATATTTCCGGTGGATCGGGTTCTTCGACATGTACTGCAATGTGTCGTGCATCCAGCCCATGTCCCACTTCATGCCGAAGCCAAGGCCGCCGATGTACGGTGGCCTCGATACCATCGGCCAGGCAGTTGACTCCTCAGCGATGGTCTGGATACCGGGAAATTCCTCGTAGGCCTCGGCGTTGACACGCTGCAGGAACGAGACCGCTTCCAGGTTCTCGCGCCCGCCAAACTGGTTCGGAATCCACTCTCCCTGTTTGCGCGAATAATCGAGGTAGAGCATAGAAGCGATGGCGTCCATGCGCAGGCCGTCAATGTGATAGCGATCCAGCCAGTACATGGCATTGCTGATCAGGAAGGCCCGCACCTCGTTGCGTCCATAGTTGAAGATGGCCGACTTCCAGTCGGGATGGAAGCCCCGGCGCGGATCAGCGTGCTCGTATAAGTGGGTGCCGTCGAAGTACGCCAGCCCGTGCTCATCATTGGGGAAGTGTGATGGCACCCAGTCGAGAATGACGCCGATTCCTTTTTGGTGCAGATGGTCCACCAGGTACATGAAATCCTGTGGCGTCCCGTATCGGCTGCTGGGAGCGTAGTAGCCGGTGACCTGGTATCCCCAGGAGCCGAAGAACGGATGCTCCATGACCGGCAGAAACTCGACATGGGTGAAGCCAACCTCGCTCACGTACTCGGACAATTTGTGCGCCAGCTCGCGGTAATTCAGAGAACGATTGCCTTCTTCCGGCACGCGCATCCAGGAGCCGAGATGCACTTCGTAAATCGACATGGGCGCATCGAAGGCGTTCTTCTGCTGACGCGTATTCATCCACTCGGAATCGTGCCACTCGTACTCGAGGTCCCACACGATAGAGGCCGTCTTCGGGGGCATCTCGTGGAAAAAACCGTAGGGGTCGGCCTTGGCAACCGAGTAACCGTGGTAACGCGAGCGAATGAAGTACTTGTAAATCGCGCCTTTGCCGAGCCCCGCGACGAAACAGTCCCACACCCCTGAGCTGCCCTTGGGGTTCATCGGGGTCGAGTCGATGTTCCAGCCGTTGAAGTCGCCCACCACGGAGATGCGTTGGGCATCGGGCGCCCAGACGGCAAAATAAATGCCCTGCTGCCCATGCAATTCAATGAGGTGCGCGCCAAATTTTTCATACAGTCGGGTGTGGTTCCCCTCGTTGAAAAGGTGCAGATCGAAGCTGGTAATCAGCTCGGACGCTTCAGCCTGAGTCGCTGGCGGATGGGCGAGGTTCTTTTCGGAAGTTGACATCGGTTCGCTCTCTCACTGCGTTCGATGCAAGCTACGTGTGTGGCGCCCTCAGAAATTACGCATCGCGCCTAGGAAACCGAAACAGTGTAGAGGATAGTGTGGCGAGAGGGAAATGGACGTGCAACAGCGCGTTCCGAGTCACGCATCCTGCGGCACGATCTCGCAAATTGCTACTGCCTCGGTGTAATCGAGCGCAGGTAAGCTACGACGGCTTCGGCATCGGCGCGGTTCATGTGGAACTTGGGCATCGGGTCGCGAAGTTCATTGCCGTCAATCCAGACTGCAGTGGTCAGCAGCGTCACCATTTGCTCCGGACTGGCGGGCAGGGTGCCGCCGATACGTGGCTCAATTTGCGGCCAATTCGCGGTCGGCTCCGATGGCTGGTAAACCACCGGACCGCCCTGCAGCCAGCGTTTGGGGTCGAGCTTGCCATCGCTTGTCCGTGGAGTATGGCAGGTAGGGCACATCGCGACATTGTTGACGATATAAGCGCCGCGGGCAATCATCTCGCCTCCGGCTGCCGGCTGCGCCGAGGCGCGCTTCGCCTCCTGCGCCACGCTGATGGTCGTAACGTCCACGATGAGCAGCGTAGGCACACAAGCCGAAATCGTTATTAGCGCGACTCTGAGAATCCGGCTAGCATTCCGATTAAACCGCGACATTGCCACTCCTTGCGATGTTGACATGCTCCCCTCCGTGCGAGGACCAGCAACGGACAATTCGAGGAAACAGAGAATATACCACCGCGAAGGATGTTAGCCAGGCAACACCGGCTTGCTCGGCGGCCTGCGCTTGCAGCTCACTCGAACGCAAACTATGACGTCCCGGGAGCCCTCCACTTCCGGTCCACTTCTCCTAAAGCGGTTATCATTACCAATCGTTAAGTGACTAAGAATTGGGGTGGCCAGGGGTTTTACTCCTCTAAACTGGCGCAGGCTGATTGGCGATGAGAGCTTCTTCCGAAGTGGCATCAGTGCGGAGTCCTCGTCCGGGGCAGAAGGTGCGGTCGCGCACGGGGCCAGGCTTTCTTCGATTCGGGCTGCTGGTCCTTCTGCTCGGGGTTCTCGGGCTTAAGTGCTTTTATACCAAGACCAGCGTTCAAGACGCCGATCTCTGGCTGCATCTCAAAGTTGGTGATTGGATCGTTCATCACCACGCGGTTCCTTTCACCGACGCGTTTTCGTGGACGGCTGCGGGCCGCCCCTGGCTGGCCTATAGCTGGCTGCCAGAAGTGCTGCTGTATCTCGCCTACCGCGGCTTTGGGATTGTCGGGATCGGAGTGTACGGAACCTGCCTCACGCTGCTTACAGCTTCCGCCGTAATGTTGATGGCCTGGCGGCTTTCGGGCCGCTTCTGGCTCTCGTGCCTGCTAGCGGCTGCGGCCTGCGACGCGTTCTTGTTCAACTCGCTGCCCCGGCCGCTATTTTTCTCGATGATTTCGCTCTGCGTAATGCTGGCGCTACTGCTGCTGGCACACCGAACCGAGAATGTCAGGCTGTTGTACTGGCTACCGCTGCTGTTTTGGATCTGGTCGAACTCTCACGTGCAATTTATCTACGGCATTGCAGTCCTGGGACTGTTTGTCGCGACGATTCTCGTCCAGCGTATGGCGGCGCACTTCGGCATGCCATCCTGGTGGATGCCATCGACACTGCCGCCCTGGACACTGTTGGCCATCTTCGTCGCGTGCCTGCTTGCAACCCTCCTCGGACCGTATTCCTTCCACCTGTACGCCAGGGCGTACGCGTACTCGCAGGCGAAAGCGATTTATGCGCTCGTACTGGAACTACAGCCGTTGAGTTTTCGCTCGCCCCACCATTACGTCCAGTTGCTGCTGACCGCCGCAGCGTTCTTCGCGGTCGGATGGAACAAGAAAATCGATGTCTTCAAGCTTGTGCTGCTGGTGATGTGCACCGTCGTGGCCTACCGCGCCCTGCGCGAATCGTGGTTTATCTGCATTGCGTCGGTGGCGTGCATCGCTGACTCCGCGGTGAACCAGCCCGACACCGAAAGCCGGCAGGTATTCCCGACAATAACTTTCGCCTTCGTGGCCGCTTGGTGCTGTCTGCTTCCGTTCGCACACCTGATGGATTTCGACACGCACGGGCTGGCCGAGACCATCAGCGACAGCTTTCCCGTTCGCGCTGCTGACGCGATTCGGGGAAAGAAGCTGCCGGGCTCTACAACAGCTTCAATTGGGGCGCATTCCTGATTGAGTATTTGCCAGAATATCCGGTGGTGGTGGATGGACGCACGGATTTATACGGCGACGAAATGGTCGTGCGCTTCCGCAAGACCGCATGGGGCGTTTCTTACGATACCGATCCTCACCTCAACGAATCGCGTGTGGTGTTGATCGAGCGGGAAATCCCGCTGACGAAGTTTCTGAGCAAGGATCCCCGCTTCGAACTCGTGTATCAAGACAAACTGGCAGCCGTCTTCCGCCGGCGCTAGCGCGCTCCCACTTCACATCCTCACGTGACGCCGGTTACTGCACTGCAGCGTTGCCTTTGGTCTGATTAACCTGGCGGCGTGGCTCCAGCCTCTGTCGGCACGAAATGCCGATGAAGGCAAGCGGCTGACAGCCTTACCTGGCCGGCCGCGCACGTCGTACCGCAAACGTCTAAGTAAGGAGAACAGCATGGCTGACAAGAAAGCGGACCTCGCTGGCCCCGGCATTGGCGACTACACTCAACTGGAAACAATCCTGCCGGAGGATTACAGCTCTCTGCTGTCACCCAAGGAGACGCAGAAGGCGATCTTCGAGGTGAAGCGCTACATCGAAGACAATCTCTGCAAAGCATTGAACCTGATGATGGTCGAAGTGCCTCTGATCGTCGACGAAGAGAGCGGCGTCAACGACCTGCTCGATCGCGACGGATCACGCACTCCGATTCAGTTCCACATTTCGAACGATCACGACAAGCACCCCATCAACGCCCAAGTGGTGCAGGCCGCCACGAAGTGGAAGAGGATGGCACTCCAGCAGTTCGGCATGCCGCCCAGCGAAGGCCTGTGCACCGACATGCGCGCTGTGCGCAAGGACTACTTCCTCGACCACGATCATAGCGCGTATGTCGATCAGTGGGACTGGGAGCGCGTCATTACCCCCGAGCAGCGCACCCTCGACTTCCTGAAGGGAATTGTTACCAAGATCTGGACCGTTCTGGTCGGGGCTGAGCGATACGCGCAGGAGCTCTTTCCGCAGCTCAAGGGTGCGCGTTATCCCGCCCTGCCGGAGCAGATAACCTTCCTGCATGCGGAAGAGATTCTCGACCGCTACCCCGATCTGCCGCGCAAGCAGCGAGAGACGGCGATCCTTCAGATGTATCCGGCGGTCTTCATCATCGGTATCGGCTGGATGCTGAAGGACGGTTATCCGCACGAGCTTCGCGCCGCCGATTACGACGACTGGGTCACTCCGACCATCACCAAAAACGGACACCTCTTCCACGGGCTCAACGGCGACATCCTGGTGTGGAACCCGGTGACGAGACGCCGGCATGAGCTGTCGTCAATGGGCATTCGCGTCAACGCGGAGTCACTGAAGAAGCAGCTCGAGCTGACAAACCAGCTCGACTTTCTGAGGTATCCGTATCATCAGGCCATCATCAACCATGAGATCCCGTTGAGCATCGGAGGCGGCATCGGCCAGTCACGTACACTGATGCTGCTGCTGAGGAAGGCGCACCTCGGCGAAGTAAGCGTCACGGTATGGCCGAAGGTGCTGAAAGATATGTGCACCAAGAAGAATATTCACGTTCTGAACTAGCCTCCTGATGGATGGCTGTTCTTAGGGCACGGGCCGCGTGGTCCGTGCCCTTTTTCGTTTGGTGAAAGGTGCAGGTTTTCGAAACGCCTGACTGAATGGAAGACTCGGGGCTTGCTCCAGCGTGTAACATTGTGGGCTGAACTTAGCCAAATCGCTCACAGGCGTTACCGGGGGTGAGCCCTTATGTCGCATGGTGACGGAACACTTTCGATCTTCCTCAGCGTTAGCCTGACTTTGAGCGTCGTCGGTTTGGACGGCTGTAACAAGAAAAAGGAGCAGGCGCAGGCGCAGCTGGGGCAAGCCCAGCCCGGTCAGCAGGCTCCGGCGACGACCTACGCCGCTCCTACCGCGGAGCAGTTGTATCAGCTCGTCGCGCCCATAGCGCTTTTTCCAGACAATCTTGTCGCTCAGGTGCTGGCAGCCTCCACGTATCCCGACCAAGTTACAGCTGCCTATCAGTGGTTACAGCAGAATTCGAGCCTGAAGGGCCAGCAGTTCATGGAAACCGTCAACCAGCAGCCATGGGATGCGAGCGTGAAGGGATTGACGCAGTTTTCGGACGTGCTAAGCCAGATGGCGACCAACCTCTCGTGGACATCGGCCCTCGGCGATGCGTACTTCAATGAGCCGCAGAGTGTAATGAACGCGGTACAAGTAATGCGGCAGCGGGCATACCAGGCAGGCAACCTGAAGACCAACCAGCAACAGAATGTGACGGTGGAGAACCAAGCGCCGGGGTCGGCAGCGCCTGCTGCGCCGTCATCAGGCGAGGCACAAACGACGATCGTGCAGCCACCGGCCCAGACGATCGTGATCCAGTCGGCACAGCCGGAAGTGGTCTACGTTCCCGCGTACAATCCGACCGTCGTGTATGGCGCACCGGCGCCTGCGTACCCTGGCTATTCAACTGGAGAGATGGTCGCCACCAGCCTGATCTCGTTCGGAGTCGGTGTTGCTGTCGGCGCGGCAATCAGCGGCGGTGGATGTTGCGGATGGGGCTATAACTCATGGGGATGCGGCTGGAACAATTCCAGCGTGACATACAACCGCAATGTCTATGTTTCCAACTCCAACACCTTTGTGAATCGCAATAACTACTACAACCGAAACAACATCAACACCGCCAACATTAACCGGAATAACCTCAACACCGCGAATGTTAATCGCAACAATGTCAACAACTATCGCGCCAACAACTTCAATCCCCAGGCTCGCAACGCCAACTTTACTGAGCCAAAGTTCAACCAGAAATACGATCAGCCGCAGTTCCGTAACCAGGCTGCTCAGAACCAGATGAATCGCGCCGAAGCCGGTGGAGGCAATCAACCGAGAGTCAATCAGCAGGGCAGCGCCAACCAGTCTCGACTTAACCAACAGGGCCGTGCAGGAAACATGCAAGCGCAGAATCGCCCTGCCAACGTGAACCAGCCGCAGCGCGACCAGGCGCGCGGGTACGGACAACAGGCCAATCGTGGAACCAATACAGGCGCGTTCAACGGATATAGCCCAGGTGGCAATGCCCGCACCAATAGCGCACGCGGCCAGCAAAGCCTCGAAGGCAACAAGAACTTCGGCGGCGGTGGGGGCGGACGCCAGCAAGCCGCTGGGGGCGGACGGCAAGCAGGTGGCGGTGGCGGAAGGACGGAAGGAAGGGGTGGCGGTGGAGGCGGTGGGCGCAGGCATTAGGGGCAGCCGGTTGCGAACGGCAAGGAACCTAAAGTGCAGAGGACGGGCATGACGAAATCGAAAGCGCATTCACACAGGTCGAATAGTTCTCGAATGTGGCTGTTGCTCACTGGCGCGTTGCTGTTGGTATCGCCGGTGTTCTGCTGTGGGCAGGCAAGCAACGAGAAGACCTTCGCCTCTCCCGGCGACGCGGTTCTGGCGCTTTACAACGCGGCAAAATCAAATGACACGCAGGCGATGAACGCAATCTTCGGCTCCAATGCCCAGAAAATTCTTAACACCGGCGATGCAGTTGCCGACAAGAATCTGGTCGCGAGTTTCGTGCGCCGCTACGATCAAATGCATCGAGTGGTCATGGAGCCGGATGGAACGGTCACGCTTTACGTGGGCGCAGAAAACTGGCCGACGCCGATCCCCATTGTCAAAAACAACAGCGGCCAGTGGTATTTCGACACCGAAGCCGGGATGAAGGAAGTCCTCTACCGCCGCATCGGCACCAATGAAAACGATGCCATTGATACCCTGCATACTCTGGTCGAGGCGCAGCGCGAATACGCTTCTCAGCTGCACGACGGAAACAAAACCAAGGAATATGCCCTGAAGTTCATCAGCACCGCCGGCAAACAGGATGGGCTGTATTGGAAAACCGACGACAACCAGCCGGCGAGCCCCATCGGGCCCCTCATTGCCGACGCCACCACCGAAGGTTACACGGCGCAACAGGGCAAGGCCACGCCCTTTCACGGCTACTACTTCCGCCTGCTGACGAAACAAGGACAGGCAGCCAAAGGCGGAGTGCGCGACTACCTGGTGAGCGGCCAGCTCACACGCGGGTTTGCTTTCGTGGCTTATCCCGCTGAGTATCGGAACTCCGGAGTGATGACCTTCCTTGTCAATCAGGATGGAATGGTATACGAGAAGGACCTAGGCCCGGATACAGTGCAGCTCGGCGCCGCCATGACAGAGTACAACCCAGATACTGGCTGGAGCCGCGCGGATTAAAGTTACCGGTACGGTGGGACTTATTTCTTCGCGGCGGTGGTGGGCGGCTGCGAGCTCCTCTCTGCCAACACTCGGAGGTCGTGCCCCGTCATCTCTTTCGGCTGCGGGATACTTAGCATCCCGAGCATCGTAGGAGCAATATCTTGCAGTGCGCCGTCGGGCTTCAGTGTGAAGCGGCGGCCGTCACCTTTGAATCCCACGGGCGTGACTGCATGCTCGGCAACGACAATAAACGGAACCGGATTCGTCGTGTGCGCCGTCTGCGGACCGCCCGTTTCGGGATCAATCATCTGCTCGGCATTACCGTGGTCGGCGGTGACGATCATTGCCCCGCCAGCTCTTTTCAGCGCTGAGTAAATCTGGCCAAGGCAGGCATCAACGGTCTGGACAGCCGCGATGGTCGGCGGAATCTTGCCCGAGTGTCCCACCATGTCGGCGTTGGCGAAGTTGACTACCATCACGTCAAACGTCTTCTCCTCGATTGCTTTCACCACCGCATCAGCGATGCCCTGCGCGCTCATCTCGGGCTTCAGATCATAGGTCGCGACCTTCGGCGACGGCACCAGCACGCGATCTTCGCCGGGGAAGGGTTTCTCCACTCCGCCATTGAAGAAGTAAGTGACGTGCGCGTATTTCTCCGTCTCCGCCACGCGCAGATTGCGCATGTTTAGGTTTGCCATGACGTTCGCAAGAATGTTGCTCAGCGACTCCGGCGGAGACACGACGGGCAGCGTGAAGTGCTTGTCGTATTGCGTCATGCAGACGTACGTCAGGTCTTTCGGAACGCGGTCGCGCGGGATGAGGCGGTCGAGATCTTCGGCGCCTGCGAGTTCGCGGCCATCCTGGGAAGTGAAGTGGCTGCTTCGGCAGAGACAACGGGTGATCTGGCGTGCCCGGTCGGCGCGGAAG
>Ga0306920_100004539_pt1 | contig 17786 bp, 12 predicted proteins | sample flu12Cox44000170_FD_204666 | JGI IMG/M metagenome (GOLD analysis project Ga0306920, IMG submission 204666) | Lab enrichment of tropical soil microbial communities from Luquillo Experimental Forest, Puerto Rico - flux4day.12C.oxic.44.000.170 (v2)... | ecosystem: Environmental > Terrestrial >... | reverse complement strand
AAAACATTCTCAGGTGGCAACTCATCTTCGTAGGAGGATTCAACCTGAGTCTGATGCTGCGCCAGCTGACGGGCGCGGGCACACGGAGGGAGTGAAGAACCGGGTGGCATGCCTCTTTGGCTCATTCAGCTGCTACTCGGCGCTGGGAATCTTCGGTTTGGCTCTCCTCGACCCGAATTTCGATGTCCCGGGCTAGATACTCCGCCAAATGCAAGCAGCCGAACGTGACGTTGGCGGCGCCAAAGATCAGCTACTTACACTGTAGGCCTTGCATGACCCGACCCATCTACGCACCGCGACCTGACACCTGCAGCCAACGATTACGCTAACGGTCAATTGTTGCCGAACAGCTATGGATCGAACGAGATAGGCCGCCGCTTCCCGCCGTGAAATCCATGCGGACAGGGAAGGTTTATAGGTTAGAAAACACGAACGTTGTTCATGTTATCGAATCCGCTGGGTGCACCTGATCTGCTTGGGATCAGTACGCCCTCGTGCAACCGGTGCTGACGACGTTTTTTTCGAACGCCGGTGGATTTTGACTATAAGACGCATGATTAAACGGCCAAGGATGGCGTTTTGTGTGTTCAAAACTCAGTGCCCTTGTCGCAAACTCGCGTACTCGGCCTTCGCTGCTATATAGATGGGAACATCGCGGTCGGCGTGTTTCCAGAGTGTGAGGAAATCTTTGTAGGCTGTGAGCGCTCGGACGCGGGCCGCCGCATCCGCCCCCTGTGAAGTTTTCGCCTGCAATGCATTCGCTCGCGCCACGCCCAGATGCGCCAGAGCGCCAGTCCAGCAGTTCCAGACGATGCCGCTGTGATCGAGGATCTTCTGGAACTCGGCGGCGGCTAGCGTGCCTTGCCCAGCCTCCAGATAGGCTTCCCCACGAATGTAAGTTGTATTGAGACAAGAGGGATTATTAACAAACAGAATCGCCCCGTATTCGCTAAGGGAAGCATTCTGCGGGACATTCAAGACGTAAGCCGGGTCCTTACCGTCCAGCGCCAATTGCGTCTGAATGGCGGGCAGCCAAAGGGATTGCATCTGACTATCCAACGGGAAACGCCTGCGTAGGTCTTGCGCCAACGACTCGGCTCGCGGCGCATCGTCCGCCATAGCAAAGGCAAGCGCAGCTTCGACTTCTGTCCCCTGACTTGCGGGAGCGAGCTCCAAGGCCCTTGCCGCCGCCCTCCGCGCTTCGGCAGCATTGCCGAAGGCAGCTTGTCGCAAAGCGGCGTTCGCCAACCAGATCGCCCCGCTCTCCTTGCTACCGGCTCGTATCGCGGACTCCACAGCTCGCGTGGTAAGTTCGCGGGCCTCGCCCAGACGGCCTCGATATGCCTCGGTGTCACTGGCGAGTGCTAGTCCCACGCTCTCTTCGGGTTTTCCCGCGAACCAGTCCTGCTGTTCGGCCATGGCCGCGGAGTCCGCCCCGAGGAAGGCAAGAGCATAGAGAGCACTTCGAAATTCGAAACCGTCAAATTTTCCCGCCTGCGCATCATGGATGATCCGCCGCCCCTCATCAAAACGCTGCAAGGCAACCGCGTAAGTGGCAAGGTTTCCGTACGAACCGTAAGAAGGTACAAGACGCAAGGCCCGGCTTGTGACCTCACTCGCCTTTTCATACTGCCCCTGTAGGGCATAGACAATGCCCAAAGTCGAATAGGGCCCGTCATCCCGCGGGTAGCTCTCGATCCACTGCTGATACGTCTCGGTTGCTTTGTCGAGTTCTCCGGTTACATTCAGATAGTAATCGGCGGTGATCGCCAACTTTTCCCACTCGCCGACATGATCCCGCAACTGAAATGCCTTGCTGAAGTACTCCCTAGCTCGGTCCACTTCCCCGACCCCGGAGTAGTCCAAGCCCAGTGCCCTATAGCCCGCTGCAAAATTGGGATCAAGATCGAGGACGCGCCGAAAGTAAGGCAAAGATGCGGAAGGGCCCTTCTCCCGGAAAACCTTCACCCCCTGGCTGTACGCTTTTAGGGCTTCGAACGACGGCGTTGTAGCGCGCGCCAGCGGTACGTCAAATTTCTGGACTGAAGCTAGCGATTCGCCGAGTTCGCGGCGTAGCCTCGATGCTGCTTGGTCCAGTGCGTCCAGGATGTCTTCCTTTGACGCCGCAGTCGATTGCTCCGACGCGAGCGTGTCTCCGTTCTGGCAATTCACCGCCTTCAGCCCGAGCACGTACTTGCTGCCTAGAGTGCCAATCGATCCCACAAGATAGGCCTTGCTGCCGGCCCGTTGGCAAAGCTCGCGGGCCACCTCGGTTGTCAGTTGCGTGCCAGTGGGGCGAGTCATCCGCCGTAAGGTTGTCGCGACCTCGCTGTCTGACAGCACCTTGAAAAAGGGAGATTGCCTGAAGGAGAGGCTCAGGGCGGTGTTCAGCGAGTCGTCGAAGGTTGTCTCGCCTGTTTTGTTAACAAAATCGGCGAGAACGATGGTGTCTTTAGGGGTGATTTTGGAACTAGCACGACGGGAATGCCAGAATCCTACAACCGCTGCGCCTGCCAGGATCAAAGCGGCGGCGAACCAGACATGCGGGTGCTTCCGGACGCGCGACTCGACTCGGACGGCGACCTGTACTTCGGGCGCCCAGGCGACCGGAGCTACAAAGCGGTAGCCGTGCCGCGGAACCGTTTCCACAAACCTGGGGTTGTCGGCCGAATCGTTCAAGGCTTCGCGCAGCTTCCGCGTTGCTGTGTTCAAAGCGGCGTCAAAATCCACAAACGTATCATGCGGCCAAACTCGCTCTCGGATTTCCTCCCTCGTGACCAGTTCACCCGGACGCTCCAACAACACCGACAGGATTCGAAGGGGCTGCTCTTGCACACGAATACGGCCCCCCGCTTTTGTGAGTCTGCATTCGCGGAGATCAACCTCGAAAGATCCGAAGCGTGCAAACCGAGCTGTGGATCGGAGCTGCTGCAACGGGCACAACTTAGCACAACAGGTCACAAATGCGAATAGCTTCTTTTTTTGCAGCTGGTTAGGCGGTCATTCGAAATTCATGAGAAGTTTCGTTGCGCTGTGCCCCGTGATCCGGAAAATTGGCGCTTCACAACAGGAAATCTGCGGCGTTTATTGAGCCCATGGCTGGCAAGGGCGACGGAGAGGTGGGGGTCGGTCTGCGAGTGCTGCGTATGCGTGACGATCGTGGCGTGCTCCACCTTGAAAAATCAATCCGTGAACAGGCCGGCTGCGAGGTCGTAGTCGGGAGCAACCGAGCAGCGGGGTTGAAGTTGGCCAAAAACTGCAACGTCGATCTTGGGCAATCGGAAGGCTGCGTGAGTGAAGCGTCTTATTCGAGAGTCGGCCGAGTCATGACACATTTCGCCTTGGCGCGTATCCTCATCGTCGATGATTCCCCTGGCTGGCGGGCGCGAGTTCGCGAGATCTTGGCGGCGCATCCAGAATGGGAGATCATCTCCGAAGCGGCCGATGGGCAGGAAGCTGTCCGGGAAGCAAGGGAATTGCAACCGGACATCGTAGTTCTGGATATTGGTATGCCCCGGTTGAATGGGATCGAAGCTGCCAAGATGATTAGACAGAAATCTCCTAAGTCGAGGATAGTCTTCCTCACCGTGAACAACGACAGCGACGTAGTGAAAGCCGCTCTTGATGTCGGTCAGACAGCTTACGTCGCAAAGGCCAACGCCGCTACTCGGCTGTGTGAGGCTGTCGCGGCGTCCCTGCGAGAAAGCTAAGCGGCGGTTGAGTCCGCGCTGGCCGCCCTGGCGGTTTGGCGGCCGACCGAGATTGAGCAGCGTCTCCTCGGCACTCGAAAACCAGGTCCCGATCTCCACAATCCTGCGCGCCTCTTCGCAAGTTGCTATTTCGCGCCCGATCTCCCGAGATGCGCACCGCCCGTTCGACCTGCTGGACCGTGCGAAAGCGTTCACCTTTTCTGCGCCGGAGATTGTCCTCGTCGCCACACTGACCATCGACGCCTAGAGCGATTGCCACGGTCATCATGGGGGTGACCACCGGCATTGAGTTTTCAAAGGCGAACGTCGACGCATGCCTCTCCGCCGTCGGTAGAAGCTCCAACTAGAAAAATTTACAGCGATGACGTCTCCACAGCCGCCCTGCGCTGTTGCGAACCGTGGCGTCGTTTGGTCTTTTCGACGCTTCACAAATTACCGGGATTACTGATCATCGGCGAAGCATCGGACAGGCATCAGGCTGCTGAGAAGGCTGAGCACGGCGGCCAACTCTCAACCTGATGGATATTCGCCTTCCAAAGCTGAAGGGAAACGAAGCTTGTCGTTCGGCAAAACTCCGGCCGACGCCAAGGCTTGGCTGCTATACCATTGTTACCGCGCGCCTCTGGCGAGGGATATGGTAAACGGAGTTTCTTCTGTCAGATTGAGCCAATGCGCCGGTGCACAGAAAACGCTCGCAACGAGACCTTCTTCTCTCGAGGAGGTAGGCCAATGAACATGAGCCGCCGCGAAGTCTTGGCAGGATTTGGAAGCATGGCAGCATTGAATGCGACTCGGGGAGCTCGTTCTCATGCGCTCCCCTTCATGGCTGATTCCGCGAGCCGAGCCGCCCCACTTCCTGCTAACCGTGACTTCTCGATTCCGGCAGGAGTGACGTATCTAAATAGTGCGTATACCCACCCTATTCCGACGGCAGGCCTGGAAGCGCTAAGGGACTACGGCGACCGCCGGGCCCGGCCCGAAGCCGTTTCCAAACCACTGCAGAGAAAGCCCGTGGACATCAAGGCCGAATTCGCTTCATTGATTAACGCGAAGAAGGCTGAGATCAGCTTCATACCCAACACAAGTACCGGAGAAAACCTGGTTGTCAATGGATTGGATATTCCCCGCTCCGGTGGAAACGTCGTCACAGATGAGTTGCATTTTGAAGGTGCGCTCCTACATCTCCAAGCCCTGCAACAGAGGCTCGCACTCGATCTTCGCGTGGTGAAACCACGGGAGTGGCGGATTGAGTTGAAGGATTTGGAGCGCGCCATCGATAAGAAGACCAGACTCGTGGAAGTCTCGCTGGTCGCAATGGACAACGGGTTTCAGCATGACTTAAAGGCCGTATGCGATATCGCCCATGCCAGCGGCGCCTACGTGTACGCGGATATCGTTCAAGCAGCGGGGAATACGCCCATTGATGTTCGGGCATCCGACGTGGATTTTTGTGCATGCTCCAGCTTCAAGTGGCTCATGGGTGATTTCGGGCTAGGCTTTCTATTCGTCAAAGAATCTCTCCTCGATAAGGTGATCCAGCGAACACAATATGGGTATTATCAGGCCCGGGAATTGGAGTCCCATTTCTTGCCGGGTGATACGCCGGGTGCCGCTCCGTACTCCTGGCAACTTAGCCCTGACGCTACCGGCCATTTTGAGGTTGGAACCCAGGCTATCGGAGCTGAACAGGTCCTGGCGGAATCCCTCCCCTACATTCGCAGTTTGGGCGTGGAGAATATTCATGCACACCGGCAACCTCTCCTCAAAAAACTACGCGATGAGATGCCACGGCTCGGATTTGAATGCCTGACGCCGCCTGAATCTACTTCGGCACTCATCAGCTTTGTCGTTCGCAATCCTGAGGAGGTCCGAAAGCGCTTGGCCAAAGCTCAGGTGAACGTTCGGGTTTCAGAACGTTATGTTCGAGTATCGCCTTCCGTGTTCAATGACATGAGCGACGTCGAGCGGCTTCTCGAGGCTCTTGGGTAGCCAGCAACGCAAGATTGCGCGCGCGTGCGCCCCGCCGAGTCCTGTCAAATGCGGGCAATGCTTGCGCGATGGGCAGTGAAGAACACATCCTGATAAAATCATCTTTTCAAGTCATTGACCCCATGCCGTACGACTTGGACCAAATACACTCTGCGACCAACGGCCGGGTGCTCGCTTAGCAGTCGGGCTGGAGATTGCAACTAGGGGCTGCATTGTGATTCTCAATCCGCAAGATACTCGAAAAATCTCCCGAACCTGGCGCGACTACCTGCATGAGATGAAGGAAAGCTTGGGAGTCGCTCGCTGGGTCTATCGGGAATTCATCACTCCCGAAAGCCGCCATTGGACCGGACGCATGCTTGCGTCCCTCGCCATTTCCATCACCGCGCTGAATGGCATCGCTTGGCTGGCAAAATACTTGGTCGACGGCCTCATTCACCATGACGCGCACACTGTCAAGATGAGCTTCCTAGGCATGGCCGCGCTCGTGGTCATATACGGATATTTCGACCGCCTACAAATGATCGCGCGAGAGTACGCGCAAGGCGAGAATCTTGCACAGCTTAAGCGTCGCATGAATCAGCTCTTCTTTGAGAAAAGCATGGGCCAGCACCTCCAAGAAAGCTCGTATCTCAACACGGCAAACATCGAGCGCGGGAAGGGGCGCATTGAGCAACTCGAAAACATGCTCATGTTCGAGGGCTCCTCTTCAATGATCTCGCTCGCCGTGGCGTTGACGCTCCTATGGCTCCGCGTACCGTCGGCAGGGTTCTTTATGACCCTGCTACTCGCCACCTATCTGGCCTGGCTGGTGTATCTGAACCGCAACATTTCCGAAAAATGCGTCCCGTTCGACAAGGAATTCCGGCGCATCAACCGTTGGGAACATGAGCGATGGGAAAAAATCGAGCGCGTGAAAACCTGTGCGAAAGAAGGCGAGGAAATCGCATACCAAAATCGCTCTTTCAAGAAGATTCTGGCCGAAGAGCGCCAATTCTGGCTCTGGTTCATCAACAAGGTCACTTGGCGTGGATATTCCAACCGTTTCGTCCTTTTGGGCACGCTTGGTTATGGGGCCTGGTTGATTTGGCAGGGCGACTGGTCCAACGGCGTCTTCGTGCCGCTCCTGATGTACGCCACCAAAGTCAGCGAGAGCATCTGGCATATCGGCCACATCGAACACCAGATCAACTGGAACATGCCCGCGATTCGTACCGCAATGCTGACGCTGACGGTTCCGCCGGACATCACCGACAAGCCGACGGCCATAGAGCTCAGGCGAAAAAATGGTGTGCTCGTGGAGATGCGCAATGTCTCCTACGCCTACGCTTCGGAAAAGCGCGATCTGCCGGGCCTGGCCGCTGCCCGCGTCGAAGGCGCTAAACCGCCGACGCCAATTCTCCGAAATGTCTCCATTACCATTGAGCCTGGCGAAAAGGCCGCTCTGATTGGCCCCTCGGGCGCGGGCAAGACGACAATCATGCGTCTTCTCATGCGTTATATGGATCCGACCTCCGGCACAATTCTAGTTGACGGTCACGACTTGCGCGATCTACGGCTCTCTTCCTGGCTCAATCTCATCGCCTACGTGCCGCAACAGGCGCAGGTTTTTGATGGCACCATCCGCGACAACCTCCTCTACCGGTTCACCGATGAACCGATCAGTGTGCCCGATCAAGAGCTCTGGGCGATCATGCGCAAGCTGAAGATCGATTTTGGCGACCGCCTGACCGAGGGCCTCGATACGCGCGTCGGCCGGCACGGTATCGAACTCTCCGGCGGCGAGCAACAGCGCCTGATGATCGGCGCTGCGGCGATGCGTAAGCCGGTATTCATGGTCGTTGACGAAGCCACCGCCTCACTCGATGCCACTACGGAAAAAGCCGTGCAGAGGGGTCTCGAAGAGGTACTAGGCAGCTCTATAGGGGCTCTCATCATCACGCACCGCCTCTCCACTGTCAGCAGGCTCTGCAGCAAATTCTTCGTCTTGCGCGACTCGGAAGGGCTTGCTGCTGGAGAATCGCAACTGGAGGCTGCCGCCAGGTCATTCGAGGAACTCTACGAAATATCGCCAACGTTTCGCATGCTCGCCGACGATCAAGGAGTGGTCATTCTCGAAAGCCCGCGGCCGCGCCTGGAAATCTCGACCGAGCCAGTAACCGATCGAGAGGAAAGCATCCGCTACCCCGAACCCGAATCGATAGCGTAGTCCGCGACAAAACGAACTCGGCTTCGAGGCTGAATTTGGGGAGCTGACTTCTCCTGCTTAGGACACATCGTGCGGAGCGGAATTATCGCCCCGGCGTGACAAAATCTTTACAAACGCTTGTGACACCGGACGGGTCCGATATGCGTCTAAAGCTCATGAGAAAGACTATGCTAGGTCGCTTCTATTTTGTGGCGCTTTTAGTGCTGTTGAGTCCGATCGTGGCGTTCGCTCAGGATATTGCAAGGGTTGAGTCTCCAGCCTTCGCAACCGTACCTGAGCTCAGCGCCGGATTCGATCTCCTCTACGAACAAAAATTCGCCGAGGCACGTGAGGTGTTCGCGAGTTGGGAATCTCGGAATCCGAAGCAGCCCTTTGGTGAGGTGGCCGTCGCTGCTAGCTACCTATTTGAGGAGCTATATTACCAAGGCGTGCTCACAAGTGATTTTTTCCTGGATGAAAAGAAGTTTCTGCATGGAATCGACGACAAACCCGATTCGGAGCGTATGAGCCATTTTCGTGAGGCGCTGGCTCAAGCCCAGCAACTTGCTCGAGAGCGCCAGAAAACCAGCCCAAACGACGGTGAAGCCCTGTTTGCACTGACACTGTCCGCCGGGATGGAGTCGGACTCCTTGTCGATTTTGGAAAGGAAGCATCTCGAAAGCTTGAAGCGCATGAAGGAAGCTAACCGATATGCGAAACAGTTGTTGGCACAGCATCCTGATGCGACGGACGCATACATCGCACCCGGCATTGCAAATTACGTGGTCGGCTCGCTCGGCTCCGGTTCACGCCTCGCGCTCTGGTTTGGCGGAATCCACGGCGACAGAAAACTTGGCATGGAACAAGTCGCTAAGACCGCCGAAAACGGCCGGTATCTGCAACCGTTCGCTAAGATCATCCTTGCACTCGCGGCCCGCCGTGAACATCAGACTGCTGTTGCGCAGCGATTGTTGCGCGAACTGAAGGAGAGATATCCGACTAGCGAACTGTTTGCTTCAGAGTACGCTAAAGCCATGTCGGTGCCTTCGGGTGACTGAGTTCCGGTCAAGGGAAAAGTGCAAATCAAGAATGCGCGGCACACAAGCACTCATTCCTTGCGGTTTCGGACCTACGGCTACCTGTCCCTCGCCAAATCTCATCCGCGCCAAGAATAGTTTGATCTCAGCGGCTCGCGGGTGCTTGGCCCCGTTAATACCCACAGAAGCTCAGACAGGCAACAGATTCTCACTCATATCGGAGAGCTTTGACCGGATCAAGGCGACTGCCGCGCCACGCGGGCACATATCCAGCAGCACACGCGACGAGGGCCAACACGGTGGTTGCGACGGCCAGAGTTGCCGGATCGTGCGGCGTGAGGCCGAAGAGCTGGCTCTGGACGAGTTTGGTGAGCGCCAGAGACGCGGGAAGAGCAAGGCCCACGCCGATGGCGATGAGCGAGAGAACCTCGCGCATCACCATCCAAATCACATTGCTTCGCGTAGCGCCGAGGGCTATGCGTATGCCGACTTCACGCGTGCGCTGCGCCACGGTGTAGGCCATCACGCCGTAAAGGCCGATCACGGCGAGAAGCGTTGCTAGAAAGCCAAAAACCGCGGAGAGACTCGCTACCATGCGCTCCGCGGAGAGCGAATTGGAGATTTGCGTCTCTTCTGTACGCATGTAGAAGACAGGCAGGTTGGAATCGAGGTCGCGCACTTTGGAACGAATGGCGGACATGAGCTGGTCGGGATCCCCGACGGTGCGGACGTAGATCACCATGCCGCTGACGTAGCGGCTTCCGAGGTAAGGAAGATAGGCCTGCGGAGGAATTTCGTCGCGCAGGTTGGTGTATTTGACGTCCTTAACTACCCCGATGATTTCCATATCGGTCGGTGTGCCGGGGTCAGAGCCAAAGCCAAGGTGCAGGCCGACGGGATTTCGGCCGGCAAAGTATTTTTTCGCGAACGTTTCATTGATCATGACGGTCGCAGGCTCCCAGCCCTGATCCGCGGGAGCGTCGGGACGGTGCTTGATTTCGTGGTTGTCCGTGGGACGAAAATCGCGGCCAGCGACGATGGGAACGCCAAGAGCAGCGAAGTAGTTGGGACTGATTTCATTCATATAGGGTTCGGGATGAGCGTCGGGAGTGGGCGGAGTGAAACCCTCCACGGTCATGCTGCTGTCCCATTCGTTGTCTTCCAGAATGCGCTGGGAGGCGAGTCCCGCCGACCGAACCCCAGGGATGGAAGCAAGAGCATCCAGCAACTGAGGGTAGAAAATCTTCAGCCGATCGACACCGTAGCCGCTATACGACGGGTCAATCTCGAAGCCTACTAGATTCTCGACCGGGAACCCTGGACCAAGATTGCGCAAATTACCGAGGCTGCGAGTGAAGAGGCCAGCGCCGATAAGCAGGAGCAAAGAGAGCGTTACTTGGACGACGACGAGAGACTTGCGGAGACCGCCGTGGCCCCCGCCGATAACCGACGCGGCTTGATCCTTAAGCGTTTTGGCAACGTCTGGCTTGGTGGTTTGCAGAGCGGGCATAAGGCCGAAGAAAATGCCGGTCAAGAGGGTGACGACGAGGGTGAAGAACAGGATGCGCACATCGGGAGCAGTGGAGATGAGCAAGCCGTTGGCATCGGAGGGCATATAAGCAGCCATGAGAGCCTTGTCGGCCGAATAGGCGAGGACCAGGCCAGCGGCGGCGCCGAGCGCGGAGAGAGAAAGGCTTTCCACAAGCAGTTGAAAAATGATGCGGCCGCGAGTGGCGCCCATGGCCAGGCGAATGGCGATTTCTCTTTTTCTGCCGCTTCCGCGGACGAGAAGAAGATTCGCAATATTCGCGCAGGCGATGAGAAGGACCAACCCGGTCGTTGCCATCAACACCCACAAAGGCGTGGATAGCGTCTGGCGTGCGTAGGATCTGCCTTGCGAACCTGGCAGGACGTCGATGTAGCATTTCAGGAATTGCTCGCGAGAGTAAGGCGAGGCGTGGGCGAAGGCTTTTTCCTTGACTTCCATCTCGAGCATGGAATGCATGAAGGGCTGGAGGCCGGCTTTGGCCCTTTCGCGGCTGATGCCGGGCTTCAGACGGCCAAAGGCGTTGACCCAGCGATTGCGGCGCTCCGTGAGCATATCGTCCGTCACCCCTACAAGCATCGCTTTTGCCATCATGATCGGGACGAAAAGTTTTGGAGAGCGGCCAAGCTCCACGCCGTCGAAGCCCGGCTGGAGAACGCCAACAACGGTCATCGGATAGTTATTCAGAATGAGCGTCTTGCCGAGGATGGCGGGGTCGCGGGAGAAGCGAGAAACCCAATACGCGTAGTTCAGGACAGTATAGGGGTGGCCGTTGGGAACGCGGTCATCTTCCGGTGTGAAGACGCGGCCCAGATAGGGATTGACACCGAGAGTGGAGAAATACGTCCCGGAAACAAGCTCGAAGTCCACACGCTCGGCCCGCCCATTGAAGGAGAGACTCCCGGAGTATGGGAAACGGCAAAACATGTCGGTGAAAACATCGTTATGAGCGGCAAAATCTCGGAACATCGGATGGGAGATGGCGTTGCCGCCCCAGTTGCTGCCGTAATGTCGGCCGCGCATGGTGAGCAGGACGAGTTCGCTCGGATTTTTGACCGGGAGAAGGCGTAGGAGGATTTGGTCGAGGAGAGTGAAGATGGCGGTGTTGGCGCCGATGCCGAGGGCGAGAGTGAGGATAGCGATGGCCGTGAAGCCGGGAGTACGGCGGAGGGTGCGGAGAGAGTACCGCAGGTCACGCCAAGTGGAATCGAGCGCCTCAATCCGTGAGCTCTTTGGCGTCGCTTCGCTCATTTCTCCTCTGTGTGATTGTTCTTGGGAACGCGAGCGGACAAACCATGTCGCTCGCTAATAGGTGAATACGTCAGAAAGTGAAAAAGGTTTGGTCGAAGCGGCAAAAAAAGGTTGGGGCGGAATGCGGCCCGGTGAGGCGGCTCTGAGCGGCCAGAAGTCCCGCGATTTGAATGATTTAGCCTCGCCGGGACGAGAACACATCTGTGCGGAGTCGGGCGGGACGGGTTAGACTCCGAACGAATCACGAAGTTCTCTCGGCGAGGTCATGTCAACAATTTCCAATTCCTCCATCACTGGGCCACCTGTGCGGCAAAACAAATAGGACACCCTCTCGCCGCCCATCGGTGGAGCGACAGACCTATCATTCGAGTCGCCGATGTTGCGGAAATATACGCCCCTGGCCTGCCGCCCTTGGCGCGAACTTAGGAGTTGCTTGAAGTGCTGCGGAGGTGGAGTTTGGCGCCGAGCCAGGACTGTGGCAGCGCCAGGCCGATCAGGGCAATGGAATACCAGTGACCGCCAAGGTTGCGGTTCCAGGTGGCGGCGGCACCGACACTGCCCAAGACAATACCAATGCATCCCCCGATGAGCGCGTGGCGCATGGGACTGTGAGGGGCCAGCCGTGCGGTGATGTAGCTACCGATGATGCCGAAGACAGCTCGATAGGCAGTGGCCAGGAGAAGAGGCTTGTCGGGAACGTGTTCGCCGAGAGGTGGGAAAACGCCGAGCTTGTAGAAGAGCACGTCGGTGACGACAGAGAGAATCACGACAAAAAGGAACCCCGCTACGATAGCCCAAACGCTTTGACCGAGGCGGCGCGGCTGCGCAGTTGTGACTGGTGTTGAAGACATAAGGGGCTCCCGCGCCGCGAGAGATGGAAACAGGCGCGGGTATCTTACTAAAAAGCATGCAGCGCACGAAGGAAAAATCGCAAGGCCCGGTTTTGCCAAGGATACTCCCGGGCAAAACGGAGGCCGCTCTGCGCGCTACGGGTTTCGGCGCGTCGCGGCGCAGTTTCGGCAGAGTGCTAAGGAAGATCGCGTAAAGTTTATGGGCCGCTTTCGCTCGCGTCTCGCACCAGATTGTGCATCGCAGTTTTCAGATCGACTTTGCGGTCGAGGTATGGCTGCCAATCCGTCTCCAGTGCCTTTTGCAGCTTCTGCCATCCAGCGCTCTGGTACAAATCCACGCGATTCGCATACGGTTTGTAGGTCGGGTCGTTTTGTCGACCGAGCTCCCGCCTCACAACTTCCCCCGCCGTATAGAAGATGATCGCGTGCCACACGTCAGGGTCAGCCTTCACATGTTGCCGTGCGGCCTCGTCATCGACCATCTGCATGATGTGGCCGTCAACCGTATGCGACGCCTCATGGTTAAGCCGGTCGGGCGAAATTCATCACTCGAATTCCCGTCGTAATGTGCGAAGGTCATGCCCATGGAATGGAAACAGCGCCCATACTAGCCCGGCAGGCGTTCGGTCACTCAAAGACCGTTTGTATCAACAATGGGCATCTCTCTCCTTAGGCATCCTAGCGTTGAATGACACGCTAGGGATCAACCGGCGAACCGTTAGAATTGGGCGTCGAGGTAGCTTGCTATGTACTCGATAGAGGAATTGGCGAATGACTTTCACAAGCTGGGCATCGGGGCTGCCGATACAGTAATGCTGCATGCTTCCGTGCGGGCGGTTCGAGAAGTTGCCGGTGGGCCCGATCAGATTCATCTTGCCCTCAAATCGGTGCTGACTTCGGAGGGCACTCTTATGATGTACGCAGGTTGCCCGCGTTACTACGACGAGGTGGGACGCGGAAACCTGACCATGGAGCAAGAGCGGGAGGTTCGGGAAAAGTTACCGGCGTTTGATCCCCTAACGGCGAGATCGGCGCGCGACAATGGGACGCTGGTCGAATTCCTGAGAACCTATCCGGACTCTCGAGTGAATCGCCATGTCGCCCGTTTCGTGTTCTGGGGCAAGCACACCGAGCACCTTATGTCCGGCCAACCGTGGAATTATGCTTTCGGTTCGGATTCTCCGCTGGAACGATTCTTGATGCTCGATGGCAAGATCGTATTACTAGGCTCCGATCACGATGCCGTGACCTTCCTCCACTATGTTGAACATGTCGCCGACTTTTCGGGCAAACGAATCGCGCGCTATCAGGTGCCCGTGATGGAGAATGGCTGCGCGGTATGGCGCTATGGAGGAATTTGACACCTCCGGCGACGGCGTTCATGAGAACTGGCCAGCTCGCTTTTTCGCAAAGATTCTCGACAGTTTGCTCACCAAGACGAGGAACAACGGTGCGCGAGTAGGAAAAGCGATGACTTACCTGCTGAGCGCTCGTGATTTGTTCGATTTCGCTCTGCCCATAATGAAAGCTGTCGCGGCAGATCCTTGCGCGGCCGAGTCCCTGAAGGAAATACGCCGCCCACAGCGGGAATGACGAGTCTTAGTCCTCATCTGCGTTATTGCGCCACCCTTCAATCGTGCTCTCCTTCTCTGCAACCGATTTGCCCGAAAGGTGAGCTTCTTGAGCGATGGCATTCTTGTGCAACTCCTCAATGATGTCCGTGGGGTTTTCGCCATGCTTGGCCGCTTCCACGGCATACTTGATTCCGCTTTCAAAGGCGGCCACAAGCCCAATCAGCGTCTTTGAGCGCAGGCGGTTTGAATCCTTGGCCTCCACAATGTGGTCTGCAACAAATTCGATTTTGATTTTTTCCACTGGCCCGATCGTATCCAAGAACTTGTTAACGAACCCGCGACGCACATCGCCTAGAAGTGATTGAACAACTCCGCTGAGAAATTCCCCGAAGCCCCTCCGCGCTTCGTCTTTCTTTTCTGGCCGCCAGTCTTTAATTTTTTCTTCCAAAAAAGGGCTGACAATGTCCACGTCGGTCCTCCCGGCATTCGCGATAGCATAGCGCGGCTTGCGGGCAGTTGGTGCGCTATTCGGAACGCGGTGGCCCGATCGTACTTTGGAGCTTCTGGAACTCCTGCATCTCGTGCTGCGCCTGCGCGGTTTTGCCCTGTTTGCGATAAAGAGTAGCGAGACCAAAGTGTGTCTGAGCGGCAAGCGACGTGTTCTTCTCGAGCTCAGTCACTCGGCGCCAAGCCTTTTCAGCAGTGGCGGGCTGACCGTCCAAAGATGCTGCTTTGCCAAGCGAATACAGCGTCTCGGGCATGTCCGGTTTGAGCTCGGTCGAGCGCTTCAGTTCCGCAAGAGCTTCGTGCGCTTTTCCTTGCTGGAGCAACGCTCCTCCCAAACGATAGGCGGCCTCCGCATTGCCTGGTTGCAGCTTAGTTTCAGCGCGAAATTCCTTTTCCGCCTTGGTCCATTGCGCGGAGTTTGCGTAAACCTGACCGAGTTCCAGATGAAGACCAGGCAGTTCGGGCCGTATGCGCAGAGCCTCCTTGTACTCGGTCTCTGCTTGTGGCATTTGGCGCAGCACGAAGTAGTTCTCGGCGAGCGCCTGATGCGCGCGGGCAGAATCTGGGTGCGTCGCGAGCAGGGTGTCGATGGCGTTTTTCGAGAGCAGACCGCTGGAATGACCAAGGTAATACAGCAAGTCGGGATCTTCAGGGCGTTCGGCAAGCGCGGCACCAAAGTTGTTGACCGCCTCGGCAAGTTGGCCGGTTTCAATTTGTGCGATGCCTAGAGCTTCCTTTGCGCCAACTTTCTGGAGGTGCGGAATCGCTTCGGCTGCATAGCCTTGCGCCAAGAGAGCATAACCGAGCAGTTGGTGGGCAACCGGGAGGTCTGGACTGAGTTCCAAGGCGCGCTTGAGAGGCACGATGGCCGAACCGTAATCATGCTTTTCCATATAGGCGGTGCCCAGATTCACAAAGGCATCGGCCAAACTTGGGTCCATCTCGGTTGCTTTGCGGAACTCCGCAATCTCCACATCGATGTCGTGTTGTTTGCGAGCTTCGAGGCCCGCCTGGAGATGCTGCATGGCGTCGGGCGTTCCGGTCTGCGCCGCGAGCCAGGCAAACAAGAAAAGCCGAATCATGAGCGCTCCGGTTCGCGCAACTCGAGGAATTGATCGGCGGGAACATCGTTGATCGCCTGCTTGGCGCCGGAAGGCCAGAGAACTTCTACGTTAGCCCTGTTGGCGGAGCCGAGGCCGAAGTGAAGACGCTTGTCGTTGGCACAAACGTAGCTGCCGGCGGAGGTTGCAAAGCGCGTCTGGCCGTTAACGCGCACACAGGCACCATACCCGTCGCGGTTGCTGCGCGTGCCACGCAGGGTGATGGAAAGCCAGTGATTGCCGCTGCCTCCGCGGTTCAGCAGCAGCGCCGGAGGGCCTCCGAGATTGCTGATGACAACATCCATCCAGCCATCGTTATTGATATCTCCAAAAGCCGCGCCGCGCGAAGCCCATGGAGTGCTCACGCCGGAATCAGCGCGTTCGAAGACTCCGTGGTGGTTCAGCGCTAGCAATGGAACATCCTTATAGCGCAAGGACGCGTCGATCTGGTTCACGTTGTCCAGCACGTGGCTCTGCGCGACAAGAAGATCCTTCCAGCCGTCGTTGTCGAAGTCTTCTAAGCCGGCGCCCCAGCCGGAACTGAGGGAAGTCAGGGCGCCCAGGCCGCTTTCGAGGCTTTGGTAGGTGAAAAACCCACCGCCGTCGTTGTGATACAAAGAGTAGATCTCGCGAGGCAGAACCGTAACGATCACGTCGGGGCGGCCGTCGTTGTCATAGTCTTGAAAGGCTATACCCATTCCGGAAAGACCCTTGCCGTCAGCGGTCAGGCCCGCGCCGGATTCGAGGGCACACTCTTTGAAGGTGCCATCGCCGTTGTTGTGGAAGAGAAATTGCTGCATGCCATCATTCGCGACAAAAATGTCTGTGAAGCCGTCACCGTCGTAGTCGGCAAAAGCCACGCCCAGGGCTCTTTCTTTCTTTGCCGTGATGGCAGCACGTTCGCTGACGTCCTCGAAGGTGCCATCACCACGATTGCGGTACAGAACGCAGGTCGTGGCGGGAAAGGCAGCAGGAGGGCAGTATGTGTGCCAGTCTCCACCGCAAATCTTGTTGTGGTCCGCGTCCCAGTCCATATAACGTGTCACAAACAGATCCAGGTGACCGTCATTATCGTAATCGAAGAAGCCCGCTGAAACAGACCAGCCGCCCGCGGCAACGCTGGCTTTGGCAGTTACGTCGGTGAAAGTGCCGTCTCCGTTGTTGTGATAAAGAATGTTCTTTCCATAGTTGGTGATGTAGAGGTCCGGGTAGCCGTCGTTGTCGTAATCGCCGACAGCCACGCCCATTCCATAGTTCCCGTTGCCGGCATTTGCCAAGCCAGCCGCCTGCGTAACGTCCGTGAAGCTCCCATCGCGATTCTGCCGGTACAGGCGGTTCCAATAGCGAGGGTCGCGGCGATCGAAATTCTCTGGAACGCGAAGAGCTTCGGTGATTCGCCCACCGTTGACAAGGAAGATGTCGAGAAGGCCGTCGTTGTTGTAGTCAAAAAGAGCGATTCCGCCGGGCATGGTTTCGATCAGAAACTTGCGGGAAGTCGGAGAATTCTGAAGAATGAAATCGATTCCCCGGAGCGGCTTAACGTCAAAAATAGGCGCGCCAGCAGCCATTGCCGCGAAACCCAAGAAATTGCGCCGAGTGTACCGGCGAACCATAGGCATGGCCAGCTCCTCGCGCCGACCGGCAGTGTCAGGTGAATTCCGACATACCAAGATAGGCTAACACGAAGGAGAGAGCCGAGGAGCATTCGCCGTGAGGAGTGGGAATTGCTCAGCTCGAAGGAGATCTGTGAGCCGGGGACGGAAGTGACCGGTTCCGTCCCCGCTCTCCCGGAGTGCTAGAACAGGAATTTCAGTCCGAACTGGATTAATCGGGGGTTGGTTCCCGACGCCGTGCTGTTTACCACGCCGAATGTCGATGAGCTAAAACTCGTATTGGGTGGCGCAAACTGGGTTCGATTGAAAAGGTTGAAGAACTCGGTCCGGAACTCCAGGCCCAATTTCTCATCGGGGCCAAACCGTGTTCGCTTGAACAAGGCCCAGTCCCAATTGTTGATTCCCGACGCCCGAAGTGTT
>Ga0306920_100004537_pt1 | contig 17791 bp, 13 predicted proteins | sample flu12Cox44000170_FD_204666 | JGI IMG/M metagenome (GOLD analysis project Ga0306920, IMG submission 204666) | Lab enrichment of tropical soil microbial communities from Luquillo Experimental Forest, Puerto Rico - flux4day.12C.oxic.44.000.170 (v2)... | ecosystem: Environmental > Terrestrial >... | reverse complement strand
GCCAAGCTCATGGGAGATTTCGTGAGCTAGCGTTGATGCCAGATAACCGTCGCCGGTGGCGCGGTCCGCCTGATCTTCGCGCAGCAAGCGCCGCGCGATGGGCAGAATCACCACGTTCACTCGCGCATCCATGAAGTTCTTGAAGAAGATTTTCTTGCTGCCCTTGACCTCGTGAACGCGGGCGTCGTTTGGCAGATTATCTGCGACGGGTTGATAGCCGTGTAAAAGGTCTCCGGTGCGAAAAGGCGCGTCCATAACTTCCATGGGAGTCGCATGGCCGCGCTTCGAGGGCAAATCCTCTTTGGCGAGCGGCAACGCGTCTTGCAACTCCGGCACATACTTCTGGAACACCGCGAGCTTGCGGCTCTCCTGTTCATTGCGAATCAGTACCGCGGCCCCGTACGAAGTCCTGACACCCAACAGGTTGTCCAGATAACTCTCATAGGGGGCTAAGATCAGGTCAAACTTAGGAGCCTGCAAATCCAGCCAGGCCAGGTCACTTGCGTAGTAATCGTCATTGAGCAGTGCATCGGCGCGCAAGCGGAGAAATCTCGCAAATTCAGCGTCGTCACTGAGTGCTGCGGCTTCGCGCAGGTCTTCCGCCGCCGGCTTGAGGAATTCCGCAAATGCGACATGATAGGGAATGGCTTCCAACTGCTGGCCGTTCCTGATTAGAATCGACCGCTCGTTGTAGGCAGCCGCTTTTTGGTCGGGATGCGCCGCCACATATTGCTCGACCTCCGCCGCCGTCAAGTCCGCGGAATACAGCGCGCGGCCTGCCGGCGCCCCCTGTGTGCCGACAAACGGGCGCAACTCATCAAGCAGGTCGTAGCGGCTGCCGTTGATTTTGAGGAAGCGCAGGACTTTCTGATCGAGCGGATCGCTGCTGTTCTCGAGCCGACCATAAAGCTTCAGGCCCTCGGGATCGCTCTGCCGCCAATAGATCCGCTCGACGCAGTTCGCGGCGTCCACCAGCTTTTGTACCAACTGTTGTTCCCGCGCGCTCAACTCTTCGCGATCGAGAGGCATGTCGAGGGCTTTGAATTTTGCCAGGCGAGCATCGAGGTCAGGTACGACGCCCAACGGTGCGGAAATGCTGCTGCCGCCCGCGTTTCGCGGGGCATTAGCGGGGTTCCTGCCGTTCAGAAGCAACGGAGAAAGCGCCAAGGATGCCGCGAGGATTAGAATACCAGCCATTTGCCGAACCAGCATGCTCTGGATTGTAGCAAACGTCGGTGGCACTCTGCGCAACTGCCGTTGCCAGGCAGCCTAAATGCCAAATGCGGAAACATTTGCGCCTCCGCCCGCATCGAATGGGTGGAGGCGGCGATGGCGAAAGCATTCTGGGCGGGAGCCTTAATTGCCGAGAGCGAAGCATGCGTGGTAGTCGAAGGGAATCAGTACTTCCCGGCTGAGAGCGTGAACCGGAAGTATCTCAGGAGCAGTGCCCGCACTTCGGTGTGCCCCTGGAAGGGTATGGCGCACTACTATCACCTCGAAGTGGACGGATTGCGCAACGATGATGCGGCCTGGTTCTATCCTGAGCCCAAGCCTGCCGCCGCTCAGATTGCCGGGCGCATCGCGTTTTGGAAAGGCGTGCTCGTAGAACCGTAACCTGCTGCTGCTTTGAGTGAAAGTTGGGCTGCCTGAGACACGCCGTCATTTCGGCGGTTCGTTCTTGAAGACGGTCCCGTTCTTCATCACGAAGCGCACGTTTTCAAGTTCCTTGACATCCTGCAACGGATCGCCGCTGACCGCGACGATATCCGCATAGGCGCCCGCAGCCAGCACACCCAATTCACCTTTCTCGTCCAGCAGTTCCGCGGCGTGTGATGTCGCCGCCTGGATCGCCTGCATCGGCGTCAGGCCAAACTGCACCAGATACGGAAACTCCTGCGCCATGGGTTCGCTCCATTCAATTCCACCCATGTCCGTGCCATACACGATCCTGACGCCGGCCTTCCTGGCCTTCTCGACCGAAGCGCCGTGCACTTCGGCGCGCTTTCGATCGCGTTTCCCCTCTGGCGTATTGGGGGGCGCCCAGTCCTTGTAATATGCAGCCAGCGTCGGGCAATACCATGTTCCCTGTTTCACCATCTGCGCGATCTGCCCGTCGGTAATCTCCAGGCCGTGCTCGATGGAGTCGCATCCGCCGTCCAGGGCACGCTGCAATCCTATTCCGTTGTAGGCGTGGCAGGCGACCTTTTTCCCCCAGCCGTGGGCTTCGTCCACGATGGCCTTCAGCTCTTCCACGGTCAGCGTCGGTTGAGACACCAGGTTGCCCTGCCGGTCCACCCACGAGCGGTGAGTCATGTACACCTTGATCCAGTCGGCGCCGTGATCGAGTTGCTCGCGGGCGGCCTTGCGCGCTTCGACCGGGCCGTCCACAATTTCCACGCCCTTCGGCATCTGCAGTTCCGGCGCGTAACCCTCGAGGTTATAGCCGCCGGTAGTAGAAATCGCTCGTGTTGCGACAAACAGCCGCGGTCCCGGAATCGTTCCTTCCAGAATGGCCTGCTTGATTTCCACGTCGCCATAACCCGCGCCCTCGGTCTCGAGATCGCGCAACGTCGTAAATCCCTGTTCCAATGCGCGGCGGCAGGCAAATGTGGCTCGTGCCGCACGCAGGGCGATGCCGGCTTTTAGAATGTTGGCGTCATAGCCGCCTTTGTCGGGATTCTCACCCCATAAGAAAATGTGCGTATGCGCATCAATCAACCCGGGCAGCACGGTCGAGGTCGACAGGTCGATGATTCTTGCCCCGGCGGGGATTGCGGCGGAAGCATCCGCGACGCTTTCAATGCGCTCTCCTTGCACGAAAATCAACTGATTCTTGCGGGCCGCATCGCTGCTGCCGTCGATCAGCGTGCCCGCGCGGATCACGGTAAGCTGCGCTGCGGGGTTGCCGGGCCGGTTCTGGCTTTCCGCGATTATCGCCGTGAGAAAGAGAATAAGAACCAAAACCAAGTACTTGCCCATCAGGACCTCCAGCAGGAACGAAAGAGAAGCGGTAGCATGCTGCAACTCGTCATGCGAATGCAACTTGAGCACAGCCCTTGGGGCGTGCACACACACACGTATCACTGCGGACGCCGCTGCTTTCCGGTTCACCCGCCAAGGATCTCCGCGGGGATAGCCCTCCGGATCAGGTGCCGAGCAAATTGTCCTGAATCCGCTGGTAGCCGTACTCTTCCGCCCACAGCGCCAGCGGAATCGCCGCCAGGTCATCGACCACGGGAATAGCCCTGCCATCCTTGGTCAGATCCACCGTGCGCAGGCAGCGGCGGCACGTATCGCAGGCTTCCACGCGGATGTGTGCAAATTTCTCTGCAACGTACACCGGAAGCAACTGCTCGCGCGACTCGCCGCAGTAGGCGCACAGGATGCGGCGGAACTCCCACTCGGTCCCGCAAAACGAGCACAGCAGGAACCGCTTCCCGCCATCGCCTTCTATCCGCAGCACTCCGATCACGCTGCGCGCCGAGCACAGCGGGCATAAATTCCCCGTAGCGGCTGCTGGAGCAGCGGCCAGCCGTCCCGCCAGCAACTCCGCGTAAGGCTGAACCAGAATCGTCCCCACCAACCGCTCCCGTGGATCCGGTGTCGCTTCGTCGGTTCCGCCGTGCTGGGCATAGTTTTCTAAGGCTGCTGCGCGACTGGCCGCGCTCCCTGCGAGGAACTCGGTAAAGAAAGCAGCAAGAGGCGCGGGCGAATGCAAGACGAGCCCGCGCAGCGTTTTTTCGGCTTTCGAAACCAGGGCAGCAACGTCGATCTGTCCGCGCAGGTCGGCGAAGCCGCTCACTAGAGGGCCCCGCTGCAAGGATTTCTCGAGCTCCTGCGATAGCTTTTGCTGGGCTATGCAGATGTGACCGTAATAGGAGAGGACTTCCGCTGCGAAGGGGTAGACCGTCTTTAAATGCTCGGCGCGCGCGATTCGCGCGTCATAACCCGGCCTCATTTGCGGGGCGCTGCCGGCTTGCCGACGATCTCCTCATACCATCCGGGATGATAGCGTTTGGCAAACTCCAAGGAAACGTCGCCGCGAATCACCGAACCGAACGCACCGCGTTCCGCGAAAACGCTCATGTAGATGTGGATCATGAAGTTTGCGATGGTCAGCAGCGCCACCACGGGATGCAGCAGCACCGAAACGTAGCGCAGCCAGCGAAAGCTCCATGGAATCTTTTCCGGGAACCACAGCACCAGCCCCGTGAGCAGCAGCAAGATTGCGCAGTAGAAAAAAGTCCAAAACAGCATTTTCTGTCCGGCGTTGTAGCGCCCCGCCGGCGGCATCTTATCGTCTTCATTCCGGATGTAGTAGTGCAGCGACTCCCACCACTGCCGGTCCGCCGCGCTAGACTTCATCTGCGGTGCCCAGTATCCGTACATTCGCATCACCGAATATGCAAAAAGCAGACCGACCCAGGGATGCAGGGTGCGGCTGATCTGTCCGCCGCCGGGCGCCAGCGCGATCCAGAACAGCCACGGCGACCAGAACGCTAATCCCGTGAGCAGCAGATAGATATACGATCCCGCCGCCAGCCAGTGATTCAGGCGTTCTGCGAAGGTGTAACGCAATACTCGGCCGTGTGGGAGTACCTGGTCAGCGTGCGACATTACAGCTCGGCTCCTTGATGGGGTTCTTCCCCTTCCTTCCCACGTTCCTTGGGTCCGAACCGCAGATAATGCACGAACAGGCCAATCAATCCGCCAACCATGGCGATGTTCCCCAGCCATTTCAGAGGACCCTTCCACAGTTTCACGCTGAGCGGAATGGTCGGGTTTTTCGGGAGTCCGCCGTAACGCTCCGGCTGGGTGGCATCGTGCAGCACATAAATCACTCCGGTGCCCCCCACTCCCGGCGGATCGTAAACTCCTGCATTCGGAAAGTTATAGTGTTCGCGAAGTTGCTTCACCCGTTGTTCCGCGAGGTCCTTCATGTCGTCCTTGCTGCCGAAATGCAGACAGCCGGTCGGGCAGGACTTGATACAAGCCGGCTCCAGCCCCTGACTGACGCGATCGTTACACAGCGTACACTTATAGACCCGCTTGGTTTCCGGGTTGAACTTCGGTATGTTGAACGGGCAGCCGGTGATGCAGTAGCCGCAGCCAATGCACTTGTCCTGCTGAAAATCCACGATGCCGTTGGTAAATTGAACAATAGCGCCGTCTGACGGGCAGGCCTCCAGGCAACCCGGCTCCGCGCAGTGCATGCACTGGTTTTTCCTCATCAGCCACATCAACGAGCCGTCTTCCTTCTCATGCTCGTTGAATAGGATCAGGTTCCAATAGTTCCACCGCGTCTCGGGCATGGTCTGATAGGAGTTGCCGAATTCCGTGGCCCCAAACGGCATGTCGTTCCACTCGACGCAAGCCACTTCGCATGCCTTGCAACCGATGCACGTCGTAGTGTCAATCAGCTTCGCAACCGTGTACTGCCGCTGCGCGTCCTCGCCGGGAATGCTGCCCGCGTGCCCGCTGATCTTCTGGATTCTGAGGCTCTGCTGACTCATCGGTTTCCCCTACGCTCGCTCCAGCTTCACGAGGAATCCCTTGAATTCCGGGGTGTACGCGTTCGGATCGATCACCGCAGCTGACAGAACGTTGGTCGGCGTTCTCGCCGTTCTGCCTTCGTCTTCCGCAATTCCCCTATAACCCCAGTGAATCGGAATGCCGATCTGGTAGGTTTTCTTGCCGTCAATCATCATCGGCCGGATGCGCTTGGTGACCATGGCTCTCGCAATGTACTCGCCGCGCGCGCTTGAAACTTTCACCTTTTCACCGCCGCGCAGCCCCATGTCGTTCGCCAGTTCCGCCGGAATCTCCACGAACGGCTCCGGCACGAGCTGCACGTTCATCGGATTGTTCTTGGTCCAGTAGTGATAATGCTCTGTCAGGCGATAGGTGGTGCAAATGATGTTGTAGCCTTCTTTCGGCGACCCGTACCTGTCGTCCCGCGACTGGAACAACTTCGCCAGCGGATTGTTTCTCTGCTGGGGATGGATCAGATTGGTGGCGACCGGGCTCTCCACCGGTTCGTAGAAGGTCGGGAAAGGTCCATCGGCAAACGCCGCTAGCGGCGCGAACAATCTCCCGACTCCTTCCGGATTCATGATGAACGGCCCCATGTGGTCCGCAGGTTTCGAGTCCGCTTTGAAGTCCGGCACATCGTTGCCGACCCACTTGCCGGTTGCTTCGCTCCACCATACCTGCCGCCGCGAGGCGTCCCACGGCTTCCCGCTCACATCGCAGGAGGCGCGGTTATACAGCACGCGGCGGTTCGCCGGCCACGACCATCCCCAGTTCTGATGTATCCCCATCCCCGAGGGGTCGCCGGGATCGCGTCGCATGGTCAGGTTCCCGGCTTCCGTGTATGCGCCGCAGTAGATCCAGTTGCCGCAAGCGGTAGTGCCGTCATCCTTGAGCCACGCGAATCCGGGCAGCTGCTGACCCGCCTTCAGCTGCGTCTTGGTGGCCGGGTCTTCCGCATCTACAAAGGTCTTGCCGTTGATCTCCTTCAGCACTTCCGCGAGCGAGGGGCTTTGTGGATTGGTGTAGCCCCAAGTCAGTTTCAAAATGGGGTCCGGGAACTTCCCGCCGTCCTTCTTGTACAGGTCGCGCACCTTCAAGAAGATTAGCGCCACGATGTCCTGATCAAGCTTGCAGTTCAAGGGCACCGGAAGCGCGGCATTCTTCCATTGCAGCCACCGCGCGGAATTGGTGAACGTCCCGTCCTTCTCGGCAAACCCGGCGCACGGCAGCCGGTACACCGTGGTCGGAATCTTTTTCTGCTCGTCCGCCGTAATCCCGGGCGACTTCCAGAATTCGCTGGTCTCGTCCGGATAAATCTCGCCGACAACTACGAAATCAGTCTTTTTCAGGGCATCGATGTTTTTGTTGCTGTCGGGCCCGATGGCTACGCCGTTCATCCCGAAGGCGAAGAACCCTTTGATCTGGCCGTTGTACATGTTGTCCCACATCTGCACCCAGGCGTAGTTGCGGTCCACTTTCGGCAGGTAGTCGTACCCCCACTCATTTTGCTTGGTGGCGGCGTCGCCATACATCGCCTTCAACAAGCTCACCGCAAATTTCGGCGTATTCCCGTAGTAGTTGAAGGAATCCCAATGCTCTGGCTTCGAAGGCTTCGGCGTTATCCTCTTCATCCACCCGTCGAAGGAACCATCGGCCGGTGTCGGCACCCTCAGATACCCCGGAACAGTGTCGAACAGTCCCGCCATGTCCGTTGCGCCCTGAATATTGGAATGCCCGCGCAGCGCGTTCACGCCGCCGCCAGCTCGGCCTACGTTGCCCATCAGCAGTTGCAGCATAGCTGCGGTTCGAATGATCTGGGAGCCAAACGAGTGCTGCGTCCATCCCACCGCGTAAATGATCGTGGCGGCCTTCCGGAGGTCGCCATCCTTGCGCACTGAGGTAAACAAGTCCGCCACTTTGAGGAACTGATCGCGCGGAATCCCCGTCACCCGCTCTACCATCTCCGGCGTATATCGCGAATATTGCTTGCGCATCAGCTGGAACACGCAGTGGGGATTTTCGAGCGTCAGGTCGTAGGCCGGCTTCTCGGGTAACGCCGGTGCCGGCGCGGGCTGTCCACTGGGAGCCGCCTGGTGCACGGGTTTCCCGCTGGCGTCACCTTCCACGTAATTCCAAGTGGCTTTGTCATAGGCCTGCGACTTCTCGTCAAACCCGGAAAACAGCCCTTCGTCTTCCGGCAGCCGGAACCCGTCGTTCACAAGGAAGGCCGCATTGGTGAAGTTCACCAAATAGTCTTTGGCGATGCGGTTGTTCTCGATCGCGTAGCGAATCATTCCACCCAGAAACGCGATGTCCGTTCCCGCGCGAATCTGGCAGAAAAGGTCGGAGACGCTGGCGGTGCGCGTGAATCGCGGGTCCACCACAATCATTTTGGCATTGCGGTTGCGTTTGGCCTCGATTGCCCACTTAAACCCGCAGGGATGGTTCTCGGCCGGGTTTCCGCCCATGATCAGCATCATGTCGGTGTTCTTGATGTCCACCCAACCGTTGGTCATCGCCCCGCGTCCGAACGTTGGTCCCAAACTTGAGACCGTGGGGCCGTGTCAAACTCTGGCCTGGTTTTCCAAATGAACGATGCCCAGCGCGCGCATCGTTTTCACGACGAGATAGTTGAATTCGTTGGTGTCCGTGCAGCCGCCGGTGAACGCGATGGTTTCCAGTCGATTCACCCGACGCCCTTGCGAGTCGGCCGCAATGAACGTTTCGTCGCGGGTCTTCTTCACTTTCGCCGCGATCTCGTTCAGCGCGTCGTCCCACGATATGTCTTCCCAATCCGTGCCGCCCGGGCGGCGCACTTGCGGCTTCACGATCCGACGGTCGTTCAAAATGTCCTGTTCGAGCGAGGAGCCCTTGGGACACAGGGTCCCGCGGTTGATCGGATGATCCGGGTCGCCCTCCACATGCACCACCTGCGGCGTCACGTTTTTGGCGCGATCGCCAATGGTGTAAATGATTACGCCGCAGCTTACCGAGCAATAGGGACACGTCGACCGCGTCTCGTTGGCGCGTTCGATTTTCAGTTGGCGGAGCTGTGCAAATGCTGGCCTGAGGTCAAATCCAAAAACGGCTGCGGCCGTACCGCCCACCGCGCCTATTTTGAGGAAGTCCCGACGTGATGAGTACATCGTGCCTCCTTGCCCCGGTAGTGTGGAAGCCACGCGCGAAGTCCTTCTTAGTCCTGTTGGGCACGGAAATCAATAGCGAACTTCCTTTACAGCATTGTTACTGTCCGTTCACAGAACTCCCAGGGCGTCAGATGACTCGTGACGTCCCGAAGATGAAAGCTATTTTGGTTTTGTTTCTCAAACGCCGGCGCTGGCCGAGGTCGGACGCCGCACATCGGTGTCGGTAATCGAGGTTATGTCGGCACTGCGGTAACGCACCAGCAACAGCGTCAGGTCGTCCGCCTGCCGGGCTCCCCGGCTGAAGTTCTCCACCGCCTCCAGCACCGATTTCTGGATCTCCTCAAGCGGCAGGCTGGTCTTTCCAGACAATACGTCGCGCAGCCGGGGCACCCCGAAAAGCTGCTCGTCGGGATCCATCGCTTCCGTGACACCGTCGCTGAACAGCACCAGCGTGTCTTCCGGCTCCAGTTTGAGGCAGGCAGCGGTGTACTCGGCATCGGGCACCAGCCCGACCGGATAGGAGCCCTCGGTGAAGGCTTCCTCGACGCTGTCCTTGCGGATCAGGATCGGCGAAGGGTGCCCGGCATTGATGAACTCCATGTGCCCCTCGGAGTCCAGGACCCCAAAAAACATAGTCGCGTAGCGCCCCACTTCCACGTGGTCGCAAAGAAAGCGGTTAACGTGATTGAACATGCGCACCGGGTCGTTGCCGAGGGTCATCCCGGAAAGCGCTCCCTGCAGCATGGTGGTCACCAGCGCAGCGCCCAATCCCTTTCCGGAGACATCCGCGATCAAAAACGCGGTGCGCCCTCCGCCCATGGGAAAGACGTCGAAGTAATCGCCTCCCACCGAAAGACAGGGGAAGTTACATCCGGAAACAGCCAGGTGCGGGAAAGCCCGAAAGTTCTTGGGCAGCAATGCCTGCTGGATGTCGCGGGCGATGTTGATCTGTTCCTCCATGCGCTGCCGTTCCCGCTCCCGCTCCACCAGCCGCGCATTGTCGAGGGTACTCGCCGCATCGGCTGCCAGTGCATCCAGAATCTGCCGGTCCAACTTGGAGAATGCCGCCGGCCGCCGGGAATCGAGGTACAGCACTCCGAGGAATTCGCCCCGCCGCAGGTTCACGACCGATTCCTGCGAATTCGCGCGCATCACGGAATAGAGCGGGATCACCACCACGGCGCGCAGCCGCTGCGCCACGATGCTTTGCGCCGCCTGCAGGTCCGCTTCGGCTTGCGCCAGGTCCTCGGTAATCACAGGCGCGTGCTGTTTGAGCGCCAGCTGAATGGCCGTCTGGCTGGGCGCTACGCTTTCCGGAGGCAAACGCAGACCGCCGCTCCGCCGCGCCAGCCGCACCTTCAGCGTTCCGTCCGGTCCGTTCTCGAGCAGCAGCCCGCGGTCCGCGTCGAGCACCGCCACCGCATGATCCAGCATCTTCGCTAGCACGGAGTCGAGCGGCAGCTGCGAGTGCAGCAGCGAACTCGCTTCGAGCAGCATGTTCAGCTTGCGCAGACCACCCGAGGCCGGCTCGGAGCTGGTGATGTGTTCGATCCGAGTCAGCAGCTGCGGGATGGTCTCGCCGCCCCCCTCCGCCGACGACCGGAATATGATTTCGTAGGAATCTTCGAGGCCGAAGGTGATGATGTCGCCGTCCTGCAGCGCGCGACTGTCCACCTTCTCGTTGTTTACAAAAACCCCGCGCCGCTGTCCGCGATCCTCTATGTAGAAACGGTTCGCTTCCACCACAATCGCCGCGCACTGCCGTGAAATCCGACGATCATTAAGCTGCAGATGGTTGCCGGTCTCGGCGCCCCTCCCGATCATGTACGGAGTCTGCCCGACACGCGCGTACCGCCGCGCCCCATCCGGCGAAATTACCTCGAGCACTGCTTCGTTGGCTGCTAGGGTCTCGGCCATCACTCTCTCAGTCCGCAGATTGTAACAGATAGTTCCGGCACTCCCCAATTTGAATGCCCGCGAGCGTTCGGTTCGTAACGGGCTGACCCGGGCGGCTCGAACCCGGACGGTACCCCGGGTAGCGCGAAGCCCATAGCAGCCTGCGCCTGGCGCTGCAGTCGTTTGGCGCACCCGCTCGAGCGGTGATCGTTTCTGGCTTGCCAGTCTTCGCCCTCGCCCCGACAATACCAAGTCGCATGTGATAAGAATCGACTATGGCGCTTCTCTCGGCACTCCAGAAGACCTCTCTCTACGGCAGTTCTTTGCTGCTGGTCTGCTCGGTGGCCGTTGCCGGCCCGGCTTTCGCGCAGCAGTGCGCTGTCAGTCCGAGGCAGGTGAACCTAGGTGAAACCTTGCGCATCACCTGCCGCGCGGACTTCACGTCGGCCGCGCTTAACGGGCGCACCACCACTCTGTTTTCGCAACCCGATGGCACCCGGTTTGGCTTGCTGCCGGTCTCCGTGAAGGATCCTCCCGGGTCTTCGGCTTTGGCACTTTCCCGAGGGGACAGCGGCGAAACCGAGCAAATCCAGGTGCTCGTCCGCAAGACGAGTTTTCCGTCGCAGAACGTCAAACTCAGCCCGGAAGTCGAAGCGCTGCACTCCACGCCGGACGAAATGGCTCTGCTCGACGCATTCAAGGAAAAAATCACCGACGTCCGCTGGTGGCAGGATCCGCTTGCTCCGCCCGTAAGCGGCTGCATGACCTCACCCTTCGGCGTGAGAAGGCTTCACAACGGCAAGCCAACCGGCGAGTATCATGGTGGTGTCGACCAGCGCACCCCCGCCGGGGAACCCATCCGCGCTGTTGCTGCCGGCACGGTCATCTTTGCCCAGCAGTTCCATGTGCTTGGCAATGCCGTGGGCATCGACCACGGGCAGGGACTCGCCTCCATGTATCTCCATATGTCGAATTTGGCCGTCGCTCCGGGTGCACAAGTGCAGCGCGGCGACGTTCTCGGTTATGCCGGCTCTACCGGACGTTCCACCGGCCCGCATCTCCACTGGGTGCTTTACGTCAACGGCATCAATGTCAATCCGGCGCAGTGGGTCAAGCTTGCGCCTTGCGAGAAAGGGCGTTAACCGATGCTCGCGCTCGTTCTCCTCGCGGGTTCCGCGAGCCACTCCGACCCGGTCGTTCCCGTGCTGCTGGCCCTGGTCTTCCTGACTCTCGGCGCCGTGGTCGGAGGCCGGCTAATGACCCTGGCCAAGCAGCCGGCGGTGCTCGGGGAGCTCCTGGTCGGCGTCATTGCCGGGAATCTGGGCTACTGGCTGGGGAGCGCCGGACTCACGGTTCTTCGTGAAGGCGATAACCTCCGCAAGATCTCGGATCTGGCCCTGACCAGCTCGTCCACCGTTGCGCAGGCCGTCTACCAGGTCCTGCCCCCGCAGGAAGCCGCTCGCATCGCGGCTTCGCTCAGCTCGCCGCGCTCTCTTGATTATCTCGCGGTCTATTCTTTCGTTGATTTCCTCTCCCGTATCGCCATTTTGGTGCTGCTTTTCCTGGTTGGCCTAGAAACCAGTTTTGTCGCGATGAAGCGGGTGGGTAAGACCGCCCTGGTGGTCGCCGTAATCGGCATCCTGGTGCCCCTCGGTCTTGGCCTGGTGACCATGAAACTCCTTCATCCCCGTTCCGATTTTGCCAGCGATCTCTTCATCGGCGGAATTCTCACGGCTACCAGCGTCGGCATCACCGCCCGGGTTCTCCGCGACCTCGGCCAGGAAAATCGCGACGAATCGCGCGTGATTTTAGGCGCCGCCGTGGTTGACGATGTGCTGAGCTTGATCGTGCTGGCGGTGGTCAGCGGCTTGGCCGTCACCGGCAGGGTCAACCCGCTCGAAATGGGGCGCATCATCCTGGTCGCGGCCCTTTTCCTGGCCGGATCGCTTGGGATAGGCATCTGGCTCACGCCAAAACTGGTTCGCCGCCTTTCCGGCGCCGGTATTCAGAATCTCAAGCTGCTATTCGGGCTGGGCTTCGCATTTTTGCTGGCTTGGCTCGCCAACGCGGCGGGCCTGGCCACGATCATCGGTGCTTTCGCGGCGGGCATGATCCTCAACGACTTTTTCGACAAGGAGCTGCAAGGCGAATCCCTTCATCATCTCTTATCGCCAGTCGAATCACTGATTGTGCCGTTGTTTTTCGTGTGGATGGGCATTCAGGTGAAACTCGAAGCCCTAGGTAGCCGCGACATCCTGATCTCCGGCCTGGCGCTGACGGTGGTGGCCATCGTCGGCAAACTCGCCAGCGGCTTCGGCTGTCCAGCACCCATGAACCGCTGGGCCGTCGGCTTCGGCATGATGCCGCGCGGCGAAGTCGGCCTCATTTTTGCCGGCATCGGCAGAGGCATAGGAGTCGTTGACGACGGCCTGTTTTCCGCAATCGTCATCCTGGTCATGATCACTACGCTGCTCGCTCCCATCTGTTTGCGATTGACGCTCGGTCAGGGTGCTCTCCCCGCCGAACGGCGTGCCTAACCCGTTTCGGACCGATTTGCCGCAGCACCGCTGCGGCGGAGGAATGGCCTGTCGGCTCGTTTTCTTACGCGTTGCCTCCGGTCATTTGCTGGCGGCTACTAGGCGGCGGGACACGTAGTCGTCCACATATGTGGTGAAGGCCTCGTCCAGTCGGCGCGTGATGGGTCCGGGGGCCCCGGCAAGCGGGTTGCCTGCGATTTCACCTACGCCGATGACGTTGCGGTTCGTCGAGGTGATGAAGACTTCGTCGGCGGCGTAAAGATCCTCCGGGCGGAGAACCTGTTCCTTCACGCCGACGCCGGCTTCGCCAGCAATCTCGAGCAAAACGCCGCGGGTCACGCCTTCGAGGCAGCCGGAGGTCAAGGGCGGTGTCAGAATCTGCTCACCCTTCACCACATAAACATTGGCCGCCGTGCATTCCGCCACTTCGCCGCGCTCGTTCAGCAGGATCACTTCGTCGAAACCTTCCTTTTGCGCCTCAGCCACCGACCAGACGTTGGACAGCCAGGAAATGGTTTTCACGCCGGCCAGCGGAGAAGCTGCGTGGCGACCGTGCGGGCGCAGAGCCAGTCGCACCGGTTCGCGATACTCGGGCAGCGGCGCGGTGTAGATGACCAGGTCCACCGGGGGCGCGGCCTCTTCGCTGCGCCAGAAGCCAACCTGGTTATAGACGAGGTAGATCCGCGCGCAGCCTTCGCTGACGCCATTGGCGCGTATGACTTCCTGAAGGTTCACGCGGACGCGCGTCCCGGCATACGGCATGGGCATGCGGATGATGGCGGCATCCTTCTCGAGGCGGCGCCAGTGGCGCTCGTAGGCGAAGGCCTCGCCGCGGATGATGCGTATCGTGGTGAACAGGCCCCAGCCGCAGACGAGTCCGGCCTGCCCGGGCGACAGCCGGACCTTCTCGATGGGCAGCAGTTGGTCGTTGTGAAAGACGTGGTGGTGGATCAAGGTCGCAAAACCTCGTGCATGAGCTCGATACGGAATATTGTAGCGGAGTTGAACCAGCAGCGAAAACAACCTGGGGGGGCGTGCTTCCGATTCGGAGCGCAGGTCGTCTACATCTTCGAGTCTTAACCGAGCGCAGGTGGAGAAAAACCTTCGACGCCGATGCTTCCTCGAAGAAAGGCAATTCGCCTGCTAGGTTCGCTCGCCGTCCGAGCCTGGCTTCGAGCGTCTGCCACCGGGGCGCACCTTTTAATTTCTCCCCATGGCGCCGCAGCGCCACCAGACGGCGATGCCGCTCCGCCGCTGGCGCCCGGCGCGCCAATGTCGCCGGGGAGGCTGGAGCTAATCGAAGCGTTCCGGAGGGAGTCGGAGGGGCTGGATAAAAAGTACGAGGCGCGGACTCACAAAAGCGACTGGACCATGCCCTACCGGCTGTTTCGCCCGCAAGCGAGCGGGAAACTGCCGTTGCTTTTGTATCTGCATGGCAGCGGAGGCCTCGGAAGCGACAACCTGAAGCAACTAGCTCTCGGAAACATTTTCGGCACGCGGGTCTGGCTGCTGCCGAAGAACCAGAAGCGTTTTCCCTGCTATGTGGTCGTGCCACAGACCGATCGCGGATGGATCCGCTACGACTTTTCGAAACAGCCAGCGGAAGAGCTGCCTGGTTTGGGAGACGGCGCGCGGCTGGCGCTCGAGATTGTGGACGCGCTGTGCAGCGAGCTCCCCATCGAAGAGACCCGCATCTACGTGATGGGACAATCGATGGGCGGCGCGGGGACCTGGCACATGACCGCCATGCGCCGGGGTTGGTTCGCCGCAGCGATAGCCTGCTGCGCAGCGGCTACCCGTGAGAGCGCCACCGGCTCGCTGGGCACTCCGCTCTGGAATTTCCACGGGGATTCTGACCGCTCGGTGCCGGTGCTGCTTTCGCGTGAGCGCGTCCGAGCGATGCGGAGCGCCGGAGGACATCCCCTGTACACGGAATACGCGGGGGTAGACCACAACGTCTGGGAGTGGGCATTCACCGAACCGGCGCTGCCGGACTGGTTGTTCTCTCAGCGGCGTGGCTAGGTTCGGGTTCACGGTCGGGCGAGGCCTGCTACTGCACAGCCAGAACTAGGAGCGTGGCGTCGTCCTGGAAATGGAAAGCGCAAAACTCGCTGACCTGCGCCAGGAGCTGGCGACTGATGGCTAGGGCGGAACTGGCGGCATGCGATGTGGCGAAAGCGGCCACTTTTTCCATGCCGAACTCTTCGCCCTTCTGAATCTTGGGCTTCGGTGATGCCACCGGTAAAGAGGATCAGCCTGTCCCCGCAAGCAAGCTTGACGGTCGCGTCCTGATATCGCCATCCCGGGAGCACGCCGAGGACTGCGCCCCCCTGGTTGAGTGTGCGCGCGGTGCCCGAGGAAACCAGAATCGGATACGGATGGCCGGCGTTGCAGTAGACGAAGGTGCGCTCGGCGGCGTCCAGAACGGCGCAGAAAAAAGTAACGAATCTGTCGGCGGCGATGGTTGCGCAGAGCATGCTGTTGATGATGCCGGAGACGCGCGCAGGACTGTCCAGTTCGCACGGATGCGCGCAGACTACAACCCATCTCATAAATGCCTTGGGTCCTCGAGACAGAATTGGGCTGTCTCGCAGTAATAGCTCAACTTCCGAGTAACCCGTCAGACGACAACATCTGAGGTCACCGCAAAGGTGAGCCTCCATAGTTGTTACTCAAACCGTAATGCTATAGCCGGATCAGTTCTCATGGCGCGATGGCCGGGTACAAAACAGGCGAGCGTGGCTGTCACCAATAACAATGCCGAAACTGCAGCATACGTTAACGGGTCGATCGGTTGAACACCGAAAAGAAGCGACTTGAGAGAACGTGACAGCCAGCAGGCTATGGTGCCCCCAAGCGCAATGCCGAGAAGAACTGGCAGAAGGCCTTGCGCCACAATTATTTTGAGGATGCTCCATTCACTCGCGCCGAGCGCCATGCGGAGTCCAATCTCTGTAGTGCGGCTGCGGACGAAGTAAGAAAGAACACCATAGATCCCGAGACTCGCCAGCAGCAGAGCGAATCCGCCGAAGGTTGTTAGCACAATGGAGTTCATCCTCTGCGGCAAGATGGAACGGCTGATTACCTGGTCGAAGGAACGTACTTCCCCGATTGGCAAATTAGGATCAATGTGCTTGATAAGGGCACGCAACTGTGGGAATGCGCTCTTCGGATCTCCACGGGTCTCGATAACGAACTCGGACGGTACAGCGATGCGTCCATAAGGAAGATAGACGGTGAACGCTGGTCCCTGGTCGAGGCCGCGCTCAACCGAATCTCCGACAACGCCGACAACTTCGGCGTCGAGGTTAAATAGCCCCTTCCACAGGACCGTGTGTTTGCCGATGGCATCTTCATTCGGGAAGAGCAGTCTTGCAAGGACAGAACTGAGCATAACTGTCCGATGCGAGGGCATCGGCGGACCTTCTTCACTCCGGACGGGCTTATCGGTTTGATTGAAGTTTCGGCCGCGCAACAACGGCAAACCAACGGCGCGTAAGTAACCTGGCGTAATCACGCGCCAATTTGCCCAAGATGGGGATCCAGAGGCGAGTAAGGGCGCAGCTGCATCGATATTCATGCCATTGACCGGACCTTCAACAGGACGCGAGCTGACCGCGCCGCTCGACATGATGTCAGGGTCAGCCGAGAGTCTTTCGAGAAAAGTGTCAATGAACTGTTTCCCTCTGCCGTTGCGCTCGTAAATATCGGGATAGCTGAGCGACAACATGAGACGGTGTGTGGTTTGAAAGCCGCGGTCTTCGCTCAAAAGGCGTTGGAAGCTGCGTAGAACGAGGCCCGTGCTCACTAATAGAAGGAAAGCGAGGGTGACTTCCGCGGCTACGAGCATCGAACGGACGCGAGCCTGACGGCGGCTCGCACCCGCTTGGCGATCACCTTCCCTGAGGGCTGTGGCGACTCCGTGAAGCGGCGTTTGGAGCGCCGGAGCAAGACCGCAGAGCAAGCCCGTGAACAGAGTGACTCCGAACGTAAAGCAGAGGACCCATGGATTGAGGGTTACCTCAGCGAGGCGCGGAATGCCGGGTATTTCCAGCGCGCGAATGCCGTGCACGCAGACAGCCGCCAACACCAACCCCAGAACCGCGCCAACTACGCTAAGCAGGAGAGATTCGAGCATCACGAAACGGACGAGGCGTGCGCGTGCCGCTCCCAGTGCGCTCCGCACAGCGATTTCGCGCTGGCGCGCCAAGCCGCGCGCCAATAACAGGTTCGCCACGTTCGAGCATGCGATGAGCACCAGGAGCCCCACCGCGGCGAGCAAAATGCGCAGAGCGGTACGTGTTTCTTTCGGGGCGATCCAGCGGCGAGACGGAAAAAGATTGAATCCGAGCCCCTCATCTTCTTTGGGATTGTCTGCCTGCATTAAGGCGGCAAGGCGCTGCAACTCCGTTCTCGCGGCTTCCGTGGTAACGCCTTTCGCGAGGCGCCCCACTACGGCGAATGAGTGATCCTGCCGGTCGGAGTTCCCATGATACGGATACGACAGGTAGACTTCATCATCAATCCAGGGTTCACCGCGAGGCAGCACGCCCACGACCGTATAGCTGCCGTCAGTCAGGCGGAGCACTTTGCCGAGGATGTTGGCATCAGCTCCGTAGCGAGCCTTCCAAAGTTTGTTGCCGAGAATTGCGACCCTGGCGTCGACTTCTTTGGTCGAGA